>Ga0233430_1000117_pt1 | contig 164291 bp, 157 predicted proteins | sample SI_118_April2016_2_FD_179883 | JGI IMG/M metagenome (GOLD analysis project Ga0233430, IMG submission 179883) | Seawater microbial communities from Saanich Inlet, British Columbia, Canada - SI_118_April2016_150_MG | ecosystem: Environmental > Aquatic > Marine > Inlet | place: Canada: British... | reverse complement strand
TTCACTCTGCCGAAGCATCAATGCTGGCGCCCTTTACCTATTCCCAGGTGGTTGCCGCGATCATCTGGGGCTTCCTTATTTTTGGCGACATCCCCAGCGTTTGGACCTTCGCTGGCACCGCCGTCATTATTGGCAGTGGTCTTTATGTCTGGTACCGCGAGAGCCGTCTGCCAAAGGAAACATCCTGATGGTGCGATCTGCCGGACCATTCTGTTCCGCCCCAAGAAGACTGTTCAAATGTACGCCTCGTCATGCTTTGACATGGCATTTGTTTATCGCCCCATAAGGCTGGTAAAATAAGCGGCCTCTTGATTTACGTTAAACCGTCGTAAAGGGTATTGCCGGTATATTCCGACAGACCAACAGGACAGGCGCTGCCACATGGATATGGACATCGACCGCCTTGAAAAAACGGCCCAACGCGCCAGCGCGTTGCTAAAAGCCATGAGCAACCAGCACCGGTTGATCATTCTGTGTCAGCTGGTGACCGGTGAAAAATCTGTCAGAGAACTTGAAAAGACCATCCGGCTGAGCCAATCAGCGCTGTCCCAGCATCTGGCTGTGCTGCGCAAGGACCATCTGGTCGACACGCGGCGTGACTCACAAACAATTTTCTATTCTCTGGCGGGGGAAGAAGCGACGGCGCTGATCAAAACCCTGTACGGACTGTATTGTCCGTCACCGTCCACGCCACCCTGATAAAAATCTTCGTTTAGTACGGTGCCGTCGAGAACAGGTGCAACCAGCGTTCCGGCACCTCGAACGGGGTCGCGCGCCCGGAAAGGGCGTCGGCAGCAATATCGCTCCACATCATACTTTGCTTCAAGGCCCATCCGGCCGGACTATCACACGGCATCATTGCCAGGGCATCGGACATGGCGCGGCCGCGGGCCTGTATATCCGGGTTGGGATAGCGGATGGCGCGCAGTTCACGCATGAACTCAACGTCGCACTCACACGCTACTGAACCGGTGGCGATGTAGCACATATCATGGCGCATGCAGGCTGCATCAAGCGGGTCGATGGGCGGATAGTCGCTGGTGCCAATCCCCGGCCCACACCAGTTGCCATACAGGCGCACGCCCATGTCGGCCACCAGCGGAGTAGTGAACATCTGGGCGAATATCATCGCAAGCAATAAAGCTAATACGCGTGTCATAAAATCAAGCCAACCCGTTATATATTTATACGTTGTGGTGTTGCCCCGACGGGGAGCCAAAATGTCCGAAAAAATACCATCCGTGGCAACGGTGATTCTATCCCCAGCTGGGGATAACTTTACAAAAATCACAGACAATTGTGCAAAAAAGGCCATGTTACTGAACGTCAAAAAGCATCAAAACGCCACGGCAAGTGACAAAATATACAATATTTTCAGTTCGATACAGAAGCTCTTCCCAACGCCGCCCAGTTCAGCGCACAACCGATGCAAAATGCCAACGCTGTTATAATTTTATTAACAGCCAACCGCCTACAGGCCTGTCTACACGTGCCATGTCGCTTGTTATAATACGTCAGAACACGGGCGGGCGATCCGGGCATTTTCATTTCTGAAAAAGATCGCGCGTCGTGCAAAAACAAAGAACCAACCGCTGGGGGATTTTTTCATGGCAGATCTGTTTTCACCTGATTGGATGGCGTCCTTTCAGAATGTCTGGAACACCGAGCCCGGGCTCGCCGATGAGCTCTCCGCCATCGGGTTCACCTCGACCATTGCCTATGGTTTTCTTGGCGACGACGCCCCGTTGGGCGTGCTGGTCGTCGAAAACGGTCAGGCGGTTTCCGGCGGCGCCTACAACGGCGAAGAGTTGAGCTGGGACCTGCGCGCCAGCAAGGGCGACTGGGAAAAATGGGTGAAAAAAGCGCCGGGCATGATGGGCCTCGGCATGGCCTACACCACGCGCAAACTGCAATTCATCGTCGGCGACTACGGCGGCATGATGAAAGACCCGCGCATGGCCGGTCCATTCGTTAAAAGTTTCGCAGCAATGGGAAAGGCCTGAGGGTCTTAAAACACCCTTCGAGATCAGAGGTGCCGATGTTAACTGGGGAAATAAGAAAAATGTTGATGCGCAATCGACCTGTCGGGCTGAAACCCCATAGTCGTATCAATCGGCGTATCATAGCTACATTGCTGGTCTCCGTTGTTGTCGGTGCCTCGCAATACGCCATGGCAGAGGAATACAAGACCGTTCCCGTGCCGGTCGAGCAAATCGGCAAGATGACGACCCTGTCGGGTACCGTTATCCCTTACAAAGAAGTCAGCCTTGCCGCCAAGACGCCAGGACATGTGACCTCTGTTTCCGGCAAGGAAGGTGACACGCTGAAGACCGGATCAGTATTGGTTTCCATCAGCGACGACAGCATTCAGGCCAAGCGTCGCGCCGCTTTGGCCGAAATTGCCAGCGCCCAGTCAGCGCTTGGCAACGCCCGCATGCAATACTCGCGCGAACTGATTTCGCCACGCATCAATTCCATCACCAACATGCCGGGAATGGGCATGCCGGCGATGTTCGACCAGTTCTTTACCCGCGGCTTTTCCAACATGTCCGGCAAGTCCGATACCGGCGTCGAACGTCAGGCAGACCTTTACAGCCGTTATTCGGGCGTTAGTCAGGCACAAAGCCGCCTGCAACAGGCCCATGCCGGCCTCGACACCCTGGATGCCAGCCTGCGCGACACCCGCACGGTTGCCCCGTTCGATGGCATCATCACGCAAAAACTGATCGAAGAAGGCGACACCGTCCAGCCCGGCCAGTCCCTGATGCGTTTCGCCTATACCAAGTTTCTCAGGCTTCAGGTCGAAGTTCCGGTGCGTCTGGTAACGGTTCTGGAAAAGGGCATGATGGTCCCGGCACGCCTTGATGTGCGTGGACCCTCAGTCGTTGCCCGTGTCTCGCAAATTTTCCCCATGGCCGATGCGTCGAGCCATACGGTGACGGTCAAGTTCGATTTACCTGAAGGCACGCCTGGCGGCCCCGGCATGTATGCCGAAGTCCGCGTCCCCGATGAATCGGAAGTCTATCGCTCGGCCCCGGTGGTTCCTGTCCAGGCCCTGATGTGGCGTGGCAGCTTCCCCAGCGTCTTCGTCATGGACGAAGGCAAGCCCAGCCTCAGGCTGGTCCGTCTGGGCGTCAAACTGGATGATGGACGGATGACCGTTCTTGCCGGACTGAAAGGTGGCGAGCAGATTATCCTGAACCCGCCAGCCGGTCTGGCCTCGGGATCAGCGAAGTAACGCGGATGTCTGATACCCCAAGCACGCCTGATCAAACCCCTTCCACGGCCCAGCACCATTTGGGCATGGCCGGTTCTATGGCCAAGGAATTCATCAACTCTCCACTGTCGCTGTTGCTGCTGCTGGCCAGTCTGGCCGTCGGCATCATGGGTCTGATCTTCACGCCACGTCAGGAAGACCCCCAGATTTCGGTACCCATGGTCGACGTCTTCTTCCAGTACGAAGGCGCATCATCGGAACAGGTCGCCAGCCTTGCCATCGACCCGCTGGAACGCCTGATGAGCGAAATTCCCGGCGTCAAACATGTCTATTCGGTTTCCCGACATGGCGGCGGCATGGTTACCGTTCAGTTTGAAGTCGGCGAGAAAATGGAAACATCACTGGTCAAACTCTATGACAAGCTGATGTCTAACATGGACCGGATTCCGCCCGGCGTCTCGCGCCCGATGGTCAAGCCCAAAGGGGTCGATGATGTTCCTGTTGTGACCATCACCTTGTGGTCGCACGACGTCGATGACGCCGCCCTGCGCATGGTCGCGCTGGACGTCATGCAGCGGCTGAAGGAAACCCGCAACACCTCGCAAAGCTTCATCGTCGGTGGACGTTCCGAACAACTACGCATCGAGGTATTCCCCGAGCGGCTGGCCGGATATGGTGTCAGTGCCGCCCAGGTCGCCAATACCGTTCGCGGCGCCAACTCCGAAATTGATGCCGGCACCCTTGAGGCCGACAACGGCACCTTGCAGGTATACACCGGCTCGTTCCTGAGCACTCCGGCGGATGTCGAACGCCTGATCGTCGGTGTTCACAATGACAGCCCCGTGTACGTTCGCGATGTCGCGCGGGTCAGTCAGGCCCCGGAAGAAACCAAGAACGTCGTCCAGTATTTCACCGGCAAAGCCTATAGCGACGGCGATGTCGAAACCCCGACAGGGGCTCCTGCTGTGACCATTGCGGTGGCTAAAAAACCGGGCACCAACGGTGTCAGCGTCGCCGAGGATGTGCTGGCCCAGCTGGATTACCTTAAAGGCCGCGTTATTCCCGATAACGTGCAGGTGTCGATCACCCGCAACTACGGCAAGACCGCCAACGACAAGGTCAACGAATTGATCTTCAAGTTGTTCATTGCGACCATGGCGGTGACGTTCCTGATTTTGATCTTCCTCGGCTTCCGTGCCGCCGTCGTCGTCCTGATCGTCATTCCGGTGGTCATTCTGGTGACCGTGTTTGCGGCCTGGCTGCTTGGCTTCACCATCGACCGGGTGTCCTTGTTCGCGCTGATTTTCTCGATTGGCATCCTTGTCGATGACGCCATCGTCGTTATTGAAAACATTTACCGTCGCTGGCTTATCAAGGGCAATGTCGATACCGAGGAATCTGTCGAGGCCGTCGCCGAAGTCGGCAACCCGACCATTCTCGCCACCTTTACCGTTATTGCCGCCTTGCTTCCCATGGGCTTCGTGTCAGGCATGATGGGTCCGTACATGGCGCCGATCCCGATGCTGGGTTCCGTGGCGATGATTTTCTCGCTGTTCGCCGCCTTCATCTTTACGCCCTGGCTGGCGATGCGCATCCGGCCCTCCATTGCCTCGCTGCAACGGGCCCAGACCAAGGAACACAAGCAGCAGGAATGGCTGGATGGTTTCTTCAAGGGCATGCTGATACCGCTGATTGAGGACAAGAAGAAATATCGCATCTTCCGTCTGTCGATGCTGGGCATTCTGTTTGCCTGTTTCTCTATGTTCTATACCAACGCGGTCACGGTGAAGATGCTGCCGCTGGACAACAAACCTGAATTCAATGTCGTCGTGAACATGCCCGAAGGCACCGCCCTGCCGATGACCGCCAACGTCACCCAGGCGCTAACCGACAAACTGCTGGAAATTCCCGAAGTCACCGCCATTCAGACCTATGCCGGCACCGCCTCGCCGTTCAACTTCAACGGGCTGGTGCGTCATTACTATCTGCGTCAGAACGGCTGGAATGCCGATATTCAGGTGCAGTTGCTCGACAAGGGTGATCGCGAGCGCAGTTCCCACGATCTGGCCGTCATCGCGCGCGAAGTGCTGACCCCGATCGCTCATAAAATGGGCGCTAAGATTCAGGTCGTCGAAATGCCACCGGGACCGCCGGTGTTGCAGACCATGGTCGCCGAAGTCTATGGACCCGATGCCGAAACCCGCCGTCAGGTTGCCAAAGACCTGACCAAGGCCTTTGCCGAGGCCGACAATGTGGTTGACGAAGACAACTTCATTCAGGAACCCCACGATGCCTGGCATTTCGTCGTTGATCGCGACAAGGCCATTCGCCGCGGCGTTTCGGTCAAGGACATCAACAGCCAGCTTGAAATGGTGATGGGCACCTACAAACTGGGTGATCTGAAACTGGGCAATATTCTCGAGCCCCGCCACATCGTCATGCAGGTTCCGATCTCGTTGCGAAATCAGTTCACGCGTCTGGGCCAGCTGCCGATCCCGTCGGGCAAAGGCAAAATGATCCCGCTGTCCGAACTGGGGCATTTCAAGCGTGTCGAGCAGGACCAGATGATCTTCCACAAGGATCTGCGCCCGGTAGAATTTGTGACCGGCGACGTGACCGGGCGTCTGGCGGCACCTATTTACGGCATGTTCGCGGTTGAAGATCTGCTCGCAGACTACATATCGCCCGATGGTGTGAAACTGAAATCCCATTATATAGGGCCTCCCGATGACAGCTTCTCCAGCGCATTCGAGTGGACTGGTGAATGGACTGTCACCTACGAGACCTTCCGCGACATGGGGCTCGCCTTCGGTGTCGCCCTTATCCTGATTTATATGCTGGTGATGTGGGAGTTTGGAAACTTCAAGCTGCCCGCCATCATCATGGCACCAATTCCGCTGACCCTGATCGGTATTATTCCGGGGCACTGGATCTTCAATGCCGAATTCACGGCAACATCGATGATCGGCTTTATCGCGCTAGCCGGGATCATCGTGCGAAATTCAATCCTGCTTGCCGATTTCTCGAAACGCATGGTCGAAGAGGGCATGACCGTACAGGATGCGGTTATCGAAGCGTGCAGGGCGAGAACACGGCCGATTCTGATTACGGCATTGGCTCTGGTTATGGGGTCCAGTGTGATTATCACCGATCCGATCTTCCAGGGTATGGCAATCACGTTGATGTTCGGCGTCGTTGTCTCGACCCTGCTGACGCTGGTCGTGATCCCGCTGAAATGCGTTCATGCCGACCCCCGGAAGGTCTATAGCTGCAATGGTACAGACGACACTCTCGTCATCAACGGCACCAACGGTGTCGACACCAAGTCCGAAGCAATTCAGGACGACGATGAACGCAAATTCAAGGTCCTGGGGCTGTTGTGGAAAGTCCCGGCAATGCTCGGCATCTTCCTGTGGACTGCCGTATCAACGGTATTCAGCTTTGTTGGCCGTTCCGGCTTGTTTAGTAAAACCGGTTCCCTGATGACGGAAAAAATCATTCCCGCCGTGACCATGACCGGATATGCGCTACGCGCCCTGCCGTATTTCATCATGTTGTTCGTCAAGGACACGGCATCGCGGATGCGCGACCGCTTCACCACCAAGGAAGAACCTGCGCCCGCACCAACGCCAACGCCTCAGCCTCAGCCGGCACCTGCGGCCAAGAAAGATCCTGAACCCAAACCCGCGCCCAAAGCCAAGAAGGCTCCGGCGAAGAGACCCGTGACCAAAAAGGCACCGGTGAAGAAAGCACCTGCGGCCAAGAAACCTACGGCTAAGAAGCCTGTCGCTAAAAAGGCACCGGTGAAGAAAGCGCCTGCGGCTAAAAAAGCGCCCGCGGCCAAGAAAGCGCCTGCTAAAAAACCGGTCGCCAAGAAACCCGCCGTCCAGGCTCCCCCGAAGCCCACCGCAAAACCGAGGCCAAAAGGCAAGCGACGGGGCATTCGACTAAAAAGCCGACCCGGGAAAAAAACCTGACACCGATACCTAAGAAATTAAGGACGACTTAAATGTCTCAACTCAAGACCCATAAAAGGAAATCGATGATGCGCATGAACCTGTTCGCTGGTGCCCTGCTGTTGGCCATTCCGACCATTGCTCAGGCAGACGACGCAAAATCAACCCCGACACCTTCCGCCGATAGCGCCAACGCACCTCAGGCCCAGGAAATGATCCCGCCGGCACCGATGGGCCCTTATTTCTCGCATCGCATGATGCCAAACGGCGGTCCTGCTGGCAGCGGCTTCCCGCCGGTTGGCTTTGATCCGATGTCAGGGGCCGGTGCCCGTGGGGCTGGCAAAAACCACAATCACTCCCATCAGGGTATGGGTATGGGCGGCGATAATTCCGTCGTCCACGGCATGCCTTATGGGCAGCCCTCTGGAACGCCTTACGGCGGCATGCCTTATGGCACGCCTTTCAAAGGCAACCCACCGACAGCAGCCGCACCCGGAATGCAGCGCCCCGAAGAACCGGAATGGCTTGCCAAGCGTCAGACCGAGGTCGAGAAATATCGCGCCGAGCAACAGAAGCGCTATGCCGAACAGCAAAAACAGTTTGCCGAAGCCGCCAGGAGACAGCCCCCCGCATATGCCCCGCGTGGTTATGGTGCTCCCTATGGCGCACCGCAATTTCGTCCGGGATACGGCCCCGGTTACAATTCCCCGTACCGCGCACCCTATCGTGCACCGTACGGCGCTCCGTATGGATACGCACCGCAACCCAGACCCGCTTACTGAACAAAAAAGGCCGCAAGGGAACCGAGACAATGAGTAACCGTTTAGCACTGTTGGGCATGATAAGTGTGGCACTGGCCGCTGGCCCCGCCGTCGCGGCGGATAGCAATCCGTGGCGTGTGGTCCAGCCTGCACACGGAACGGTACAGATGTCCGGTCCGGGCGCATCAGAAACCCCGCAAAGAGAACAGAAACCGCCGCTTTACGGTGGCTACACCTTTGCGCCCATCAATACCGACGCCACCAAGCCGAGAACGACCCCATATATGTATCAAGGGCCCGCCCGACAGATGCCGCTTGCGGGGACGCAACCCGGATATGGATACGGCGCGCCATACGGTGGCTACTCGGTGCCGCTGGTTGCAGGTATTGGACACCCCGCTGGTCTGGGCGCATACCCCGGATACCCCGGTGGTCTTGGTCTGGGTGGATATCCCGGTGGTCTTGGCGGTCTGGGTGGATACCCCGGCTATCCAGGTGGACTGGGTGGATATCCCGGCGGCTGGGGTGGCAACGGGCTGAATGGTTTATCAGGTCCATTTTCGTGGATGCCGTTTTGGTAATCCCCGGCAACGAATACGACGATGGACTGCGTAATTCTGGGTGAAAGCCTGGTTAAGGGTGTTGGAGCTCTCCCCCTCCAACTTCTTTCTCTCACCAGGGGAAATGACGACACGAAAAGGAGTGCTGAAAATGAAAGCAAGCAAACTGTTTAAGATTCTGGCAGTTGCCGGAATCCTGGGTGTTGGTTCGTTCGCATCAAGCGATGCTTCCGCATGGGGCTGGGGTAACGGCCCGTGGAGCGGTGGGCCTTGGGGCGGTGGACCCTGGAACAACGGCTGGGGTAACAACGGCTGGGGTAACAATGGCAATGGCTGGGGCAACGGCAACGGCAGCGGCTGGGGTAACGGCAGCGGCTGGGGCGACGGAGACTTCTCCATGAGCTTCAAGGGTCGCGGCAATGCCGATAACCGTTTCAACGGTTATAACAACTACAACGGCGGCGGCTACGGCGGCGGTTACGGCGGTGCTCCGTATGGCTATGGTGGTGCTCCGTATGGTTATGGCGGCGGCGCTCCGGCTCCGTATGGCTACGGCGCTCCGGCTCCGTACGGCTATGCTCCGGCTCCGGCTCCGATTCCGGCTCCGGCTCCGGCCCAGTAAGCCAATGATGTGCATGGAAGTGCCGCACGGTCGCGGCGCTTCCATCCATCATCGTATTCAGGCATTTATTTTTTGACTTTCCACACGGAAACCAAGCGATGCGCTTAACGCGACCCCTTCTCGCCATCCTTTTGGGCCTCAGTCTTGTCCCGGTAACGGCTGCGGCCAAAGGCGCCAAGTCCTTTACCGCAACCGCAGTACAGACGGCGCCGAACACACAGTCGCAAAGTGGCAAAATTTTTGTCTCCGACACCGGCACCCGGTTTGAATTTTCTGAATACGGTCGCGACGTCGTGCAGATTACGCTGACCGACAAGAAACTTATGCGCGTCCTGTTTCCGGCTGATAAATTTTATATTGAAACCACGACTCCGAAAGAGACGCCCATCACCGCTGCGAAATCAACGACGCCGTGTCCATCCACTCCGGCCATGGTCTGTAGAAAACTGGGCAATGAAAAATTCGGCACCATGGATGTCGAACGCTGGAGCCAGTCAATCACCGGATTAAAGGGCGAAGCAACACTGTGGTGGGACCCGAAACGCAAAATGATCGTGCGTCAGGAATACCCCGATGGTCGCGTCATGCAAATGCAGCTGTCCAACAAGGACGCCTATAACGGTCGTGACACCGAACGCTGGGATATCTCATACGTCCAGCAGGGCCGGACGATGGCGCGGGCCGTGCGCCTGATCGACGTCGAACTCGGCATTATCGTCAAGGAACAATCGCCTTCGGGAATGATCCGTGAACTGCGCGACTTAAAGGCAGTCAACGCCTCGCCTGAATGGTTCACGGTGCCCGACGGCTATCAAAAGATAGAGCCGCCGAAGCCCGAAACACTACAAAAGCAATAACCCGACAAACACGACAGACAAGGATGACCGGTATGAAAACCGTGGTGGGAAATTTAAAAGGTGGAACAGGCAAAAGCACCGTTGCCTTCAATCTCGCCTTATGGCTCGCAAACATGGCCCGTCCCGTGGTCTTGTGCGATCTGGATCCTCAAAACACCCTGCGCGATGCCGTCGATGTGCGGGTCGAAGAAGGCCACATGCCGACGGTCTCGGTTTTTGGCTCGATTCCCAAACAGGCCGACGGCGACGTCATTATTGATGTCGGCCTGTCGAACATGGAAGCTGTCAGGGTGGCGCTTGGCCGTGCCGATCGGGTGTTGATTCCGGTAACCCCCAGTCAGGCCGACGTATGGGCGACCCAGCAATTCCTCGACATCATCGACGACAGCACCAAGGGCGGCAAGCGTCCGGATGTTATCACCTTCCTGAACCGTGCCGACACCCATCCGGCGGCCACGGAAAACGCCGAAACCCAGGGTGTCCTGCAAGAAATTCCGGGGATGACCGTGCTCGACAACAAGCTTTCCCAACGCATGGCGTTCCGCCGTTCGTTTAGTGAAGGCATGGGCGTATTCGAACTGGAGCCGCGCGGCAAGGCGGCGATTGAATTGAACGCTTTGGCCGAAGCCCTGTTCGCCTGAGCGCAAAACTGATTACTGACTGGAGATTACACAATGGCCGTTATTCGCTGGATCCTGACTCATTTGATGATCATTTTCGCCGCCGTACTGGTGGTTTCCGGAATCGTCTACAAGGATGAAATCCAGGTAGAACTGAAAGAGCTTGGCATTATCAAGGAACTCGTAAGGGCCGAGAGCGAGCAAAAATCTGCTGCCATGGCGGCACCCGCAGCCAAAGCAACGACCCCGGCTCCGGCCCCAGTGGCAGTTGCTGTGGCACCGACTCCGGCCCCAGTTGCCGCACCAGCTCCAACCCCAGCCCCGGCCCCAGTGGCTGCACCAGCCCCGACCCCGGCCCCGGCCCGCATGCACAGCCCGCAACCGAACGTCCGCAAGCATCCCCATACTCAACGGACCCATCCGCAGCAAGCCGCACAGATGATGCAGCACAGGTCCCAGGGACATCACAAATCGCACAAAAACAAATCGAGCAATCATCATGCGTCCGCCCCCGCCATCGACGATGCAGTGAAGACAAAATGGGTCGCCGCGCGTACCGCTTTCTGGCGTCGCGATTTGGCGGGTGCCGAAAAGCTGTACAAAGAACTGCTAGAGGCCAGCAAGGAAGCCGACATCGCCGGTGAACTGGGCAACATCTACTTGATGCAGCGCCGCCCCAAAGAAGCTACTGACATGTACTTCGAAGCGGCGAACAGGCTGCTTGGTGGCGAGCATCCGATGCACGCACGCAAGGTTATCAGCACCCTGCGCCGTCTCGATCCTGAAAAAGCCGAACAGGTCCGTCAGAAAATCCGGGAACACCACAAAACAGAACACGGTGGTCATACAGAACCCGCCCAAATAAAGGAGAACACTAAATGACCTTCCTGAGGAATCTTCTCGCCATTGTCGGCATTGCCACGATTTTACTTTTTGCCGCCGTCAGCCCGGCGATCTTTGAAGTCAAATCCCGTATGGACCAGTTCGACCCCAAGGCCATGGATACCTACATCGACATGTTCCAGAAGATCCTGGAAACGGGAAATGCCGCCGAAGCAACTGTGTGGAAAGCGCAGGTTGAGGAAGGTCTCAGCTTTGATGAAGTTAATGAAACGATCCTGTTCGTCGCCAATGAACACAACATCAAAAATGTTGGCGAGCTGCCACTGTATAAACAGGTTGAGTCTATGAGCGGAAAGCCTTACAGACATGCAAAGATTTACATGTTCTGCAATGCAATGACCGCGGCGCGCATGCTTGATTACAGCGACGCCTATGGTGCCTATCTTCCCTGCCGGGTTTCGCTGATAGAAGACAAACAAGGACGGATGTGGCTGTACACGCTGAACATGGACCCGATGATCCATGGCGGACTGCCACTGCCGGATGCACTGAAGACAGAGGCCCTTGAAGTTAAAGCCATTATGCTTGATGTGCTGAAACGGGGCGCCAGCGGCGAATTTTAATCGCCCGACACGGAGTTGTTAAGAGAATGCTTTTCAATCGCCAGGATATTCCCCTGACAGAGCGCCTGAACAACCTTCAGGAACACCTTCAGGAAGAACACCCTGACCTGCTGCAAGTGCTGCCAACTTATCGGCAAATGGACAAGGTTCTAAACCGCCTTGGCCTGCTCGATGCCGACGAATCCCTGGCGACGCAGATTACCTGGTGGCCATTGATCAGTGTCCTCGGCACCTTTTCATCGGGGAAATCGACGTTCATCAATTCCCTGCTCGGCGAAAAGCTGCAAAAGACCGGCAATCAGGCCGTCGACGATAAGTTCACCGTTGTCAGTTACTCCCACCACGACGCCACCCGCACCCTGCCCGGCACGGCACTGAACAACGATCCCCGGTTTCCGTTCTTTCGCATCGGCGAGGAAATCGACAAGGTGTCCTCTGGCGAAGGCAAGCGCATCGACAACTACCTGCAACTGAAGACGTCTTCGGCGGAAACCCTCAAGGGCCGCACCCTGATTGACTCGCCGGGGTTCGATGCCGACGACCAGCGGCGGTCGACCCTGCGGCTGACCGACCACATCATCGACATTTCGGATCTGGTGCTGATCTTCTTCGATGCCCGTCATCCGGAACCCGGTGCCATGCAGGACACACTGGCGCATCTGGTTAAGGCATCGTCGGGCCGTTCGGATTCAAACAAGTTCCTGTACGTGCTCAATCAAATCGACACCACGGCGCGTGAAGACAATCCGGAAGAAGTGGTCGCCGCATGGCAGCGTGCACTGGCCCAGGCCGGCCTGACCGCCGGGCGTTTCCTGTGCATCTATAACGAAGAAGCCGCCTACCCCATCGTCGACGAGGCGCTCCGCGAACGCTATCAGCGCAAGCGCGATATCGACATGAAAGAAATCACCAGCCGCATCGGCGAGGTCGAGATCGAACGCAGCTATCGCATCGTCAGTTCGCTGGAAGATGCCGCACGCGGTATCGAACGAGACGTCATCCCGGCCCTTGAAAAAGCCATGGGGTTCTGGCGCAAGGTTACCCTGGCCGGCAACATCGTCGGTGTCGGTGCTGCCGCAGCACTCGCTTACGGAGCGATTACATTGTTCGGCATTGATGCCCTGCAAGCCCTGTTCAACAGCATTCAAGGCTACATTACCGGCGTCTTGGCCCTTATCGCCGCCGTTGGTGTCGTCGGCATTTCGTGGCATTACCTGATGCGCAATCTGGCGGCCCGTTTCGTCGTCAGCCGCCTTGCGGAACGGTTCGGCGATCAGGAATTGAACCTGCGCGGCGCGTTCCTTAAAACCACCAACCCGTGGCGGTCAATCTTCAGCGGCGGCATCGCCGGATGGGGAAAGACGACAAAGTCCATGATTGGTGATATCTTGCAAGAGATCGAAGGGCACATTCAGCGTCTCAACGATCAACACACCGACCCGTCCGGGCGCAAGCATGCATCCAACGAAGGCGACATGGAAACCAGCTTCGTGCCGGTTGCCGCACCCGCCGTTTCCATGCCGGATTCACAAGCCGTAAATGCATCGGCTGAATAACGCCCCGTTTCGGGTGCAACAACAAGAATACGTATAAGGATTGATTGTGTACAAAAGAGTCAACAACAGCCGTAGCATGGTGGTCGCCATTATCGGCATCGTCCTGGTCATGAGCATCTTCACATGGCTGATGTACGGAATATCCCAAAGCATCCACACAATGACCGAAACCATGGTCAGACTAGGCCATGACGTTAACACCATGACCCAGGTGCAGAAGGTGATGGTTCATGACATTGGCGTGATGACCAAGAACACCACCAGCATGCAGAATTCCGCCCAGAATATGAATGCCAGCATGTCGCGCATGGGCTACGACGTCGGTCGCTCGTCGCGTATGTTCTCTTCACCAATGAATTATTTCTGGAATATGGGCCAGTAAATCAGGCCAGTTTCAGCAGCTCCAGGATACCCTGTTTTTTCTTTTCCGGGGCCGGGACATACTGCTCGATGATACGGGTGACGGCCTTGCCGTCGATTTCCATCTCGCCCGCTTCTTCATGCTCGAAGAAGAACTCGGCCACCGGCAGGATCGCATCATGGACCTGCTGGTCAGCAAACATTTCCTGGGTCTTGTCTTCCAGATCAAACAGGATTTCTTCTGAATCGTAATCGTCTTCGCCGTACAGCGCTTCAAGAATGCGGGTGATCTCGTCAATCCGCGATATGTCGCCGGAACAACACGAACTGTGTCCGCAGATCATTTCTTCTGCGGTCTGCCCGCCGAATAGTTCCAGCACCCTGTTCTCGAGCGTCTCGATAAATGAATCCCAGTTGTGACTGGCAAAGGCCTTTTCCGCCAACATCATTGGCGGGCGTGGCAGCATGATAATGGATGTAATTTGTTGCCCGAGCAGATACGCCGTAATGGCGTGTCCCGCCATATAGACGGAAAGACGATAGGCTTCGTCATCGCAATCAAGCGTCTCGGTCATATTGTCACAGTCATTTTATTCTTTTGCCCGCCCAGCTTACCAAGGTGTGACCGATGGAATACGAATCCCTTCCGTTAACCAAGTCTAGCAACTTATGGCGAATGCATACACTGCAATTATTTGGACCGTTTAGTGGTGTGGCCACGCCTGACACTGGCCCTCTTCACACCATTTTGGAATCCTCAGCATCTTGACTAGGTCAGGCGGATGCCGAGGTCGTAACAGGAACTCCCACCGAAGTGGGGACTGCTTATTTGGTCTTTAGCGGTTGGCCCGGCAGCTTGTAAGCGATCGGACGGGGGGCGCCGTACGGGGCGCCATAGTAAGGACGGTTGTAGCCATACCCATTGCCGTTGCCCGAAGCGTTGGACTTGCCAGAGAAGCTCATGGAAAATGAGCCATTGCCATTGCCGAAGCCGTTACCAAAACCGTTGCCATTCCACGGAGCGTTGCCCCAGGTGTTGCGCGGGTAGTACGGGCGATATCCGTTCGGTGCAACCGGACGCTGAACTGCAACCATTCTCGGGGCCGCCTTCGGGGCCACGGTGGCGACCTTGGCGGGAACCATCACTGGTGCCATTCTAGCGGGGACCATCACTGGTGCCATAGCAACCGGCCTCATTGCCGGGAACTGCTGAACGGGAGCAGGAGCCGCAGCCGTTTCGACGACGTCGGTGTTCATATCCTTGTTCATCAACTCAGCGACCTTGGAAACCGTGCTGTCATAGGCAGATACGATGACATTTGTATTCGCAGCAGCGGCACCGGCCAGCAGCACGACGGCGATTGCAGGAATCAAGACCTTCGGCTTTGAAACCGTGGTCTTTGCCGACTTGAACTTGCCCATGGCCATGGCGGCAATGGCAGGATCAATCTTCAGCTTGTCGGTCATTTTCTTGTCAGCGGTTTTGCTTTCAGCGGTTTTGCCTTCAGTTTTCTTTTCAGCAGTCTTGCTTTCAGCTTTCTTTTCAGCTTTCGGTGCGACTTTCTCGACCTTGGCATCAAGGTGTTTCACCGGCGCGTTGCCATCAACGATGGACTTGGCCGAAGCGATAACTCGCTCAGCGCGAGCCGCACCAAAGCCAGGAACCTTGCCCAGCTTTGCGGCAGATGTCTTGGCGATGTCTTCGATGCTCGAGAAGCCGGCTTCGTTCAGCTTAACGGCGGCGGCTTTGCCGATGCCGGGGATGTTTGTCAAAGTATTGCTCATGGGTGAATTCCTATGCTTGGTCTGTTTGTCTAAATCTGAGGACTCAAGTTACTAAAAATTCCGATTAATAATCGGTGTCCGGATATGGACGGGACTTATAAATTTTTAAAAAAATTTCCAAACACCCGGCCAGTATTGGCCGGGTGCAAGGAATAAAGAGAGAGAGAAGTCGACTTACTTGGCGTCGGTCTTCGGAGCAACCGGAGCAACCGGGGCATAGCCGTAAGGAGCATAGCCGTAAGGAGCCTGGCCGTAGTACGGGTTGTTGTAACCGTAACCGTTGCCATTACCGTTGCCAGAAACGTTGGACTTACCGGAGAACCCGATGGAGAAGGAACCTTCGCCGTTGCCGAAGCCATTGCCGAAGCCGTTGCCGAAGCCGTTGTTGCCATAAGGGTAGTAACCCGGAGCAACATACTGCGGAGCAACCGGAGCGTTCAGCGGAGCAGCGGTCTTGGATTCCTTGGAGTCGGTAGCGGTAGCGGAGGTAGCAACCGGAGCACCATAAGGCGCGTAGCCGTAAGGAGCATATCCGTTGTGGCCGTTGTAACCGTTGTAACCGTTACCACGCATGTTGCTGTTGCCGGAGAAGTTCATGGAGAAGGAACCGTTTCCTTCACCGTTGCCAGCACCGTTGCCCCAACCATTGTTACCATTTCCCCAGCCCCAAGCGGAGGCGTCGGAAGCGGAAAGAGCGGTGGCACCGATGATGCCGGCGAATGCGATAGCTTTAATCATGGTCTTCATAATGTTAATCCCTTGTCTAAAAAGTTTGCCTTGTCTGAACTGGAAGTCTCGATAAACGGGATCGCCAGTTCGTGTGATTAGTCTGTGGTGCGACTGTTTAGCCAATCGCTTTTTATATTAGATGTACCTTAATAAGGTTTTCCTAATATACAAGTCAACATAAAAAGCTGATAAAAGTTCTTCAGGATGGGTTTTCACGAGTCAAAAACCCCTGTTTTCTGCTATTTATCAATATATCAACAAGCCACAACCCCTTGGGCTAGTTGGTTATTCCATAAGATGTGCTGACCCAATCCATGAATCGGATCGCGCGAAATAAATTTAAAAAAAATTTGCAGTCAGGCGTCTTGCCCGTTGCCTGAGCGCCCTCTGGGCAGACGAATCGTCGCCGTTGTGCCGATGTTCGGCTCACTTTCGATCCCCAGAATCCCGCCATGCATCTCGACAAGATTACGCGTAATCGTCAGTCCAATGCCGGTTCCTTCATGAACACGCGATGTCTGCATCCGCTCTATCTGTGTGAATGGCTGGGTTATTCGGCCAAGGTCTTCCTTGGCAACACCAATACCCGTATCGGAAACGCTAAAATCGAACCATTGATGTGAAACGTTAACCGATACCGTCACCTCTCCCCTTTCCGGCGTGAACTTGACCGCGTTAGACAACAGGTTGATCAGGCATTGCTTGAAAGCCCTGTAATCGGCGAACATAGGCGGCAAATCATCGGCTATATTTTTCAGCAACGAAATGTTTTTATCATTTGCCTGTTCTTGAACAAGGCTCAGGCTCTCATCTATAAGCCTAACAATATCGATGGATTCCAGTTGCAGTTGATGCGTCCCGGCTTCGATCTTTGACATATGCAAAATATCGTTAACCAGCGATAGCAGGTGAGTGCCACTGGCATGAATGTCTTCGGCATATTCTACGTGTTTTCTATTACTCCCCTCATCAACGGACTGCAGTTTGATCATTTCCGAAAACCCGAGAATGGCATTCAGCGGGGTCCTTAGCTCATGGCTCATGTTGGCCAGGAAATGGGATTTCGCCTCGTTGGCCACTTCCGCGTCCTCGCGGGCTTCCTCTGCAATCCGCTCGGCCTCCTTGCGTTCGGTGATTTCGGTGCGAATTCCCACATATTGAAAGGGCTTCCCATCATCGCCAAGGAACGGCACGATCGTCGCCGTGACCCAATATTCACTGCCGTCTTTCCGTTTATTTTTGACATCCCCCTGCCAGGTATTCCCGCTGGCAATGGTTTGCCACAGTTCCTTAAAAAATTCAGGCGGGTGCTCGTTGCTTTTTAAAAGTCGGTGGTTCTGACCCAGCAACTCCTCGTTGGAATATCCGCTGATGTCGCAAAACTTGTTGTTAATGTAGGTAATGTTGCCCTTGACGTCGGTAATGCTGACAATCGCATGCTCATCAAGCGCATGTTTCTGGAACTCCAGGCTCCTCGTTACCTGCTTGCGCAGATCGACTTCCCTCTCCAGAACCTTGATTGTTTCCAAATGCCTGCCCATGAACGATGCGGCAAGGGCAAGGGCGATCAGCAAGGCCGTGGCCGTCCCAATGCCGATTGCCAGAAGCGTCGGTGAAGCGCCGGATTCAGATGCCGTGCTTCCTTCTATGGGAATAAAATACGCCGCTTCAATGGCAATGTAATGCATGCCGGAAATAGCGCTCCCCATGAAGATACCGCCCAACAGCGATAGCCCGCGACCCGATAGTCCGGGGAATTCATCTGCAAAAATAAATTTTACGTACAGGGACAGAATCGCCATAGCGATGGCAAAGATGATCGATGCGAAAAACATGACGGGCGAGTAATAAATAACGGCATCCAGTTGCATGGCCGCCATGCCGGAATAATGCATCAGGCCAATACCGGCGCCCATCAAGCTGCCGCCGATGGCAACCATCGTATGGGTGACCCTGACACGACCGATCACCCATAAAGCCACGGCGCTGGCCAGAACACCGGGAATCATCGACAGCAAGGTTATGAACGGGTCGTAAGAAACATTGCAGGGCAAGCTGAACGCCAGCATGCCGACAAAATGCATGGCCCAAACGCCACCGCCCAGTGCCAGCGCACCCGGCACTAGCCAGACAATTTTATCGTAACCGGTTTCTGCCCGCGCAATCCGCTGGGACAGTTGCAGCGCGGTAAACGAGGCGAATACAGCCATCAATACGGACAACAACACCAACGGCATGTTGTACGTATTTAAATAAGCGACAGATAAATCCTGGCCGGATGACAGAAACTGCATGCCAAAAACCGTGCCCGTTTACACAGGCTCTCCGCTAAATACAAGGTTCAATGGTGTGCCCCCACACTCTGTCATGAGTATAATTGCATGTTGCCTTGTGGGGAAATTATTTTTGTTCAGCCCCTGGAATCATTACCCAGCGGGTTTCCAGCCATCTTCGGGCGCATAGGCAAGCAGTTCGCCGACCTCCAGGTCGAACCACCATCCATGCAGTTTCATTCGCCCGTCATCGACCCGTCTTTTTATCCACGGGAATGACATCAGATTGCCCAGCGAGATCTTGACCGCCTCGCGTTCCACGTGACGGTGCCGGTCTTCACCCTCAAGATCCTTGTTCTTGGCCTCATCGACGATCGACATCCAGGCATCGATAAATTCCCGGCCCTTGCCGTCGGCGTGGCCCTCGCAAAGGCCACGAATTCCCCCGCAATGGGAATGCCCAAGAATAATGACATGTTCGATGTTCAGGTCCCGCACCGCGAACTCGATGGCGGCGCTGGTACCGTGGTAATTGCTATCGGGCGCGTACGGCGGCACCAGATTGGCGACGTTGCGCACGATGAACAATTCGCCCGGGTCGGCCTTGGCGAGAATCGACGGATTCACCCGGCTGTCGGAGCACGCAATAATCATGACCTTGGGGCTTTGCCCGTTTTCCACCAGGTTCCGGTAAAAATCCGGCTGCTTGACGTAATAGGTATCGCGAAAGGACTTGAAACCTTCAATCAGTCGATCGATGGTCATGTGGATTTTTCCGACACCAGTTTCAAACCTTCTTGAAATGCGGCGATGTTCAGGTCGGTGAATTTCTTGGGAACGCATTGCCGGATCGCCGTTTCCATAACCTTCAGCGAACACAGATTACCTTCGCCGACCATCGCCCCCAGCGCGACGATATTGGCGACTCGTGGATTGCCCAGGCCAATGGCCGTATCGGACAATGGCAAGGCCAGCACCCTGAAATTGCCTTTCGGCGGGTCCGTAACCAGCCGCGTATCGATTATCACCAACGCCCCGTCACCAATGGCGGTATCTTTCTTCTTCACCGCCAGTTGATCCAGGATCAGCATGAAGTCGACTTTGGTTGCCAACGGATAGTCCGGTTCACCCTGACCGACAACAAGATCCGAACGGCTGAGCCCACCGCGCGATGTCGGCTCGTAACTTTGTGACTGGGCAACGAATTTTCCTTCGTCGGAAAATGCACGCGCAAATATCTTGGCCGACAGTTGCAAGCCCTGACCACCGGAACCGCTGAGGCGAATTTCGAACTCTTCGGGCGATTTGTTGTCTTGTGCTTTTTTTGCGGCCACCCTCACGCCCCCTTCTTCGACGACGCCATGGTGCTGCGATAGGTCTCGCCATATTCGGCGCGGTCGCTTCTGGTCAACACACCGGTCGGCAGCGCGTTTGGCCGGAACGGCTCGTCAACAATAACGCCGCCGTAAGAATCCGGGCGCATCTGGCTTTTCTGGCTGAGGATCATTTCCGGCGAATTTCCAAGATCGTTCTTGCGGCCATAGATTTCCGTGCAATCTGATATTACCTCGACGAACGAGAAACCCTTGTGATCGATGGCGTCTTTCAGAAGGTTTTTCAGTGTCGGCGTCTGCACCGTCACCTCGCGGCCGACGAAGCTGGCCCCGGCGGCTTCCGCCAATTTGCACGAATCAAACGTCGCTTCGGTATTGCCCGTCGGCGTCGTCGTCGTATAGCGGTCTTGGCTGGTTGTCGGCGACACCTGTCCGCCGGTCATGCCATAGACTTCGTTATTGAGCATCATGCAGGTGATGTCCAGATTGCGGCGACAGGCATGGATCAGATGATTGCCACCGATGGCAAGGCAATCGCCGTCGCCGGTAATAACAATGACATGCAGGTCCGGACGCGCCAGTTTCAGGCCCGTCGCATAGGCCAGCGGACGGCCATGGGTGGTATGGAAAGTGTTGGCATCGACGTACGCCCCCAAGCGCCCGGAACAACCAATGCCCGACACGATGGCAATCTTGTCTTTATCCAGCCCCAATTCATGGGCCGCCCACATCAAGGCCCTGAGCGCGATGCCGTGGCCGCATCCCGGGCACAGGAAATGCGGGAACAGGTCACGCCGCAAGTACGACATGACATCAAATTCTTTCGGCCCAGAGGTCTCGGCGGATTGCTTTTTCTTTGCCATATCAGGCCCCCTTGCCGATTGCGTCAATAATGTCGGCAGGCGAAATCGCCTCGCCATCGATCCGGTTGACGCCGCTGACACGGTCGCGCCCGAGTACCCGCTCGACTTCCAGCGACAGTTGCCCGGCATTCATTTCGGCGACCAGAATACGCTTTGCCTTCTTCGCCGCCTTGACCAATGCCTTTTCCGGAAACGGCCAGATGGTGACCGGCCGGAACAGCCCTGCCTTGATGCCCGCATCCCGCGCTTGTTTAACAGCGCCGCGGGCGGCACGGGCCGATATGCCATAAGAAACGATCAGCACCTCGGCATCCTTGACGTTCAGTTCTTCGAAATGATCGATCACCTTGCGGTGTGGATCGAACTTGTTCAACAGGCGCTTCGACACCCGGTCAACGGTTTCCGGGTCTTGCGTCGGAAAGCCGCTTTCGTCATGGGTCAGGCCGGTGGTGTGTACGCGGTATCCGTCACCGGGGCGGGCCATCGCCGGAACCATGTCCTTGCCCGCCTCGTACGGACGGTATTTATCGGCGGCAACATCGGCCCATTTGCGGTCGACCACATCAAGGCTGGCGGGATCGGGAACATGCACGGTTTCGACCAGATGCCCGATGACTTCGTCAATCAGCAACACCACCGGGGTGCGGAACTGTTCGGCCAGATTGAACGCGCGCACCGTTTGTTCATAGACCTCCGATACGGACGCCGGAGAAATAACAATAATCTGATGATCGCCATGGGTGCCCCAACGGGCCTGCATGACATCGCCCTGGGCCGGACGGGTCGGCATTCCGGTCGATGGCCCGCCCCGCATAACATTGATAATGACACACGGGACTTCGGCAATCACGCCATAGCCCAGATTTTCCTGTTTCAGGGAAAAGCCCGGACCACTGGTTGCCGTCATCGATTTGACGCCGCCCATGGAAGCCCCAAGAATCGCCCCCATGGATGCGATTTCATCTTCCATCTGAATGAAGGTGCCGTCCACTTTCGGCAGTTCCAGCGACATCCGTTCGGCTACTTCCGATGATGGCGTAATCGGATACCCGGCATAAAACCGACAACCGGCGGCAACCGCGGCCAGCGCACAGGCGTTGTTGCCTTGCAGGTTCTGGGCATTTGTCTTGGTTGAAGCTTTGGCCATTTCAGAAATTATCCTTGTGCGGCTGCCCGGGCCGCCTCCGGCGTGCGATGCACAGTAATGGCAAGGTCCGGGCACAACCATTCACAAATACGACAGCCGGTGCAGCGGTCCGGGTCTGTCAGCACTGCCTTTAACTGGTCATCCAGTTTCAGGCACCGTTCCGGGCACATTTTGACGCAAATATCGCAGCTCTTGCACCAGGCGGGGTTGATATCCAGTTGCACGAAATCGCTCATCTCGTGCTCTTCGCGACCAACCACGACCGGCGTCGGCCCGTCGTTATGGACGACCGGTTCCGGGGTCCCATGATCCATGGCTGCCCAGGCGCGGCCCTGCTCGAAAGCCTGAAGGTTGACGTCGACGGTCTTCGGCGGCACGAACCGCGAAATAGCGTCGCACCATACATCTTCGGAAAATTCCAGCGTCGTCGACAACAGCCCCAGCAGCACCGTGTTGGCGGCCCGCTCGTTGCCCAGTTCGCGGGCCATGGTGGTGGCATCCAGCGCGAAGCCCTTGTTGACCCGCGATATAATCTGATCCGACGTTTCGCGCGCGTAGCCTGCCTCGGCACCGCGTTTACGGTTGCGGCACGCAAACGGCGGCACGATGTGCTGGGTGTCGGAAATAAAAGTGCCCTCGCCCGGCCTTATATGATTGACCCAACGCAGGGCCTCTGCCCATTCCAGCGCCAGCAAAACATCGACCGAACCCTTCGGGATGGTCGGCGAATACACTTGTTCACCAAAGCGTACGTGGCTGAACACGCCACCGCCCCGCTTAGCCATGCCGTGGACTTCGCTTTGTTTGACCTGATAGCCGTGTTCCTGGCAAATCGTCGCCAGAACCTTGGAAACCATAATCACGCCCTGGCCGCCGACACCGACGACGAGCACATTAACGGGTTCCTTATGCGTTATTTTCTTGTCCATAATCGATTAACCGATGCCGCCTTTTAAGACCGATTCAGGGGCTGAATGGCATCACTGGGGCAAACCTGCGGGCACAGCGCACAGCCGACGCAGGTGCTGGTATCAATTTTCACCTTGTGACGACCGTCGAACCATTCGTCACTCCACGAAATCGACGGACAACCGACGTTCATGCACGATTGGCACGCGGTGCAGTTATCGGCAATGACGGCAAGCGCCGGGCCTTTGATCTTGACCGGATCCAGCACACAGGGCCTGTCTGAAATCAATACCGACACACCCTTGAAATCGATGGCCTCGCGCAGGGTCTTGTACATGGCGCCCAGATCATATGAATCAACCGTCTGCACCCATTTGACGCCGACGGCGCGACAGACATCCTCGAAATTCAGCCGATGGGTTTCATCGCCGCGCAGGGTCTTGCCGGTGCCCGCGTGGTCCTGCCCACCGGTCATGGCGACCGTATGGTTATCCAGCAACATGACGGTGATGTTGGCTTCGTTATAGACGGCATCGATCAGCGGCGGAATTCCGGCATGCAGAAATGTCGAATCGCCGATGGTCGCGACAATCGGTTTTTCCTCGACGCCGGACTTCGCCATGCCGACGGCATTGGCGATGGATGATCCCATGGACACACAGGTATCGATGGCCCGCAACGGTTCCACCGCAGCCAGCGTATAACACCCGATATCGCCCGCGACCCGGGCTTCGACCTGACGCAAGACCATATAACTGGACGTATGCGGGCACCCCGCACACAACACTGGCGGGCGCGGCACCGGCTCGATCTCAAACACATCGGCGATCCCCGCCTCGGCGGGCAGTGCGCCTGCCTTGATAAAGCCATCGCGCACCAGTTCCGGCGACAACTCGCCCATTCTGGAAAAGAACTCCTTGCCCTGAGCCTTGATGTTCCAGATTTTCAACTGGTTTTCGATTGCCGGCTCCAGTTCTTCGACGATAATCACGCGATCAACGGAATCGGCAAAGTCGCGGATCTTCTTTTCCGGCAGCGGATACGACCCACCCAGCTTAAGCACGCTGGCGTTGGGCAGCACCTCTTTGACATAGCCATAGGAGATACTGCTGGTGATGACGCCAACGCTGGTGTCGGCCTTTTCCCATCGCGTCAGCTCGTTGGTCTCAAGGTATTCGGCGATGTTCTTCTCACGCTCGATCAGCGTTGAATGCCTGATCCGGGCATGCGACGGGATCATCACATTTTTCTGTGGATTGTCGTCGAAATCCCTGCGCGCAACCTCGGTCCGCTCACCCAGCGTTACCGGGCTGCGGGTGTGGGACAGGCGCGTGGTCGAACGCACGATCACCGGGGTGTCGAATTTCTCAGAAAGATCATACGCCGCACTCATATATGACAGTGCTTCTTCGGCATCCGACGGCTCAAGCACCGGAACCATGGCAAAACGCGCGAAAAGCCGTGTGTCCTGTTCGTTTTGCGAACTGTGAATGCCGGGGTCGTCACAAACGATGATTACCAGACCGCCATTGACGCCGATGTATGTCATCGACATCAGCGCATCGGACGCGACATTGAGTCCGACATGCTTCATTACCGACAGCGAGCGAACCCCTTCAAACGACGCGCCCATGGCAACATCCAGGGCGACTTTTTCATTGGTCGACCACTGGGCGACGATGTCTTCTTTGGGAAAGGTTGAAACGCTTTCAAGAATTTCGGTGCTCGGCGTTCCCGGATAGGCGGCCGCTACGCGCACGCCTGCTTCCCATGCGCCGCGAGCAAGTGCCTCGTTGCCCATCAGTGGCTTGGTTTCCACGTTGGCTATTTTTTTGGCGGCTGTAGTCGCATTCCTGCCCACGGAAGTCACTCCCTACTGTTTGGTGCCGTTAGCAGGGATGATATTCCGTGTATTCATCCATCAAGGTCAAGACTTATTGTGCAGTGCGACACATCTTCCGCTTTCCCATAGAATTTTTGTGGATTTGCGCATACTATCCAAAGCAGAGCCATACTAAAAAGGCCAAATAAACAGGGAGAATTATAATGAAACCAGGACTCTTCAGGCATCTTACTATCGCTGCTGCCGCCATTACGATGGCCGTCGGCGTATCAAATTCAGATGCCAAGGCTGCGGACCCGATCAAGATCGGTTCGTTCCTGGCCGTTACCGGGGGGGCATCATTTCTCGGTGATCCAGAAAAGAAAACGTTGGAAATGTACGTCAACAAGATCAACGCCGATGGTGGTGTTATCGGACGTAAACTTGAACTCATTCTTTATGACGATCAGGGAAATCCGGCAAACACCGTGCCGTTTGTCAAACGCCTGATTAACGACGACAAGGTCGATATTCTTTTGGCCGGGTCGACGACAGGCTCGACCATGGCCGCCATTCCTTTCGTCGAAAAGGCTGGAATTCCCTTTATTTCCTTTGGCGGTGCCGGTGTCATTACCAGCCCGGTCAAGAAATGGGTATTCAAGACACCCCATACCGACACGCTGGCCGTCCAGAAAATATTTACCGATATGAAGGCGCGTGGCATCTCGAAAGTCGGGTTGCTGTCGGGCAGTGGCGGGTTTGACAAATCGTGCCGAAAGCAGGTGCAGACCCTCGCACCGGGTAGCGGTATGACCGTTGTTGCCGATGAAACCCACGGCAAGGGCGACACCGACATGACGCCGCAGATCACCAAGATCAAGGGCACTGCCGGTGTTCAGGCCTTCATGTATTGCGGGTTCGGGGCTGCGACCAGCATCGTCGCCAAGAACTACAAGCAACTCGGGGCTTCCATGCCGCACTATCAGACCCATGGCTCGGCTTCCAAAAGCTTCATCAAGAACGCCGAGGGCGGTGCCGAAGGCGTCCGTCTTCCTGCTGCGGCCCTGGTCGTCGTTGACGCACTGCCAGCATCGCATCCGCAAAAGAAAGTGGCCGGCGCCTACAAGGCCATGTACGAAAGCAAGACTGGCGACAGCATCTCCAGCTTTGGTGGTCACGCCTATGACGGGCTGATGATTGCGGTTGAAGCGATCAAGCGTGCCGGTTCGACCGACAAGGCCAAGGTTCTGGCCGAAATCGAGAAGACCAGCAACTTTATCGGTGCTGACGGCATCTATAACCTGTCGGCGAGCGATCACCTCGGCCTCGACGAAGCGTCCTTCGTTATGGTCGAAGTTCGCAACGGCGACTGGAAAATGCTGAAATAAAAAATCTTTCCAGATAGCATACAGGCTTCCCCGTCAATTGGTGGGGGAGCCTGTTTTTTTCGATAACCGGGAAACCCGATGTCTGCCGATTTCCTTCAATTTCTGTTTTCAGGCATCACCGTCGGCGCCACCTATGCTCTGGTCGGCCTCGGCTTCTCTATCATTTACAACGCCAGCCACGTGATCAATTTCGCCCAGGGCGAATTCGTCATGTTGGGCGGCATGGCGACCGTCTTTTTTTACGGGGCCGGGCTGCCGATGCCGCTGGCGATGGCGATGGCAGTGGCGATGACGATCTTCATCGGCATGGCACTTGAAAAGTTCGCCGTCGAACCGGCCAAAGGTGCCTCCATCGTTACCCTGATTATCATCACCATCGGCGCATCGATTTTCCTGCGCGGTCTGGCCGAAGTCCTGTGGGGCCGAAACTTCCACAGCCTGCCGCCCATATCAGGGTCCGATCCGATCAATATCGGCGGTGCGCTGGTGCTGCCGCAAAGCCTGTGGGTGGTTGGTGGCACCATTGTCATCGTCATCACGCTGGCGTGGTTTTTCAACCGCACCATGACCGGCAAGGCGATGGTGGCGAGCGCCAGCAACCCGCTGGCCGCACGGCTTGTCGGGATTAACCTGAAATTCATTCTGCTGCTGTCTTTCGCGCTGTCGGCGATGCTCGGCTCGATCGCTGGTATTCTGATCGCACCGATCTCGCTGGCCTATCCGGGCGTCGGCATCATGCTCGGCCTGAAAGGATTTTGCGCCGCCATTCTGGGCGGCATGGGAAATCCCATGGGGGCCGTTCTGGCGGGCCTGATCGTCGGCATCAGCGAGGCCCTGACGGCGGGCTATATATCGTCGGCCTATAAAGACGCCGTCGCCTTCATCATTATATTGGCCGTGTTGTTCCTGCGCCCGAACGGCCTGTTCAGCACCGGTGGGACGGAACGCGTATGAGCCCGCTGAACATGCCCGGCCGCAACGGCCTGCTGGCCCTGATAGCCACCATCATGGTGTTGCCATTAATGCTGCCCAACGCGTTTTATTTCGACATCGTTATCCTGATCGGCCTTAATTCCATCGTTTGCATTGGCCTGAACCTGCTGATTGGCTATGCCGGTCAGATCAGCCTGGGGCATGCCGGGTTCTTTGGTATCGGCGCATATTTTTCGGCCATTCTAACCAGCACGTACGGCTGGCCTGCAACGGCGGCGATGGTGGTTGGCGCGGTTGTAGTTGGGTTGCTGTCGTTCATCATCGCCCGGCCTATTATGAAGCTGCAGGGTCACTATCTGGCCATGGGAACGCTCGGCCTAGGTGTCATCATCACCATCGTATTGACCCAGGAATCCGACCTGACCGGTGGGCCTGACGGCATGCCGGTGCCCGGCTTTTCAATTTTCGGATGGGAACCCTACGGCGAGACTGTCTGGTACTGGATCATCGCGGCTGTACTGGTGGCGACGGTATGGCTGTCGCTCAATCTGATTGCCTCGCCCGTCGGTCGTGCCCTGCGTGCGGTGCACGGATCGGAAATCGCCGCTGAAACGCTGGGCGTCAACGTCGTTAAGTACAAAGTTCTGGTGTTCGTCCTGTCGGCCATCATCGCCAGTCTGGCGGGTAGCCTGTTTGCCCACTACACCGGATTCATTACGCCCGACACGTCCGGTTTCATTCATTCCATCCAACTGGTCACCATGGTCGTGTTGGGCGGCATGGCCTCGACCTTCGGCGCCGTCGCCGGGGCCGCCATCCTGACCATCCTGCCACAGTTGCTGACCGTCTTTCACGATTACGAACATCTGGTTTTCGGTGCTGTTCTGATCGGCACCATGATCTTCATGCGCCGTGGTCTGGTGCCGACGCTGGCCGACCTGTTTAACGGGAGGCAAAAATGACATTGCTTCGCGTCGAAAACTTGAGCCGTTCATTCGGTGGCATCAAAGCCATCGACGACCTTAGCCTGACCATCAGGCCGGGGCCGATCCATTCGATCATCGGTCCCAACGGGGCCGGCAAGACGACCCTGTTCAATCTGATTTCGGGAATCTACAAGCCCGGTGGCGGGCGCATCGTGCTTGAGGATGCCGACATCACCGGCCATGCCATATGGCGGCTGGCCGAACTGGGGCTGGCAAGGACTTTCCAGAACCTGCAAATCTTCTTCAACATGTCAGCCATCGAAAACGTCATGGTCGGCATGCATCTGAAAAGCGACAGTCGCTTTATCACCTCGTTGTTCCGCACGCCGGGCATCGTTAAGGGCGATCAGGACAAACGCGAAGAGGCAATCCGACTGCTGGAGTTTGTCGATCTGGGCGATTATCTGGACGCCGATACCGACTCAATGCCCTATGGCGCCCTGAAGCGGCTCGAAATCGCCCGCGCCTTGGCGACCCAGCCCCGCATTATCATGCTTGATGAACCGGCGGCCGGGCTGAACCCTGCGGAAACAGTCGCCATCGACGGCCTGATACAGAAAATTTCCGAAAACGGCATCACCGTCATTCTGGTCGAACACGACATGCGTCTGGTGATGGGAGTATCTGAGCACATCTTTGTGCTGGAAGGCGGCCGCATGCTGGCCGAGGGAACGGTTGCCGATATCCGAAATAACCCGGACGTTGTCGCCGCCTATCTGGGCGAAAGCGGGAGGGACCGCTGATGCTGCTGGACGTCAAGGGGCTGGATTGTCACTACGGTCGCATTCAGGCGATCAGCAACATCGACATCAATGTCGATGACGGCGAACTGGTCGCCCTGGTCGGAGCCAATGGCGCGGGCAAGACGACGCTTCTAAAGGCATTGTCCGGCATTCTTCCGGCCAGTACTGGCACGATCACCTTCAACGGCCACGACATCAGCCGTGTGTCATCTGACAAGCGGGTGCGGCTTGGCATTATTCAGGTGCCCGAAGGCCGACAGGTATTTGCCCCGATGACGGTCGAGGACAATCTTGTGGTCGGCGGCTATACCCGCAGCCAGACCGAAAGGGATGAGACGCTGGATCAGGTCTACGAGATGTTTCCGGTGCTCAAGGATCGTCGCCACAGCGCGGCGGGAACCCTGTCGGGCGGACAACAGCAAATGCTGGCGATCTCGCGCGCCCTGATGGCCAGGCCCCGGTTACTGTTTCTCGACGAACCGAGCATGGGACTGTCGCCGCTGTTGGTCGACGAGGTCTTCGAGACCGTTCAGAAATTGCGCGACGGCGGCACCACCATCTTGCTGGTTGAACAGAACGCCTACATGGCGCTGGCTATCGCCGATCGCGGTTATGTACTGGAGGCCGGGTCCATCGTGCTGGCCGACAGCGGCGAGAAACTGATCGCCAACGACCGGGTCAAGCAAGCCTATCTGGGATTATGAGGGTGCGCGTTTGTCGATGATCCGCTTGGCCTTGCCCATGGAGCGTTCGATCTCGCCGACCGACACCACATTGGTTTCCACCGATATGCCGATCAGCGACTTGATCTGAAACGACAGGTCCTTGGCCGCCGATTTCAGGAACGCATCATCGACGCCATTGGCATCCGGGCGATGTTCGACCCGTATGGTCAACTCGTCGAGACGCTTTTCCCGGCTAACCTCCAACACATAGTGCGGCGACAACCGCTCGTCCTTGAGGATGATTTCCTCGACCTGGGACGGGAAAATATTGATGCCACGAATAATCAGCATGTCATCAGAACGTCCCGTCACCTTTTCCATGCGCCGCATGGAACGCGCCGTTCCGGGCAGCAGCCGTGTCAGATCGCGGGTCCGGTAGCGGATAATCGGAAATGCTTCCTTGCTCAGCGAGGTAAACACCAGTTCGCCCTGCTCGCCATCTTCGACGACCTCGCCGGTTTCCGGGTTGATGATTTCCGGATAAAAATGATCTTCCCAGATGTGCAGGCCGTCTTTGCTTTCGATGCATTCACACGAAACGCCGGGACCGATAATTTCAGACAGGCCATACAGGTCGATGGCGTCCATGTCGAAGCGCGCCTCGATTTCCTCGCGCATCGCCTGGGTCCACGGCTCGGCACCGTGCAAACCGACTCTCAATGATGTTGAGCGGGGATCAATGCCCTGGCGTTCGAACTCGTCGCCGATGGCCAACAGGTATGACGGCGTCACCATGATGACGTCCGGTTTGAAGTCCTGAATCAACTGCACCTGTTTTTCCGTCTGCCCGCCGGATAACGGAATCACCATGCAACCCAGCCGTTCGGCCCCGTAATGGGCGCCAAGACCGCCGGTGAACAATCCATAGCCATAGGCCACATGCACCTTGTCACCGGGGCGCCCGCCACCGGCGCGGATCGAACGCGCCATCAGGTCGGCCCACATATCAATGTCGTTCTTGGTATAGGCGACGACGGTCGGGTTGCCGGTGGTGCCGCTGGATGCATGCACCCGGGCAATTTTATTTTCCGGCACCGCAAACATGCCAAAGGGATAGCTCTGCCTAAGGTCATCTTTGACCGTAAACGGGAATTTGGCGAGATCGGAAAGCTGCTTTAGGTCATCGGGATGGACACCGGCGGTATCAAAGGCTTTTTTATAATGCGAGACATTGTCATAAGCGTGAGCCAGCGACCATTTCAGGCGCTCAAGCTGCAAGGCGGCTATCTCGTCACGACTGGCGATCTCAATGGGATCCAGTTCATCCTTCGATGGTGCCGTGGCACGCATATCTCGCCCCCCTTATCCATTTTTTTATTGGGTATTTATATTGAAGCATCCGGCGGATCGCTTCAATGCCCGGATTCAGGTTTTATCCAGACCCAGCTTGTCGTTCAGGCCAGGCACCGATTCCGCCTTTAACTGATACGAATTGCCGCGAAAGATCGCCACCGTATCGCCGTTCTCGTTGCTGACCGTCACGTCATAGACGCCGGTTCGCCGTTTGCGGATTTTCTTTTCGGCGACCGCCGTCAGTTTTTCGCCAAGCGCCACCGCTTCGACAAAATCGATTGAACACGACAGGGCCAGCGTCGAGACGTTTCTGGAATTGCATGCATAGGCAAATGCCGTATCGGCAAGGGTAAACATGACGCCGCCGTGACAAATGCGGTGGGAATTCAGCATGTCCTCGCGGACGACCATACTGACGCGGGCAGAATTGTTGTCGACTTCGTCAATAACAATGCCCAGCCCGCGGGCCGCACTATCAAGGGCATACATTTCCTCGGCAACGGTCCTGGCGATATCCCCATCGTTGTCGGCGTCACCCATTGTGTTCTCCCCGGCCCTTGTTGATCGTCCGCATCACCATAGCAAACAATCCGTATCAGACAAATGAGCACCCCGGACACGTGCGAAGGCCCCGTCGGAGCCACAGAGCCGACTGCCTCACAGGCAGCTCCGTATTCCAACGAGACCCTGCACCCGGCGGCGCTCCTAGAAGCACCGCCAGATCCCGAGGACTCCCCCTATTCACATTTTTGGCGCACATACTTATTCAGTTTGTCCATGTCCCGTTCGATGTTTTTCACGGCGGCATTGTTATGTTCTTTCTTGGCATGCTCGAGATACCTGAACAATTCCTCGCGCTTATGATCGAACTCTTTAATTTCCTCTGGCGAACATTTGCTGGCAAACGCCGGGGATGCGGGAACGGAAAGGGCCAACAAAGCGGCGGCGGCAGATGCCAATACGATTTTCTTGAACATGGTAAATATCCTTTTTTGTTTGTCTGCGTTACGGCCCCCAATGGCACCGTTTGAATTGCGATGATCCCTTTGTAGACCCAGCCGCAGCAAAAAAGGTTTCCCAGATGTTTCTGGACAAAAAAACTTCAAAAAGGTGTTGATTATGGGAGCATCAGGCCGGGGCGGCCGTTTGGTAGGCGCTTCGTTACAAAGATCTCAGCGCTTCGTCCAGGGCCGGTTGTAGCCCAGAGCTATAAGACTTGGCATCATCCAGACGGCCTTCCATGCAGGCAATTTCCATGGCCTTGCCAAGTTCTGCAAGACGCCTCAATCCCAGCACGGCGGCGCTGCTTTTAAGGTCATGGGCATAACGTATCATCGCTTTCTGGTCATCGCCTTCGGCAGCCTTGATAAAGCCTGAAATACATTCCGGGCCGATACGTTTGAAATCATCAATCAGTTTGACAAGCATTTCCTTGCCGTAATCATCGACCAGCTTGTCGATAAAGGTCTCATCAAGGACCGGAAGCATGGACGAACTTGCTGACGGGGCCGCACCGATCAAGTCGGCGGTTGCTTCTTGCAATACCGCCGCCAGAACAGGCTTGTGAAGAAAGCGACGAGCCCCAGCGGCCAGACATTGACCCTCGACCCCCGCATCTTCACTGCCCGATACAATAACGACCGGAATATCCCTGAATTTTTCGTCGGCTTGTAGCATCGCCAGAACATCCAGTCCGCTGACGCCATCCATGATCATGTCAAGAAAGACAAGACCGACCGGACTGGTCTTGATGATGTCGAGAGCCTGTTGCCCGGATTCGGCAAGCACCACCGTGTAACCGTCTTTTTCCAGACGGTGCTGGATGACCTTGCGTGACATTACGTTGTCATCGACAACCAGAATGTCGGGCGTTGCTTTCGTCGATACAGGCTTTTCCGTCATTGGTTTGTCTGTACGTCCCAGCCGCCCTTGTAGCCGACCGTCGGCACGGTTTGAATGGCGTCCTTGTCGAGCTTCTTGCGCACCCGGCTGATCAGGATATCGACGGCGCGAAACGACATCGGTCCTTCGCCGGACGATATGGCATCGACCAGGTCTTCGCGGCTCAGCACCCGGCCTTCGGCCTGGGCCAGCACCCAGATCAGTGAAAACTCGGCCGGGGTCAAATCAATTTCATCGCCGTTTTCACGGGTGGCCGCATGTCGTGCATGGTCCAGTTCAACCGGCCCGAATTGCAGACGTCCCCGGGATTTCTCCGCCCCGTCGCCACGACGAATGGCGGCCTGGACACGCATCAGCAATTCACGGGAATCGACAGGCTTGGTGACGTAATCGTCGGCACCCAGTTCGAAACAAGCAATCTTGTCGTCGATGCCTTCACGGCCCGTCAGCACGATAATCGGCACGTTCGATCGCGCCCGCATCTTGCGGACCAGCACAATACCGTCTTCATCGGGCAGGGTCAGATCGACGATCAAACAATCGTGAGAGTCGGAATCGGCCTGGTTGAGGAACTCGGCCCCGGTTTCCGTCACCGTTACCTCATATCCTTCCTTCGCCAAATCCGCTTTGATCATCCGGGCGAACATGGCGTTGTCTTCAACAACAAGTATTTTTTCAGCAGTCAAGTTCCGCCCCCGGCTCATTGTCCTTATGCAGCAGTAACCCATACTGTTTTGACACGATTGATCTTGTTGACATCCTTGACGCTGAAAACGCCTTGGTCAACCAACTGTCGTGCATCTTCAAATTCCGTGCTGCTGCCTGGGGCCAGCTTACCCTCTCCGACCGCCTTGTAATAATCGATTCCAAGGCGAATGTCATCGGCCAGATCAACGGCGTTGTTAGCCTGCATTACTTCAAACATTGTTTCGTAACACAGAACTGCATTTTCCGGCTGGGTCAAAATGTTCATCACAGAACGCCGCGCCAGATTCTGGGCTTCAATGGTGAAGTCGAGTTTAACTTCACTCACCGGATCGATTTTTTTGCTAAGGCGTTCAACCCAGTCTTCAATGACATCGATGTGACCAAGGCCATTGCGGGAACATAGTTCATAAAGCGCATCACGAATGGCGGGAAAATAAAGTGCCGCCATTACCCACAGCACCAGATCCTCGGCCTTGCGAATTTCATCCGGTGGGAAGCTTTCATTGGCACGCACCATATAGGGCGGTTGGTCATCATAGACAAAACCCAGTTGATCACGTTGATCAAAGAAACGGGTTCCCGGCAGCAGCAGTAATGGCGAGAAGTGAACCTTCCCAGGCCTGAGCCCAAGCACAAAATCGGTTGATGCGCGGAATCCGGCATAGTCGTCGCCGGGCAGCCCATAGATTAAATCGAAACTGATTTCAGCATCTGGAATGTAGTCACGCAGCAAGTCGACCTTGTGCAGATACTTTTCCGGCTCGCCGCCGCCAGGCCGCTTCAAAAGATCCAGTGCCTTGGGGTTGGTGGTCTGAATGCCGAAATGCCACTGATTGTGATACAGGTTGACCTTCGACAATGACTCGCACATGGCTTCGTCCATCACATGCACATCCAGCGTGAAGATGGTCGGGATTTTATACTTGGCCTTTGCGATGTGGTCGCAGATTACATGCGCCCGTTTCTTGGTATAGAACAGGCAAGCATCGGTAAATATCACGGCGCGAACATTCGGGTTGTTATAGATGGTGTCGATGTCGCGGCACAACTGATCCAGGTCAAACTTGTAAATGGCCGATTCTTCCGGACCCCAGATGCAATAGCCGCACGAGAACGGACAGCCGCGAAATGTTTCGATGAATACCGTATGCTTGTTCCCGTCGTTCAGGTCGAGCACACCGGTTTCATATATCGACGGAATTTGACTGACGTCTTCCTTGACCTCGCCTTGTGTATGCACAAGGGCACCGTCTTCATCGCGGAAACTGATTTGCGGAATTTCCCGCAAGGCCGCAGGACTGAAATCGCCCTTTAACAATTGTTTGAAACGAATTTCACCGCCATTGCCGCGAACCACGATATCGACGTCCGGGTGTTCCGACATCACTTCGTCGGGCGTGTAGGTGACCAGCGGTCCGCCAAAGACAGTACGCACGTTTGGAAACTGTTCGCGAACACGTTTCAGGCTGTCAGCAACCTGATCGTAATTCCACATGTAAACGGAATAGGCTGTCAGCAACCTGATCGTAATTCCACATGTAAACGGAATAGGCCAGAACATCGGGCTCGGCAGCGACAATGCGCGCCGCGATGTCCTCGATACCTTCAGTTGTCTGGATGTCGATTATTTCAATGTCGTACTTCGCAACAACTTCTGAGTCAGCATCGGCAACCGCTTTCAGAAACGATGGTGCCAACAGGCGCGCAACGACATCGTCCTCGGCAGCCGGATAGATTCCGGGCATGTATATTCCGACGATAACGACTTTGGACTTGGTCTTTTGTCGCGAAACAAAATTCATCTGGCCTTCTTTCTAAAAGCACTATCCAGCTTGCGCGATTCTACGCCACAAGAACATCTGTATTGATGAAATAGAATTATGAAGGCTACCCCTGCTTTCCGTCAAGGTGGGGGTAAGGCAAAATTGGCATTCCTATAAATTGAAATCACACGATAAATCCATCCCAATGCGATCATTCCAGTACCGGCAGTGTGAAGAAAAACGTCGACCCGGTGCCAACTTCGGTCTCGAAATCGATGGTCCCGTCGTGTTGTTCAACAATCATCTTGGATATATGAAGACCCAGGCCCGTCCCCCCTTTCTGGCGGGAATCTGATGCGTCGACCTGGGTAAATTTGTTGAAAAGATCTTTGCGAAATTCTTCAGGAATGCCCGGCCCGCAATCCTCGACGGCGATACGGACACTGCCATTACTGCGTTTTGCCGACACCGCGACTCGCTCTCCCTGGGGTGTAAATTTCGCGGCGTTCGACATCAGGTTCGACAAAACCTGCAGCAGGCGGCCTCTGTCGCCGTGAACCTGAACGTCATTCTCATAGCCTGAAAAATCAAAGGTGACGCCGTGCTTGTCGCCATAGCCCTTGTTGGATTCTATGGCGTCGTCCAGCAATTCGGAAATCTTCACTGGCTGCATGTCATATTCCATATTTCCGGATCCGATTTTTTCCACATCCAGAATGTCGTTAATCAGCAAGATCAGGCGGTCGGTGTTTTTATGGGCAACGTCGAGCATCAACTGTGTCTTGTCGGAAAATTCACCGACGGCCCCGGAACAAACAATTCCCAGAGATCCCTTTATCGAGGTCAGCGGCGTGCGAAGTTCGTGGCTGACGGTCGAGACAAATTCATCCTTGGCTTTTTCAGCCGCCTTTCTCTCGCTCACATCTGCCATCGTGCCGGACATCCGAATCGGCCTGCCATCAAACGACCACTCGACCACCTTGCCGCGATCCAGAGTCCAGATGTAGGTTCCGTCCTTACACTGTCTGCGGGTCTCGCAATTAAGGGATTCTCTCTTACCTGAGAAATGCTGCTCAAGTTGATCGCGAAAGTGTTGGACGTCGTCCGGGTGGATCGTATCGCGCCAGGTATCGGCATTTAAATGGTCAATTTCATTCAGCTTATAGCCGATCATCTCTGCCCAGCGATTATTGAAATCGATTGAGTCCGCATCCAGATTCCACTCCCAGGTGCCGACGTTTGTACTCCAGATAATCTCCGACAAGCGGAGCTCTTTTTCCTCGGATTCGACCCGGGATATCTCCAGGTTTTTGATGGCTGAAGAAATTCTCTCTGACATATCGTTGAAGGAATGCACCAGAACATGCATTTCATCTTCGCCAAAAACTCTCGACATCTTGATGTCATCCATAGGTTCGCCGCGGGACATCTTATCGGCATTACTTGTCAACTGAATGACCGGCCTTATAACGCTGCGCTGAACCACAATGGCGATGATGATGATAAGGAAAAACATCGACAGCGCCTCGCCGGCTAACATCAGACGCATTCTTTCCCGTTCAGCCCTGAACTCTTTGACTCGAATTTTTAACAGGCGCTGTTCTTCCGCCTGAAATTCCACAAGATAAACATGAATGGCATCCATGGTTTCTTTACCGACGTTGCTTTTAACGATGCCAAGGGCTTTATCAGACATCCCTCTTTTCGCCAGATTGATGGTCTCCTCTAATTCTGAAAACTTTTCGTCCATCTTGGCCCCAATGGACATCAGGCGGGACTGCTGCAAGGCATTATCGCTGGTCAGGCTTAGCAGCGTCTTGAAGTTAGAACGTGCCTTGTCGACGCCGTCATTATAGGGCTCAAGATATTCATCTTCACCGGTCAGTAGGAAACCACGCTGCCCCGTTTCCGCGGCTATTAAACGTCCTAAAAATGACTCGCTTGTTTGCAAAACACGGTGCGTGTGCGAGACCCAGCCTTCCAGCTCTACGGTTTTCTTCTCGGAAACCCACAAAAGACCGAAGTTGCTAACGCCGATAAACGCCAACACGCCGAATGCAAAAAGAACTTTTGAACGGATGCCAATTCTCATAACGCAAATAGTCCCCAAGCTTCCGTCATTTCTTTACACGGTGCGCATAGCACCTGTCGATAATACCCAAAGTTACCATCTAGGATGTTTATTTTTACTTGCAAGGAATTCAGCGTTTGCAAGAAAGATGGTACGATACGTGATCTATCGCCGTGGAATTAAAACACTGAATAAAGGGGAGTGATCCTTTTGGACCTTTCAGAATTCCATCCAACGCGCCGAGCCATGATCTGGGGCGTTTTGGCAGCATCCGGCTTTGCAACGACGCTGATGCTGGCGCTGACACGCGCTGGATCAAGCGCCAAACTGCCGATAGTCCCCGGCGTTCAGGAAATGAGCGGCGACGTCCGCATCAACACGAAACCAGCCTCACTGAAACAAGAAGTACACCCCGGCGATGTTGTCACCACGGGCACTGATGGCAGTTGCGTCATTGTTATCAGCGAGCATGTTTTCCTGATCCATGAAGATTCCGAAGTGGAATTCTATCGGGAATATTTCGAAGCCGAGACAGGCTCTGCATTGTCCGGACTTATCACGTTGGCGGCAGGCGCCATGTTGTCGGTGTTTGGCAAGACCAACACCGCCATCACCACCCCCGTTGCCAGCATCGGCATTCGCGGTACCGCGTGCTACGTAAAAGCAGAGTCCGAACGAACTTACGCCTGCGTTTGTTATGGTCGAGGGGAATTGTCAGGCACCGAAGACGGCCTGAAACTGGAAACGGTGACAACCACCAATCATGACAGCCCACGTTATATTTACCCCCCAAGCGCGCCCCGACGCATCGACAAGGCACCGGTGATTGATCACACGAATGCCGAGTTGCGCATGCTGGAAGCCCTAGTCAACAGGGAGCCGCCCTTCGGTGAAGAAGACGGCGCATACTAGCGTCTCTGCACCGGCGATAAGCAGACATAACCGATCAGGTATCAGTCATATCCGTACAGCCAGCGGGTAACGCCATCGGACCGATTGATCACGTCGTGTATGCCGTGTCTGGGAATGAAAATCTCGTCGCCCGGCTCCAGAACAGCGGTTTGCCCGTTAACGCTGACTTCCAGCAGGCCGTCTGTGACCATGACCAATTCGTTGGTGTCATGCACAAAACCGAGCCATCGCTGGCCCGGAGGGTCGACAAACAAATGACAGCCATAACCGCGCTGGGCCCAGTCACGGGCGACCGCATCGTGATCGACCGGTGTCGGGAATTTGGCTTTCGCAATAATCTCGCTCATCATAAATTACTGACTCGCCGTAATTCCGCCGTCAACATACATGATCTGGGCAGTAACAAAATCAGCTGCGGGCGAACTGAAGAACACGGCCGGGCCGACGATGTCTTTAGGATCAGCGATGCGCCCCAGCGGGATACGGTCGAGCAACCCCTGGCGGAACTCATCGTTTTCCATGACGTGCCGGATCATTTCCGTATACACGAACGTCGGCGCAACCCCATTCACATTAATGTTGTGAGGGGCCAGTTCCATGGCGTGCTGCTTGATCAGCATCACCTGTCCGCCCTTGCTGGAACAATAAGCCGAATAGCCGCGCTTGCGAATGCCCAACTGGGCACGCACTGACAACAGGTGCACCTGCTTGCCCCCATTGCCCGCTTCTATCTGACGCCGCGCCACGGCTTGGGCCAAAAACATGGATGCCTTTAAATTCACCTCGATAACCTCGTCATAGGCTTCTTCCGTAACGTCCAGAAGCGGCTGTTCAATCTGGATGCCGACGCAGTTCATCAGGATGTCGATCTTGCCGTGCTGATCGACGACGGCATCGACCGAATCCTTGATCTCGCCGACCGACTTCACATCGACGCTTAAGGCCGATGCGGATAACCCGGCGTCGCTGATATCCTTCGCCAACGCACTGGCTTTATCCCCATTACGCCCACCGATGACAACGGTGGCACCCTCGACAGCCATTCCCCATGCGATGGCTTCACCAATACCACCATACCCACCGGGCAGGTATGCCACCTTGTTGGTCAGGGCAAACCTGTTCGAAAGCTCGGATTTAAAATCAATAACGGGTGCAATTTGTTCCACTTTTTTATTCCTTATTATTAGTCCAGGTGAAGGCCACCGTTGATATCAATGATCTCGCCGGTAATAAAACCGGATAAGGGCGAGACCAGAAAATCGACCACATGGGCGACTTCCTCGCCGTCACAAAAACGCCCGACCGGAATGTCATTCAGCAGTTTCTGGCGTTGCTCTTCGGATAACTGCTCGGTGACCATCGGTGTCTTTATATAGGCGGGCGACACACCATTGGCGGTAACCCCGAACCCGGCCGCTTCGCGGGCCAGTGAAAATGTCAGCGCGGTCATGCCACCCTTTGATGTTGTGTACGCGGTGCCCGCCGTCAGGCCGCCGGTCTTTGCCGCCAGCGAACAGATGTTGACGATCCGCCCCCAGCCCTTGGCCTTCATCCCGGCCAGCCATTCGCGCGACAAAAAGAACGCCCCGTCCAGATTGATCGACATCAGTCGACGCCATTCTTCCGGGCTTGTTTCCACCGCCTTGTTGTTCGACAAGATACCGGCGTTATTGACCAGAATGTCGACGTCGCCCCAGGCATCGCGAATTTCTTTTGCCGTCTTGGCGACGGCCAGATCGTCGCTGACATCGAGCATCAGCGGAATGGCCTTGTCGCCCAGTTCCCCGGCCAGTGCGTCCAGCGGTTCAGATACAATATCGGCCATCAGCACCCGGCAACCGCGCCCGATCAGGGAGCGCACAATCGCCGCCCCAAGCACGCCCGAGGACCCGGTTACCAACGCCAGTTTATTGTCGAGTGTTTCCATCAAAGCGATCCCTTAATATGCCGCCAGGGCGCCGAGGTAATTCTGAACGTCCGGGTTTTCGAGCAGGTTGTCATAGTCGTCGGCAAAACTGAGCTGTCCTTTCTGGACGAAAATGTAGCTCTCGCAGGCTTCCCGCATGATCTTGACGTGAAACTTTTCGTTCGGATGAACACACAGAAACACCAGCCGACCTTCGGCGCGCAAGCGCTTGAAGAAATCCAGCATGAAGCCGATGTAACCGTCCTGGGTATTGAACTGCGGCTCGTCGAACAAATGCACCATCGGGTAATCGGAAACCGGGCGTTCCATCATGAACGACGGCTTGGTCTTGCGAAAATGACGCACCTGATAGGACTGGTGATAATGAATGGCCAGCCGGTCGCGCTCGCGATATTTGACATTGTGAATGTTCTGCCCGGCGCACATAACCTCGCCGTCGGTCGGCTGGTTAGATCCGGTGATCAGTTCGAACAGGGTCGTCTTGCCAGACCCGTTTGGCCCCATAACGCCAACGACCTGCGGCTTATCAATCTGAAAGTCCGCTTCCAGACGGAACGTCTCTTCCTTGTTCCACAGCCCGCGCTGATAAATCTTGCGAAGCCCTTTGACGTGAAGCATGGGTGTATTCTGGGGTGTACTCATGATTTAAATCCCCAACAGGCGCTTGCGCAGCGCGTCATCATCCAGCAGTTCACGCGCGCTGCCTTCATGAACAATCCGGCCATGATCCATAACGTAAACCCGGTCGCTGACCTGAAGCGCGCTCAAGGCATTCTGTTCGACCACCAGCACCGAAATTCCTTCATCTTTAAGGCGGGTGATAATCTTCAGCACATCCTGCACAACTTTCGGGGCCAACCCTTGGGACGGTTCATCCAGCAACACCAGACCGGGCGACCCCAGCAGGGCGCGCGAGATGGCGACCATTTGCATCTCGCCACCCGACAGATTCTCGCAATCGCGTTCCATCAGATATTCAAGGGCTGAAAACAGTTCGAACATTTCGCCTTCGCTCCAGGAACGAAAACGGGTTTTCTTCTTACCCAGCGACAGATTGGTTTTGACCTTCAGGGTCGGGAAAATTCGCCGATCATCAGGCACCCAGCCAACACCGGCGTTGGCAATGTCGCACGTCGCCGCCCGGGTCACGTCGCGGCCATCGAAATGAATTTCACCGCGCCGCGCCGGTGACAAACCCAGGATTGATCGCAGGGTCGTCGTTTTACCGGCACCGTTCGGTCCCAGCAACGCCACAACTTCCCCTTCGCCGACTTCCAGCGACGCCCCGAACAAGGCCTGGGTTTCGCCATAGAATGTCTCGATGTTTGCGACGTTCAACATGATGCGGCCTCTCCAAGCTGGGATTCCTGCACCCATTCATTGGCGCGCAGCTCGTCTGGGGATCCTTCGGTAATGACTTGTCCCCAGTGAATGACCGAAATCTTGTCGGCCAGTTTGAACAGGAATTTCATGTCGTGTTCGATAATGACAATCGAATAGCTCTGCTTCAGCTCGCCGATCAGGTCGGCCAGCCGCGCCGTACCATCGACACCCAGCCCCTGGGTCGGCTCATCGAGGAACAGCAATCGGGGCTCTGACGCCAGCGCGACACCGATTTCCAACGCCCGGCGTTCGCCGTAAGGAAGGTTCACGGCCATTTCCAGTTCCCGACCTTTCAGTCCGACCTTGGCCAAAACATCGGCCGCCTTGTCCATGGTGGTGCTGTCGCCGGGCAAGTCGTAAAGCGGGTTAAAGGCGCGCGTCACCGTACCGCGCAGCGCAATCATGATGTTGTCGATGGCTGAAAATTCATCGAACAGGGTCATGATCTGGAACGACCGCGCGATACCCAATCCGGCAATCTTTCGGGGCTCCAGACCGGTAATATCCTTTCCGTCGAAAACGACGCTGCCGCCGTCTGGCCGGTAATGACCGGTCAGCACATTAAAGCATGTCGATTTTCCGGCACCGTTCGGGCCCATGATGCCGCTCAACTGGTCTGCCTCGAACGACAATGTGATGTCTTCCAGGACCACTTGATCACCAAATCGTTTTTGCAGATGGGTTGCTTCGAAGAATGCCATGATCAGTCCCCTGCCACGGGTTCTTCGGCGGCATTCGGAACGGCGGCCTCTGCCGATTTCGATTGCCGTTTTTTGATGAAATCCTGCCATATCCCGGCGATGCCTTCGGGCTTGAACAGCATCACGGCCATGAACATCAGGCCATACCACAGCAACCATGTTTCGGTCAGCGCGCCCAGAAAATCACGGGCGACGAAAAACACGATGGCACCGATAACCGGCCCCCAAAAACTGACAAAGCCGCCGCCGATCAGGGTCATCATGACGATGAATCCCGACGCATGCAGGCTCATCACGTCTGGATAGGCGCTTTCCTGGGCGATGGCGAAAATACTTCCGGCCAGTCCGGCGACGATGCCCGAAAGCGTAAACACCGACCACTTCATCAGCCACACATTGTAGCCAACGAAACCGGCCCGCATCTCGCTCATGCGGATGGCTTGCAGGGCCTTGCCATAAGGCGAATGGACAATCCGCCACAGCAACAGCGTTACCGCGACCAATATGGCAAAGGCGAAATAGAACAATGTCTCGTTACTTTTCAGGCTAATGTCCGCGCCGACGACAGATACCGTCCCGCGATAGACATTCAGCAGTCCGTCCTCGCCGCCCGTCAGCGTGTGCCATTTAATAGAGACAAACCAGAACACCTGACCAAACGCAATCGTCATCAGGGCAAAATAAATGCCGCGCCGGTGCGACAGGAAACAGGCGACCAGACCGGCGGCGACGCCACCGGCTATGGAACCGAACAGAATACCTGCCCACACACTTTCAAAGACATTCAGATAGCTGAGTGAATAGGCGTATGCGCCAACGCCGAAATAGGCCCCGTGTCCAAACGACGGCAGCCCGGTGTATCCCAACAACATGTTGAAACCCAGCGCGTATATGATCCAGACAACAATCTCGACACCCAGATAATTGTAAAGACCAACCGATGTCCCCCACAGCGGGAACGTCCCCAATACCGCGAACAGCACCAGCATCGGCTTGGTGATAACAGGTGTGGAAACGGCAAAGGACGATTTCATGATTATAATTCCAATGAACTTTTCTTGCCGAACAGGCCGCGGGTACGGAACGTAATCACGGCGATCAACAACAAGTACATGGACATCATCGACCATTCCGATACGTAGGCTCCGGAAAAGGCGACGACCAGACCGACCATGACGCCGGCGATCACCGCACCCCAGAAACTGCCGATACCACCGACGACGATAATCAGGAACGCCGGGATCACCACATCGACGCCGACATGCGGACGCAAACCCCAGATCGGGGTCAGGATAATTCCGGCGACGGCCGACAGCGATGCGCCAAGACCAAACACCAGCAGCCTGAGCCGCGTCAGGTTGACGCCAAGTGCACGAACCATCTCGCTGTCGTGGGCACCGGCCTTGATCGTCGCGCCATAGGGCGTTTTTTCAAGAAACAGCCAGACAACGAAGATCATCAGCAAGCCGAACCCGGCGGCGAAGAAACGGTAATTTGAATAGATCATGCCGCCAGCCATGAATGCGCCGCTGACCGCATCGGGTATCGGCATCACCTGTTCGGCAGATCCCCAGACGATGCGAATGGTTTCTTCAATAACAAGCGCCGCGCCATAGGTCAGAAGCAGGCCGTATTCGGCTTTTTTGCCATAGGTCCGGCGCATGCATATTTCCAGCCCCATGCCGACAACGGCGACCAGCGCCGGGGCCAGGGCCAGGGCAACCACATAACGCAACGTCAGTGACAGGCCGGAATACCATTCCCCGAAAGTGCCAAAATAGGTCAGGTTCGGGTCGATGATCGACATGGCGAAATAGGCACCCAGCGCAAACAGGGAACCGTGCGCCAGGTTGATCAGTTCCATAACACCGACGATCAACATAAAGCCTAGCGCGATCAGGGCGAACAAAAGACCCAGGGCCAGTCCGTTCACAAGATGGGGCAGTAGGTTGAGAATAATGTCCATGACCTGATGCTATTCGTTGTTGTGAATTAAAAAATCCAAAAAATAGAAATTTAGAAAAAAAATCCCGCGCCGGCGAGTGGCACCGACGCGGGAGGGAAGGTCGTATTAGGGAGTGTACTTAGGCGTATCTGCAAATGACTCCAGCTTGCATGTCGTATCCGCACTGCCGTCCTTGACGGTAGCCGGGGATGCATGAGCAACGATTTCGAACATATCGTTCTTGTCCTTGCTCGACAGATTGGCACGAGCCAGATAAACGGTCTGCTGCATCTGATGCGTCTTCGGGTTCATGAAGGCATCGTCGTGCTGCATGCGGACCGCTGCCGGAATACGAAGCTGCTCAAGCTGCTTGATAACGGCGTGATTCTCGGTCGTACCGGCCTTTTCGATGGCTTCCATAAGCGAACGGGTCGCCCAGTAACCATTATAGAAGACGTTGCCAGGAACCTTCATCTTGGTGTGCGGATACATTTTCTGGTACTTGGCGTTGAACTCCTTAACGCCCGGCAGATCGAACTTGTAATACCAGGTGGTACCGAACACGCCGAACAGGTTCTTGGTCGGCAGACCATAGACATCCGGCCAGTCCTGCTGGTTGTTGATCCAGGCATACTTGGTGCCCATGTCCAACTGGCTGATCTGGGTACGCATGGCTTTCTGATCATCGCCACCGACGGCAGCGGCAACCACTTTCGGGTTGAGCTGCTGAATTTTCAGCAACGACGAGCTGAAATCACGGGTTCCCTGCGGGATCATGATTTCTTCGGCGATTTTCGCACCGGCACCTTCGGCCAGGCTACGGGTCGCCTTCGACGTATTGTGACCCCAAACGTAATCGTTGGTCATCAACACCCACTTCTTGCCGTACTTGGAAACCGCGTTTTTAACGGCCGCCTGGGCAAAGTTCTTTCCGTTGCCGTCCCAGACAAACTTTACCCGGTGACAGTTCTTGCCGGATTCAGTGGGAGAGCTCGAGTTGGTGTTCAGGTAAACGACGCCATACTTCTGTGCGACCTGCGAGATCGCGTTGGCGACACCGGAACTAACAGCACCGATCATGAAGCCAACCTTGTCACGGGTAATCATCCGCTCGGCGACGCGTGATCCGGTTGCCGGAGTGGTTTCCGTATCGATGTGGATCGTCTTGATCTGACGACCCAAAACGCCCCCCTTTGAGTTGAATTCTTCGATCGCCATCATCATGCCGCGACGGTCCGATGCGCCGGAATTGGCGTATTGGCCGCTGGCATCGGATGTCAGGCCGATCAGCAGGGGGTTACCGGCGGCGACAGCGCCACTGGCAGCGATGACAGACGCAACAGCACATGCCGCAGCACCGGTCATAAGTCTTGTTGTGGTATTCCTCATTTTCATCTCCATCCTCTGTTGAACTACGTTTTGCACTGCTCAGGTATGCTGACTTATTTTTTTTGTGATCCGCCGTGTTGCGGCGAAATCAAGTTCCTCAATTAATATTTTCCGATATCCACCTTGTTGATTTGCGACTGCGCTTTCACCAGGTGGCCGACCAGGCCATCGTCGAACCCGTCCTTCCCGGCTTGCAGAAATGCCGAATGGGTGGCATTGCCCAAGGGCGACACAACACCCGCATCGGCCAGCATGCGGTTCAGATAGCGCAGGTCTTTCGTTGCATTGGCGATGCTGAACTTCATTCCTTCAAAATCGCCGTCATCAAGAATGGCAGGAACGATCATCTGGAAGATGCCGCTGTTGCCGCCACCGGCGCTGATGACGTCACGGAAACGTTGCAGGTCGACACCGGTCGCCTTGCACGCGCACATGGCTTCGGCGATCAGGGTGGCCTGGCCCATGGTGATCAGGTTGTTGATCAGCTTCATGCGCGAGCCACTGCCAACCGGGCCCATATGGAATATGTTTTCACAAAATGTCTTCAGCACCGGCTCGATGCGGGCAAAAACCGCGTCGGATGCGCCGACCATGGTGTTCAGGTTCCCCGCTTCCGCTTCAACCGGTGTGCGTGCCAATGGCGCATCGGCCATGTCGGCACCACGGTCGGCAAGCTCAGCCGCAATCTTTTCGACCGTGCCGGGCTCGCCGGTGGAACAGTCGATGACGGTCATGCCTTTGCTGATACCAGCCAAAAATCCGTCTTCGCCGTAGGCGACGGCTTCGACCTGCGGTGATCCGGTAACACATATAATAATAATGTCCGATGCTTCGGCGATGGCTTTCGGCGTTTTCGCCTCGGTCGCGCCCTTGGCTAACAAGTCTTCCAGCGGTGCACGATTTCTATGGGCGGTTGCGACGACGTCATAGTCATTTTCAAGCAGATTTTTAATCATGCCATGACCCATCATTCCGACGCCGATGAAGCCTATTTTGTTGGTCATAATAATCCCCGATATCTGACTTGAAAATATTTTCTATTTATCGATATAGAACGAAATTTCGTTTCATGTCAATAAATGAAAAATATTTTCTATATTTTTTTCTGAAGCCTCCTGCTTACCTATGAGTTTCGAATAAGTGATTCGTCAGGTCCGTCGCCATGTGGGCGACAAGCAATCAGCCTGGGGTGCTGGCGTCGCGGAAATATCCCAACGTCAGGATCAGGGTCTGGGCCAGCACGATCGATCCGGTCAGCGGCCGAAAACGATGAACGTCGGATTCGCGAACACAAAATGATTGCTTGGAAAACGTTGCCAGCGGCGACGACAGATTGTCGGTAATGGCGAGCACGGGGATTCCTCTTATGTGGACATCCTTGACGATCTCGACCACTTCCTTTGCGTACTCGGCATAGCTGACGGCAATCAAAATATCATCACCGGTCATCGTCGCGGCCTGTTGCGGGGCCATGCCGCCGACCCCGTCGAGCAGCTGGCACGGATACTCAAGCCGGGTCAGCCCATAAGACAGATAGCTTGCGACAGGAAAGGCGCGGCGCTGGCCAATAACATATATGTTTCTTGATTTATGAATAATTTCAACGGCTTGGCGCAATTGCTCATCCGTGACATCTTCTTCCAGCCAGCTCAGGGACTGGTTTGACGCTTCGGCAAAATCCCGCAACAGGGACGCCGGGTTATCACGCGCGGCACCTTCCATCTGTTCGTGCTTGCCGTAAATCCTCTCCCTGAAACTGGGCGCCCCTTCGATCAGGCGCAACTTGAAGACCCGTTGCAAATCCGAAAACCCTGAATAGCCGAACGATTTTGCAAAGCGGATCAGGGCCGATGGCTGGACCCCCATTTCAGCGGAAAGGTCGACGACTTTTTCCAGCGCGAATCTGTTCGGATCATCGAGCGCAAACTGTGCGATCTTTTTTAACTGGGGACTCAAATCTTCGTACTGCTCGTGAAATCGCATGCGAAGTTGATCAAATGATTCGATGCTGTCCGGCATTGTTTTGCCCCCTGAAAAAACCTGCCCGTTGTGAAGCTCGGAAAGCCTTCGGGCGTATGAAACATCATAAACCGGCGGCGGTATAAATAGAATAAATTTTCCAAATTAAATTTTAATAAGAAATTTTCATTATTGCCAAAAATAGAAAATTCTGTTCATATGCATTTCAGGTTGGAAAAACATATCTAAAATTGGACAAAATCGTGGACCATATTCCGGCAACATACAGCGATTTGAAGGCGGTCATTACGGCGCGCTATAACAGCCTGCCCCGACAGCTGAAAAAGTTCGGCCGTTTCGCGCTGGATAACTCCGATGTGCTGGCTCTGGAAACCGTGACCACAGTGGCCGAGCGCGCCGACGTCCAACCATCGACGATCATCCGTTTCGCCAAGGCCATCGGCTATGACGGTTTCAGCGACCTGCAACAGATTTGCCGAAGCCGCCTGATGGAAGACACATCCAGCTATCGTGAACGCATCAAGACAATCCATTCCGACAAACACGAAGGCACCGACGTCCGGCTGAATGAATTTTGCGAAGCTGGCATGGATGCCCTTGATCAGCTGCGCCTGAACACGCCATCGGCGGAGCTCGACAAGGCCGTCAAAATCCTTCACGGGGCGCGCGACATTCACCTGTTTGGTCAGGGTCGCTCCTTTGCCGTCGCACAATATCTTCACTACGCCCTGTCGCGACTGGAAATTCGCTGTTTCATGGCCGATGGCGCAGGCGGCATGTTGAATTATCAGGCCGCCAACGTCGGCCCCGAAGACGCCGTTATCGCCATCAGCTTTTCGCCCTACACACCCGTCGTCAATTCGGTAGTCACAGAGCTGGCCGACCGCGGCGTCAAGATCGTCTCGATTACCGACAGCCCGTTGAGCCCGCTGGCTGAGCCAAGTGCCGTCAGTTTTGAAATTGCCGAAGCGCAGGACCAAGCCTTTAGAACCCTGGTCGCGCCCATGTGCCTTGCCCAAAGTCTGGTCGTCGGCCTGGGTCAGGCCATCGCCGATATGCAGATAACAAGGACAACGCCTGTCTGAGCAGGTGTCAGGAAATACGGATAATAAAATGGATAACAGGAAACTCGATGTCATCTGCCTTGGCCGCTCCAGCGTCGATCTTTACGGCGATCAGGTTGGCGGCCCGCTGGAAGACATGCAGTCGTTTTCGAAATACATCGGCGGTTGCGCCACCAACATCGCCGTTGGCACCTCTCGCCTTGGCCTGAAAAGCGCGCTGATCACCCGTGTCGGCGACGAACAAATGGGCCGCTTCATTCGCCAGACCCTGCTCGAGGAAGGCGTCGACGTCAGCCATGTTTCGACCGACCCGGACCGCCTGACGGCGCTGGTTATTCTGGGCATTCGCGATCTGCAAACATTCCCGCACATTTTCTATCGGGAAAACTGCGCCGACATGGGCGTTCGCGCCGACCATATTTCAAAAGACTACATCGCGTCGGCAAAGGCCGTTGTGCTGACCGGCACGCACTTTTCAGAACCCGGCGTCGAAGAAGCCAGTCGCACAGCCATTCGCTATGCCAAGGAAGCCGGAACCAAAGTCGTTCTTGATATCGATTATCGCCCGGTGCTGTGGGGGCTGACCTCGCACGGCGACGGCGAGAACCGGTTCGTCGAATCCGATGCCGCCACCAAGCACGTGCAAAGCATCGTCGTCGATTGCGATCTGGTCGTCGGCACCGAAGAAGAAATTCATGTTGCCGGTGGCTCCACCGATACCATCGCTGCAGTCAAATCCATTCGCGCCCTTAGCGATGCTGTGATTGTCGTCAAGCGTGGGCCGATGGGCTGTGTGGTCTTTCCCGACGCCATCCCCGACGACCTGGATGACGGCATCTGGGTCAAGGGCAAGGAAATAGAAGTCTACAACACGCTGGGTGCTGGCGACGGTTTCATGAGTGGCTTCCTGAGAGGCTGGATCAAGGACGAGACGTGGGAAACATGCTGCACCTATGGCAACGCATCGGGTGCGATCGTCGTTTCCCGCCATGCCTGTTCGCCGGAAATCCCCAGTTGGGAAGAGCTTCAGGATTTCCTTGAAAATGGCAGCCCGACGAAGCGACTGCGCGAAGATGCCCACCTGAACCACCTTCACCGGGTGACCAACCGCAGTCATCACTGGGAAGAAGTCTGCGCCATTGCCTTCGATCATCGTGCACAGTTCGAAGAAATGGCGGAACAATCCTCCAAGGGCGCTGCTGACATATCGGCGTTCAAGAAAATTATCGCATCCGCCGCAATGGATGCCGTTTCCGACGGCGATCATCCGGGCGTGCTAATCGACGACAAATACGGCTTCGATGCGCTTGCCGGCATCACCGGCGGCGACTGGTGGACGGCACGACCGGTCGAACTGCCGGGCTCCCTGCCGCTGCGGTTCGAGGCCGGTGAAAATATCGCGACAGTTCTCAGCGACTGGCCGCGCACCCACGTCGCCAAGTGCCTTGTTCAATATCATCCCGATGATGATGCTGACCTGAAGGCCGAACAAATCAATACCGTATCGCGCCTGTATGACGCCTGTATCGCCACCGGCCACGACTTGCTGCTGGAAGTCATCCCGCCTTCTGACAAGGGTGATGCGGACGACGCCGTCATTCGCGCCATGGCGGAATTTTACGACCACGGCATCAAGCCCGACTGGTGGAAACTAAAGGCGGCCAAATCCGAACAGGCATGGGCCCGTATGGAACAGCTTATCGCCGACCATGACCCCCATTGCCGGGGCATCGTCATGCTGGGACTGAACGCGCCGATGCAAGACCTGATCGCAGATTTCGCCCTTGGTGCCGCATCACCCGTCTGCAAGGGCTTCGCCGTTGGTCGCACCCTTTTCCATGATGCCGCGACGGCCTGGTTCGCCGGTCAAATAGACGACGGTCAGGCGGCCACGCAAATTTCCAACAATTATCAGAACCTGTTGAAGGCCTGGCGCAATCTGCGTCACGCCGAACCGGTAAAGAGGGCCATATGAGCAAGCTTTTGTGCAAACACACGGCACCGGATGAAACCGGGCGCGTTCATCACATCACCCCGGAAAACGCCAAATGGGGTTATGTCGGATTTGACCTTTATGAGCTTGCGCCGGGTCAATCCATAGTCAATGAAACCGGCGACCGTGAAGTCTGTCTGGTTATGGTGACGGGCACCGGAACCGTCGAGACCGGCGGCCAGACGTTCGAGAACATCGGCGGGCGGGAAAGCGTCTTCGACGGCACCTCGCCCCATGCCGTCTATGTTCCCGCCGGATCATCGTTCACGGTTACCGCCAACAGTCCGTTGACCCTTGGCGTCTGTAATGCACCCGGAACGTCCAATCGTCCGGCCCGCCTGATTGCGCCCCAGGACATGGACCGGGAAACCCGTGGCGAGGGCACCAACGTTCGCCATGTTTGCAACATCCTGCCCGACACCGCCGTCGCCGACAGCCTGTTGGTGGTCGAGGTGATAACGCCGGGTGGCAACTGGTCCAGCTATCCTCCGCACCGTCACGATACAGATGACCTGCCGAAACAATCCAATCTGGAAGAGACCTATTACCATCGGCTGAACCCGTCGCAAGGCTTCGCCTTCCAGCGGGTCTATACCGATGATCGCTCACTCGATGAAACCATGTCGGTGGAAGACGGCGATGTGGTCATGGTGCCCAAGGGATATCACCCGGTCGGCGCACCCCATGGCTATGACCTGTATTACCTGAACGTCATGGCCGGGCCGACCCGGGAATGGCAATTCCACAATGACCCCGATCACGAATGGATCATCGACAACCCTGCCTGATTTTTTTAGAAAGAGTGGTGGGCCGATCATGACAAAGATGGGCACTGGGCTTTATTCGCATCTCTGCTCAAAGGTCCGCTTTTGAGGGTAAAGCGAACATCATTTATGGATGGCGTTCAGGTCTGCTTCTGACGCAAAGCAGACTCTTAAAGAGCCTATTGTTTTGGTCTGGCGACCAACCAACGCATGGTTTCTGGACGCCCCTCTGAAACCGTCAGCCATCTGTCTAGGCTATTTTTATTTCGCAGGATGTCATATTGATTTGGATTGCGTGCACCCTCGTCAATTAGTTCAATAAAGTGAGATTCGGCGAATTTCTCTGTGAGGATGTCGGCTACATTCTTGCCTATGAAGTCATGACATTCCACAAGGCAGAAGCTGTGTTTCAGAGCTTCGACGGCCTGATCAGAAAACAGTTCAAGTTCAAAACCTTCGCAATCCGAAATTATCAAGCAGCGTCCTGCCGTAGAGGCCAACTTATGCAGTCCTTCGGCATCAAGCCCCAAGAGACCCACTACTTTGTGGCCAACATCGTTAAGGGAGGCGTTTTCCTGTGTTGCATCCAACGCTGCTTGATCGATATCAACAGCAATGACCCGGTTTGTCTTGAGAATCATAGCGGCTCCCACAGAGTAAAACCCTTCCGCTGTACCGACGTTAATGACAATCTCCAAGGGTATGTTCTTCATCTCGTCAAAAAATGGCGCCAGTTCGGCCTCATAGCTGCCGAGAAGTTTTGGCAAAACATCACCATCTCCCCACGATACTTTCTCGCTGATTTTCATCCCCTCAAAAGGGCCGGATGCAACTATGCACCCATTCGCATGCATCACTTCACGGCATATTTCCCCGCGCACTTCGGTTGACACCAAACCAAGAATTTTTTTAAGGCGGCGGCGCGAGGAAGGACTCAATCGACCCGACCGAACCCCACTTTTCAACAAGTGGCCAGCTATACGAATAGATATATCGGCAAGATTTTTCATTAGTCCGCAAGCTTACATCAAACCAGATTAGGATGAATATACACATCACCTGGTGAAATACTCCTATTTCCGCTTCTGGCTTTTTGCAGACGTGCAAACAACCGTCGGATAACGTCTGCTTTTCTACGGTAAGCAGAAGTCAAAAACACAAAATCCAATTTCTGGAATTTGATGTCCGATTTTGAAGGTAACGGTAGTTCGAACCAGAAAGCCGGACACCGGTAAGGTGCCCAGCTTTGATCCGGAGTGGTGGGCCCGGCAGGACTCGAACCTGCAACCAGACCGTTATGAGCGGCCGGCTCTAACCAGTTGAGCTACAGGCCCACCGTATCCCCACCATATTGTGCGGCGGGTGATGTGTCCCCACCTTGTCGTGCGGCGGGGTATAAAAGAAAGGCCGGGGTTTTGTGTTCCCCGGCCTTGGCTTTTCTTTATCTCGTCCGTTTCCCTTAATAATCCAGGAAGCTTCTGAGCTTGCGCGAGCGGCTGGGGTGTTTCAGCTTGCGCAACGCCTTGGCTTCGATCTGACGTATTCGTTCGCGGGTAACAGAGAACTGCTGGCCGACTTCTTCCAGCGTATGATCGGTGTTCATGCCGATGCCGAAGCGCATGCGCAGCACACGTTCTTCACGCGCCGTCAAGCTGGCCAGAACCCGCGTCGTGGTTTCGCGCAGGTTCGCCTGAATGGCGGCGTCCAGCGGCTGTACGGCATTCTTGTCTTCGATGAAATCGCCCAGATGGCTGTCTTCCTCGTCGCCGATGGGGGTCTCGAGCGAAATCGGTTCTTTCGCGATCTTCAGAACCTTGCGCACTTTTTCCAGCGGCATCGACAGCTTTTCCGACAGCTCTTCGGGCGTCGGTTCGCGGCCAATTTCATGCAACATCTGGCGCGATGTACGGACCAGTTTGTTGATGGTCTCGATCATGTGCACCGGAATACGGATGGTGCGGGCCTGATCGGCGATGGAACGCGTAATCGCCTGCCTGATCCACCATGTGGCATAGGTCGAGAATTTATAGCCGCGGCGATATTCAAACTTGTCGACGGCCTTCATCAGGCCAATGTTGCCTTCCTGAATCAGATCCAGGAACTGCAAGCCGCGATTGGTGTACTTCTTGGCGATCGAGATCACCAGGCGCAGGTTGGCCTCGATCATTTCCTTCTTCGCCTTGGCCGCCTCGCGCTCGCCCTTTTGCACGGTCGACACGATCCGGCGGAATTCATTGACCGGCAATCCTGCCTCTTCGGCAATGGCGCCGATGGATTTGCGCATGTCCTTAACATCATCGCCATAGCGATTGACGAAGCGTTCCCAGCTTTTCGGCGACAGCTTTGCAACCTTCTTCAGCCAGCGCGGGTCCAACTCGTGGCCGTGATACTGCTCCAGGAAATCAGCGCGCTTGATCTTGGAATTGGTCGCCATCCGCAAAATCTTGCCTTCGAAGCCGATCAACTGACGGTTCAGGCCATACAGATGCTCAACCAGCTGTTCGATCCGCGCGTTGTTCAGGTGAACCTTGTCCATCAGCACGACCAGTTCGTGGCGCAGCTTGCCATAACGCTTTTCCTGCGCCGGCTTGATCTGTTCACCCTTGGAAAAGGCTTCCATGCGCTGCAATTGCAGACGATGCAGTTTCTTGTATGTCTTGGCGATGGACTCGAAGTTTTCGATCACCTCTGGCATCAACTTGGCTTCCAGAGCCGCCAGCGACAGGTTTACCTCTTCGTCGTCGTCTTCGTCGTCCTTCTTGGCGCCCTCTTGTGTTTTTTCGCCTTCTTTGGTGTCGCCTTCTTTCTTGTCCCCGGCGGTGGCCTGATCTTTCTTTTCGCCTTCGCCTTCCTTTGCGCCTTCGCCTTCGGCCGGTTTTGCAGCACCATCGGTGGTCGATGTGCCATTGGCGTTCACGTTATTGGGGGCCTGACCGGGGCCGCCGCCGTGGGTGGCGTCCAGATCGATAATATCGCGCAGCAGCATCTTTTCTTCGATTAGCGCGTCATGCCAGCCGACGATGGCGCGAATGGTCAGCGGATTTTCGCAAATGCCGCCGATCATCATTTCGCGACCGGCCTCGATCCGCTTGGCGATGGCAATTTCACCTTCACGCGACAGCAGTTCGACCGAACCCATTTCGCGCAGGTACATACGCACCGGATCGTCCGTCCGGCCCAGGTCCGTCTCGCTGACATTACCGGCGACTTTTTCTTCTTTTTCCGGGGCGGCCGTGGCTTCTTCGCTGTCTTCGTTGTCGACGACGTTAATGCCCATTTCCGACAACTGGGTCATGGTGTCTTCAATTTGTTCGGATGACACCTGTTCAGGCGGCAGCGCCGTGTTCAATTCGTCATAGGTGACGAACCCGCGCTCCTTGCCTTTGGCCAGCATCTTTTTGACTGCCGCACCAAGGGTGTCGAGCAACGGGCTGTCCGTGGTTTGTTCCTGCTGGCTGCCCTTTTTAGCGGCAGCGGTCGATTTGGTCGCCATCTAAAACCTTTATATTCAACGTCCGGGGGCCTTAAATATAAGGTGGCCTCTCCGTCCGACCGGGCGCTCACATATAATTAAAGTGAGCCTCCCGAAAATTCCCATCGACCGCAATGCGGTCATTCATTCACTTTCTCAAGAAACATCCCTTAATTCCGGGTCCGCCCTTCCCTCCAATGCTTCTCGTTCCTGCTCCTTCAACGTCCGCAGGTTATCGTAAACATCGTCTCTCATATCATTGGAAAGGCGTTTCTGTTCCTCTTGAATCTCGTCTTGCAAGTCCGTGTTCTTGTACAGTGCGAAGGTTTCTTCCCAGCCTTCTTCGGCAATTTCAATGTCGGCGGTGGGCTTGGCAAAAAATGCATGCTCGAAAACCCGAGGACCCGAAATCTGATCCAGGATATCCGTATAATCGCTTTTCTTGAGGTGGCGTTTCAATCCATCTGTGTCAAGGCCCACTTCCCCGGCCAATGTCTTTAAAACCTCTTGCCGCAGATTGTCAAGGCCGAGAGCAGAAAAGGAAAGGGTTCCAAGGCGTTCCCCGACTTTGTCATAGAGCCCCGGATGACCGACCAAGGTCGCCAAAAGGATATGTTCACGCAGCGCATGGGCATCGATTTTAACCGCCGCCCCGGCCCCTGCGCCGACGCTCGATACCGGGGCTAAGGCGCGTCCACCGCCGCGTTTGCCCGACCCGCCACCAGCCGCCCTGCTCCCGGCCCACAGGCGATCCTTAAAATCTCTCGAGAAATGCGCCCGAACGGTGCTGTCCGAAATCGACCGGGCATGGTCTTCCAGCGCCTTTTGCACACTGGCGCGCTGTTCCGGCGTTTTTGGCACTCTGCCGCCGGTTTCCATGCGCCACAGCACCTCTGACAAGGGCTCTGCCCGGGCGATAACATCGGTCATCGCCTGACGGCCCGAAGACGCAATCAGGGAATCCGGGTCTTCGCCATCGGGCAGGGACGCAAAACGCAGCGCATATCCGGGGTTCAGCAGTGGCAAGGCGCGTATCGCCGCCTTGGTCGCGGCGCGGGCGCCCGCCGCGTCGCCATCGAAGCACAGCACCGGTTCACGAACGACCCGCCACAGCTCGCCAATCTGATCCTCGGTCAGGGCCGTGCCCAGCGGTGCGACGGCATTTTCGAACCCGGCATGGCTCAAGGCGATCACATCCATATAACCTTCGGTGACGATCACGGTTTCCTGTTTGCGCGCCGCCCCCAGCGCATGGTGCATGCCGTACAGCACGGAACCCTTATGAAACAGCGGCGTTTCCGGGGAATTCAGGTATTTCGCCATTTTCGAGTCTTTATCCAGAATCCGCCCGCCAAAGGCGATCACCCGGCCCCGTTTATCGGTAATCGGGAATATGACGCGCCCCCGGAACCGGTCATATGATTGTCGGGCCGATTCACGCCCCTCCGGGACGACCGGACCTTGGCGATCATTTCCAGCGTCTTGGTATGCTTCAGGCTGGATCAGCAGCCCGCCCTCGATCATCAATTCCTCGGAAATACCCTCGCGCTTCAATGCCGCCTTGATGACGCCCCGACCGTCGGGCGCAAACCCCAGTCGAAACTTGGCGATGGTGGCGTCGCTTAAACCCCGGTCGCGCAAGTACTCAAGGCCGACGCGGCCTTCGGGCATGCGCAGGAATTTCTCGTAAGCCGCCGCCGCGGCCTCCATCACGTCGTACAGGGTCTGGCGCTGTTTGGCGCGCTGGCGCTCTTCGGGGCTGTCGACGGGCACTTCCATACCGGCGTCGCCAGCCAGCCGTTCGACGGATTCCGGGAAAGACAGGCCTTCGCTGTTCATCAGGAAATCGATGGCACTGCCATGCGCCCCACAGCCGAAGCAGTGATAAAAGCCCTTGTCGTCGTTGACGGTAAAGGACGGGGTCTTTTCCTTGTGGAACGGGCACAGGCCGGAATGTTCGTGGCCCTTGCGGATCAGCTTCACACGTTTTGAAACCACATCAGAAACATTGATGCGGGTTCTGAGTTCATCCAGAAACTGCGGTGTAAAGGCCATGCGGGTAATTCTCGGGTCCGAAATAGGCGAATCCGCCTTACAACGGGCGATTTTAGCCGCTACTGCCCTCTGGGCCAAGGTGTCGAAAACACCTGTTATCCACCCATTTATACAGAGAATAGTCCACAGAAAACGCCTGACCGGCCCGGTCTTAGCCCGAAAGCTTCTCTTTGACCTTTGCGCTGGCGGCGGAAAAGTCCATGGAACCTGCGAATTTTTCCTTCAACACGGCCATCACCTTGCCCATTTCTTTCAGCGACATGGCCTCGGCCTCGGCAATGGCCCCCGTAACAGCAGCATCGACATCGTCGTCGCTCATCTGTTCGGGCATGAACTCACGAATAATATCGATTTCGCTGGCTTCCTGTTCGGCCAGCTCCGTGCGTCCGCCTTTTTCATACATTTCAATGCTGTCGTGGCGTTGCTTGATCATCGACTGCAACATGCCAAGGATGTCATCGTCGGAAATACCGTCCTGGTTACCCTTCGATCGGGCCGCAATGTCGCGGTCCTTGAGCGCCGCCAGAATCAGGCGGACGGTAGACAGGGTGTGCACCTCTTTCGCCTTCATGGCGGCTTTGAGGGCGTCGTTGAGACGCGATCGCATGCTTAATGACTTTCGGCAATTGTAAGGAAGGGCAGGACCATAAAGAACATTGGATAAAAAGGCAACTTCTTGATTGATTTTAACTGTTTGAAACTAAACAACCTTTTTTAATTTAATGGAGTCTTGACCTCACGCCCCCTTTTGCTTAAACAACCCATCAACGAATTCATGTGAAGGACTTTAGGGCCCATGTCCGAGGCCGAAACCGCATCTCAACCGCATGCCGACACCCGGCCCCCGGGAGTCGATGCGGCAGTGGTTTTGGAAGACGGCAGCGTTTTTTGGGGCTACGGCGCAGGTGTTCAGGGCGTCGCCATCGGTGAAGTCTGCTTCAACACATCGCTGACCGGCTATCAGGAAATCCTGTCCGATCCGTCATACGCCGGGCAAATCATTACCTTCACCTTCCCGCACATCGGCAACGTCGGCAGCAACGCCGAAGACATCGAGACCGTGACGCCTGCCGCACGCGGCTGCATCTTGCGCGCCGATATCACCGATCCCGCCAACTGGCGCTCCGCCGATCATCTGGATAATTGGCTGAAGAAGCACAATCTGGTCGCCATCAGCGGCATCGATACGCGGGCGTTGACCCGGCGCATCCGCGACGGCGGTGCCCCGAAGGGCGCGATCATCCATTTAGCTGACGCATCGGAAAGCGTCGATATCGATGCCTTGTCTGATATGTCCCGGACCTGGCCCGGCCTTGAAGGCATGGACCTGGCGAAAGAGGTCTCGTGCAGCCAGACATATGAATGGGATCAGGCCGCCTGGAGCATCGAAGACGGCTACGCCACGCAAACATCACCCAAGCGCCATGTGGTTGCCGTCGATTTCGGGGCCAAGCTGAATATTCTCAGGTGCCTCGCCGCTGCGGGCTGCCGCGTTACCGTAGTGCCGGGCAATACATCTGCCGATGATATTTTGGCGCTCAAGCCCGACGGCGTTTTCTTATCGAACGGTCCCGGCGATCCGGCGGCGACCGGCGAATACGCGGTGCCGATGATTAAAACCCTGCTCGACGCCGATATGCCGATCTTCGGAATTTGTCTCGGCCATCAGATGCTGTCGCTTGCCACCGGGGCAACGACGACGAAAATGCACATGGGCCACCGCGGTGCCAATCACCCGGTCAAGGATCTGGAAACCGGTCGTGTCGAAATCACATCCCAGAACCACGGGTTTGTGGTCGAGCGCGACTCGTTACCCAAGGGCGTTATCGAAACCCACACGTCGCTGTTCGACGGCACCCTGGAAGGCATCAGGATTGAGGGCAAAAAGGCGTTCTCCGTACAACACCACCCGGAAGCAAGCCCGGGACCCCAGGACAGCCACTACCTGTTCCACCGCTTCGTGGAGATGATGGACTGATGCCCAAAAGAGAAGACATAAAATCCATCATGATCATCGGTGCCGGGCCGATTGTGATCGGTCAGGCCTGTGAATTCGATTATTCCGGTGCCCAGGCGTGCAAGGCGCTGCGCGAGGAAGGCTATCGGGTGGTGCTGGTCAATTCCAACCCGGCGACCATCATGACCGACCCGTCCATGGCCGACGCCACCTATATCGAGCCGATCACCACACGGATTCTGGAAAAAATCATCATCAAGGAAAAGCCCGACGCCATTTTGCCGACCATGGGCGGGCAGACGGCGTTGAACGCGGCCATGGATCTGGCGGCTGACGGGATTCTTGAGAAACACGGGGTCGAGCTGATCGGGGCCAAGCCCGACGTCATCGCCAAGGCCGAAGACCGCCAGTTGTTCCGCGACGCGATGGAGAAAATCGGCCTCGATTGTCCGACCAGCCAGGTCGTCAAGAACATGGACGAAGCCCACGCCGCACGCGAAAAAATCGGCCTGCCGCTGATTATCCGGCCCAGCTTCACCATGGGCGGCATCGGCGGCGGCATCGCCTATAACAAGGCCGAGTTCGAAACCATTGTATCGGGCGGCCTCGCCGCATCGCCGGTGACCGAAGTCCTGGTCGAAGAATCGGTCTTGGGCTGGAAAGAATACGAGATGGAAGTGGTGCGCGATTCTGCCGACAACTGCATCATCATCTGTTCCATCGAAAACGTCGATCCCATGGGTGTGCACACCGGCGACAGCATCACCGTCGCCCCGGCCCTGACCCTGACCGACAAGGAATTCCAGATCATGCGCAACGCATCCATCGATGTGCTGCGCGAGATCGGCGTCGATACCGGCGGCTCGAACGTGCAATTCGCCGTTAACCCCGATGATGGCCGCCTGATCGTTATTGAAATGAACCCCCGGGTTTCGCGCTCATCCGCCCTGGCCTCGAAAGCCACCGGCTTCCCCATCGCCAAGGTCGCCGCCAAGCTGGCCGTCGGATATACCTTGGACGAGCTGATGAACGACATCACCGGCGTCACACCGGCCAGTTTCGAGCCGACCATCGATTACGTTGTCACCAAAATTCCGCGCTTCACGTTCGAGAAATTCCCCGGTGCCGACCCGCTGCTGACCACCGCCATGAAGTCCGTCGGCGAGGCCATGTCAATCGGCCGCACGTTTGCTGAATCCATGCAAAAGGGCCTGAGATCGCTGGAAACCGGCTTGACCGGTTTCAATGAAATAGAAATTGAAGGCGGCGACGATGCCAATTCGGTAAAGGCGGCACTGACGGTGCCCAGCCCGGAACGCATTCTGGTGATCGCCCAGGCCTTCCGTTCCGGCCTCAGCCTTGAAGAAATTCAGACCGCCAGCAAATACGACCCGTGGTTCTTGGGCCAAATCCAGAGCATCGTTCGGGCCGAAGAGACCGTCCGCGCCAACGGCCTGCCCGGCGATGCACCGGGCTTGCTGACATTAAAGAAAATGGGCTTTTCCGATGACCGCCTAGGCGAACTGACCAAATCAAAAGGAGGCGACGTCGCCCGCCTGCGCAATACGCTGGGCGTGCATCCGGTCTACAAGCGGGTCGATACCTGCGCCGCGGAATTCCCGTCGAAAACGCCTTACATGTATTCGGCGTACGAAGGCGACGGCGTCAATCCGCCCCAGTGCGAATCCGAACCCACAAACGCAACGAAGGTCGCCATTCTGGGTGGCGGTCCGAACCGCATCGGCCAGGGCATCGAATTCGATTACTGCTGCGTACATGCCGCCTATTCCGTCAAGGAAGCGGGGTACGAGTCGATCATGATCAACTGTAACCCGGAAACCGTGTCGACCGATTACGACACATCGGACCGGCTGTATTTCGAACCGCTGACCGCTGAAGATGTGATCGAGCTGCTGCGTGTCGAGCAATCCAACGGCACGTTGAAGGGCGTTATTGTGCAGTTGGGCGGCCAGACGCCGCTGAAGCTGTGCCACGACTTGGAAGCCGCCGGCATTCCCATTCTTGGCACCTCGCCCGACGCCATCGACCTGGCCGAAGATCGTGAACGGTTCCAGACCTTGTTGCATGACCTCGATCTTAAGCAACCGGCCAACGGCATCTCGCGGTCCATCGAAGAAGCGCAGCAAGTGGCCGCCGACATCGGCTATCCACTGGTTGTGCGGCCGTCTTATGTGCTTGGTGGACGGGCCATGGAAATCGTCCACGACGACAAATCCCTGAACCGTTATATGACGACGGCGGTCAAGGTGTCGGGCGACTCACCCGTGCTGCTCGACAGCTATCTGCAAGACGCCATCGAAGTTGACGTCGATGCGTTATCAGACGGCACCGATGTGTTCGTCGCCGGTATCATGCAGCACATCGAAGAGGCCGGCATCCATTCCGGCGACAGTGCGTGTTCCCTGCCGCCCTATACGCTGAGCGAAAAAGTCATCGCCGAAATCGAACGCCAGACGGCATCGCTGGCGCGCGCGCTACAGGTCATCGGGCTGATGAACATCCAGTTCGCGGTCAAAGGCGACGACATTTACATTCTGGAAGTCAATCCACGCGCCAGCCGCACCGTGCCGTTCGTTGCCAAGGCGACCGGCCTGCCCGTCGCCAAGATCGCGGCGCGCTTGATGGCTGGCGAGAAACTGGCTGACTTCACCCTTAAGGCTGACGCCAAACGCGACCATGTGGCGGTCAAGGAAGCGGTGTTCCCGTTCGCCCGGTTCCCCGGCGTCGATATTATTCTGGGCCCTGAAATGAAATCCACCGGCGAGGTGATGGGGCTGGATACCGATTTTGAGAGGGCTTTTGCCAAGTCCCAACTTGGTGCCGGAACCCGGCTGCCGCGCGAAGGCACGGTGTTCATATCGGTTAAGGACAAGGACAAGCCGATGGCGGGCAAACTGGCAAAGCGGCTTGTCCATATGGGCTTTAAACTTCTGGCCACCGGCGGCACCACGGGATTCCTGCGCGACCAGGGGCTCGATGTGATCCACGTTAACAAGGTGCTCGAAGGCCGCCCTCACTGCGAAGACGCCATTCTGTCGGGCGAAGTACAGTTGGTCATCAACACCACCGAGGGCGCACAGGCCATCGCCGACTCCTATTCGATCCGGCGTTCAGCCCTGACCAGCAACGTTCCCCACTACACCACCATGACCGGCGCGTCGGCTGCCATCGGTGCCATTTCCGCGCTGATCGAAGGCGATTTGCACGGGGGGCTTGAAGTCGCGCCGTTGCAGTCGTATTTTAGCACTTCGTTCTAATTTCATTTTTCTTTGATGTTGGCGCGGTCGTCCCCAATGGCGCGATTGCGACACATCTTTTTTGTTTCAAGTACTGGAATTATCGATGGAACAACTGCCCATGACCCGCGAAGGCGTCGAGCGCCTTGAAGATGAACTTAAGCGCCTGACCAACGACGAACGCCCGGCCATTATCCAGGCCATCGCCACGGCGCGCGAGCACGGCGATTTGAAAGAAAATGCCGAATACCACGCGGCGCGTGAACGCCAGAGCTTCGTTGAAGGCCGCATTTCAGAACTGGAATCAATTGTCTCGCTGTCCGTCATCATCGACCCGTCGAGCCTGTCGGGCGATGTCGTGCGCTTTGGCGCGACGGTTCTGCTGGCCGATGAAGACACCGACGAAGAGACGACCTATCAGATCGTCGGCACCCACGAGGCCAAGATCGAAGATGGAAAATTATCCGTCACAGCGCCCATGGCGCGCGCGCTGATCGGCAAATCGCTGGGCGACAGCATCGAAGTGGTCAGTCCCGGCGGGTCGAAGGGCTACGAGATCGTCAAGGTCGAATATATCTAGGACCCTACCGGCACACCGGGCAGGTCGCGCGATGTGCGGATGGTTTCCAGCGTCGTCACCTTGATGACGTTATCGGCGCTTGTCAGTTGCATTGTCAGTTCGTCGCGCTGGTCCTTATCACGCGCCACGATCTTCAGCAAAAAATCGCCGCCGCCCCTGATCATGTGGCATTCGCGCACTTCCGGCCATTTGGCGACCTGTTCTTCAAACGCCTGCAAGACAGTCTGCGCCTGACTGGATAGCCCGACGAGGGCGAAAAACATTTCCTTGAAACCCAGCAGGTTGGCATCGACCTCAGCGTGATAGCCGTGGATGAAGCCGTCGTCTTCCAGCGCCCTGACCCGCCTCAGGCACGGCGGGGCCGAGATTCCGGCGCGACGCGCCAGCTCGACATTGGTCATGCGGCCATCGTCCTGCAAATCGGTAAGAATCCGCAGGTCAATCTGGTCCATTTTGACCTTTTTAGAATCTTTGGTATCCAAGATGGCTTTCTCCTTCGCGTAATTATATTACAACGACCAGCCGCTTGCGTCACCCCGCAGCAACACTTAGTTTAGGCATAGTTTTTTAAGCCCTTGAGGAATCCACCGACATGTCCGACACCCATCACAGCAAGGTCCTGATCGTCGGATCAGGCCCTGCCGGTTATACCGCCGCCATTTACGCTGCCCGCGCCTCACTGGAACCCACTCTGGTCAAGGGCTTGCAGCCCGGCGGTCAGTTGACGATCACTACTGATGTCGAGAACTATCCCGGTTTTGCCGAGGGCATTCAGGGCCCCGACCTGATGCTGGCCATGCAGGCCCAGGCCGAGCATGTGGGCACCACGCTTTTTGATGACATTATTACAGAGGTTGATTTGTCGAAGCGTCCGTTCACGCTTGAAAGCGATTCGGGCACGACCTATACCGGCGACACCCTGATCATCTGCACCGGGGCCTCTGCCCGCTGGCTGGGGCTTGAAAGCGAACAGGCGTACATGGGCTTTGGCGTCTCGGCATGCGCCACGTGCGACGGGTTTTTCTTCCGTGAAAAGGAAGTGGCGGTCATCGGTGGCGGCAATTCCGCGGTTGAAGAGGCCATCTACCTGACCAACCACGCATCCAAAGTCACCATCGTGCACCGCCGCGACGAGCTTCGGTCCGAGAAAATCCTGCAACAGCGCGCCTTCAACAATCCGAAGATCGAATTCCTGTGGGACAGCGTGCCCGAGGAAATCCTCGGCGACCAGAACCCGCCCGGCGTCACCGGTGTCAGGGTGCGCAACGTCAAGACCGACGAGACGTCCGTGCTTGAAGTCGACGGCGTTTTCGTTGCCATCGGCCACACGCCTAATACGTCGCTGTTCGAAGGCAAGCTGGACATGGATGGTGGCTATATCACCACCGCACCTGACAGCACCGCGACCAGCGTGCCCGGAGTCTATGCCGCAGGCGACGTTCAGGACCGCATCTACCGTCAGGCCGTCACCGCGGCAGGCACAGGCTGCATGAGCGCATTGGAAGCCGAACGCTTTTTAACCGAACAGAAAGACGACTGAGCCCCGATGCTGAGCCGACTTTCGACAAATAAACACACTATTTCTGTTTTTTTGCTGGCGTTAATGCCCAGACACCCATATATTCGGATTGTCTGATGTTGCAGTGCAGCATTAGAACGAGATTTCAGGCGCAACGCCTGATTTAAGGGACCGCTTTCCTGTGGTTCCTGCGCCTCCTGAGGCGCGAAACCTCCCTGTTAAACTCGCCGGACCTTTCGGGGTCCGGCTTTTTTTTCCATTTTATTCGCGTGTTTTATTCGTAGGTATAGAGCGTCAATGTGCCGTTATCGACCTTGAACATGGCATCAAACGTCGAGGCAATAATCGGCAACTGCGCCTCAAGATTCCCAAGCACCGCATCGGTGCCTTCGCTGTCCTGAATTTCAGACTTCGCCCAGGCAAAAATGTTGCGGTATCGGCGACAACAAAATTCAACAATCGTATTGTCGCCATCGTTTGCCGCCGCCACATAGGCCAACATGTGCTGCCCGCCCGCGACCGGGAACAACACGTATCCCGAAATCGGCTGAATATAGGGCGTCCCGGTTTCCGGAAAATTGATATAGCGGCATGGGCAGTACAGGTCATAGCCGTCATCGTCGCCACCCCAGCCAATGCGCATAAAGGTCGAGCGAATGGACAGGCTGCCGTCGCTCAGCGATGCCAGCGCCTCGTCTGTCGTCATTTCCCGGATTGCACGCTCAGCACACGCAACCTCGCTATCCGATGCCCCGGTCATATCAGTGGTCGGCGGCACCATGTCTTCGATAGCGACATCGCTGTCGATAATGCTCAGGTCCGCCGTGGTCATCTGCCAGGTCTTGTCGCCGGATCGGTAGACAAGAAATTCCCACGGCTTGTCGCTTAAGAAAATTCCGCCACCCCTGGCAGAATCGTCGTCAAAAGGAACGCCTTCGGCCCGACATTCATGTGATAACCAGGCCGTATTGGCGGAATCGGCGCGCGATTTCAGCACGCACTGAATCTCTGTCATCCAGCGATTGTTTCCACCGGTGCCGTTCAGCATATGGCCGGAAAGCAAGTCAGGCGCGGTTTTCAGGGCTTTTTCGCGATTCTGTACCATGGCTCACTATAGCCATAAATGGCGTTTGAAAAAAAATTCAAAAATTAGGGTTTTTTCTCTGGACGTACATTAGAAAATGGTTATATTAGAGAAATACGATGAATTGCGGCAAACACTTCCTCCCTGTTGTTGATGCCGCATCCGGGGACCTCACACTTAAGTCTTACCTCCCCCCCCTAGGCTTTTGAGGTTCCCTCGTCTTATTAAGACGTAAAACCTCCCTGTTGAACTTGCCGGACCCTTCGGGTCCGGCATTTTCTTTATATACTACGGGTCAACTTATCCTGCCTTCGCCGCGACCACCTGATCAGCCTGCTTGCCGGAAAATTCCTGCAAGTGGTCGAACGCCCAGCTAAAGGTGCCAACGCCCAAGGTCATCGAGCGCAGCTCGTTGATCAGGTCATGCATTTCCGATTGCGGCAGTTGTACCGATACCTCGTCCCAGCCCTTCCAGCCGTCCTTGGCATCGAACCCCAGAATATGTCCGCGTCGACCATTGACCAGGCGCTGGATTTTCGAAGTGAAATTGTTGGGAACGGATATATCGACCTTGCAGATGGGTTCCAGCAGGATCGGCCCGCAATCGGGCATCGCCTCGCGCATACCTAACTGGGCGGCGGCCTTGAAAGCCATGTCGGAACTGTCGACGGAATGGTGCTGGCCATCGGTCAGGGTGACGGCAATATCGACGACCGGAAAGCCGAGCGGCCCACAGCGCATGTATTCCTGAATGCCGTGTTCAACCGCCGGAATGTACTGCTTGGGCACCACCCCGCCAGTAATACTGTCGTCGAAATTAAAGCCTGCGCCGCGCGGCAACGGCTTGATTTCCAGATGAATGTCACCGAACTGTCCATGTCCGCCGCTTTGTTTCTTGTGTCGCGCGTGCTGGTTTTTCGCCTTGCGAATGGTTTCCTTGTAGGGAACCTGTGGTCGTTCGGACGTAACCTGCATATTGAAGCGGTTCTTAAGCCGATCAAGTGCGATCAGCAAATGCATTTCGCCTTGGCCCCACAACAACAGCTCGCCACTTTCCTGATGCTGCTCGACAGAAAGCGACGGGTCTTCTTCTATCAGCTTGCCGAGCGCCCCGGTCAGCTTGACCTCGTCTGATCGCTGGGCGGCATGGATGGACGCTGAAAACAACGGGCTCAGGGTGTCCGGCCATGTCTTGGCGGCCCCACATGCCGATGCGCTTAACTGATCGCCGGTGGCGACACCGTCAAGACGGCCCAAAGCCGCAATCTCACCATCACCGACCTTTGCCAGCTTGTCGTGCTTCTGACCATTGAGGGCATACAGCCCGCTGATGCGACTTGCCCCAAGGCTTGCGCCGTCCTTCATTTCGCCGCCAAACACACGAGCCACCGACAGCTTTCCCGTATGACCGGCATGTTGGGTCTTGAACACCTGGGCTGTGGCCTCACCGCCACTGATGCCCAGTCGCTCGGCTGCCAGCGAAGATTCCGGGGTCTCGTGACGTAAGGCCTTCAGCACCCGGGATATGCCGTTGTCGTGTTCGGCAGACCCGAAAAACACAGGCACGATCCGATCAGCCCGAAAATCGCGGGTCAGGTTGTCATAGATTTCGTCTGTCGACGGCGCTACGTCTTCGAGCAGCTCTTCGAGCAGCTTGTCATCAAAATCGGCCAGGGTTTCCAGCATCTCGGCGCGGGCACCAGCCTCGCGTGATTGCAGGTCGTCGGGAATTTGCACAAGGTCCGACGCCTTGCCATCGCGCCACTGAAAAGCCCGCTCACTGACCAGATCCACGTGGCCTGACATATCATTTCCATCACGCATGGGAATTTCGCGCAACACCAGCGGGCGTTCCGATACCTCTTGCAGAGCTTCCAGCGTTACCTTCACGCCCAGCGATGCGGAATCCATTTTATTGACAAAAATAATGTGCGGAATGGCGTGGTCGTCAAGAAACCTCAACAAGGGTGCGACGGTCAGCGCCTTATCAGTTTCCGGCTCACACACGACAACTGCGGCATCGACGACCATCAACGCATTATATGTTTCCTGCGCCAATTCGATGGAACCGGGACAGTCCAGAAAGGTCCACTTTTCGCCCAGATACTCCGCCGTCGCCGCCGTCAATTCGGTACTCATAGCGCGGGACTTGGCCTCGGGCGCTCCATCGCCAACAAGATAGCCTTCCTTGGCGTTGCCCTTGCGGTTAATGGCCCCGGCACTGGCCAGAATAGCCTCGAACAAGGCGGTCTTGCCGCTCAGGTACGGCCCGACCAGGGCCGCCACACGCGGTGCGGATTGTGATTTTGTCATGAGCAGCGCCTCCCAGATTCGTTTATTAAAGACGAATTGGACGCCGTCGGGCGATCAGATGTCGCCCGTAAATAGGCGTCACCTGAAAGGTTAGGACTCAAGCCGCGATGAGTCCAAGTAAAAAAGGAAGGCCCTTAACTGAGCGCCTTACACGCCCGCTGGATACGGGTGCAGGCTTCTGTTAGAAGCTCCGTCGAAGTCGCGTAACTGACCCGAAAATGTGGGCTGAGGCCGAACGCTTCGCCATGCACGGCAGCCACACCCTCGGATTCCAGCAGGTAGCCGACCACATCTTCGTCTGTGTTCAAAACCTTGCCGTCCGGGGTCGTCTTACCGATCATGCCCTGGCACGACGGATAGACATAAAACGCGCCTTCGGGCATCGGGCATTCAAGGCCTTCGGCATCATTCAGCATGGCGACGACCAGATCGCGACGTTCCTTGAACACCGCATTATGCTCGGCGATGAAATCGTGCGGACCATTCAGGGCGGCGACGGCAGCGGCCTGACTGACCGATGACGTGTGGGTCGTCGACTGCGACTGAATCTTGTTCATCGCCTTGATGATTTCATCGGGTCCCGCCGCATAGCCGACACGCCAGCCGGTCATGCAATAGGCCTTGGAAACGCCGTTCAGGGTCAGGGTGCGATCAAACAATTTCGGTTCGACCTGGGCCGGGGTAACGAACTTGAAATCGTCATAGACGATGTGTTCGTACATATCGTCGGTCATCACCCAGACATGATCGTGCTTCAACAACACGTCGGTCAGCGCCTTCATATCATCAGCCGTGTAGGCCGCGCCGGTCGGGTTCGACGGCGAGTTCAGGATCAGCCACTTGGTCTTTGGTGTAATGGCGGCTTCCAGATCGGCGGGCGTCAGCTTGAAATTGGCCTCAGGCGGGCAATCGACAACCACCGGGGTGCCTTCGGCCAACAGCGTGATGTCGGGGTACGAGACCCAATAGGGCGCCGGAATAATGACCTCGTCGCCGGGATCAAGGGTCGCCATCAGGGCGTTATAGATGTTCTGCTTGCCGCCGCAGCCGACGGAAATCTGATCAACCGTGTAGTCCAGATCGTTGTCGCGCTTCAGCTTGTCGACGATGGCCTGGCGCAGTTCCGGGGTGCCGGCAACCGCCGTGTATTTGGTGTCGCCCTTGTCCATGGCTACCTTGGCCGCGTCCTTGATGTGATCAGGGGTATCAAAATCGGGCTCACCGGCACCAAGGCCGATAACATCAACACCGGCGGCTTTCAGTTCACGGGCCTTTGTGGCGACCGCAATGGTTGGGCTCGGTTTAATACGGGACAATCGAGAGGCGATAAAAGACATGGTCTGGATTCCATCTGGAGTTATTTTTTAAGCGGATGAAATCTACGCCCGGATGACGATCAGTGCAACTGGCAACAATCCTTTAACAAACAATGGCCCGAGTTCGTCGGGCGGACTATAAAGGGGCGCTATGAGCAACACCGCCGAACAACAGCCGTTTATTCCCCAAAAACGCCCCGCACCCAAGGGTGGCGAGCCGTTCCGGCTGGTCTCGGACTTCACGCCCGCGGGCGATCAACCGGCCGCCATCAAGGCCCTGTCGAGCAGCATAAGCGCGGGTGATCGCGATCAGGTGCTGCTGGGCGTTACCGGCTCGGGCAAGACCTTCACCATCGCCCACACCATTCAGAAATTGCAGCGCCCGGCTCTGGTGTTGGCCCCCAACAAGACCCTGGCAGCCCAGCTGTACGGCGAAATGAAGGGCTTCTTCCCCGATAACGCGGTCGAATATTTCGTCTCGTATTATGATTATTACCAGCCCGAGGCCTATGTGCCACGCAGCGACACCTACATCGAAAAAGATGCCTCCATCAACGAACAAATCGACCGCATGCGCCATGCAGCCACCCGCGCCCTGCTGGAACGCTCCGACGTCATCATCGTCGCCTCGGTGTCGTGCATCTATGGTATCGGCGGGGTCGAAACCTACGCCGAAATGACCCAGACCCTGAAGGCGGGAACGACGGTCGACCGCAACGATGTGCTGAAGAAATTTGTCGAATTGCAATACCGCCGCAACGATGCCGATTTTTCGCGCGGATCGTTCCGGGTGCGCGGCGACGTGGTCGAGATTTTTCCGTCCCATCAGGAAGACCGCGCCTGGCGGTTGTCGTTCTTCGGCGACGAGCTGGAGGCGATCTGGGAAATTGATTCACTGACCGGCGAAAAGGTTTCAGAGCTTTCCGAGATCATTGTTTTCCCGGCCAGCCACTATGTGACGCCGCGCCCGACGATTTTGCAGGCAATCCCCAAGATCAAGGCCGAACTGAAGGATCGCATCGAGGAATTGACCAGCCTTGGCAAACTGCTGGAAGCGCAACGGCTGCAAGAACGCACGACCTTTGATCTGGAAATGCTTGAATCGACAGGCTTTTGTTCCGGTATCGAGAATTATTCCCGCTACCTGACCGGGCGCCGGGCCGGCGATCCACCGCCGACCCTGTTTGAATATTTGCCCGAAAATGCCCTGCTGATCGCCGACGAAAGCCATGTTTCCATCGGCCAGTTGGGCGGCATGTACCGGGGCGACTTCAACCGCAAATCGACACTGGCGGAATTCGGTTTCCGGCTGCCCAGCTGCATCGACAACCGACCGTTAAAATTCGAGGAATGGGAATACATGCGCCCCCAAACCGTCTTCGTGTCGGCGACGCCGGGGCCGTGGGAGCTGGAACAAACCGGCGGTGTATTCGTTGAACAAGTCGTGCGCCCGACCGGGCTTATTGACCCGCTGTGCATCGTGCGCCCGGTCGAGACCCAGGTCGACGACCTGATGGCTGAGGCCAAGGAAAACGCGGCGAAGGGCCAACGCACACTGGTCACCACCCTGACCAAACGGATGGCCGAGGATCTGACCGAATACCTGCACGATCACGGGGTACGGGTACGTTACATGCACTCCGACATCGAAACCCTGGAGCGCATTGAAATTATCCGCGATCTCAGGCTCGGTGCCTTCGATGTTTTGGTCGGCATCAACCTGTTGCGCGAGGGTCTGGATATTCCCGAGTGTTCACTGGTCGCCATTCTGGATGCCGACAAGGAAGGCTTCCTGCGCTCCAAGACCTCGCTGGTACAGACCATCGGCCGCGCAGCGCGCCATGTCGAGGGCCGGGTGCTGCTGTACGCCGACAAGATGACCGGATCGTTGGAATACGCCATCGGCGAAACCAACCGCAGGCGCGAGAAACAACAGGCCTATAACGCGGCCAACGGCATCACGCCCGAAAGCATTCGCTCGAAAATCACCGATGCGCTGGGCAGTGTTTACGAGGCCGATTACGTCACCGTCGACACCGGGGTGTCGGGCGACGCCCACATGGTCGGCAACAACCTGCAGGCCCATCTCGACGAGTTAAACAAGCGCATGAAGGCCGCCGCAGCCGATCTGGAATTCGAGGAAGCAGCAAAGCTGCGCGACGAGGTGCGCAGGCTGGAAGCGACTGAACTGGGGTTGGGCAAGGCCGGAATCGCCCCAAAAGCCGCAGCACGAGCCGGTATTGGCGCCAAGAATAAACGGCGACGCTGATCGGCGCTGCCCGCGTCACCAATAAACGCGGCCCTACGTACCGATCTCGCCCCAGGCATAATGAACCAGCAAGGCAATGCCGTCGCCAAACGGCTCCAGAACCTTTTCGCCATAGTGCGGCAAGGGCATGTGGTTGGCGTGGACATAATCGATCAGGGCGGCGGCGATTTCGGCCCGTTGCAGAACGACGGTCCGGCTGTCGCTGTCTGGCTCCCTGTCGGCAAAGACAATGGTCGCTGTCGTCTCGCCCTGCCATTCAACATTGATGCGATTGATGAAGGCATCAGGAAAATGGATGTTATGGCGCAGACAATAGCTGACCAGCGCTGCCTGCAATTCGGGGTTGGAAAATTCAATTTTTCTAATTTCGTTTGGCATGGGTTTCAAGCACTCTGGGTTTATTCTTGCCGGACCGTCTACTTGGAAAAAGGTTTCAGGTTTTTGCGCATAAACAGCTCGGCCCGGTGGATAGAATCCTTCGATGCCAGATCATCGGCAAAGGTGCGCACCGCTTCCGGTCTGAAATCAAAACCGCGTCCAACACCGGGATATACAAACAGCTGCACGTCGCGGCCCTTTGCCAGCATCGCGTTGACGCCGGTTTCCATGGAACGGCGACGCTGATACTGATCGTTCTCGCCGATGAAAATCATCGCAGGGATTATCAGGTCATCCAGTTCCCGGGCATAGCGGTATACCTGCATCGCTTCGGGCGCATTCGGGTCCTGCATGTGCGGATAATACGACACATAACACGCCGCCGCATCCGTCTGACGCCCTTTGGTGACCGCCACTTTCAAGGTGTAGTAGCCGCCGCGTGTGTGCGAATACAAACACGCCCTGGTGCTCGCAACGTCCGGCAATCCCAACAGATAACTCAACCCTGCATTGACGTCGTCTTCCAGCGCATAGTCGTGTTCGATCGGCCGGGAATCAATGAAACGCCCGGAAAACACATCGGGTGCAAGCACCGTAAAGCCGCGCGCCGCCAATCGCCGCGGGTGTCCCCTGACCCAGTCGATCAACCCGGCGCGGCCATGTTGGAACAGCACCGCCGGATAGGCACCGGGCCGCTTCGGGCGATATAAAATCGCCGGAACCTCGATATCGCCGCTCATATAGGAAACGTTCTTCTCGATAACCTCGAAACTGTCGGGGCGATCAAGGACACCGTCCTTCCACCACGCATCGTCCCACCACCACGCCTTGTTGATGGGCACCGTCGGATAATCAATGTGCTGCTGGCCAAAGGCTGACTGACCCGCAAACAGGGCCAGCAGCCCGACGGCAAAAAACAGGCTTCTCATTATTATATCATCCCCCCAGCAAGGACGGCCTGACCATCCATGCCACCGACCAGCCATCGTCGTTTTCTTGCAAGCACACCACCGACCCCGGCTCAAAATCGACGGCACCGGCCTCCTCCGATCCCGTCGCCAACATCGATACCATGCGGTTCATAAACGGCAGATGCCCGACCACGATCACATCTTCGTCACGCGGCCAGGTCTGAATAGCCTCCATCAGGCGGTCCGTCGGATCGTTCGGCGCCAATCCACCGTCGGCTTCTTCGACCATATTGCCGGGACCAATCACCGACGCCAGCAGCAATGCCGTTTCCAGGGCGCGTTGCTTGCCCGAATGCAGGACACGCGCCGCCTTGACCCCGCTACGGGCCAGAAACGACGCCATCCGCTGACAATCCAGACGCCCCTTGTCACTTAACGGGCGCGCCGGATCGGCATCTTTCGCCACGGCATCTGCGTGCTGAACCAGATAAATTTTCATCAACGATGATTTTAACGGCTGTATCGGGAAAAGGAAGCTGCGAGACGACTGTTAAGCGGCCTTCAGGGCTGCCTTCATGGCACGTGCCGCGATCAGCTCGTCTGTGTCCTTGCCATCCACATGGTCGGGGTCTGCGGCCTGTGCGGCCTCGGCCTTTTCCAGGCGCTGGTCGACCATCACCGGATCGATATCCTTGATCAGGACCGCCATTTCGGCCAGCACCGTACAGCGCTCAGCCGTGATTTCAGCGATGCCGCCTTCGACGAACACCTGATCGGTGATCTTGTCTGCGGTATAGATATCAAGGGTTCCGGGGCGCACATTGGCGATCATCGGCGCATGTCCGGCAAGCACACCGAAATCGCCCTCGCCGCCGGGCACGACAACCATGTCGACAACCGTCGACAGCAACAGCTTTACCGGTGTCACAATGTCGAGTTCGATTTTATCGTCCATCGTTTAAGTGCCTCGCCTTTTAATAAGCTTACCTAAGCAGCTTTTTCGGCCATGTCCTTGGCCTTTTCGATCACCGCTTCGATGGTGCTAACCATGTAGAACGCGGCTTCCGGCAGGTGATCGTATTCACCTTCGATGATGCCCTTGAAGCCCTTGATGGTGTCTTCCAGCTTCACGAACACACCCGGGGTGCCCGTGAATACTTCGGCGACGTGGAACGGCTGGGAAAGGAAACGCTGAATTTTACGCGCACGTGCGACCGTCAGCTTGTCGTCTTCCGATAGTTCGTCCATGCCCAGAATGGCAATGATGTCCTGCAAGGACTTGTACGTCTGCAACACACGCTGAACTTCACGTGCCACATGATAGTGCTCTTCGCCGACAACACGCGGATCAAGCACACGAGACGTCGAGTCCAGAGGATCAACAGCAGGGTAAATGCCCAGTTCGGCGATTTGACGCGATAGCACCGTGGTCGCATCAAGGTGGGCGAACGATGTTGCAGGTGCCGGGTCGGTCAAGTCATCGGCAGGCACGTAAATGGCCTGCACCGACGTTACCGAGCCCTTATTGGTCGAGGTAATGCGTTCCTGCAGCGTTCCCATGTCGGTTGCCAGCGTCGGCTGATAACCAACGGCGGACGGAATACGGCCCAGCAGGGCCGAAACTTCGGAACCGGCCTGGGTAAAGCGGAAGATGTTATCCATAAAGAACAACACGTCCTGGCCTTCTTCGTCGCGGAAATATTCGGCCATGGAAAGACCGGACAGGGCGACCCGCGCGCGCGCACCCGGCGGCTCGTTCATCTGGCCATATACCAGCGAGACCTTGGAATTATCGCCATCCAGGTCGATAACGCCGGACTCAATCATTTCGTGATACAGGTCATTGCCTTCGCGGGTTCGCTCGCCAACACCGGCGAACACAGAACGCCCGCCGTGGCCTTTAACGATGTTGTTGATCAGCTCCATAATCAGAACCGTCTTGCCAACACCGGCACCACCAAACAAGCCGATCTTGCCGCCCTTGGCGTAGGGTGCCAGCAAATCGACAACCTTGATGCCGGTGGTCAGAATTTCTGTTTCCGTCGACTGATCGACAAATTCCGGGGCCGGACGGTGAATGGGATAGGTCATCTTGGCATCAATGGGACCGCGTTCATCGACCGGTTCGCCAATAACGTTAAGGATGCGACCCAGTGTTTCAGGCCCGACCGGAACCGAAATCGGCTCGCCCGTATCCGTCACTTCCTGGCCACGCACCAATCCGTCGGTACTTTCCATGGCGATGGTCCGGACCGTCTGTTCACCCAGATGCTGGGCGACTTCCAGAACCACCAGGGTCCCCTGGTTATCCAGATGCAGGGCGTTAAGGATATCAGGCAGTTCGCCATCGAAGCGAACATCAACGACCGCCCCGGTTACCTGCGTAATATTGCCAACATTGTTCTTGCTCATCTGTTCAGGCTCCTAAATGCCTTGGTCAAAGTTCTACAGTGCTTCCGCACCGGAAATAATTTCAATCAGTTCACTGGTAATAACGGCCTGTCGGGTCCGGTTATAGGTCATCGTCAGGTCGTCAAGCATATCGCCCGCATTGCGGGTTGCGTTATCCATCGCCGTCATCCGTGCGCCATGTTCCGATGCATTGCTTTCCAACAGGGCACGAAACATCTGCACCGACAGATTGCGCGGCAACAGGTCTTCGAGAATTTCTTCTTCCGACGGTTCCATCAGATACATCGCACCCTGATTGTCCGTCTCGGCATCATCGCCGGCATCATCGGGAACCGGGAACGGAATCAACTGCTGGACCATCATTTCCTGGCTAATCGCCGACTTGAAGCGGTTGAAGATGATCGTGCAGACATCAAATTCACCAGCTTCAAAACGCTCAATAAGGTCATGGGCTATATCACGCGCCGATGAAAACTCGACGCCGGTTTTGGTCAACCCTTCCAGGGTATCCACAATGGCGTCCGAGTAATCCCGGTTCAGGCCATCGCGACCCTTGCGTCCGACACACAACAACTTGACCGTCTTGCCATGGCCTTTCAGGTCGATGATCATATTGCGCGCTTCGCGGATGATAGAACCGTTAAAGCCGCCACACAGTCCCCTGTCCGCGGTAACCGCCACGATCATGTGAACGTCATCCTTGCCGTCGCCCGACAGCAACTTCGGGGCGCTTTCTATATCCGGCAGATTGGATACCAGTTCGCTGACCATACGCTGCATGCGTTCAGCATAGGGACGGCCCTGTTCAGCCGACGCCTGCGCCCGACGCAGCTTCGACGCCGCCACCATCTTCATGGCAGACGTGATCTTTCGCGTCGATTTGACGCTGGTGATCCGCAGTCTCAGGTCCTTCAGGTTAGCCATCGGCGATAAGGTCCGTTTCGTCTTTCAGGTCAGGCGCTGCTTTTAAGCAAACGTCTTGGAGAAGTTGTCGAGGAAGGCTTTCAGCTTTTCCTCAATCTCTTCGGTCAGGTCCAGTTCCGTGCGAATGGCATCCAGAATGTCAGATCCATTGGCGCGTACGTCATCCATCATCGCTTCTTCGTAACGGGTGACATCGTTGACTTCGATACCGTCGAGATAGCCGTTAACACCGGCATAAATAGCGACCACCTGCTGTTCCACCGGATAGGGGCTGAACTGGCCCTGTTTCAGGATTTCCGTCAAGCGTGCACCACGCGCCAACAGGCGTTGGGTCGACGCATCAAGATCGGATGCAAACTGCGAGAACGCGGCCATTTCACGATATTGGGCCAGTTCCAGCTTGATCGAACCGGACACCTTTTTCATCGCCTTGGTCTGGGCGGCAGAGCCAACACGCGACACCGAAATACCGACGTTCACAGCCGGGCGAATGCCTTGGTAGAACAATTCGGTTTCCAGGAAAATCTGACCGTCGGTGATGGAAATCACGTTGGTCGGAATATAAGCCGAAACGTCCGATGCCTGGGTTTCAATCACCGGCAACGCGGTCAGCGACCCAGAACCGTTGTCGTCGTTCAGCTTGGCGGCGCGTTCCAACAGGCGCGAATGCAGATAGAAAACGTCGCCCGGATAGGCTTCGCGTCCTGGCGGACGACGCAGCAACAGCGACATCTGGCGATAAGCGACGGCCTGTTTCGACAGATCATCATAAAAGATGACGGCGTGCATGCCGTTGTCGCGGAAATATTCGCCCATGGTGCAGCCCGTATAGGGTGCCAGAAACTGCAACGGGGCCGGTTCGGACGCGGTGGCGGCGACGACGATGGAATATTCCATGGCGCCCTGTTCTTCCAGCGTCTTGACGATTTGGGCAACGGTCGAACGCTTCTGACCGACGGCGACATAGATGCAGAACATCTTGTCTTTGTCTTCAGTGGCGGCGTCGTTGATGCTTTTCTGGTTGATGATGGTGTCGATGATAATCGCCGTTTTACCGGTCTGGCGGTCACCGATGATCAGTTCACGTTGGCCACGGCCAATGGGGATCAGGCTGTCGATGGCCTTAAGACCGGTCTGCATGGGCTCATGCACCGATTTCCGGGGAATAATGCCCGGGGCCTTGACGTCGACTCGGGAACGTTCGGCGCCTTCGATCGGGCCTTTGCCGTCGATCGGATTGCCAAGACCGTCAACGACGCGGCCCAGCAGGCCCTTGCCGACGGGAACATCGACAATTGCGCCGGTCCGTTTGACCGTATCGCCTTCGCGGATGCCTCGGTCATCGCCGAAAATAACGACGCCGACATTGTCGCTTTCCAGGTTCAGGGCCATGCCCTTGATACCACCCGGAAATTCGACCATTTCACCGGCCTGGACGTTATCCAGTCCATGTACGCGGGCGATACCATCGCCAACGGACAGAACCTGTCCGACCTCGGCGACTTCCGCCTCGGTACCAAAATTACTGATTTGTTCCTTGAGGATTGCGGAGATTTCCGCGGCCCGGATTTCCATTACCCATTCCCTATCATTGCCAGCCGCAACTGTTGCAGCTTGGATCGTAGCGACGAATCGACCATACGTGAGCCGACCTTGACTATCAGACCGCCGAGCAGTTCAGGCTCGACGACAGTGTTAACGGTGACACTGCTGCCGACCGCCTTTTTCAATTGTTCGGACAGGGTCTTGACTTGGCTGTCAGAAAGCTCTGTCGCCGAAGTGACATCGACGGTGGCCTCGCCACGATGACGGGCCATCATTTGACGGAACGACTCAATAATATCGTCCATGTCTGCCAGACGCCTGTTTTCGGAAACAACGCCAATAAAGTTACGAGTCAGGTCCTGCATGCCCGCCGCCTCGGCAACGGCAAGGACGGCTTTGCTTTTGTCTTCAACGGAAAATGCCGGCGATGCAAAAAGCCGACGTAAATCTTCGCTCTCGGCGATCATCGACGACAAGCCGTCCAGATCGCCAGAAATGGCATCCAGTTGCTTGTCGTTTTCGGCCGACTCAAACAGAGCAATGGCGTATCGCCCGGCCAGTCCGCTGGCGTCTGTTTTATCCGATGGCACCTGATTAAACCCTGAAAAATGAAACCGTAGTTTACATGCGTCGAATGCTTAAAAGCCAATAAAGAATTTCGCTTATTTCCCCCTCAATATTGGGGCGTTTTCTAACATACTCACGAACCCCATGCAAGCCGACTCCGCACCCGAATCTCATGGTTAAAAGTGGCTGTTTTCTGCGGCTTGTAGGCGGGGCATAAAATGCAATCACAGGGCGCATGTGCATCAATGCCTCAAGACAGGCGTCTCAGCACTTCCTGCAACAAAAAAACGGCGCTGGCGATAAAGCCTGCAATGGGCACCCACAGTGGATAAGTCCGCACGCCTTCGGGGCTTGGTTCACGCCATTTCAGCGATATCAGGGACAAATTGACCAGGCTAAAAACCGTCAATGCGATCATTGATGTCATCTCCGCCAGCGGTGCGATGCGGAACCCGAGCGCCAACACCAGCACACCGCCGACAATCAATGCCGTTGCGATCAGCGGGGTTTGGGTTGTTGGGTGGACCCTTGCCAGAAATTCCGGCACCCAGCCCATGGACGACATGCCATACAAAATCCGCGACGCCATGATGATCTGGATCAACGCCCCGTTAATAATCGCAAACATACCGATGGCGCTGATGACGCCCGATGGCATGGCCCCGGTATGCTCGACAATCATGGCCAGCGGGGCCTGGCTGGTGCTCAGCATATCCAGCGGCACGTTGGTGACGGCGGCCAGCGAGACACCGACATACAGCACAAGGGTAAAAACCAGCGTCAGGATAATCCCCAAGGGCAGGATGCGATGGGCATCCGTTGCTTCTTCGGCGACGCTGACAATGTCTTCGAAGCCCAGAAATGCATAGAACGCCAGCAGGGTTCCGGCGAAAATACCCGTCCACGCGCCCATATCTGCCGTCGGCACGAACTCCCGCCATCTCGACGGCAGGGTCTCGAAACCCTGCCAGCCGGAACCGATCACCAGAATCAGTCCGAATATCTCGACCGCCGTGATCAGGCCTGCGGCACCGACCGACTCATCGATCCCCCAGGCGACGATCAGGCCCAGCACACAGACCAGTCCGACAATCGCCACGGTCCGGGGAATCTCGACGAACTCCAGCACATAGCCCAAAAATCCATTGACCAGAGCGGCCGACGAAACGATGGCGCTGGCCACCACCAGCAAACCGACGATGATGCCCAGGGTCTTTGAATTAAGGCCTTTGTGCACATAAATGGCGGGACCGGCGCTTTTCGGGAAGCGGTCGACCATTTCGGCAAACGACAGGGCGGTGAAGGAAACCAGCGCCAGCGCCAGCGTGAACGCCACCGGCGTCAGCAGTCCGGCCTTGCCGACGACTTCACCCAGCAGGGCATAAATCCCGGCACCGATGGTCACTCCCAGTCCGTACAGAACGATATGGGTCAGCGACAGGCTGCGTCTCAGTTTTGGTGTCTCGCTCATGGCTTCAGTCTACAGGAAACTATAGGGATCGACATCGACTTGAATTCGGACATTTCCGGGCGGCTTATAGTGGCCGAGCCAACGATGTAGGTATTTCTGCATATTTTCCGCTTTCGGAGCACGAACCAAAAAACGACGCCGATGACGCCCTCTAACCATAGCCAGCGGCGCCGGCGCTGGCCCCAACACCAAAAGGCCTTCTTGACGGGGTGCGTCGCGCCCTAAATCCATCGCCACACGGTCGACCTGGGCAGCGTTCTTGCCCGACACCACCACCGCGGCCAGCCTTGCAAACGGCGGCATTTTGGCCTCACGTCGGGCCTTCGTCTCGGTCTCAACGAAGCCTTCCCTGCCACCCGAAACGAGGGCCTGCATCACTGGATGTTCCGGCATATGAGTCTGGATCAACACCCGGCCCGGACGTTCCGCACGACCGGCACGACCGGCAACCTGGTAAAGCAACTGGAAGGTTCGTTCGGCGGCGCGCAAATCACCACCACTGAGACCGAGGTCGCCATCAACCACCCCGACCAGAGTCAGCATCGGGAAGTGATAGCCCTTGGCGACAATTTGGGTGCCGATAATCAGGTCGACTTCGTGCTCTTCGATACGTCGCACCAGATCGGCTGCCGCCTTTGGCCCCGAAATACTGTCGCTGGTCGCAATATCGGCGCGGATATTGGGGAACAGTTCGGCCACTTCTTCCGCCAAGCGTTCGACGCCCGGACCGCAGGCGGCAAAGTTCCCTTCGTTCTCGCACGACGGGCACACCGTTGGCGTCGAGGTGTTAAAGCCGCAATGATGACAAACCAGACGCCCCCGCTTGTTGTCCCGCCGATGTTCGACCAGCCAGGCCGTACAGTTCGGACACTGGAACCGGTGACCACAGGTTCGGCACAAGGTCAGCGGCGCATAGCCCCGACGGTTCAAAAACAACATCGCCTGCTCGCCGGCAGCGATGGTCTTCGTGATTTCATCAACAAGAACCGGCGATAGCCAATGCGTGGAAGCCGGGGCAGCGGTGCGCAAGTCGACCAGACTGACATCAGGCAGTTCGGCCCCGCCGTGACGGTCAGCAAGATGCAGCGATCGATAGCGGCCTTCATCGACATTGACCACCGTTTCAAGGGATGGCGTCGCCGAACAGAGCACGATTGGGAAGTCCCCGAGACTGGACCGAACGACGGCCATGTCGCGAGCATTGTAGATAACGCCTTCTTCCTGTTTGAAGGCGCTTTCGTGTTCTTCATCGGCGACAATCAGGCCCAAATCGACAAACGGTAGAAATAGCGCCGAACGCGCACCAACAACGACCCCGGCCCGGCCTTCTGCAATGGCCCGCCAGTTGCGACGGCGCACAGACGGCGTCAAATCCGAATGCCATTCCAGCGGCGGCGCACCAAAGCGTTCTTCGAACCGCGCCAACCATTGTGCGCTCAGCGCAATTTCCGGCAACAGCACCAACACCTGTTTGCCCCGTTTCAGGGCCTCGGCAACAGCCTGAAAGTAAACCTCTGTCTTGCCCGAACCGGGCACGCCATCCAACAGGGTCACGTCGTAGCCATCGTCGGCGACCGCCTTGACCAACACCCCGGCAGCATCGGATTGAGACCCTGACAATTCCGGCCCGGGGCTTTTCCAGTCAGGCCCCGAAACATCGTCTTGAACCATCAGTTCAACCGGCACCAGCGCCCCGGCCTTGATCAGGCCACTGACGACAGACACCCCAACAGCGGCCTCGCGCGCCAAGTCCGCCTGAATAAGAGGCGGGCCATCGGCCAGCACGTCGAAAACACGTTGGCGAGCAGCGGTTTTCTTAAGCTCTGGCATGCCAGAGGCTAAACGATAGGCGACCACCGGTTTTGGAGGTTCCAGCGCATCGGGAACGCTCATCGCCATTTTCAACACTGCGCCCGGAGCCGACAGGGTATAAGCTGCGACCCAGTCGATAAATTGACGCTGAACATCCGGCATTGATGGAGCGTCCAGCCGCTCAAACACATCTTTTATCTTTTCCGGTGCGACATCGCCGTCGCCTTTTCCCCAGACCACGCCGAGGGACGTACGACGCCCCAATGGCACGCGGACGAAATCGCCAGGATTGAGCGTCATACCATCAGGCACCCGATAATCGTATGCAGCGCCCTGCCCCGCACCCAGTGGTCCGCCCAGCGGCAGCGGCAGCAGCACGGCGACATGCTCACCCGACGACATATATGGAGAATTGGCAGCAGACTCGACCATGCGGTACACTTTAGGCGATTCGCAATCACGACAGGATTGGAAACTCTTCATGGGTGGACACAAGAACGATGCCTCGGTCGAAGATACGGACGCTCTGACGGACGATAAAATCACCGAATACCTCGCTAACAACCCCGATTTCCTTGCCCGCAACCCGGAAATCGTAAAGTCCCTGACCGCGCCGTCGCGCTGGGACGGCGATGGTGTTGCCGACATGCAAAAATTCATGTTGGAGCAGTTGCGCGGTGAAATCGACAATCTGCGCGACTGTGCACAGGACGTTATTGAAACCAGTCGCACCAATATGTCGATACAAACCCGTGTCCATACGGCGGTGCTGGCGTTGTTATCGGCGGACGGTTTCGCAGATACGGTCAAGGTCGTTACCGACGATTTGCCGTTGTTGCTTGATATCGATGTCGCCGTTGTCGGTTTCGAGCCGCCCGACGACCGCAGCGACCCCAAGGCGGCGAAGTTCATGTTATCGGACATCAATCGTTTGAGCCTTGGCGATGTCGAGCGTTTTGTCGGCATCGACCAGGATGTCTTGCTGCTGCGCGAGGTCTTCGATGATGACAGTATCTTCGGGGAAGGTGCCGGACTGGTTCATTCCGCCGCATTAGCGCGCCTGCGCCCCGGCAACCAGACGCCGCCTGGAATGGTGGCGCTGGGATCTCGTGGAAATGTTTTCTATCCCGGTCAGGGTACCGAGTTGATTAGTTTCCTGGCCCGCGTGTTGGAGCGCTGTTTCGACAGATGGCAGACAACGGATTAATTCACTTTAATGCGGAACCCGCCGTACTCGCCGCCATTTCGGGCTGGCAAAACTGGCTCGCCCACGAACGACGCACATCCAAACATACACTTGACGCCTATGGTCGGGACCTGTCGTCGTTTCTGAAGTTCATCACCGAACATCTGGGTTATGCCCCCGGCCTGAATGACCTGGAAGACCTGAAGGTATCTGATTTCAGAAGCTTTCTGGCGCGACGCACGGCCGATGGGCTTGGGCGGTCGTCGCTGGCGCGCACCTTGTCGACATTGCGTAATTTCTTTCGATTTCTGGAGCGCGCGGAGCTGCTGCAGAACGCCGCCATTTCAGCCGTGCAAACCCCGAAAGTGCCAAAATCGGTGCCCAAGGCACTGACCCGGGAAGACGCGCTGGAAGCCGTTGATGCCATTGGCGACCTGGCCATTGAGGACTGGACGGGAAAACGCGACATCGCCCTGATGACCTTGTTGTATGGCTGCGGTTTGAGGCTTGGCGAGGCGTTGGCCCTGAACCGTGAGCAAGCAACGGAAATCACGCCGGGCGGAGTCTTGCGCATTACCGGCAAAGGCGACAAGCAACGGATTATTCCGGTACTGGATGTCGTGGCCGCGGCCGTCAGTGATTATCTTGGTGCCTGTCCCCACACCCCCGGCAATGACGGACCCCTGTTCGTCGGGCTGCGTGGCAAGCGGCTGAATCCGGCAGTTTTTCAGAAACAAGTGCGGCGTCTTCGCGCCCTGTTGGGCCTGCCTGACAGCGCCACCCCACACGCGCTCCGCCACAGCTTTGCCACCCATCTGCTGGGCGGCGGCGGCGATTTGCGCACCATTCAGGAATTACTTGGTCATGCTTCGTTATCAACGACCCAGCGCTATACAGACGTCGATTCCGAACAACTGACCGCCGTTTACCGGGATGCTCATCCCAGAGCCAGAGTGCGGACGCACGAATCAGAATAGACGCACGAATAAGACGTGCGCCTATAATACTACAGAATTACCATCGCCTGCCTCTATACTCCCGCCGGATGAAAAGGGAGGTATTCATTATGAAAAAGTTTTTCTTGGCGGCCATGCTGGTCGTCTTCACTGTCGCTGCTACCGGCGCTAACGCCGCCAGCGACCCCAAGTACAAACCGTTCGTCTTGGCATCGAAAGCTGCCGGAGATAAAGCCGCTACCGTCGCCGACGTCTCGGCGAAACTGAAGAGCGCCGGTCTGGATATTGTCGGCACCCATTCGCCGTATCCGTCGACGACCATCCTGGTCGTTACCAACGACGCAATGAAAATGGCCGCCGCTAAATCCAAGCATGGTGGTTTCGGTGCCGCACAGCGCGTATCAATCACCGAGCATAACGGTGAAGTTCAGGTTGCCTACACCAATCCGCGTTACATGGCCGGTTCCTATCGCATGAACACCGACCTTGGCTTTGCCGCCGATACAATGGAAAAGGCGCTGGGCAAGGTTGAAGAGTACGGCATGAAGTCAGGCATGGATGACGATGATCTGCGTGATTATCACTACATGATGGGCATGGAGTACTTCACCGACCCGCATTACCTGTCGCGTTATAAAAATTACAACGACGCCATCGCAGCCGTTGAAAAAGGTCTGGCAGCAGGCACTATGGGTGTCAGCAAGGTCTACCGCATCGATCTGCCGGGCAAGGATGAGTCCCTGTTCGGCGTCGCTTTGAATGGAGCGAGCGATGCTGTCGGTCAGGCAAACGACGCCTACCTGATGAGCGAAATTGACTTCAAAGACGTTCGGTCGTCCGCTCACCTGCCGTACGAAATTCTGGTTGCCGGGAAAAAGGTTTATTCCCTGTCGGCCCGTTTCCGTATTGCCCAAAGTTTCCCGGACCTGTCGATGATGGGAGACAACAGCTTCATGAACATCATGGACAGCCCCAACGACATCAAGGCGGCCCTGAAAGCCGTTGCCGGCGATCACTGGGAAAAGCTGGACTAATACCAGCGACACCAATCGCTTAAATTAAAGTGGCGCGGTCCCTTAAACGGGGTCGCGCCGTTTTCTATTGGCCCAGAACAAGGCCAGCGGCCCCAGCGCCACGACGAGCCCGGTAACGGCAAAGGCCATGCCCCAGGGCAGCGTTGACGACACATCCCCATCACCGGAATCAAGCACCATGCCAAACACCAGTGGACCCAGGAACGCCCCGGTAAACCCGATGCACGAATGAACCGCCATGGTCGCACCGCGATAGCCCTTTGGTGCGGCAGCAACGACACCAGACGTAATCGAGGCCGAGTCCGCAGTCACCGTTATGCCGTACACAACGAAGGCTGCGCCTAGCACCCACATGGGCACCGAGCCTGCCATGAAACCAACGATGCAAGACAGCCCGGCGGATGCCAGCATGATGATGCGGATAACGCGGTTGCGTCCGAATTTCGTCGATAATTCGTTGCCAATAACGCTGGACGGCAGACCCAGCAACGTCACCATGGTTGCCATCGCCGTGGCGCTGACGGCCCAGTCATTGTCAGGGCGCAGGGTTCCCGCGAAAACGAAATAGGCGACCATCCACGAGCGCAGATTGAACAGTTCGAAATTGTGAGCAGCGTAGGCATAGACATAACCCATGGCGCGGCGGCATTGCAGCACCGGGCGAAAGTCGAGCAAATGACTGTCGGGTCTCTCGTGACCCATCGGCATTTCCCTTGGCAACACCGGTGCGGTTAGGACCATCGCCAGCAACGGCCCTGCGGCTGATACAGCTGCCGCCCAACGCCAGTCGAGGGCATCGGAAATTTCACCGGAAAGCAAGAATGACAATGCCGCACCGATGGAAAAACTTGCCGTGTAAAAAGCGATGGCGCGGCTTTGGGTCGGGCCTTCGATATTGTCGCTGAGGATTTTCAGACCCGGCATATAGGTTCCGGCCAGTCCGACCCCGATCAGGGCGCGAAACAACAATGCCGTCCAGAAGCCTTCGGCCAGTATCGCAAAACCGATACACGCCAATCCGCTTAATCCCATGGAAAAGAAATAGACCCGTTTCGCCGGCACCCGGTCGGTCAGGCTAGCCAGCACCGGCACCGACAGCAGGTATCCACCATACAGAATGCCGTTAATCCAACCTGCTTCGGTATTGCTCAAACGCCATTCATTGATGAAACCCGGAAGCAGTGCCGGAAACACGGAAAATCCGGTCATACCGACAACCTCGGCAAGACATAATAAAATTGTCAGCAACAGTGGTGACGCGATGGCAGGCATCAGTTATGTGAAGGCCGGACCCTAGGCCTTGATCCAGTCCCAGGCGGCGTCACGGTTCTGAATTTCGAAGAACCGAACTTCTGAACGCATCAACAGGTCCATGGCCTTGGCCGCCGTTTCTTCCCATGTCCTGTCGCCAACGATGGCCATTTTTTCGAAATGATGCCAATGGGTCATACCGAAAGTGAAGTCATCCCATGCGGCCAGCAAATCCCAGCCTTCAAACCCTTCCAGATCAACCAGCAGCCGGATGCGTCTGTGCTCGACTATCCGTTCTTCCAGTTTCGGCATCAGGTCTGCGTAATCGGCATCGGTTAACGTGCCCGTGGCACGAATTCCAACAATCTTGCCTTCACTTTGGGGAAGCACTTCGAACATGGGGGCTGCTCCTTCGTTCCCTTCGGTTACACTTTACATATGTATGGCGCGCGCGCCCACAGCAAGGGCCGCCTCTTTGACCGCTTCCGACAGGCCGGGGTGGGCATGACATGTGCGGGCTATATCTTCAGCTGAGCCGCCAAACTCCATGACCGAGACCGCTTCTTGTATCAGATCACCGGCGGCCGGTCCGACGATATGAACACCAAGCACCTTGTCGGTTCCGGCATCAGCCAGGACTTTAACGAAGCCTTCGCTGTCGGCGATGCAGCGGGCCCTGGAATTGGCGCTAAACGGAAACTTTCCAACCGTATAGGCAGTGCCGTCTTCTTTCAGTTGCTCTTCGGTCTTGCCCAGTGTCGCGACCTCTGGCCAGGTGTAGACAACACCCGGAATGGCGTCATAGTTCACGTGTCCAGATTGACCGGCAATCAGCTCGGCGACGGCGACACCTTCTTCTTCCGCCTTGTGGGCCAACATCGCCCCGCCGATAACATCGCCAATAGCGTAGATGCCGGGAACGTTGGTCTGGAAATCATGGTCAACTGTAATAAAGCCGCGGTCATCCATGGCAACCCCGACCGTATCAAGCCCCAGACCATCGGTGTAGGGACGCCGCCCTATGGCGACGAGAACCACATCAGCCTTCACCTCTTCTGCATTTCCGCCATCGCGAGGCTCGACGGAAAGCGTGACACCGTCCTTGGCTGTCTTTGCCGAAGCGACCTTGGTTTTCAATTTGAATTTTATGCCCTGCTTTTTCAGCGTCCGGGTCATTTGCTTGACCACTTCGGCGTCCATGCCGGGAAGAATGTTGTCGAGGAATTCAACCACCGTGACGGTTGCACCGAGACGCCGCCAGACCGAACCCAGTTCAAGGCCGATAACGCCACCGCCAACGACAACCATGGAACGGGGCACTTTCTTTAACGCCAGCGCACCGGTCGAAGAAACGATTTTCTTCTCGTCAATATCGGCACCGGGCAACGGAGCAACATCAGATCCGGTGGCAATGATGATGCTTTCGGTTTTTAAAATCTGTTTCTTTCCGTCTTCGGGCGTGACCCCGACGCTATCGGCGGAAATGATCGTGCCTTCGCCGACGATGTAATCGATTTTGTTTTTCTTGAACAGGAACTCAATTCCCTTGGTCAGATCTTCGACAACCTTTTCCTTGCGCCCCATCATGGTCTTTAAATCGACAGTCACCTTTCCGGTTTTGACCCCGTGGGCAGCAAATTCATGGGATGCAGATTCGTAATGATGGGAAGACTGCAACAATGCCTTCGATGGAATACAGCCGACATTCAGGCAAGTGCCGCCAAGGGCACCGCGTTTTTCCACGCAGGCTACCTTCAGGCCCAGTTGCGCGGCGCGGATGGCACCGACGTATCCGCCCGGCCCGCCACCAACAATTATTACGTCATAGGGGTCGCTCATATTTTTCTATGTCCTTTAGGTGTCCAGCATGATGCGTTGCGGGTCTTCGATGCATTGTTTGACGCGGACCAGAAATGACACCGCTTCGCGTCCATCGACAATGCGATGGTCATAAGACAACGCCAGATACATCATCGGTCGCGCCTCGATAGAGCCGTCGGGCATAACAACGGCGCGTTGCACAATGTTGTGCATGCCGAGAATTCCCGACTGCGGTGGATTAAGGATGGGTGTCGACAGCATGGAGCCGAAAATACCACCGTTAGTGACGGTGAAGGAGCCACCCTGCATTTCATCCATAGTCAATTTGCCGTCCCGCGCCCTGCGTCCGAAATCGGCAATGCCTGCTTCAATCCCGGCGAAACTCTGGGTATCGCAATCGCGCAATACCGGCACCACCAGACCTTGGGGAGAGCCAACGGCAACGCCGATGTCGTAGTAGTTCTTGTAGATGATGTCATCGCCGCTGATTTCCGCATTAACGGCCGGGAACTCTCGCAAGGCAACGACGCAGGCCTTCACAAAGACCGACATGAAGCCAACCTTGACGCCATGTTTTTTCTCGAAGGCCTCTTTGTATTTGCCGCGCATGGCCATGACCTCGGTCATGTCGACCTCGTTAAAGGTGGTCAACATGGCCGCCGTATTCTGTGCTTCCTTGAGGCGTGATGCGACCATCTTGCGCAATCGTGTCATGCGGACCTTTTCCTCGCGTGGACCAACCGGACGCGGCGGATATTGCTCAGCCGTCGGTGCCGGAGCCGCCGGTGCGGGCGCTGGCGCTGGGGCCGGTGCAGGTGCCGGAGCAGAAGATTGTGCGGCATTGCCTTCGAGATAAGCCAATACGTCGCCCTTAACCAGCCGTCCATCCTTGCCGGTGGCGGGAATTGCTGAGGCATCCAGATTGTTTTCCTCGACAAGCTTGCGCACCGCCGGTGACAACGCTGTTGCAACGGATGCTGCCGCGGGCGCTGTTGCAGCGGGTGCTGGTGCTGCCGGAGCTGGTGCGGGTTCTGGTTCTGGTGCGGGTGCTGGTGCTGGCGCTGCTTTTGGTGCCGCCGCCGCTGCTCCGGCACCTTCTTCGATAGACCCCAGCAAGGCGCCGACTTCGACATCGGTGCCTTCTTCTGAGTCAATACTGCTCAGGGTTCCAGCAACAGGTGCGTTGACTTCCAGAGTCACTTTGTCAGTTTCAAGCTCGACCAGTGGCTCGTCGGCCGCGACCGCGTCGCCAACCGCCTTCATCCACTTCGCCACCGTCGCTTCGGACACGGATTCACCCAGTGTCGGTACTTTTATCTCCGTCGCCATGCTGTCCTCACTGTCATTCTTGATGTCTGAAAAAGTTCAAAACAATCATTCACATTAATATCCGCTTCTGACGAAAGGCTGCGGAATGTCTTCTATTTTTCCACTCAGCGCGCGCTCGACCAGTTCCGCCTGCTCTGCCACATGAACCTTGTTGTTTCCGGTCGCCGGCGATGCAGCTGCCTTTCGCCCGACGTATACGGGACGCTTGTTGACCCCGTCCAGTTTGTCGAACATCGCCTGCAGGCGTGGATAAACAAAGAACCAACCGCCCATATTGGCCGGCTCTTCCTGACACCACAGAACCTCGGCATTCGGATACCGGGACAGCTGCTGATATAACGTCTTGCGTGGCCACGGGTAAAACTGTTCCAGGCGAACAAGGGCGACGTCTTTAATGTCGCCGTCGCGCCGGGCTTGAAGCAAGTCGTAATAGACCTTGCCCGAACACAGGACGACGCGCCGGACGTCCTTGTCCAAAACCAGTCGGTCGGTTTCCGGCAGTACCCTGCGGAAGCGAGTATCAGGCCCCATTTCGCCCAGTTTCGAGACCACCAGTTTATGACGCAGCAACGATTTCGGTGCCATCACAATCATCGGCTTGCGGAAATTGCGACGCACCTGTCGGCGCAGCGCATGGAAATAGTTGGCGGGCGTGGTGATGTTGACGACCTGGATATTGTCTTCGGCGCACAGTTGCAGGAAGCGTTCCGGTCGTGCCGATGAATGTTCTGGGCCCTGGCCTTCGAAGCCATGGGGCAACAGCATGACGATGCCAGACATGCGCAGCCATTTGGTTTCGCCAGATACAATGAATTGGTCGATAATAACCTGTGCGCCGTTGGCGAAGTCGCCAAACTGAGCTTCCCACAAGACCAACGTATGCGGGTCGGCAAGCGAGTATCCATACTCGAACCCAAGCACACCTGCTTCCGACAGGGGGCTGTCCATAACCTCGAAGCCCGCCTGACCGTCGCGGATATAGCTCAACGGGAAATAGCGGTTTTCGTTGACCTGATCGATCAACACACAATGACGATGCGAAAACGTGCCGCGACCGGAATCTTGTCCAGACAGCCTGACGCCTGTGCCTTCGACCATCAGCGTACCAAAGGCCAGCGCCTCGGCCGTCGCCCAATCGATACCGGCACCGGTTTCGATCATTTTGCGTTTGTTTCTCAGTTGTCGGGCAATCTTGCTGTTGATCTCGAAATTCTCGGGCTCGGCGGAAATCGCCATACCGACCTCGTTCAACAGTTCCATTGAAACCGATGTATCGTCGTCGTGAAGTTCTTCGTCTTCTATTAACTGCGCGAGGCCACTCCATTTACCTTCCAGCCAGTCGGCCTTGTTCGGCTTGTAGCTGCTTGAGGCCTGAAATTCCTTTTCAAGGTAGGCATCAAAATCATTGTCGATATCGTCTGCCTCGCCCTCGTTAAAGACGCCTTCCGATAACAACTTCCGGGCATAGATCTGACGTGTCGTCGGATGCTTGGCGATGGCCTTGTACATAATCGGCTGGGTGAACATCGGCTCGTCGCCTTCGTTATGGCCATGGCGGCGATAACAGAACATGTCGATGATCACGTCACGACCAAATTCATGACGAAATTCCGCCGCGATACGGGCGACGTGAACGACGGCTTCCGGGTCATCGCCGTTGACGTGGAAAATCGGTGCCTGAATGCCCTTGGCCACATCCGACGGATAGGGTGAGGAGCGTGATTTGCTGGGTGCTGTGGTGAAACCGATCTGATTGTTGACAATGAAATGAATGGTGCCGCCAGTCCGATAGCCCCGCAGTTGTGACAGGTCGAGAGCTTCGGGGACCAGCCCCTGGCCTGCAAACGCCGCATCACCATGCATCAACAGACCCATAACCGAATTTCGAGTTTCATCGCCATACTGATGCTGCTTCGCCCGGACCTTGCCCAGTACCACCGTATTGACGGCTTCCAGATGCGACGGGTTCGCGGTCAAAGACAGATGTACCTTGTGCTCATCGAACACCCGGTCGGCCGAGGTGCCGAGGTGATATTTAACATCGCCCGACCCCATGATGTCGTCGGGCTTCGATGAAATTCCCTGAAATTCCGAGAACATGGCGATGTAGGGCTTTGCCATGATTGATGCCAGCACGTTGAGACGTCCGCGATGCGGCATACCCAGCACCACTTCCTTGACACCCAGTTGTCCGCCGCGCTTCAGAATTTGTTCCAGTGCCGCGATCAGGCTTTCACCGCCATCAAGCCCGAAGCGCTTGGTGCCGGTATATTTCTTGTCGAGAAATTTCTCGAAGCCTTCAGCCTCGACTAGACGCTGATAAATGAAACGCTTCCCCTTGAAGGTGAACTGCGTCTGGTTGCGGATCCCCTCTATCCGGCGCTGAATCCACGACCGTTCCTCGGGGTCCTGCATGTGCATGAATTCGACGCCAATGGAACTGCAATAGGTTTCCTTCAGGACCTGAAGAATTTCGCGTGCCGTCGCCGTTTCCAGGCCGAGCACATTATTGATGAAGATCGGCCGGTCCATATCGGTTTCCTTGAAACCGTATGTCTTCGGATCCAGCTCCGGATGATAGGCGTTGCCTTCAATCCCTAAGGGATCAAAGTTGGCGATCAAATGGCCACGCACCCGATAAACGCGGACCATCATCAGGGCGCTGATCGAATCCAGCGTTGCCTGACGAACACTGTTAGCATCGGCGCGGCCTTCCAGTCCATTGGACATGGTCGGCAGCCTGCCGCCCATCATTGCCGCGGCTGAACTGTCTCCCCGGTGCGGAGCGGCCTGAATGTCTTCGGCAGCCGTGTCGCCCTTGCGACCAATGACGCCGGATTCCGACGGCGACCAACTGGCACCGCCCAAATCACCCAGCACATCGCGGGCGTCGTCTTCGAGACCGTTAAAGAAACTGAGCCAGCTTTGGTCGACGGAGTTAGGCTCGTCCAGGAACCGGGCATACATCTCTGCGATATAGGTCGCGTTGGTGCCGGACAGGAATGTGTCGATTATGGATGCCATCAGTCTCTCTCTGCCCAGATGCCGAAAAGCGTCGGCCTAATTCACATATGTTACTTGCCCAACGCCTTTAACATGGTGCTACCGATGGCAGCGGGCGAGTCCGCAACATGAATACCGGCGCTCTTTAACGCCTCGACCTTGTCCGCCGCAGTCCCTTTGCCGCCCGAAATAATCGCACCTGCATGGCCCATGCGACGACCTGGCGGGGCCGTCATTCCAGCAATGAAGCTGACGACTGGCTTTTTGGTTTTCGACTGCTTGATAAACTCGGCGGCTTCTTCTTCTGCCGTACCGCCAATTTCACCAATCATGACAATTTGTTCGGTTTCGTCGTCGGCAAGGAACATTTCCAGACAATCAACAAAGTTGGTGCCGTTGACCGGGTCACCGCCGATGCCGATGCAGGTTGTTTGACCAAGCCCAGCTGCCGTTGTCTGGGCAACCGCTTCGTAGGTCAGGGTGCCGGAACGCGAAACAATGCCGACAGACCCGCGCACATGAATGTGGCCTGGCATGATACCAATCTTGCATTCACCAGGCGTAATTACGCCGGGGCAATTCGGCCCGACAAGACGTGACGATGAACCTTCCAGCGCACGTTTGACACGGACCATATCGAGCACCGGAATGCCTTCTGTAATACAGACCACCAGCGGTATTTCCGCATCAAGGGCTTCGACAATAGCATCGCCCGCGAACGGCGGCGGCACATAAATAACTGTGGCGTTCGCCCCGGTGCCGGAAACGGCATCGGCGACGGTATCGAAGACCGGCAAGTCAAGATGGGTCGTGCCACCCTTGCCCGGCGTCACTCCGCCGACCATTTGCGTGCCATACGCTATCGCCTGCTCGCTGTGAAAGGTGCCTTGAGCTCCGGTGAAGCCCTGGCAAATAACTTTTGTATCTGAACCGACAAGGACAGCCATTTTTTTAAGCCTCCTTCACGGCTTTAACGATTTTCTCGGCCGCATCGGCCAAATCGTCTGCGGATACGATGGCAAGGCCCGATGCCCCGAGTATTTCCTTGCCCAGTTCAACATTGGTGCCTTCCAGTCGCACCACCAGCGGAACGCTGAGGCTGATTTCCTTGGCCGCAGCGACGACACCCTCGGCGATGACGTCACATCGCATGATGCCGCCAAAGATATTCACCAGAATGCCTTCGACGTTGGAATCCGATAAAATCAGTTTGAACGCGGTGGTCACACGTTCCTTGGTCGCGCCACCACCAACATCCAGGAAATTGGCCGGGTCGCCGCCATACAATTTGATAATATCCATGGTCGACATGGCCAGTCCGGCACCGTTGACCATGCAGCCGATATTGCCATCAAGCTTGATGTAATTCAGTTCATGGCGGGCGGCTTCCAGTTCTGCCGGGTCTTCTTCATCTTCGTCGCGCAGTTCCTCGATGTCCTTGTGACGGAACAGGGCGTTGTCGTCGAAATTCATCTTGGCATCCAGCGCGATAATCTCGCCGCTGCCGGTAACGACCAGCGGATTGACCTCGACAAGACTGGCATCCAGTTTGATAAAAGCATCATACAGCGCCAGCATGAATTTCACCGCCGAGTTAACCTGCTTACCTTCCAGCTTCAATCCGAAGGCCAACTGCCGGGCATGATACGGCAGCATGCCGGTCGCCGGGTCGATTGAAACCTTGAGAATTTTTTCTGGAGTCTTTTCGGCAACATCTTCGATGTCCATGCCGCCTTCGGTCGATGCCATCAGGGTAATGCGTGACGTCGTACGGTCAATCAGGACACTCAGATACAACTCACGGGCAATATCGCAGCCTTCTTCGATGTAGACGCGCTTCACTTCCTTGCCCGCAGTACCGGTTTGTTTGGTGACCAGCACATGCCCCAGCATATCGCTGACGCTTTCCTTGACCTCGTCAATGGATTTCACCACACGCACGCCACCCGCACCATCCGGGTTATTTGCGAAACGACCGGCACCACGACCACCGGCATGAATTTGCGATTTAACAACCCATATGGGGCCGCCTAAATCCTTGGCAACGCTTTCTGCTTCAGGCGGTGTATAGGCAACACCACCACGCGGAACCGCTACGCCAAAACCGGCAAGCAGTTGCTTGGCCTGGTATTCATGGATATTCATCCATTCTCCCTTTCGCACCCCCCGGTGATAGTCACCGCGTCAGGGCCGGATTGCCCAGACGCGAACCTTCCTTAGGCCAAGGTCTTACTTGCGACCCTTCTTCGCCGCCTTTTTCTTTTTAGCGGGGGCTTTCTTCTTGGCAGCTGCTTTTTTCTTCGGTGCAGCCTTTTTCTTTGCTGCGGCTTTCTTTTTCGCAGGTGCCTTCTTCTTGGCAGCTGCTTTTTTCTTCGGTGCAGCTTTCTTCTTGGCGGCGGCCTTTTTCTTCGCAGGTGCCTTCCTTTTGGCCGGAGCTTTTTTCACTGCCTTTTTCTTGGCGGCGGCCTTTTTCTTCGGTGCAGCTTTCTTCTTTGCTGCGGCCTTCTTCTTCGCAGGCGCCTTCCTTTTGGCAGGTGCTTTTTTCACGGCCTTCTTCTTTGCAGCGGCTTTTTTCTTCGGCGCAGCTTTCTTCTTTGCTGCGGCCTTCTTCTTGGCAGGAGCCTTTTTCACGGCTTTCTTTTTGGCAGCAACTTTCTTCTTCGGCGCAGCTTTCTTTTTAGCGGCTACTTTTTTCTTTGCGGGTGCCTTCTTTTTCGCAGGTGCTTTCTTCGCAGCTTTTTTCTTGGCAGGGGCTTTTTTAGCCGCCGCTTTCTTCACAACTTTCTTCTTCGGCGCGGCCTTCTTCTTTTTCGCTGCCGTTTTCTTCTTCGCTGTAGCCATTTTAGTCTTCTCCTTTTTTGCTGCCGCCCGGGCTTCCCGGATGGCTTTTGCCTTTAATCTCTGGATGGTTCTAATAAGTTTTTTAACGGCCCTGACTGATTTGTTAAAGCCAGCCCGGTCTTCTTTATCAAGTTTGATTTCAACGATGCGCTCAACACCTCTGGCCCCGATGACACAGGGAGCGCCCACATACAAACCCTTAACACCGTACTCTCCATTTAAATGGACAGCACACGGCAGCACGCGCTTTTTATCTTTGAGGTAGGATTCCGCCATCTGAATGGCGGCGCTGGCCGGGGCATAAAAAGCCGAACCGGTTTTTAAAAGACCGACAATTTCGGCACCGCCGTCGCGGGTTCTTTGCACAATTTCGTCGATGCGTTTTTTCGTCGTCCATTTCATCTTCACCAGGTCCGGCAACGGAATACCGGCGACGGTGGAATAACGCACCAGCGGCACCATGGTGTCGCCATGCCCACCAAGAACGAAGGCGGTGACGTCTTCGATAGAAACATTGAATTCTTCGGCCAGGAAATATCGGAAGCGCGCGGAATCAAGAACACCGGCCATGCCGACAACCTTGTGCTTGGGCAATCCCGAAGCTTCGCGCAGCGCCCAGACCATGGCGTCCAACGGATTGGTAACGCAAATAACAAACGCGTTCGGGCAGTTTTCCTTAATCCCCTTGCCGACCGATTCCATCACCGATGTATTGATGCCAAGCAAGTCGTCCCGGCTCATGCCCGGCTTGCGTGGAATGCCCGCGGTAACAATGACAACATCGGCACCGCGAATACCGGCATAACTTGAAACGCCCTTAAGGCGGGAATCAAAATCTTCAATCGGAGATGATTGTGCGAGGTCGAGCGCCTTGCCTTTCGGAGTACCCTTGACGACGTCAAACATGATGATGTCGCCGAGTTCTTTTAAGCCAGCCAGATGTGCAAGTGTGCCACCAATATTGCCAGCGCCGATCAAAGCAATCTTGTTACGTGCCATGAAGTCTTGTCCTCCCGAGTCTTCCCCATGTACCAACAAGAAGCGTCGCACCAAAATTCCGATATTGCAACGGCTTAAATAGGTTTTCCCGTTCGGAGTTTTATCGCACCCATTCAGGAGACATCTAGATCGAGTCCGATATCGACTGCCGGAGCCGATTGGGTAATGCGCCCGACCGAGATGAAGTTGACTCCGGTTTCGGCAATTGCACGAATATTTTTCAAGCTGACACCGCCCGATGCTTCCAGTTTTGCGCGACCCTTATTGATCTCGACAGCGCGGCGCAATCGTCGGGGATTCATGTTGTCGAGCAGTATCCTTTCGGCCCCTGCGTCCAGTGCCTGGCGAACTTGTGCGATGGTATCGCACTCGACTTCGACACCCAGCTTTGTTCCTGCCCGGGCGCGACGTACGGCCTCGGCAACACTGCCGACAACGGCGATGTGATTGTCTTTAATCAGCACCGCATCATCAAGCCGCACGCGATGATTTTCTGCGCCGCCCATGCGGGTTGCGTATTTCGATAATGTTCGCAGACCCGGCGTCGTCTTGCGAGTATCCAGCAACACGGCATCGGTGCCATCGATGGCGTCAACATAACGCCGTGTCAGGGTGGCAATACCGGACAACAACTGCAACAAGTTCAGGGCCGTACGTTCCGCCGTCAGCAAGCCCTGGGCAGGGCCTGACAAACGCATCAGCTCAGCCCCTTTGTCCAAACTGTCGCCGTCCGCCGCCAAAACATTGATTGTCGCATCCGGCGTTAGCCTGCGAAATACCATCGCCGCAACGTCCAATCCAGCGACGACAATGTCCTCGCGACTGCGCATGATCAGCTTCATATAAGAATCAGACGTCAGCACCGTTTTCGATGTGACATCGCCGCTGCCGATATCTTCGGCCAGGGCCGCATCAATGACGCGCTCTATGTCGGCTTCGGAAACCGGCAAGTTCATTCTGCGGCCTGGGACGTTGCCTTCGGTTTTGGCGACATTTCGAGCATGCGTTCGATGGGTTTTAATGCGTCGAGGCGCGAGGTCTCCGACATTTCAATTCGCGGTGTCATATCGCGGAGCGTGTTGCGCAGTTTTTCCATAGTGTTCAGGGCCATGTATGGGCAATGAGTGCACGGACAAGAATCGGCAGCGCGCGCATCCTTGACACCGGGGGCGGCAATGAATGTTTTTTCCGGATGGTTGAGTTCCATCTGATGAATAATGTGCGGCTCGGTCGCGATAATAAATGTCGAAGTCCCATCGCGTGCGACGAAATCGAGAATGCTTCTTGTCGAGCCCGCATGATCGGCCAGTTCTATAATGGCATTCGGGCATTCTGGATGGGCCGCGACACGGGCATCCGGGTGCTCGGCCTTTAATTGAAGCAGCCGTTCTTCGGAAAATTCTTCATGGACAATGCAGGCGCCGGGCCACAACACCATGTCGCGTCCGGTTTTCTTGTTCAGATACGCGCCCAGATGTCTGTCAGGCGCAAACAGGATCGGCTGGTCTTCGGGCAACTGATTGATGATCGCCTCGGCATTGGACGAGGTAACGATGATATCGCTCAGGCCTTTTACCTCTGCCGAACAATTAATATAAGTCAGGGAGATATGATCCGGGTGTTCGGCCCGCCAGGCTTTGAAGGCTTCTGCCGGGCATTCTTCTTCCAGCGAGCATCCGGCATCCATGTCGGGCAAAAGAACGGTGCGCGTCGGATTGACGATCTTGGCGACCTCGGCCATGAACCTGACGCCGCAGAACACAATCACGTCGGCATCGACAGAAGCGGCACGTCGAGACAGGTCCAGCGAGTCACCAACAAAATCGGCAACATCCTGAATTTCCGCATCCTGATAGTAATGCGCCAGAATAACGGCGTTCTTTTCTTTTTTCAGACGCCTTATTTCGTCAACATACTCAGTCACTCAAGTTTCTCCGTTCGTTTCGTCTATCGGGAAGACTCCCTGCTGATGTAGGGGTTCCAGACCCTGCTTTGCAAGTGGCGAGACGATGTTTAGCCCTTTGTGGTGTCGCCAGATAGTCCTCGGATTGCATTTCTATCAGACGCGAGCTGGTTCTTTCGAATTCAAAAGCACCATCGCCATCAACATACAGCTCGGCAGGCTGGGCGTCAGCGGAACAAATCAGCTTCGTTTTCTGTTCATATAACGCATCGATCAAGGTCACGAATCGTTTTGCCTCGTTACGATTATCCGGCCCCATGCGCGGAATCGAATGGATCAACAGCGTATGATACCGACCAGAGATCGCCAGATAATCGGCCGGACCCAACGGCTGGCCGCAAATATCATCGAACCCGGTCAGGGCAACGCCATCAGCCGCCATCGGCATGTGGATTTTACGGCCATTGACGATGATGGGTGTATCGGGTTCTTCAGCCTCGTTGGTCAGGCGCTCGAACAGCCTCGCCATTTCAGCCTTTGCCTTCTTGTCGGCCGGGGTCACGTATGTCCCTGAAGATCGAATGCTCTCGAGCCGGTAATCAGTTGGCCCGTCGAGCATCAGCGGATCCATTCTTTCTTCCAGCAAATCAATGAAGGGAAGGAACTTGGCGCGCTGAAGGCCATCCTTGTACAGATCGTGCGGCGGCCTGTTCGACGTGGCGACGACGACCACGCCTTCTTCAAACAGGGTTTCAAAAAAGCGCCCGATAATCATCGCGTCAGCGATGTCGAGGATTTGTAATTCATCGAAGCACAGTAATGTCGACTCTGCGGCGAACTGTTTTGCAATAGGAGGGATCGGGTCGTTCCCCCGGCCCTTCCATTTCCGGTATTCGTTCAGGCGCGCGTGGACCTGTTGCATGAATGAATGAAAATGAATCCGCCGCTTGCGTTCCACCGGCGCTGTGCGAAAGAACATATCCATCAACAGGGTCTTGCCGCGACCGACGCCGCCGAACAGGTACAGTCCTTGTGGGGGCTCTTCCCTGCGCCGGGCAAGGCCAAAACGTTCCTTCCAGCCGCCCGCTTCGCCGCTGGCGTCATAGGACTTCAACGCCATGTGCAGGCTTTGTAATTTTTCGATGGCCAGCGCCTGCACCGGGTCCGGTCTTATCTCACCGGATTGCTGCTTTATGCGGTAGCTGTTGAGGGGGCCCTCGAGCATTCCGGCCCTTTCCAATTTGTTACGGCTGCGAGCAAGAATTTACGGTGCCGGGCGATGCCTTGTCAAAGTCTGGAGCTACAGTCGCTTCGCCAGGTCCTTCTTGATTTCGGCGATGGCCTGGCCGGGATTGAGGCCCTTGGGGCAGGTATTGGTGCAGTTCATGATCGTGTGACAGCGGAACAACTTGAACGGATCGTCAAGGTCATCAAGGCGTTTGTCGGCTGCGGTGTCGCGGCTGTCGGCGATCCAGCGATAGGCCTGTAACAGCACCGCCGGACCCAGATAGCGATCGCCGTTCCACCAGTACGACGGACAACTGGTCTGGCAACTGAAGCACAAAATGCATTCCCACATGCCGTCAAGTTTGGCACGTTCGGCCGGACTCTGCAGATGCTCACCCACCGGCGGTGCGGATCCATCGGCCATTAGCCACGGCTTGATCGACGCATACTGGGCATAGGGCTGGCTGAGGTCTGGCACCAGATCCTTGATCACCGGCAGATGGGGCAGCGGGAAAACCTTTACGTCGCCGGACACATCGGCGATGGGCTTAGTGCAGGCCAGCGTGTTGGTGCCATCGATGTTGAAGGCGCACGATCCGCAGACACCCTCGCGGCAGGAACGTCGGAAGGTCAGGGTCGCGTCCATCTCGTTCTTGATTTTCAGCAGCGCGTCCAAAATCATCGGCCCGCAGGTATCGAGATCAACCTCGAACGTATCGAGACTCGGGTTCTCGTTCACCGTCGGGTCGTAACGATAGATTTTAAACCGCTTGATACGCGTCGCCCCATCCGGGGCCTTGACCGTCTTGCCGGTGCTGATTTTCGAATCGGCAGGGAGGTTAAACTCGACCATCAGTACACCCGCTCTTTCGGCTCGATATAGTCGACCTCGTCGGTCAGCGTCCAAGTATGGACCGGGCGGTAGCCGAGCGTCACTTTGCCTTTATCGTCAATCCAGGCGAGGGAATGCTTCATCCATGTTTCGTCATCACGATCGGGGAAATCCTCGTGGGCGTGGGCACCGCGGCTTTCTTCGCGCGCAACGGCTGAATGAACCGTCGCCTGTGCACAGGCCAACAGGTTTTCCAGTTCCAGCGTTTCAACCAGATCGGAATTCCACACCATCGAGCGGTCACTGACTTTAACCTGAGAGATCGCCTGGGCGATGTCATCGACCTTGCGGCGGCCTTCCTCTAAAGAGCTTTGGGTGCGGAAGACAGCGGCGTCGCGTTGCATGGCGCGTTGCAGTTCCAGTCTGATTTCCGCCGTCGCCAGTTGTCCTTCGGCATGGCGCAACTTATCGAAGCGACCGAGCGCCTGATCGGCTGAATCGGCGGGCAACGGTTTGTGTGCTGCACCGGGCTTGATCAATTCACTGGCGCGAATGGCGGCAGCGCGGCCAAAGACGACAATATCGAGCAGCGAATTGGTGCCCAGACGGTTCGCGCCGTGCACAGATGCCGAAGCACATTCACCAATCGCCATCAGTCCCGGCGAGACCGCATCGGGCTCACTTTCGGTCGGGCGCAGAACCTCGCCGTGATGGTTGGTCGGAATGCCGCCCATATTATAATGCACCGTCGGCAGCACCGGGATCGGCTCGCGACTGGCATCGACACCGGCGAAAATTTTCGCCGTCTCGGTAATGCCCGGCAGGCGTTCCAGCAACAGGTCGCGACCCAGGTGTTCCAGATGCAAGTGGATATGGTCTTCGTCGGCACCGACGCCCCGGCCTTCGCGAATTTCAATGGTCATGGCACGGCTGACAACATCGCGCGACGCCAGATCCTTGGCCGTCGGCGCGTAGCGTTCCATGAAACGCTCGCCGGCGGAATTGGTCAGATAACCACCCTCGCCGCGCGCCCCTTCGGTAATCAGGCAGCCCGACCCGAAAATGCCGGTCGGATGGAACTGCACGAACTCATGATCCTGCAAGGGCAACCCGGCCCGCGCCGCCATGCCGTTGCCGTCGCCGGTGCAGGTGTGTGCCGAGGTGCACGAGAAATATGCCCGTCCGTAACCGCCAGTCGCCAACACCGTGGTATGGGCTTGAAACCGATGAATTGAGCCGTCGTCCAGATTCCACGCAATAGCCCCGCGGCAGGTCCCATCGGCATCCATGATCAAATCGATGACGATGAACTCGACAAAAAACTCGGCGTCATGTTTCAGGCACTGCTGATACAGGGTATGCAGGATGGCATGGCCGGTACGGTCGGCCGCAGCACAGGCGCGCTCCACCGGAGCCGCACCAAAATCGCGCATGTGACCGCCGAACGGGCGTTGGTAAATCTTGCCTTCTTCGTTGCGTGAAAACGGCACGCCGAAATTTTCCAGTTCGTGCACCGCCGGCACCGCCTCGCGGCACATGTATTCGATGGCGTCCTGATCGCCGAGCCAGTCGGACCCCTTGACCGTGTCATACATATGCCACTGCCAACTGTCTTCGGCCATGTTGCCAAGTGACGCGCCGATGCCACCCTGGGCGGCGACTGTGTGACTGCGGGTTGGAAACACCTTGGTCAGACAGGCCGTCTTCAACCCGGCGCCGGTCATGCCAAGTGTCGCCCTTAAACCCGCGCCACCGGCGCCAATGACCAGAACATCATAAGTGTGATCAGTAATGTCGTAGGCAGCACTCATATCAAGACCTGAAGGCAATGGTGAAAACAGATAACAGGCAGGAAACCCCGCCGATATAAACGAAGGCCCTTGTTGCGATCAGCGATGACCGCAAGGCCGCTTCGGAATGAATGTAGTCTTCGATGACCACCTGCAATCCTTGCCCGGTGTGATAGAAGACTGCAACGATCAGCAGCACCATCATCAGCATATTGCCAGGCTCGCCAACCCATGCGGTGAAGTGCGCATGATCAGCACCGATCAGCGTCAGTGCCGAGGCGACGAACCACAGCGACAGGGGAATCAACGCCAGCGACGACAGCCGCTGTGCCCACCAGTGATGAATTCCGCCCGCTGATGACTGTCCACTCATTTACAGCATCCCCGCGTTCATGTAGGCGATGACCCATGTCGCGACCGTCAGCCCCAACGAGACAAGGACGACAAGCACACCGCTTGCCCGCAACACCGACATATTAAAGCCGAGGCCAACATCCCAGAACAGATGTCGAATGCCGTTGGCAAGATGATAAAACAGCGAAAAGGTCAGCCCGAACAAAAGCACCTGTCCGAACCAGGAGCCGAAAAACCACTGCGCGCGCGCAAACGCATCCGGGCCATAGGCCGCCGCCGACAACCAATAGGTCAGCAGGACCGCGCCACCACACAGGGCGACGCCAAACATTCGATGCAGGATCGACAGAATGGATGTGATTTGCGGGTTATAGACCTGCAAATGGGGTGACAGCGGACGGGAACGGACCGCCTTGCCATCGTTTGTCTGAGCCGTGTTCGTCGAACCTGTGTTCATGTTATTCTAGGCCGAACCTTCCCTTGCACTCCCCTTATCCCGTTTAAAGCCTCCTATGGGGCGAGTCAACGCGGCTTGTGCACTGCACACAAAAGCGGGTGTTCAATAGAGCCAGAGAATGCTCAACGACGGGCACAGAAAAAACGTGCTCGTCCCCTTCATCAAAAATTTCGCCTCAAGGCACACCTATTCAGGGCTCTCCCCTAACTATTTGATTTCAAACAATTATTAAGTGTTTCTGTGAATATTATTGTGGATAAGGTGTGCGCCAAATGTGAACAGGTCACTTATTTATGCACAGAAAACTGCGTTTTCCCGGGAGTTAGCCGTTGTAAAAACAGGCCAATATTTAGAGCATCGTAGGCGCACGTGAAAGTGTCGATGCGACGATTTTAACGCCTCGTTTTCTGATGATCCTTTTAGGAGATTCGGCAGGATAAAGCGAAGAAATTGTCGCCCCCGCAATGAGCAGGTGTTCGCACCGTGGCTGGTTACGGGGACGGTGGACTGGTCGGCAACGGACAGGACATCGACAAGGAACGAGCCTCATTAACGTGAGGCGGACGCTTCGTTGAATTGGCCGATCCTCCCTGGTGAAGATCGGCATACAAGGCGGCGAAGACAAGAACCAGGGATCCGGCCCAGCCGGTGAAAAGGTTCTTGAAGAGGAAAACCGAGATCGGGGTGCCATGCATTCCGGTTACAGGTTTCCGGGGGTTCGCCCCCAGGGGAGGCATGACGGAAAGTTTCGGCTTTCCGGTCAGGTATTTCCATACTTGTCCGCACCACGAGGCTGGTGAATTGCGTCGACGGTCTGCTTGAAGCGAAGAACCTTTGCCGGTGCAAGCCGGGGAGTGGGGCTTCGTTGAAACAGACCTCGCAGTCGGATGGTTCGGGCGATTCTCTGCCCAGGGTACGCCCGGGTATTACGGCAGCGGTGGCGAAAGCCGCTTTACATGTGTGCGGAGCCCTGGCCGGCTCCAATTAGAAACGTCAGGTGTGTCGCTACGGCGACACGAAACACAGGTTTCCCAGGATCTGTGTACCTGACGTTTCTTTTTGTCTTGATTCTGCCCCTCAAGCGCCGGGCGGGGCTATTCGCCCCTTGGCTTTCTGGTTCACTGGAAGTCAAAACAAGTTTGGCGACAGGAGCCTGAATCTTCAAATCCTGATACCCGCCGCCAATTTAAACTTGGCTTCCAGAGACCTTGCCCCGCAGGGCATCATATATGGCTAATTCCTTCTTGGAATTAGCACCGTATAATCGAAATCGAGGACAACGGACTCGTGATACTTGCCGTCTTCGCCCTTGTCCGGGAAATCCGCACAGGCGTGATCCTTCGTTGCCACAGTGCGCAAGCGCAAGGCGCCTAAGTCAGATCGGCCGGGAACCTCGATGCGCCCCAGAACTTCGGTCCATGCATAGATGGTATCGCCGCCAAACGTCGGCGCCACATGTGATCCGGCATTGATGGCACAGACACGAAAGGCATTGGCAAGACCATTAAATGACAAGGCGCGCGCCGTACTGATTATGTGCCCGCCGTAAACGATACGCCTGCCGAAGCGGCCATCTTTTTCCACGTGCTGGTTAAAATGAACCCGGGCCGGATTCTGATACAAGCGCGAGGCCATGGTGTGTTCGGCCTCTTCAATGGTCATGCCATCTACATGATCGATTTTTTCCCCGACCTGATAATCGTCCCAGGTCAACGAGCTGCCCGCCAGATCAAAATCGTATCCGGCAAGGCTAATGCCTTCTGGTACCACCAGTTCGCGCTCGTCAACAAAGGGGGCAAGGTCAGGAACCACCGTTTCGGGTGCAGGTGAAGAGGCGTCGCCCTTTCGGACCATCACCCAGCGAACAAAATCCAGCACTGGTTCATCGCGCTGGTTTACCCCCGTCGAGTGAACGTAGACGACGCCGGTCTTACTGTTGGAGTTTTCCTTGGCCCCGATCACCTGGGAAACCGTGCGCAGGGTATCGCCCGGATAAACGGCGCCTGCGAAACGCCCGGACGCATAACCCAGATTGGCGACCGCATTCAGCGAGATATCAGGAACGGTTTTGCCGAACACTATGTGAAACACCAACAGGTCATCGACAGGCGCGGCTTCAAAGCCCAACGATATGGCGAACATATCGGACGACTGAACAGCGAAACGCGATCCATAAAGTGCCGTATAGAGGGACACATCGCCTTCAGTCACCGTTCGTGGCGCGGCATGGACGATTTCCTGTCCCGGCTTAAAATCCTCGAAAAAATTTCCGGGTTCGGTTTTAACGCTCATTGTCCGGCCTCTGCTTCCATTTCGGCGATACGGTCGGCCAATGCAACCAGTCGCCGGGCGTTTTCAACATGCAAATTTTCAACCAGTTTGCCTTCAACGACGACGACGCCCTCGCCCTTTTTAGATGCCTCTTCGTGGGCATCAATGATGGTTCTCGACCATTCGATCTCATCTTCTGATGGAGCAAAGGCGGCATTGGCAGCGGCGATTGTTTTCGGGTGTATCAGGGTCTTGCCATCAAAGCCGAGTTCGACCCCCTGACGACAGGCATCTAGAAAACCTTCATCATCGGCAAGGTTCAGATACACCCCATCAAGCACTGCAATTCCGGCGGCCCGGGCCGCCAGAAGGCATAGCCCCAGACTGGTCAGCATCGGCAGCCGGGCGGGCGTATGGGCGGCGTGCAGGTCCTTGGCAAGGTCCGACGTTCCCATCACGAAGCCACCTAGGCGCGACGTTGAAAAAGCGATTTCCTCGGCATGCAACGTGCCCATTGGCGTTTCCATCATCGCCCAGATGGCCATATCGTCCGGTGCACCGGATTCGACCATCAAGTTTTTGGCTTTGCGCACCATGTCGGCGCTTTCCACCTTGGCAAGCAAGATTGCATCGGCCCCGGATGTCGACATGGCAATGATGTCGTCGCGCCCCCATGGCGTATCCAGCCCGTTTACACGGACCATCAGTTCACGATTTCCATACCCGCCCTGGGCCAGGGCATCGAGAATTTGTTGACGCGCAATCTCCTTGGCATCCGGGGCTACGGCGTCTTCAAGGTCCAGTATCAATCCGTCTGCGGCAACCGAACGGCCCTTTTCAAGGGCCCGGGCGTTGGAACCAGGCATGTACAGAACGCTGCGGCGCGGTCGTGATGTTTTTGACATTACTCGAGTCCACCTTAATTTATTTCGCACTTGCGAAAAGGCTACATCCAGCATAAGAACTTGGCAAGCGTAAGCCTTTTGCAAGTTTCCTATCGTAAGGTGATATCAAATCTTGATAGGGTCGGCTCGTGTATTCGCGTCAACCAAGGAGCGGCAAGGCAACTAAATGTCAAAGGGCTATTTGCACAACGTCAAATTTCTGGTCGTCGACGATAACGCGTTCATGCGAACGATCATTCGCCGCGTGCTGGGATTATTGGAAGTCGACGAGGTCCGCGATGTCGCCAACGGCGAAGCAGCCATCAAGATGCTCGAATCCTTTGAGCCTGACATCATCATCACCGACTGGATGATGGGGCCCATTAACGGCATTGAATTGACGAAAATCATCCGCACGTCAGAAAATATCAAGAACCCATTCACCCCCATCATCATGCTGTCAGCGCATTCTGATATCAGCCGAATCTATGAAGCCCGGGACGCTGGCATCAATGAATTCGTGGTCAAGCCGATTTCGGTCAAAACCATGTTTAACCGAATTCAGGCGGTCATCGACCGGCCGCGCAACTTCGTGCGCGTTGGCGAATATTTCGGCCCTGACCGGCGACGCAGAAAAGTGCCGCAGGATGGCGAAGACCGACGCAGCACCCTGCCGAAGCACGTTGGCTCCGGCGAGGCTTCCTTAAGTCAGGACCAAATCAACGAGGCCATGTCGACCCCGGACGATTAATGACGATTGGCCCTCGCCGGGGCGTTATTTCTTTAAATGCGTCCGAATCAGTTCTTCGGCAATCTGCACCGTGTTCAGGGCTGCACCCTTGCGCAGGTTGTCAGCCACCACCCAGAAATTAATGCCGTTATCAACAGTCGGGTCTGAACGTATACGACTGACGTAGACCGGGTCTTCGCCGGCGCATTCCGCAGGCGTCACGTAGCCTTCATCAACGCGATGGTCGAGGACGGTAATGCCAGGGGCCTTCTTCAGGGCCTTGCGCGCTTCATCATCAGACACCGAATTGGCGAATTGGACGTTCACAGATTCGGCATGACCGATAAATACCGGCACGCGCACACACGTCGCCGTCACCTTGATCTTGGGATCCAGAATTTTCTTCGTCTCGACGACCATTTTCCATTCTTCCTTGGTCGAGCCGTCATCCATGAACGCATCAATATGCGGAATGGCGTTAAAGGCAATCTGCTTGGTGAACACCTGACGGTTCTTTTCCACCGGATCGTTGACGTAGATGCCACGGGTCTGATTGAACAGCTCGTCCATGGCTTCCTTGCCGCCGCCCGATACCGACTGATATGTCGACACCACGACACGTTCGATGGTGCCTAAATCGTGCAGCGGCTTCAGCGCCACCACCATCTGGATGGTTGAACAGTTAGGGTTGGCGATTATGCCCTTTTTCTTATAACCGGCGATGGCGTCCGGATTGACCTCGGGCACCACCAACGGCACGTCCGGGTCCATGCGAAAGTGCGACGTGTTGTCGATGACAACGGCGCCTGCGGCGACGGCCTTGGGGGCGAATTCCGCCGAAATCTTGGCACCCGGCGACGACAGCACGATATCGACGCCGGTGAAATCAAAGGTCTCGAGGTTCTCGACCTTGAGGATTTCATCCTCGCCAAATGACAACTCACGCCCGACCGAACGGGCCGACGCGAGCGCGATGACTTCTTCGACCGGAAATTCACGCTCGGCTAGAATATTGAGCAATTCACGCCCGACGTTCCCCGTAGCACCGACGACAGCAACTGTGTATCCCATTTTAATCTTCCATTTCCTTCTACGGTCCGAGACGGCGACCGACTTAAGCCTTTTTTTAAACAAACAAAAAGCCCGCCGGACGATGCCGCGGGCCTGATTTAACGCATGCGGTAACGGCCCCGGCTAGTCGCCAGTAGTGGTTTTCATTTGGGCTTTGGTCGTTACGATAAACATGGGTCTTGAACAATCCTGATTAACTGTGGGCGATACATACCGTGCCACCCCGATGATTGCAAGCCTAACCGGCAAGCTTGTCCAACTCAGTCACCACAGCTTCGCCCATTTGCGTTGTCGACACTGCGGTCATGCCATCAGACATAATGTCCGGTGTGCGCAGGCCTTGACCCAGCACGTCTTCAACGGCGGTTTCCAGCATGGCGGCATCCTCAGTCATATCGAAGGAATACTTCAGGCACATGGCGTAGCTGAGGATGGTCGCCAGCGGATTGGCCTTGTCTTCACCGGCAATGTCCGGGGCCGAACCGTGCACCGGTTCGTACATGGCACGACGGCGACCGCTTTCGTCAGCCTCGCCCAGGCTGGCCGACGGCAACATGCCGAGCGAACCGGTCAGCATTGCTGCACAGTCCGACAGAATATCGCCGAACAGGTTGTCGGTAACGATAACGTCGAACTGTTTCGGGTTGCGAACCAACTGCATGGCGCAGTTGTCGGCATACATGTGGTTGAGCTCGATGTCGGCGTAATCCTTGTGCACATTGGTCACAACCTCGCGCCAGAAGACGCCGGATTCCATGACGTTGGCTTTTTCAGACGACGTCACGCGACCATTGCGCTTGCCGGCCAGCTCAAACGCCAGACGCGCGATGCGCTCGATTTCCGCTTCCGTATAAACTTGCGTATCAAGGCCGCGACGGGTGCCATCAGCCAAGGTTTCGATGCCGCGCGGCTCGCCGAAGTAAACGCCTGCCGTCAGTTCCCGCAAAATCAGGATATCGAGACCGCTAATGACATCGGCCTTCAGGGTCGAGGCATCAATCAGCGCGTCGAAAACAATGGCCGGACGCAGGTTGGCGTACAGGTCCATATCCTTGCGCAGGCGCAGCAGTCCGGCTTCCGGGCGATGTTGACGCGCCACGTCGTCCCACTTCGGGCCGCCGACGGCACCCAGCATGACGGCGTCGACGTTCATGGCGTCAGTCATGGTTTCATCGGTGACTGCGCATCCATGGGCGTCATAACAAGCCCCACCGACAAGGCCGTCGATGATGTCAAAATTTACAGCACGGGATTTCGCCATGCCGTCCATGACGCGTTTGACCTGATCCATGACTTCCGGGCCGATGCCGTCACCGGGCAGGAACAACATTTTTTTGTTAGCAGTCATGTCAGTTGAGTCTTTCTTTCGAGCGCGGCTTACAGCCAGGGCCGTTCGGCTTTCGTCTGGGCTTCAAACGCAGTGATTTTGTCAGCCTTTTCCATGGTCAGGCCAATATCATCTAGACCATTAATCAGGCAGTGCTTGCGGAACGGGTCGATGTCGAACGTGATGCAGCCGCCATCGGGGCCGGTGATTTCCTGGGCTTGGAGGTCGACGGTCACGGTGGCGTTGGCACCGCGCCGGGCATCGTCCATTAATTTATCGACATCTTCCTGCGGCAACTTGATCGGCAGGATGCCGTTCTTAAAGCAGTTGTTATAGAAAATGTCAGCAAACGAGGTCGAGATGACACAGCGGATGCCGAAATCGAGGATCGCCCACGGCGCATGCTCGCGCGACGAACCGCAGCCGAAGTTATCGCCAGCAACCAGAATTTCAGCATTTCGGTAGGCAGGTTGGTTCAAGACGAAGTCCGGGTTCTCGTCGCCGTTATCATCGAAGCGCATCTCGAAAAACACGCTTTTACCCAAACCCGTACGCTTGATGGTCTTCAGGAACTGCTTCGGGATGATCATATCGGTGTCGATGTTGATCATGTCCAAGGGCGCTGCGATACCGGTCAGTTTGGTGAATTTTTCCATCTCTCCGGTTCCCTAATCCAGTTTCCGCGCGTCGGTCAAATGACCGGTGATGGCAGCAGCGGCTGCCATTTCCGGGCTGACCAAATGGGTCCGTCCACCCCGGCCTTGACGGCCTTCGAAATTACGGTTCGATGTCGATGCACAACGTTCGCCCGGCTCCAGCTTGTCGGCGTTCATGGCCAGACACATGGAGCACCCCGGCTCGCGCCAGTCGAACCCGGCAGCGGTTAAAATCTCGTCCAGGCCTTCCTGTTCGGCCATCTCCTTGACCAGACCGGACCCCGGTACAACCATTGCCCCGACGCCATCGGCGACCTTGCGGCCCTTGGCGATTTCGGCGACGGCGCGAATGTCTTCGATACGGCCATTGGTGCACGAACCAACAAAGACACGGTCAACCTTAATGCCATCCAGCGGCATGCCCGGTTTCAGGTCCATATAGTCCAGCGCACGCTGCATGGCGCTGCTGCGACTTTCATCCGTCTCGTCGGCGGGGTCAGGGACCACGCCGGTAATCGGCAGAACGTTTTCCGGGCTTGTGCCCCAGGTGACTTGCGGCACCAGCGTTGTCGCGTCCAGCGTGATTTCTGTGTCGTAGGTCGCGCCTTCGTCACTGGCCAACGTCTTCCAGTAAGCAACGGCGGCTTCCCACGTCGCACCTTTCGGGACCATCGGACGGCCAGCCAGGTATTCAAATGTGGTTTCGTCGGGCGTGATCAATCCGGCCCGGGCGCCCGCTTCGATGGTCATGTTGCAGACCGTCATGCGGCCTTCCATGGACAAGCCACGGATCGCCTCGCCGGTGTATTCGACTACATAGCCGGTACCGCCTGCGGTGCCCAGCTTGCCGATGATGGCCAGCACCAGATCCTTGGCCGTGACGCCTGTCGGCAATTCACCGGTAACGTTGAAGCGCATGTTCTTGGCCGGGGCCTGAACCAGAGTCTGGGTCGCCAGTACATGTTCGACTTCCGACGTGCCGATGCCGAAAGCAAGCGCCCCGAAAGCGCCGTGGGTCGCTGTGTGGCTGTCGCCGCAGACGATGGTCGTGCCCGGCAGGGTAAAGCCCTGTTCCGGTCCAATGATGTGAACAACACCCTGACGGATGTCGTCCATGGACAGGAACGTGACGCCGAAATCGGCGCAGTTTTTTTCCAGGGTTTCGACCTGAATACGAGACTCGTCATCACTGATGCCGCCAGCCCGGTCCGACGTCGGCACGTTGTGATCGGCGACCGCCAGCGTGGCGTCCGTGCGATGCACCTTGCGCCCGGCTTTGGCCAGGCCTTCAAAGGCTTGTGGGCTGGTCACTTCGTGAACCAGATGGCGGTCAATGTAAATCAGGCAGCCGCCGTCGTCGGACACATCGACGACGTGACTTTCCCAGATCTTGTCGAACAGAGTCTTGGGCATGGTCTTTAACTTTCCGTCAGAGAGCGGCTTATTCTTCCGCTTTGCTTTCCTCAGGGGCAGCCGCTTCAGCCTTAGGTTCAGCCTTGGGCTCGGCTTTCGCCTTCTTGCCCTTCTTCGGCTTGGCCTTGGCTTCGGCTTTTGCCTGGGCCTTGACTTCCGCCGCAGCAGCCTTGGCTGCCGAGGTCAGCTTGCCTGCGAAACCATCGGTCTTTTCGGCGATACGAGCCGATTTACCGGTGCGGCCACGCAGATAGTAAAGCTTGGCACGACGAACATCGCCACGGCGCATCACTTCGATGCCAGCAATATTCGGCGAGTACAGCGGGAACACACGCTCGACGCCTTCGCCGGACGCAATCTTGCGAACCGTGAACGAAGAATTCAGCCCGGCGTTCTTGCGACCGATGCAAACACCTTCGTAAACCTGCACGCGCTCACGCGTTCCTTCGACGACCTTGACGTTGACCTTCAGCGTGTCACCGGCAGCAAATTCGGGCACCTGATTGTCGGCGGTCAGTTTCGCCAGTTGTTCTTTTTCAATTTCTTCAATGACGTTCATCTTAACTATCCTTCAGTCTTCTTCTCTAACGGCCCCGGCCATCAGGTCGGGTCGCCGTTGTTTCGTAATCCGTTCGGCTTCGGCCCTGCGCCAAGCCTTGATTTTCCCGTGGTCGCCTGACAGCAGAACCTCCGGGACCTCGTGACCCTGCCACTCTCGTGGTCGGGTATAATGGGGGTATTCGAGCAACCCCTTCTCAAAACTCTCTTCTGCGCCGGAGTCCTTGGACCCCATGACACCCGGTAACAACCTGACGCAGGCATCAATCAGCGCCATGGCGGCAATTTCACCGCCGGACAAAACAAAATCGCCGAGGCTGACCTCTTCGACGTTGCGTGCCTCTAAAACTCTTTCGTCGACGCCTTCAAAACGCCCCGACAACAAAATCAGCCCCGGCCCGGATACCAACTCGCGGACCCGTTTTTGGGTCAACGGTCGCCCCCGGGGGGACAAATAAATCAACGGAAAACCTTTGTTTTCCGCCATTTGCGAGCCTATCGCCGCATCGACAACATCGGCCCTCATCACCATTCCCGGGCCACCCCCGAAGGGTGTATCGTCCACGGAGCGGTGTTTATCGCTCGCAAAGCCGCGAATGTCCACAGTTTCCAGCGACCAAATGCCATCTTTCAGACCCTGTCCCGCCAGCGACTGGCCCAAGGGACCCGGAAACATATCCTCATAGAGCGTCAGAACCGTCGCTTTCCACGGCTTCTTACATGGCTTCGCGTCTGTCATTCGCCTTGCTCCGCCTGCTCAGCCATCTCCTCTTCGCTGACCGGATCGAACAACCCATCGGGGGGTGCAATAACGATCCTGCCACCTTGCAAATCAACCACCGGGACAATGGCTTTGGTAAAAGCCAGCATCACTGACCCGACCTCGCCACCACCGACTTCAATAACCGGCCCGGCACCAAAGTCATTAACCGCCGCTACCTTGCCGAAGTCTTCTCCGTCTTCCGTCTCGGCCCTGAGGCCGATCAGGTCGGCGAAGTAGTACTCGTCTTCATCCGGTTCCGGCAGCATCGTCTTTGGCACATAAAGACGTACACCCTTCATGGCTTCGGCGGCGTTTCGATCATCAACACCGCCCAAACGCGCCAGCACTACGCCGTCGCCCTTTGCATTGCCGGTCACCCGGATCGTGAAAGACCTTTCGCCCGCTTCATCCCAGACGTCGCCGTAATCACCGATTGCCTTGGGCGTTGCGGTAAAGGTCTTGACCTTGACCTCGCCCTTCAGGCCTCTAGGCCCGGTGACAGCGCCGACACAGATCAGGTCGCTGGCCGGGCCTTTGGCCATCGTCTTTAGGCCTTGTCTTCTTCCGCGGGCACTTCTTCAGCAGCTTCTTCTGCCGGAGCCTCTTCAGGCTTATCGTCGGCCGCAGGTGCTGCTTCTTCTGCCGGAGCTTCTTCGGCAGCAGCTTCAGCCGGAGCCTCTTCTGCAGGAGCCTCTTCAGGCTTATCGTCGACCGCAGGCGCCGCTTCTTCGGCAGCAGCTTCAGCCGGAGCCTCTTCTGCAGGAGCACCGGCGGCTTCTTCAGCGGCGGTGGCAGCGGCGGCTTCCTTTTCCTTGGCAGCGGCTTCAGCTTCCTGCATGCGCTCTACGGTTTTAGCGCGCGGCAGATGCTGTTTGGTTTGCTCGTTGACCTTCGGCGCTTCGCCCAGGCCGATGCCACTGAACAGACGGGCAACGCGATCGGTCGGCAGGGCGCCAACGCCCTTCCAATGTGCGATGCGGTCTTCTTTAACGTTCAGGCGTTCGGCATGATCCTTGGGAACCATCGGGTTGTAGCTGCCGACACGTTCAATAAAGCGGCCGTCGCGCGGGCTGCGGGAATCGGCGATGACAATGTGGTAGTAAGGACGCTTTTTAGCACCGCCACGGGATAATCTGATTTTCAAAGACATAGTTTCGTTACTTCCTTTATCTAGAGACTTGATATTTATTCAAAGTGGTTGGTTTCATCAAAATTCTTTAACGCTCTTCAATTAACGCATGGGCGGCATCATGCCGGGCGGCATTCCCGGCGGCATTCCGCCGAGCATTCCTTTTTTACCCATCTTGCCCATTTTCTTCATCATCACGCCCATCTGCTTGAACTGCTTTAGCAGACGGTTGACGTCTTGCACCGTGGTTCCCGAACCCGACGCAATGCGCCGCCGTCTGGAACCGTTCAGGGTTTTCGGCTTGTTTCTTTCCTGGGGCGTCATGGACGATAAAATCGCCCGCTGCCGCGCAATCTGTTTGTCATCAATGTTGGCTTCGGCAATCTGCTTTTTCATTTTCGCCGCACCGGGCAGCATGCCGAGCAGGCCGCCGACATCGCCCATTTTCGAGACCTGATCCAGTTGCGCCGCCATGTCATCCAGGGTGAACTTCCCCTTCATCATTTTCTTGGCGAGTTTTTCGGCATCTTCCTGCTCGATGACCTCTGCGGCCTTTTCAACCAGGCCGACAACGTCGCCCTGACCAAGGATGCTGCCGGCGACCCGTTCGGCCTGGAAGGCCTCAAGCTCGTCGAGTTTTTCACCAACACCCATCAACTTGATCGGCTGGCCGCTGACGGCCCGCATGGAAAGCGCCGCACCGCCGCGCGCATCGCCATCGACTCGGGTCAGAACGATACCGGTAATGCCGACCTTGTCGCTGAATTCGCGGGCAATGTTGACCGCGTCCTGACCGGTCATGGCATCGGTCACTAGTAATGTCTCGATTGGGTTAACCGCAGCGCTGACAGCGGACACTTCCGACATCAGTTCAGTATCAATGTGCAGACGACCGGCGGTATCGAGAATAACCACGTCGAAGCCCTCGCGGCGTCCGGTATCCATGGCCCGATTAGCGATGGCGACGGGCTGTTCGCCCATAACCACGGGCAGGCTTGCCACATCGGCCTGTTCGCCCAGAACGGCCAACTGTTGCTGGGCGGCCGGGCGATTAATATCGAGAGACGCCATCAGAACTTTTTTCTTTTCGCGCTTCTGGATGCGCAGGCCTAACTTGGCACTGGTCGTCGTTTTACCAGAGCCTTGCAGACCTACCATCAACACCGCCACCGGTGCGGTGCCCGCCAGATTGATGCCGCTGGTATTGACCGACGGCAACACTCCTTCTTCAGAACCACCACCCAGAAGCTCAACCAGTTCGTCGTGGACGATCTTGACGACCATCTGACCCGGCGTTACCGAGCGCAGAATCTCTGCCCCAAGAGCCTTTTTCTCGACCTTGGCGATGAAGTCCTTGACCAATGGTAAGGATACGTCGGCTTCCAACAAAGCGACGCGGACTTCGCGCATGGCGAGTTCGACGTCTTCCGGCGCAAGCGCACCACGCCGCGTCAGTCCATCGAATATCTCGCCCAGTTTGCCGGTCAGGCTGTCAAACATCGCATATGTTCCAAACCAAAAAGCGCCAGTGCGCGAAACTCGCGGACTGGCGGCGCCCCATGAGGCGTTGAAAAGTCATGGTGCGTCTGAACTTGTATCTTCGGGCGCGGACAATATGGACGATACGGGGACAAGTCAAGCAGCGTTGTCGCGGAAATGTAAGACCAACGGGGCAAATCCCGCTTTCAGCTTGGTTTCAACGGTCCTGCATGATAAATTCTTATAGTAGTATCCATCTTTCAATAACACCTATAAGTATATAAAACACCCTTGCTATTCCCAGACCTGTCAGAGACACCATGAGCAAAAAATCACTCCCACCGGAATCCGGCATCATCGACCGTCATATTGGCAAGCAGTTGGCCGCCAGACGCCGTCAGCTAAAACGAACCGTCGATGATATCGATGACGCTATCCAGGTCCCGTATGGAACGACACAGGGGCTAGAGGCGGGAGCGGCCATAGTCTCGTTGGAGCAATTACAGAATCTGGCCCAGGTTCTGGATGTCCGCATATCCTATTTTTTTGACGGCATCGGCGACGACGCGGGAATTATGCAATCCCTGGCACCTGAGAATTATCCCGGCGACGAAGCCCTGAAGCTGGTTCGTGCCTATTACAACATTACCGATGACGAGACACGAAAGAGCGTGTTGTCGCTGCTGAAGTCTGTCGCCACAGGATCTCGAGAATTTTAAGTTTTCCACCCGCTTGACTTGGCTTGCCAGGCCTCCGCTATAGTAGACCTATGGAACTTTCCGACATCAGCGATGCCATGGACGCGGCGGGTTTTAAGGTTTTTGGCGGACTGACGTCCACAACAGCAGGTCTTGAGGCGGGCGGAACGCTGATCCTTGTCGGCAACACAGGGGTCGATATGTGGCCCGTGTTTTGCGATGAGAAACCCGACACTACTGATCCATTGGACACATGGACCCGGGAGCGAATTACGGCGATCACAGACAGCCTGCATGAACGATTCAGCGTTCCGATAGAAGCATTGTTCCCCTTTGACGGGCCACCGTATCATCCATTCCAGCGCTGGGCACTGACCAGCGGCAACGCGCACCCCTCGCCCATCGGCCCCCTTATCCATACCGAATTCGGTTTGTGGCACGGCTATCGTGCGGCCCTTCATGTTGATGCCGATCTAGCCCTGCCAGAGCCATCGACCAGCGCATCGCCGTGTGACGATTGCACAGAAAAACCCTGCCTCGTTGCCTGTCCCGTCGAGGCCTTTGCCTCAGGCCACCTTAACGTCGCCGCCTGCACAAGCCATCTGGCCGGTGATCACGGCGAGGCCTGTTTCAAAGCCGGATGTCTTGCCCGTCGCGCCTGCCCCATCGGCACCGATGTCGCCTATTCAGAGCCACAGGCCCGCTTTCACATGCGCGCCTTCTTCGACGCGCATCGCTAAAAACTGGACTTCCGCTCTCGGAAGGACATATTACGCACCATGGAACCGATTGAATTCACCAAGATGCACGGTATTGGTAACGACTTCGTCGTTATCGACGCACGCGCACGCGCCTTCGATGTGACGGCTGAACGCGCCAAGGCCATTGCTGACCGCAATCAGGGTATCGGCTGTGATCAGCTCATCCTGATTGAGGCCGGGCGCGACGAACACGCAGATGCCTTCATGCGCATCCTGAATGCCGACGGCAGCGAAGTTGAGGCTTGCGGCAATGCGACCCGGTGCGTCGCCTCTGTCTTGATGGCAGAAAACAACCGTACCCACGTTATCATTGAAACCCGGGCCGGACTGCTGGATGCCGAGGCGTCCGATGATGGTCTGATTACCGTCGATATGGGCCCGGCACGACTGGACTGGCGCGACATTCCGACATCTGAGGCCATTGACACCTTGCATCTTGGCATTGGGTCTGGCGACTTGCTGGACCCGGTCGGCATCAACGTCGGCAATCCGCACGCCGTATTTTTTGTCGACAACACCAAAGCCGTCGATCTGGCAGTCCATGGGCCGGCGCTTGAACATCACAAGATGTTCCCCGAATTCGCCAATATTGGTGTCGCCGAGATTGTATCTGAAACAGAAATCCGTTTGCGCGTCTGGGAACGCGGTGTTGGCGAAACAAAGGCTTGCGGTTCCGGTGCCTGTGCAGCACTTGTCGCTGCCAACCGTCGCGGTCTGACTGGACGGACGGCCGACGTGGTGTTGCCCGGCGGCACCCTGCAAATCGAATGGATGGCCGACGGCAATGTCGCCATGACGGGGCCTGTCGCCGTCAGTTATTCCGGCGTTATCGACCCATCCCTGCTAGGCTGAACGGCATGTCAGATAACCGCGTTAATTCCCCCCGCGTCATAACCATGGGCTGCCGCCTGAATACGCTGGAATCTGAAATGATAGGGGCCGGCCTGACAGAAAACGGCATCAACGACGCCATCATCATCAACACCTGTGCCGTTACCACAGAGGCCGAACGCAGGGCGCGTCAGACCATTCGCAAGTTACGCCGTGACAATCCCGAGGCACGACTGATTGTCACCGGTTGTGCCGCACAAATCAGCCCGGAAACCTTTGCCGATATGGAAGAGGTCGACCGGGTCGTCGGCAACGCCGAAAAACTGGACCCCCGCATACTCACCGGCGACGGCCCCACCGTCGAGGTATCTGACATTATGGAGCCGGGTGCGCTGGAAGTTCCGATGATTTCAGGTTTTCAGGAACGGACCCGCGCCTTTGTGCAGATCCAGCAGGGCTGTGACCATCGCTGCACGTTCTGTATCATTCCCTATGCCCGCGGCCCCAATCGCAGCATCGAGTCCGACCGCATTATCCGGCAGGTCAGGACCATGGTTGAAAACGGCCATGCCGAAGTAGTCCTGACCGGTGTTGATATTTCATCTTACGACTTTTGCGGCCTGACTTTGGGGTCATTGGCCGCAATGATTCTCGAACAGGTTCCAGAATTGAAACGTCTGCGCCTGAGCTCGCTGGACCCGGCGGCCATCGACGACGATATCTATCGGCTGTTGGCCGATGAAGACCGCTTCATGCCGCATCTGCATCTGAGCCTACAGGCCGCCGACGACATGGTGCTGAAACGCATGAAACGCCGTCACAGCCGAACTGACGCCATGGACGTTATCGAACGCGCGCGGAAAGCCCGACCCGATGTGGTTTTTGGTGTCGACCTGATTGCCGGGTTCCCAACCGAAACAGATGATATGTTCAACAACACCCTGTCTGCGATCGAAGATATGATGCTGACTTATCTGCATGTCTTTCCCTATTCGGCCCGACCGGGAACGGCGGCGGCAAAAATGCCCAGCGTCCCCGGTAATGTTGTGCGTGACCGCGCCGCCCGACTGCGCGACGCCGGGCAAGCCGCACAAATGGCCTATTTCAAGACCTGTGTCGGCACCGAGGCCGAGGTTTTGATCGAAGCCGGGCGCAAGGGTCATTCCCGTCATTTCGCCCCGGTCAAACTGACCTTCGATGCCCCCGTCGGCACCATCACCCGTGCACGCATCCAGTCTATCGACGAGACCGCCCTGCTTGCCGGAGCCGCCACATGAACGAGACAGAAGGCAAAGGCTGGCTCGGCCGTCTTAAATCGGGCCTGGGCAAATCATCATCGAAGCTGGGCGGTGGTATTACCGGGCTGTTCAACAAGCGCAAGCTTGATTCGGACGCGCTGGAAGAACTGGAAGAACTGCTGATAACCGCCGACTTAGGCGCCGCGACGGCAACAAAAATCGCCGCTGGTATCGCCCGCACACGTTTCGACAAAGACATGGACTCCGATGAAATCCTGAATGCCTTGGCCGCCGAAATGGAAGAAATTCTAAAACCCGTCGCGGTCCCGTTCGCCATCAAAACCGACAAGAATCCACACGTGGTTCTGGTTTGTGGTGTCAACGGCAGCGGTAAAACGACATCCATCGGCAAGCTGGCCAAACAGCTGGCCGATCAGGGCAATAAGGTCATGCTGGCCGCAGGCGATACTTTTCGCGCCGCCGCGGTCGAGCAGCTACAGGTCTGGGGCGAGCGTTGCGGAGCCGACGTCATTACCGCCAACACCGGTGCCGATGCCGCCGGACTTGCCTATGAGGCGCTTGAGGCGGCGCGCGCTGCCGAGGCCGATGTCCTGCTGATCGACACCGCCGGGAGATTGCAGAACAAATCTGACCTGATGGCCGAGCTGGAAAAAATCATCCGGGTCATTCGCAAGATTGATGAGACCGCGCCGCACGACTGCGTGTTGGTGCTTGATGCCGGGGTCGGCCAGAACGCCCATTCACAGGTTCAGGCCTTTGCCGACAGCGTTCAGATCAGCGGCCTGATAATGACCAAGCTGGACGGCACGGCGCGGGGCGGCGTGATTGTCTCGCTGGCCGAAAAATTTGGACTGCCTGTCCATGCCATCGGCGTTGGTGAAGGCATCGAAGACATGCAGCCGTTCGATGCTGGTGATTTCGCCCGGGCATTGGTCGGTCTGTAAAAAAGAAATATACACAGGTGTGATGGTCGTCACTGAACCGAAACGATTATTTTGCGACAATATGTCCATCGTTCAGGGAGCATTTCCCTTCCCCCCTCTGCTCCCGGACGAGTGATAACTTCCCTGTTGAACTCACCGGGCCCTTGCGGGTCCGGTTTTTTCATGAAAATTCAGGGCCTTAGCATTTTGGCTTCACGTTCACGAAGCCCCAGCCGAAGACAGCATCACGGCCGGGGACGCCAAGGTCCTTGGAATATTTTTTCAGTATCTTGTTCAGGCTCGATGCATTGCGCGCCTTGCCCCTGGATATTTCCAACCCCATAACCGCCGAAATAAACGGCGTCGCAAACGAGGTGCCGCTTTGCAGCCGCCCGCCGCCGCCAGGAACGGCGGTGTAGACACGCACACCCGGTGCGGCGAAATCAATGTAAGGGCCGGTGTTGGCTTTCGAATAAATCAGGCCGTCCATGCTCAAAGCCGTCACCGCGACGACGCCCTTGTAGGCGGCTGGATAAGCGGGTTTGTCGGAACGCCCCCAATTTCCAGCGGCGGCCACCATCACCATCCTGCTTTTCTGGGCTTTGTCGAAGATACGCTTCAGTACCTTGTTGTTGGCTCCGGCGACGCTCAAATTAATAATGTCCACCTTTTGTGAAATCAGCCAGTTGGCGGCTTTCAAAAGGCCGATAGCGTTGCCGACCTTGCGACCATTCTCATCGATCTCGAACATGTTGGCGGCCTTCAACGTCGCCCCGGGCAACAGGCCGCCCCATTCGGGACGCCCAACCATGATCGCGGCGACCGATGTGCCGTGGACCTTGGGTCCAGCCTTACGGCCCTTCTTGTGGAACGATTTGAAAGTCACATCCTGACCCTTGAGTGCCGGATGGCTGACATCAACACCGGCATCAATCATCCCCAGCTTAACGCCCTTTCCGCAGTCCTTGGGAACCTTGTTCCAACGAATCAGGGCACGGGCGACTTTTTTTGGGAATTCGACACCGGCAGATGGGTCAAACTGGTGGTTGGCATCGATATCAAGGCCGCGATAGCGGCTGCGCAGGGTCTTGATCGCCTTCGGCACGGACATTCCCGCTGGCGTCTTCACTCGCATGACGACCATTTTAAGCTCGGTAATGTTGACCGTCTCGATCACGGAGAAGCCAAGGCTGCGAATGCCGGACGAGAAGCCCGACGGTGGATCAATGACAATGACCTCGCCCTTTTCGAACGCCGTATCAGGATCGAAAATCGGCCCCTTGATCCGTGATCTGGCGGATTTGGACTTGGCCGATTTGGACTTGGAACTTTTCGATTTCGCCGACGTTCCAGCTTTGTCCTTGTTCTTAATATCCGAGGATTCATAGCCGATGACGCGACCGTCCTTGTCGTATTTCAGGATCTTGGTTTTGGTCTTTTTCTCTGCCGCCAGCACGGGGCCTGCCGTCAGCAGCGCCGTCATGGCGGCTGCCAGACACGCCATTCCCCAATATTTCCAGCTATTCCTCATGCACCTACCCTGTTTATTCTTAGTATTCTCGGGGCAGTATAACAGGGTAATCGGGTGGCGGGAAACGATGCCCGCCATAAAATGTATTCAGAAAATCAAACCTGGATATCCAGATAGTAGCCGCGCGGCACGTCCGTCGCCGGTGGCTTCTTGGCGTCCAGCGCCTTGTCCAGACGTGTTATTGCCCTGCGTTCTTGTGGACTTTCATTGGCACTGGTGACGGCAGCCCTGTTATTGACCTGATCGGCGGACTGATATCCGCGCGGACGGTCCGACGTCAGGGCGATCGTGCGCGGTGATATGGGGGTCAATGAATTCATGGTCCCCACCTTGGCCGCAAATGGTTAACGGAATCTGTAAAGCAGGCAAAAAATGCCTAGTTCATCAAAATTCTTTGTCTTTTTGGCTATCTACCTACCCATACCCCAGGGACAAACCGACGATACCAGCATACTGCCAGCTGTCGCCGGCTTGCCCTGTAGAGGCGTCTCCGGGTCTAGTTAGGCGCGGGTGTTAACGTGGATGCCGAGATTCCGATCCGGAATCGCGTTTCCTTCGTCTTGCCTGTGCCCACCTTGACTCGGGGCCTGTATTGCATGGGATAAGGCCGTCGATGCGTCCTTCTCTTGCCGAAGAGTCTGTCGTAGCGACTCTACAGCCAAATTGAAGTTCGCCGGTCCGACGACCGGGTGTATAGCCATTCTCTTCATCCTTTCTGTTTCTGCACCCAACATTCGGTTGGGCCACCGGCATTCTGCCGCGCAGGAATTATGGCATATAACGCCCCATTGGGAAACCCAACAGCACCCTTTAATCTAACTTTTGACCACAACGCTCTGATTCTGTTATATAATATCTTTATTACCCGGGCAGTTATCACAACAGAGAATCGAGAAGCAGATGTCGGAAACTGAACATCCCGTCGAATCTATGTCAGGCAGGGCCAGCCCCCAAGTGGCTCAGGCGCATCCCGAAAGGGCCTCGCACGAGCGAACTTTCATGGGTGATATCGGCCTTTCGACCCGTTCCAGCCTGTTTGTACTGGTTGGGATTACGGCGCTTCTGGCTGCTGGTTTTGGCCTGTTCCATGTGGACCGGGAACTGAATAACGGACGGGCCGACCTGTCCCGGGCCTACGAACTGGCAAGGATTGTCAGCAGTGTCAAAGCCGATGTCTGGCGGATCCGCGCCGAAGCATCGCCCGACACAACACGCGTCGTCCGCCTGCTCGATTCATTATACCAGCGCGATGACATTGGCCCGGTCCGGGAATCCATTTCCACCCTGAGCGAGGCACTGGCCCAGTATTCGGAAACAATGAACAAGCCCGCCGAGGCAACGGTCGTCGAGCCACCAGACCTGACCGGGCTTGAGGTCGCATTGCGAACAGCCGCGCGCAACATCGAACGCCGCGTCGCCAAGACCCAGATGTTCGGCCTGAATGAAACCATCACCGCCATGCGCACCGCAGAACTGGCCTTCATCGAAGACGGTCTGTCTGAACCGCTGGCCCGTATCGAGACCCTGTGGCAGGAATTCCGTCAATTGCTCTCGACGATGCCGCTCGAAGAAGATGAAAAAATTTCCATGCGGGGGCTGATAGATGTCTATCAAACCAGCCTGACGGCATACGCCAAGGCCCGACTGATACGGGAGACTCCGGCCGAGCGGGGCAGTGAAATCCTGTCCTATATGACTCCCAGTCTTGAAGGCATTCATGACTTCACCGATCAGCATCTGAACCAGGCGATCGCCACCGAAACCCGCCTGCTGGACACCCATCGGACCCTGATCGCCACCGGCACGGCGGCCCTGTTGTTGATCCTGATGCTGTCGGGAATGATGATTATCCGATCAATCACCGTCCCGGTTATGTCGGCTGCCAGCGCCGGTCGACGATTGATCGCCGGAAGAACGGATTTCTCCATCGCCGGACTTGGCAATCAGGATGAAACCGGCGACATCGCGCGCGCCTTCTCTGGGCTGAAACAAATCCTGAGCGAAACCAACCGACTGAAGGAAAGTCTGGAAAAAGCCCGCACGGAAGTCGAGCGCGGCGAGGCCGCCACAGCCGAAGCCGCATGGCTGCGCCGCGATCTGGAATCCATGAAGCTGGAACTGGACAAGGGGCAGGCCGCCGTCGACGAGGTCGAACTGTTACGCGCCGTCATCGAAGCGACCAAGAACGATATCGGCAGTTCTCATACCGTTCAGCAGGATATGCCGCCAGCCTATGTCACGCACGAGCCCATACTGCAATCGGAACCGGATCCCGCGCCCGTACCGATGCCGCTGGAAAGCATCTCATTGGTTAGCCAGCGGGTCGCGCAGTCTTCAGAAAACGTCACTCAGGCGGCGCTGGATGCGGAACGAACCGGCATCCTGATCCGCAATCTGGGCGATGCCATTTCCGGCATTGACGATATTGAAGCCCTGATCGCCAGCATCGGCGAACAGGCCGGCATGCTGGTCGTCGACATGCCTAACCAGATGTCCGATCTGATGGTATTGCAAGGGGGCGACGACCGGTCTGCTGCCAGCGACGCTATCATTCGCCGCTTCGACATTATTCGCACAGCGGCCGGAAAGGCGACATGGACGATCCGCGATATCGCCACGGTTATTCTGGAGGCCCGCAAAGCGGCACTGGATATCGCCCGTTCATCGTCAGTCGAGGCGCTGACGGTCACCACCGAACTGCTTGAACAGTCGGAAAACCTGCGCGGCATGCTTGATCAACTGGTGTTGCGTATGGATGGTCAATTGTCCCCGGATGAAGCGCCGACCCGTAAAGACGAGCCGGACGCTTCTTAAAGGGTACGGGTCTGTCTGTTACTTACGCAGAACTTCAACGCCAGGAAGCTGCTTGCCTTCCATCCATTCCAGGAAAGCACCACCAGCCGTCGAAATGTACGAGAAGTCATCGCTGACACCCGCATGGGCCAAGGCCGCAACAGTATCACCGCCACCGGCAACACTTGTCATTTTGCCTTCCTTTGTCAGCTTGGCGGCAGCCTGAGCGGCAGCGTTGGTGCCTTTGTCGAAGGGCGGAATTTCGAACGCGCCGAACGGGCCGTTCCAGACAACGGTCTTGCAGGTCTCCAATTTCGCCGTGACCTCGTCGATTGATTTCGGACCGATGTCGAGCATCATGGCGTCGGACGGAATGGCATCAAGGGCAACGGTTTCACACTCGGCACCTTCCTTGAATTCACGCGCCACTACGCCATCGACGGGCAAGACCACGTCGCAGCCAGCCTTCTCGGCGGTTTCCAGAATGCCGCGGGCCTGATCGGCCATGTCCTGTTCGCACAGCGAATTACCAACATCAATGCCTTGCGCAAACAAGAATGTGTTGGCCATGCCGCCGCCAATAATCAGCACATCGACCTTCGAGGCCAGATTGCCGAGCACTTCCATCTTGGTCGACACCTTGGCACCACCAACAACGGCAGCGACCGGCGGAGTCGGGATTTCCAGCGCAGCCGCCAGGGATTCGACTTCGACCTGCATCAACCGACCCGCAGCGGCCGGCATCAGATGCGCAAGCCCTTCGGTCGAGGCATGGGCCCGATGCGAACATGAGAACGCGTCACTTACATAGGCATCGCCCAGCGTCGCCAGCTCGGCGGTGAAATCCTTGTCGTTTGCTTCCTCGCCCGGATTGAAACGCAGGTTTTCCAGCATCACGATGTCGCCGTCATTCATCTCGCTGATAAGCTGACGGGCGCTGTCGCCGACAGTATCAGTGGCGAAGCCGACCGGCTTGCCACAGGCTTTGGACAACGCCTCGGCCACCGGGGCCAAGCTCATTTCCGCAACCACCTGTCCCTTGGGGCGACCAAAATGGGTCATGACAACGACGCGTGCGCCCTTACCGGTCAATTCGGTCAAGGTCGGAACAGTGCGGTCGATACGGGTGCTGTCCGTCACCTTGCCGTCCTTCATGGGGACATTCAAATCGGCACGCACAAGCACGCGCTTACCGGCGACATCAAGATCATCAATGGTTTTAAACTGTGACATGAGTAAAAAAACTCTCTGTGTTGGGGTTGCGATGCGGCTCTGCGCCCGTTTGTTATTTATGTTTAGCTAATATACAGAGGAAAGGGCAACACCCATCAGGGTAGGGCCGCGGCGCGTGCCGCCCAACGAGGATCAGGGAAGCTTTGCCGCCCGGGCTGCCGCATCGTCGGCTTTAGCCGCATCACCCAGCACCCGATAGGCCCTCTCCAACCGCAGCCAGCCTTGCTTGTCGTCGGGATTTTTCCGAAGACGTTCGGCCAGTCCATCGACCATGGACTGAATCATCTGCTGGCGCTGTTCATCAGTCATCTGGGCCGCAGCGTCCATATCGGCACGACTCGGACCCGACTGCATCGACGGTTGCGGTCTGGATTGCGGGAAAGGCCGCTGGAAAGTCGGTGCCGATTGGGTGGGCATGAAATCGGCCGGATTGAGGCCGAATTTTTCCGCTGCCCGTTCGATCTGCTGATTGACCAGCCCCATCCATGGATCGTCAGCACCCGACGTCACCGCCAGATTGACCCAGTCGCGCATGGCACCTTCGCCATCGCCTTTCTGAGCCTTGGCCAGCGCCATGTAATATCGCGCCTTTGGGTCATTCGGATCGCGCAGCAACACCGCGCCCAAGACTTCGACTGCTTTCTGCGGAATCATCGTGCGGGCATCGAAGGCCATAGCTTCGGCGTAACTGACGCCGATTTTCGGGTCACCGTCGCTCAGTTCATAAGCCTTACCGTAAGCCCCGGCGGATTTTCCATATTGTTCCATTGACGCATAGCTACGCCCCAGCAGGGTCCAGCCCCGAACGTCGCCCGGGTTTTCCTTCAGCTTTTCCACCAGCGATGCCACCGCATTGGCAAGGCTTGTCCGGCGCTTTGTCTCTTCCTGACTCATGGCCGGAGCAGACGCCGTGCGTTCCGCCAATGGCTGGTCCGGCGCGTTGGGACTGCCAAGGTCCAGATACATCAGCACCGCACCGACAGGAACGAAAACGGCCAGCGCCACAATCAGCACCATGCCGGATTTTGCCTCCGGTGTTTTTACCTTTTTCGACACGGCAGCATCAGCGGCCAACAGGCGACGTTTGATTTCCATACGCGCGGCCTCTGCCGCATCGTCACCCAACAAGCCGCGCTCAAGGTCGCGCTCAACTTCTTTCAGTTGGTCCTTGTAAACGTTGATATCATAGGCCTCGCGCGCCGCATTCGCGCCGCCGCGTGGTCGGATCAACGGCATCAGGATGTAAAGCAGCACCGCGATGCTTAAAGCCGCCATGACCAGCCATAATTGCAGGGTATCGGGCATCATGCCTCGTCATCCTCGAGCAATTTCTGCAGCCGTTTCTCTTCCGCCGCGCTCAGCTTGGCGACCTTCGTTTGCAGTGCTTCTTCGGGGCGGCGGCGATAAAAGACGACGGCAACCAGAATGCCGATGCCGACGATCAATGGCGCGCCGAACCACAACACATAGGTCGTCGTCTTGAACGGCGGGTCGAGCAGGACATAATCGCCATAACGCGAGACCATATAGTCGATGACGTCGGCGTTGCTGTCCCCGGCCAAAATCCGTTCCCGCACCAGCACGCGCATATCGCGTGCCAGCTCGGCATTGGATTCATCAATCGACTGGTTTTGGCAAACCACACAGCGCAGGTTCTTGCTGGCCTCACGCGCACGGGCCTCAAGCGCCGGATCTTTCAGCATCTCACTCGGCTCGACGGCGTGCGCTGGCAGCGCCAGCATCATCGCCAACAGCAACAAAATCATTCTCATTGTTTGCGAAGCTCCTGGATCAACGGCCACAGCGTCGCCGACCAGTTATCTGCATCGATGACGCCTGTGTGCTTGTAACGAATGAAGCCACGACGATCGACGATAAAGCTTTCCGGTGCGCCATAGACGCCAAAGGCGATGGCCGCCTTGCTGTCCGGGTCGTCACCGACCAGCGTATAAGGATCACCATGCCGGGCCAGCCATTTCGGTCCGGCATCAGGGTCTTTTTCACGCCAGTCGATGCCGAAAACCGGCACCAGGTTCAGCTTGGCGATTTCCATCAGTGTCGGATGTTCGGCGACACAGGCCACGCACCACGAGCCAAACACATTGACCAGCGTCACATGGCCCTTCAAATCCTCGCTGGAAAAGCCGCGCGCCTTGCCCTTGATCGGTTTAAGATCAAAGGCCGGAACCGGTTGATCAATCAGCACCGACGGCAGATCCCTGGGGTTCAGCTTCAAGCCAACCGCGAAGTATCCTGCGAGCACCAGAAACACCGCCAGCGGCACCATGTAGGCCAGCCGCTTCATGCGCTAGCCGCCTCAGCCGACTTACCCGATTTGGACTGCCGGGCCGTTGGTGCGCCGATGCGATAACGCCGGTCCGAAACGCTGATTGTGCCGCCAACAACCATGAACAGCGAGCCGATCCACATCCAGACGACCAGCGGATTGAAGTAAATACGAGTGACGAAACCGCCTTCGTTGCCCTCGGAATCGCCGATAACGGCGTACAGATCGCCTGTCATTAAGGTATGAATGGCGGCTTCCGTCGTCGGCATCTGGCGCACAGGATAGTTGCGTTTTTCCGCATGCAGCATGGCGACGGGCTCACCGTCACGAGTCACCTGAAAATCACCTTGAATAATAGTGTAGTTGGGCCCGCGTCCGCTTTTCGCGCCTTCGAAGGTAAAGTCATAGCCAGAGACGGTAACTGTCTCGCCCGGCTTCATCACCTGAATACTTTCCGCTTTCCAGCCCCCGGCCCCGGCCATCCCGGCAATCGCCATGGCCATGCCCAGGTGCGCCAGCGTCATTCCCCATGTCGCGCGTGGCTGATGCATCAGGCGTGCGAACGCCTTGCCCGGCGCCTTGAAGAGCCGAATGCGCTCGGCCATTTCGACCAGAACCGATACCCCCATCCAGACGGCGATAGCCATGCCGATAATACCGAAGAACGGGCCGCCGTCGGCGATTGCGACTGTCGCAGCGGCGGCAATGCCCGTTGCGATAAAAGCCACAATCAGTCGCTTCGAAGCGCCTGCCAGATCGCCGCGTTTCCATGACAGCATCGGACCGTATCCCATGGCGAACAGCATCGGTAGCATTAGCGGAATAAAGACGGCGTTGAAGAACGGCGGGCCGATCGATACCTTGCCGCCGCCAACTGCATCCAGAAACAATGGATACAACGTGCCCAACAGAACCACGGCGCAACCGGTGCTCATCACCAAATTGTTCAGCAGCAATCCACCTTCCCGCGAGATCGGCTTGAACATGCCGGTGCTTTTCAACGCCGGTGCGCGTAGCGCAAACAAGGCCAGCGAGCCACCGATGACGATCATCAATAACAGCAGGATAAAGACGCCCCGTTCCGGGTCGGTGGCGAATGCATGTACCGAAGTCAGAACGCCGGAACGAACCAGGAAGGTTCCCAACAGGCTCATGGAAAAAGCGAGGATGGCGAGGAAAATCGTCCACGACTTCATGGTGTCACGTTTTTCAACGACGATGGCCGAATGCAGCAAAGCAGTTCCGGCCAGCCATGGCATGAACGAGGCGTTTTCAACCGGGTCCCAAAACCACCAACCGCCCCAGCCCAGTTCGTAATAGGCCCACCATGATCCAAGCGCGATGCCGATCGTAAGGAACGACCACGCGGCCAGCGTCCACGGACGCACCCAACGCGCCCATGCGGCATCGACACGGCCTTCGATCAGGGCGGCGATGGCAAAGGAAAAGGCCATCGAAAAACCGACATAGCCCAGATAAAGAAACGGCGGATGGAACGCCAGACCGGGGTCCTGCAAAAGCGGGTTCATATCCTGTCCGTCCAGTGCGGCTGGGAACATGCGCTCGAACGGATTCGAGGTCAGCAGCATGAACAGGTAAAAGCCAACCGACACCATCGCCTGCACGCCAAGCACCCGGGCCTTCAGGCTGGGCGGCAAATTGCCGCCGAACATGGCGACGGCGGAACCGAACCCGGTCAGGATCAAAACCCACAAAAGCAGCGAGCCTTCATGATTGCCCCAGACGCCCGATACCTTGTAGAGCATCGGTTTTAAAGAGTGCGAATTCTGATAGACGTTAACGACTGAAAAATCAGACACCACATGGGAATAGGTCAGCGCACCGAAGGAAAAGATAATCAGGGCGAACTGCGACATGGCGGCAGGTTTCGCCATCGCCATCCAGATCGTATTGTCGCGATGCGCACCAACCATCGGCACCGTTGACTGAACGATGCCGACGAACAACGCCAGTACCAACGCAAAATGTCCGGCTTCGGCTATCATTATTTCGAGTCTTTCGGAGTATGACCCTGACGTTTCATTTCTTCGCCCATGGCGTCCCACTTGCCAGATTTCTTCAGCGCGTCGGCGACTTCCGGCGGCATATAGGTCTCGTCATGCTTGGCCAGCACCTCGTCAGCCTGGAAAACGCCATCCTTGAAGATGCCCTCGGCGACGACGCCTTGGCCCTCGCGAAACAGGTCGGGCAGGATGCCACGATAGCGCACGCTGACTGAATTGCTCAAGTCGGTAACATTAAACACAACCACGGCGTCGGCCTTTTTCTGGACGCTGTCTTCTTCGACAAGGCCACCCAGACGCAACCGGCGATCCGATGAGACTTTCTTTTCAATGATATCGGTCGGGCTGTGGAAGAAAACAATGCTTTCTTCATATGCGTTCAGCACCAATGCTGCTGCTGCTGCAATCAGCAACAATGCCAGACCGACGAACGACAGTCTCTTATGCTTGCGTTTCACTTGGCCGCACCCTCATGTTTTTCTTCCAGCGCCGCCAGGGACGCCTCGACAGATTTTTGTTTTCTAATGCTGAGAAACAACAAGCCGATCATGACCGCGGCGGTGACGGCATAACAGGGCCAGACGAACGCCCCATAGCCGCCCATGTCGAAAAAATCCTGCATCAGTCTTCTCCCTGTCCGCGGGCCTGGCGGAATCGCAAGTTGCGAATACGGTTAGCTGCGACTTCGGCGCGCACCCGTATCAACATCACCCACAGGTAATAGGTGGTGAACGCCAGCGCCATCAGCAATAGCGGCCACAACATTGAGGCATCAATGGAGGGGCCGCTCATTTTCAAAACACTGGACGGCTGGTGCAGGGTGTTCCACCAGTCGACGGAAAACTTGATGATCGGCACGTTGACGACGCCAACCAGCACCAGGATCGACGACGCCCGGGTGCCACGGGTCGGATCATCGAAGGCTTCGATCAGCGCCATATATCCCAGATACAAAAACAGCAGCACCAGCATTGATGTCAGCCGCGCATCCCAGACCCAATAGGTGCCCCACATGGGCTTGCCCCACAACGACCCGGTCAACAGCGACAGAAAGGCAAACGACGCCCCGATGGGGGCGGTCGACTTGGCGATCAGGTCGGCAAGTGGGTGTTTCCAGATCAAACCGACGGCGGCTGAAATCGCCATGCCTGTATAACAAAACAGCGCCATCCACGAGGACGGAACATGCACATACATAATGCGTACGCTTTCGCCCTGCTGATAATCGGCAGGTGCGACGACGAGGCCCATATACAGGCCAGCCCCCATCAACAGCACGGTAGCCCAGGCCATCCACGGCTGGATGATATCGGCGAGACGGAGGAAACGGGTCGGATTGGCGAATCGGTGTAACATTTTCTTTAAATCATGGCTCCCAGGAAGAAATGGTTTTAACGCCTGCAGGAGAGGTTGTCACGTAGTCCGGCATCATTCGACAGCCTGTCGCACTGCTGCTGCTGCAGCCCATGGGCAGAGCGCCAGCGAACCGAGCATTAATCCACCCAATATCAGCATGTGGGCGCGGGCCTCGAAACCGCCGATGACCGCATCAACCGCCCCGACCCCGAAGATCAATACCGGGATGAAAAGCGGCAGGATCAACAGCGACAACAGCACCCCACCACGGCGCGACCCCAGCACCAATGCCGCCCCGACGGCACCGATCAGGCTTAAGCTTGGCGTCCCCAGCGCCAATGCCGCGATCAACATCAAAAACCCGTCGGTGTTCATATTCAGCAACACCGCCAGCAAGGGGGCAGCCAAAATCAACGGCAGCCCGGTGGTCAGCCAGTGGGCGATGACCTTGGCGAGCACAATCCATTCCAGTGCCATCGGCGACAGCACCAGCAGTTCCAGCGATCCGTCCTCGTAATCAGTCTGAAACAGGCGTTCGAGGGACAACATCGACGCCAACAGGGCGGCGACCCAGATAATGCCGGCGGCGATACGGGCCAGAATATTCGGCTCCGGGCCGACGCCGAACGGGAACAACACGACGGCGATGATGAAGAACATCACCACCATGACCCAGTCCATGCCCTGATGCAGGGCCAAAAGCAGGTCGCGACGTATGATATTGATAAAATCGCACATGATTTTAAGAAAAATCCCCAAGGTCAAGCATCTGAAAGGCGTCCAGCCCCATGTCGGAGTGGGTCGATATAACGACCATACCGCCGCCATCGCGATGTCGGGCGATGGTTCCTTCGAGCCTCTTAATGGTTGCCTTATCGAGCGCCGTCGTCGGCTCATCTAGCAGCCATAGGGGGGCTGGCCTGACGACGATACGGGCCAGCGACACCCGACGCTTTTGACCGGCTGACAGGAACCGCCCCGGCACATCGGCCAAATGACTGATACCGAACGCTTCCAGCGCCGCCATCACCGCACCGCCACTGCGAAGCCCGGCCCAGAAGGCGAGGTTTTCGGCAACATCAAGCACCGGTTTGACGGCATCCAGATGGCCAACGTAATGCAACCGACCGCCATGGCTTTCCGGGTCTTCGGTCGTATCTTCGCCATTCCAGGTAATGGTTCCCTCTGCCGGGGGCAGCAATCCGGCCATCAATCTAAGCAGACTCGACTTGCCGCTGCCGTTGGCGCCGACCAGAACCAGCGCTCCGCCGGACTCTAGTTTGAAGTCGAGTCCCTGAAACACGGTTCTTTCGCCGCGTACACATACCAAATTCTTACCGCTGAAATCGTTCATAGACCCTCATCCATTCCCGGAAACGTACCTTAGTGCAGCCAACAGCCAAACCTAAAAAAAATCGGCCGGACCGCGAAAGCGAATCCGGCCGACAAGTTGAGGCAATCTTCACACCGCCAGTGAGGGGGACCCTCTGGCGATATGATTCTCAAGGGGACCAGAGAAGGGGATCTCTGGATACGCGAATCGGGAAATCCGCATGAGGTGAATTAAACGGGGTGAGTATGGCAAGAATAGGGCAATCGTGACCGAATGCCGAAAAAAGCCGCTATCGGCACTTGAGTCGACAGAAACAAACGGGATTTCCCATTCACGAGGGGACGATAAAACCCTATATACTGCATTCAATACCTATTAATACTCGCCAGCCAGGAGACAATCCCATGCCCGCACACGGCCAGGACACGCTGAAAACCCGCCGCAGCCTTGATGTTGACGGCACGGCTTATGACTATTTCAGCCTTCAGGCGGCATCTGACGCCGGCCTTGGCGATATCAGCACGCTGCCTTTCTCGCTGAAGGTGCTTCTGGAAAATCTGCTGCGTTGGGAAGATGGCCGCAGTGTCAGCGTCGATGACGTCAAGGGCATGGCCGGATGGCTGACCAACCGCCGTTCAGACAACGAAATCGCCTATCGTCCGGCGCGTGTCTTAATGCAGGACTTCACCGGCGTTCCCGCCGTCGTCGACCTGGCAGCCATGCGCGACGCCATGGTGGCGCTGGGTGGCGATGCACAAAAGATTAACCCGCAGGTTCCGGTCGACCTGGTCATCGACCATTCGGTCATGATTGATTATTCCGGCACCGCCGATGCAGAAGCCAAGAACGAAGCGCTGGAGTTTGAGCGCAATCAGGAACGTTATGAGTTCCTGCGCTGGGGTCAGACGGCTTTTGATAATTTCCGAGTCGTGCCGCCGGGAACCGGCATCTGTCATCAGGTCAACGTCGAGTATCTGGCGCAAGTGGTATGGACGTCAGATGTGAACGGCGGCAATCCGGTCGCCTATCCCGACACGCTGGTCGGCACCGACAGTCACACCACTATGGTCAACGGCCTTGCCGTCCTGGGTTGGGGCGTCGGCGGCATCGAAGCGGAAGCCGCCATGCTCGGCCAACCGGTATCGATGCTGATTCCCGAAGTTGTCGGCTTTAAACTGACCGGCGAAATGGCCGAAGGCATCACCGCCACCGATCTTGTTCTGCGCATCGTTCAGATGCTGCGCGAACAGGGCGTCGTTGGAAAATTCGTAGAATTCTATGGTCCGGGCCTCGACCACCTGTCCCTGCCCGACCGCGCCACCATCGCCAACATGGCTCCGGAATACGGTGCCACGTGCGGGTTCTTCCCCATTGACGCCGAGACCATCCGTTATCTGAAATTCACATCGCGTGATAGCGACCGGGTCAAGCTGGTCGAAGCCTATGCCAAGGCACAAGGCATGTGGCGCGACTCGGACACCCCTAACCCGGTATTCACCGATACGCTGGAACTCGACATTTCCGCCGTCGAAGCATCCATTTCCGGGCCTAAACGCCCGCAGGACCGCATCGACTTGAAGGCATCCACCAGCGCCTTTGCCAGCACCCTGAAAGACCTTGGCAACACAGACAGCCCGCGCACCGTCGCTGTTGAAGGGGCCGATCACGAACTGCGCGACGGTGACGTGGTCATCGCCGCCATTACATCGTGCACCAACACGTCAAACCCGTCGGTGCTGGTTGCCGCCGGACTGCTGGCTCGCAATGCGGCTGAAAAGGGCCTGCAATCAAAACCGTGGGTGAAGACATCGCTGGCCCCGGGAAGCCAAGTCGTCGCCGATTACCTCAAGGCCGCCGGGCTACAAAGCCATCTCGATAGCCTCGGCTTCAACATTGCCGGTTTCGGCTGCACCACGTGTATCGGCAATTCCGGTCCATTGGCTGAGCCCATCGCCGATGCTATTGGCACCGGAGACCTCGTTGCCACCGCTGTGCTGTCGGGCAATCGCAATTTCGAAGGTCGCATCAGTCCGCACGTCAAAGCCAATTATCTGGCCAGCCCGCCGCTGGTCGTCGCCTATGCGTTGGCCGGTTCCATGAACAAAGACGTGCTTGAAGGTCCACTGGGCAAGGATAGTGACGGCAACCCGGTCTACCTGAAGGACATCTGGCCGACCAACGCCGAGATTCGCGAAACCGTCGATGCCGCACTGACGACTGAAATGTTCAAGACGCGCTATGGCAATGTGTTCGAAGGACCGAAAGCGTGGCAGGCCATCAAAATTACCGAAGGCGAAACCTATCAGTGGAACGCCGGGTCGACCTATGTACAGAACCCGCCCTATTTCGAAAACATGGCCGACGGTCCGGCGGCCATCGAAGACATTACCGGGGCCCGGCCACTGGCCGTTCTGGGTGCGTCGGTCACCACCGACCATATTTCACCGGCCGGCGGCATCGCCAAGGACGGACCGGCAGGGAACTACCTCGCCGAACATCAGGTCGCCCAAAAAGATTTCAATTCCTACGGTTCGCGTCGCGGCAATCATCAGGTGATGATGCGCGGCACCTTCGCCAACATTCGTATTCGCAACGAAATGGCACCGGGCACCGAAGGCGGCGTTACCCGCCATATGCCGTCCGGCGATACCATGAGCATCTATGATGCGGCAATGAAGTACGTAGATGATGGCGTGCCGTTGGTCGTTATCGGCGGCACCGAATACGGCACCGGGTCCAGTCGCGACTGGGCCGCCAAAGGCACCCGCCTGTTGGGCGTCAAAGCCGTCATCGTCGAAAGTTTTGAGCGTATTCACCGATCAAACCTGGTTGGCATGGGTGTGCTGCCCATGCAGTTCAAGGACGGCGTCAGCCGAGAAACCCTGAAACTGGATGGTACCGAGACCTTTGACCTGACCGGCATATCGGGCGGCATCACACCGGGCATGGATGTTCATCTGAGCATTCACCGAACCGATGGCTCGACGGAGGAAACCACCGTTACCTGCCGCATCGACACCCAGGACGAGATTGATTACGTCAAGGCGGGCGGCATTCTTCATTATGTTCTCAAAAACCTGAACGCCTAGATTCAGCACGACAATGTGATTGGCCTGTGAGTGGTGCATTCGGGTATGTGTTGTGTATGAAATGCGCTCGCACATTGCTTGCCGTCGCCATGATGCTGTTCGCGTCTGGCCCGGCTTTCAGCGTTGATGCCCCCCTGACCGTTGTCGAACTGTTTACCTCGCAAGGCTGTTCGTCGTGCCCGCCAGCCGATAAATATCTTTCGGAATTGGCCGCCACCAGAGAAAGTAACGGCGTGCTGGCGCTGTCCTTCCATGTCGATTACTGGGATTATCTGGGCTGGAAAGACCCTTATTCATCCTCACGCAACACCCAACGCCAACGCGATTACGCCCGCAAAATGGATCTGCGATACGTCTATACGCCGCAAATGGTTATTCAGGGCGCGCATCAAACGACCGGTTCGAACCGTGTTGCGGTCGCCAGTCAAATCGCAAAAGCGCGACGCATGATCCGCGTACCAATTGAATTAAAGCGGTCTGGGCAAACTCTTTCGATAACCCTGCCAGACGCCACCGGAACACCCGAGGCAGACATCTTCATAGTCGTTTATGACAACACCCACACCACGGCGGTGAAGCGCGGCGAAAATCGGGGCGAGACCATTACCAACCGCAATGTTGTTCGCAGCATCACCAACATCGGCCAATGGCGAGGTGAAAGCAGCACCCTGACAGCCAGCGTCCCCGATAAAAATGACGGTGATGCCTGTGCCGTGATTATTCAGACGAAAAATCGGGGTGCCATTCTGGGTGCCGCGACAATGGCGCTCAATTAACAACAGCCACAGATTGTGATTGCCGAGACCTGAGCCACTGACAACACCGCTGGCACGGGCCCGGTGTGTGTGAAAGGATACCCTCAAATTTATAAACAATAGAGAGCAAGCCCGATGAACAGCCTGGTAATGGGACCGCGTGAATGGGCGATGCTGGTGTTGCTGTCCGTCATCTGGGGTGGGTCGTTTTTTTTCAACGAAGTTGCGCTGACCGCTTTCGGTCCTTTTAGTGTCGTTTTCGGGCGCGTCTCGCTGGCCGCCGTGGCGTTGCTCGTCTACATCCGTATTCGTGGTTATTCCCTGCCGACTGGAAGGCGGGCCTGGGGTATATTTATTATTATAGGCGCCATCAGCAATGCCATCCCGTTCAGCCTGATCGTTTGGGGGCAGACTCATATCACCGGCGGGTTGGCGTCTATCCTGAACGCCACAACGCCCCTGTTCACTGTCGTCCTTGCGCATTTCCTGACCACAGACGAGCGCATGACCCCAGCGAAGATTGCCGGCATCGCTCTTGGAATCTGCGGCGTCGCCGTGCTGATCGGACCGGGGGCGTTGGAAAATATCGGCGGACAGGTATTGGGCAAGCTGGCCATATTGGGGGCCACCATCAGCTATGGGCTGGCGATTATCTTCGGGCGCCGCATGAACGAATATCCAGCATCCGTTTCAGCAACGGGGATGCTGATTGCCGCTAGCGTGATGATGCTGCCGGTGATGTTGATTTTCGAGTCGCCAATGCAGGCGACCCCGGAACCGGTCGCCATTGGCGCCATCATCGGCATTGCCGTCGTCTGCACCGCGGCGGCCTATTTGCTGTATTTCGACATTCTGGCAAAAGCAGGCGCGACCAACCTGTCGCTGGTAACGATCCTGGTTCCCTTCAGCGCGCTGATACTCGGCGTCACCATTCTGGACGAGCCATTTACCACTGGTGCAATGGCCGGGCTGGCGCTGATTCTGGCCGGGCTGGCATGCGTCGACGGCCGTATATTCAAGCTGGGTCGCAAGGGCTAGACTAGGCCGCGCTCCATCACCGTGCTCATGCGTTTGGCAAAAGCCGCCGGGTCAGACACCGCTTCACCTTCGAGGATACGGGCCTGGTCAAGCAGCAGGAATGCCGCGTCGGTCATGATGTCGTCGGTGCCCTTGCCGTCACTGGCCGCAACCGCCAACTTGGCGATCAACGGATGGTCCGGGTTGATTTCCAGAATCCGCGCCGAGCCTGCGTCCAGTTGCTTGTGCTGGCGCAGCATCCGTTCAAGATGGATATCCATATCGCCATCGCCGGAAATCAGACAAACGGGGCTGTCGGTCAGGCGGTCTGACACCTGCACATCCTTGACCGCATCGCCCAGCGCCACCTTGCAGGCGACGATCAGGTCGTCCATGTCGGCCCGGTCCTTGTTCTTGGGCTTATCAGTCTTGTCCTTGGCGTCTCCGTCATCTGCGACATTGTCGAGATCGACATCGCCCCGGGTGACGGACTTGAACGGAATGTCCTGATAGCTGCCAACACCGGGCAGCCAGAATTCATCGATGGGATCGCACATCAGCAGCACTTCGATGCCGCGCGATTTAAAGCCTTCCAGTTGTGGGCTCTGACGCACCTGTTCAGGGTTTTCACCGGTAATGTAGTAAATGGCGTCCTGGCCTTCTTTTTTGTCGGCGACAACATCGGCCAGCGACCGCAGGCCTTCGTCCTTGGTGCTTTCAAACCGCACCAGCTCAATCAGCTTTTCACGGTTGGTCTGGTCTTCGTACAGGCCTTCTTTCAGCACCGCGCCGAAATTATCCCAGAACGGGGCGTATTCTTCGGGCTTCTTTTCCGCCTTTTTCTTCAATTCGGACAACACGCGTTTGGTCAGGCCGGTTTTGATTTTTGCCAGACGCGGATCGTGCTGGAACATTTCACGGCTGATATTCAGTGGCAGGTCCTGGCTGTCAACGATACCGCGCAGGAACCTGAGGTACGGCGGCAACAGGCCTTCGCAATCATCTGTGATAAAGACCCGATTGACGTACAGCTTGACGTGGCCCTTGCGTTCCGGCGTAAACAGGTCGAACGGCGGGGCCGAGGGAATAAACAACAGGTTTGTGTAGCTGATAACGCCCTCAATTGCGTTATGCATGGTCAACCAGGGTTCATCGAAGGCATGGCCGACGTGATTATAAAATTCCTTGTACTGCTCGTCGGTGATGTCCTTCTTCGGCAAGGTCCACAATGCCGAGGCCGAGTTCAGGGTCTTCTCTCCGTCCTCGCCAGCCATGACAATGGGAATACCGATGTGATCGGAATGAGATTTGATCACGTGCTCAAGGCGCGTTTCGTCCAGGTATTCCTTATCATCCTTGTTCAGGTGCAAAGTCACCGTCGTGCCGCGCCCATCACGCTCGGCATCTTCGATGGTGAACTCACCATGACCGTCGGAACTCCACATAAAGGCCTTGTCTTCGCCAGCCTTTCTGCTCACCACGTCAACCTGGGAAGCGACCATGAAGCTGGAATAAAAGCCGACACCGAACTGGCCGATCAGGTCGACCGTGTTGTCATCATCACCAGAGGCCTGCTCCAGAAACGCTTCGGTACCGGACTTGGCGATGGTGCCCAGGGTTTCTGCCAGTTCATCCCTGCTCATGCCGATGCCGTTGTCGATGACGCTTAATGTCTTGGCTTTTTTGTCGACCTTGATTTCAATTTTGAAATCCCCGTCGCCATCAATCAGCGCCGGGTCGGTCAACGCTGCATATCGCAGCTTGTCACAGGCGTCAGAAGCGTTGGATGCCAGTTCGCGCAAGAAAATTTCTTTCTGGCTGTACAGCGAGCGGGCGACAATATCGAGAAGCTTGCCGACTTCCGCCTGAAATGTGAATTTTTCCTTGGTCATGCCTGATGTAACTTTCTTTCTTCAATGGGTTTGTTGAGCAGCAAGTGATATGTGCGAATGTGAGACCATACGCAAGGGTAAAAATCTGATTTTTGCACCTCGCGACAACCCCAATTGGCTCCTATATTATTAAGAGATACCGACTTTTCCATAGGAGGCCCCCATGACATCTTCGTTGCGGATTGTCTTTCATGGCATGGATCATTCCGATGCCGTCCACGACCGTATCGTCTCTGAAATTCAAAAACTGGAAAAATTCAATGCCCGCATTACATCAGGCAGAGTCACCGTCGAAGCCCCCCACCATCACAAACGCAAAGGCAGCCTGTATGGCATTGCCATCGTCCTTGATCTTCCCGGAAGCGAACTGGTCGTCAATTCCAGCCGCGCCAACAACCCGGACCACAAGGACATCTACATCGCCATCCGTGATGCATTTGCGACATTGACCCGGCGCGTTACGGAGCTGTCGGATCGTCAACACGCCCACTAGGGAATGATCATGGTCGATGATCGCATCGACAAACAGCGCCGCCGATTGCTTGATGAGATCGAGTCCGAGGTTCGGGCCACGGAAGGCTATACCGGTCGCAATAAACTGTCCGATCAAGTGATGGCGGCAATGGCCAAGGTACCCCGGCACCGGTTTGTGCCACCCGATGTCGCCTATGCGGCCTATGCCAACCGACCGCAACCCATCGGCTTCGGCCAAACCATTTCGCAGCCCTATATGGTGGCCATCATGACCGACTTGCTCGACCTTGGGCCCAACAGCCGGGTGCTTGAAATTGGGTGCGGGTGTGGCTATCAGGCCGCCGTTTTGGCAGAGGTCGCAGGTGCGGTTTATTCGGTAGAGAAGATCGACGGGCTGGCTAAAAGCGCCCGAAAAAGATTAACGGAACTTGGCTATCAGACAGTCCATATAAAAAACGGGGATGGTTACAAGGGATGGTCTGAGGAGGCACCCTTTGATGCGGTCATAGTCACTGCCGCAGCTGCCTGTGTCCCACCTGCACTGGTCAAACAGTTAAAACCGGGCGGACGCATGGTGATTCCAATTGGCATGCCCGCCGCGCCGCAGGTTCTGAAAGTCGGCGAAAAAAATATGGATGGCAAAATTAGTTTCGCTTCCACACTGCATGTCGCATTTGTGCCGCTTGTTAAGAACTAGGACATCATTTTTACGGGAATATTCGAATGTTTTATATCCCCCGTCAGCAACGGCTCGAAATCCCGGCACAACTGGACCGCTTCTTCGGCCGGAATGTCCATTTCCTTGGGACGACAAATTCCGCCTAGGTCTTTGATGACATATTGCGAACAATTACGACAATCACCAAAACTATTGGTTCCGTTTTGCGCAACCAGCGTGGTGACGATCCCTTTCAGACTTTCCAGCAAGCCGGGGGCCTCTCCAAGTTCGGAAACGGCTATGGTAAACTTCTCCATGGGGTCGCGTGTCAGCATTTCATGCGCCGCCGGAGTTAGCTCCAGGCGTTTGGCGCGACCGTCAGAACCACAATTCAGCCGTTTGATCAGGCCCTTTTTTTCGAGCGCAATCAGTGTCTGAGAGACTGTGCCGCGAGTCGATGAGAGAAAATCGGCCAGCGCCCCGGGATTGCGGGATTGTTTTCGTGCCCGGCTAAGGTAGCGCAATACTTCCCACTGAACAGGCTTCATACCTTCTTCGTGCTGGGCGGCCCGGGCCAAGCGCCCCAGGCGCTCAATCTGGGCAACAATTTCTTCCGCGTTATCGGTCATGGTACTCCCCCATAGAGACACAACAAATTTACAGCCAGCCCCCTCATGATGCCGAAAACATCAAGGCCCGCTCATTTCGATTACAAAATGACATGCCGACCTAAAGGCGAATGTGATACTCATCACACTTGTAAAAATAATTGCAAAAGCCAGTTATCCCGGCTTTCTTGTCGACACCTGTTAAAAACGCTGCCGCCCGTTATCGAAGGAACTGACGATGGAAATCTTCTCCGACCCGCAAATCTGGATCAGCCTGTTAACCCTGACGGTGCTGGAAATCGTCCTTGGCATCGATAATCTGATTTTCATTGCCGTCCTTGTTGACCGTCTGGAGCCATCTCAACGCGAACGTGGCCGCCGTCTTGGCATAGGGATGGCGTTGATTACGCGGCTTTTGCTGCTGTCAGCCATTTCCTGGATTGTCGGCCTGACTGAGCCCCTGTTTCACGCTTTCGGCGAGGAAATATCCTGGCGCGACTTGATCTTGATCGGCGGTGGGCTGTTCTTGTTGACCAAGGCAACGCGGGAAATTCATGAGGGCATCGAAGGCGAAGAAGAGGCCGGGCCGAAAAAAGGCCTGCATGCCGGGTTCACAGCGGTGATTATTCAAATTGCGGCGCTGGACGTTATTTTCTCGCTGGATTCCGTGATTACTGCCGTCGGCATGGTCAACGAGCTGACAATTATGGTGATCGCGGTGGTTCTGGCGATGATCGTCATGCTGGCTGCGGCCGGAACGGTATCGGATTTCATCAGCCGTCATCCGACGATCAAGATGCTGGCCTTCAGTTTCCTGTTGCTGATCGGCATGGCGTTGGTCGCCGACGGGGCCGGCTTCTATATACCGAAGGGATACCTGTATGCGGCGATGGGTTTCTCGGTATTCGTCGAGATGCTCAACACGATGGCGCGCAGACCCCGGAAACGAAACGCTTAAGAAACCTGGCGGCGAAAAACGACGGAAAGATTGTTGCTCGGCATGGCATGGGTGCCTTCCAGCACCAGCCCATGCATGGCGGCCTCTTTCGCAACCGCTTCCAGGGTGCGCAGTCCCCATTCGGGATTGCGCCGTCGCAAATCTTCATCAAACGCCAGATTGCCTGCGGCCGTCGGCGTTCCTTCGACCAGATACGGGCCGTACAGGTATAAAACTCCGCCGGTATCCAAGATCCTTGCTGCCCCGGCCAGCAATCCTTTAGTCGTCTGCCACGGAGAGATATGAACCATATTGATGCACACGATGGCATCGGCCGCGGCAATCGGCCACTCCGTCTGTTCGACATCAAGCTGAATGGCCGGGCGCATTCGCCCTGTCGCCGCCCAATTGGCCCAGGCGTTGATTGAATCCGCCGCGCCGTCCGCCAATGTGACTTCGCTGGGCTGCCAGTCGACCCCGCCTAAGTGCTTCACGCACCAGGCCGCATGTCCGCCACTTCCCGACGCTATTTCCAGCACCAGCCCGGAAGACGGCAGCACCTGCTTCAGGACCCGAAGAATGGGTTCGCGGTTGCGCATCATGGCGGGTGGCTGTCGGCGAGCGTCGGTCATACCAAGTGAGTTAATACCCGACGCAGGTGCAAGCAAGGAAAATGCCTGTTTATGACCTGTTGCCAACTGTGTTAGTCAGAACGTCATGATGAAACGATTGAAAGCGCTGCTTGCCGGCGGAGCCGCCGCCAGCAATGAAACCGACGCCGCCGAGAAGCTGCGTCTCGCCACTGCCGCCCTGTTGATGGAGGCCGCCTGCATGGACGGTCACATTGACGATGCCGAGACCGGGACGGTCATCGCCCTGCTGACAAATCATTTCGAGCTGTCGGTCGAGGAAGCAACAGAGCTTGCCGAAGCCGGACGCCAAACCGTATCGGAGTCAAACGAGCTCTACGGATTCACCCGCACCATCAAGGATAACTTCGACCACAACCAACGGATTCAGATGATTGAGATGCTATGGCGGGTGGTTTATGCCGACGGCCAACTGCATGATTATGAAGCTAATCTTCTACGTCGCGTTACCGGCCTGATTTACGTGTCCGACCGTGACAGCGGCTCTGCCCGAAAAAGGGTGCTCGAACAACTTGACTTGAGCCCGTCGAACGTTCCATAAACCCTCTTTCCAATGCTCTTAAGCGTACATACGCGGAGATATTTATGACTTACCTTGTCATCGAAAACTGTATCAAGTGCAAATATCAGGATTGCGTCGAGGTGTGCCCCGTCGACTGTTTTTATGAGGGTGAAAACATGCTCGTCATTCATCCCGATGAATGCATCGACTGTGGTGTCTGTGAACCGGAATGCCCGGCCGAGGCCATTATCCCCGATACCGAGCCCGATACCGACAAATGGCTGAGCCTGAATACCGAGTATGCGGCCAAATGGCCGAACATCACGCGCAAGAAAGACAGCCCGGCCGACGCCAAGGATTGGGATGGCAAGCCCAATAAATTGGAGCAACTGAGCCCGAATCCCGGTCAAGGCGACTAAACAGTGCCTTGAACACCCCCAAAGGGGTGTTTTTACCCTTAAAAATGTGATATACTCCCGTATCCGGCCAAGGAAACGAGGTCGGTTTTTGTTGTCCGGGCACTAAAGTCCGGCTTTTTTTACGAAATAAGTGGAAGAAACATGGCTAAAGCGAAGAAAGATTTAATGTGCGGCCCGGGCGATTTCGTCGTCTATCCGACCCATGGTGTCGGCAAGGTCGTCGATATCGAAACCCGGGAAATTGCCGGACAAAAATTGCGCCTGTTTGTCGTTTCTTTCGACCACGAACGGATGACGCTGCGCGTCCCGACCGCCAAGGCCGAAGTTGCCGGTCTGCGCCGGCTTTCCAGCCGCAAGGTCATGGAAACGGCACTGACGACCCTGAAGGGCCGGGCCCGGGTCAAACGCACCATGTGGAGCCGTCGCGCCCAGGAATATGAAGCCAAAATCAATTCCGGCGACCCGGTTCTGATTTCAGAAGTCGTGCGCGACCTGCACCGCAACACCGGCCAGCCCGACCAGTCGTTCAGTGAACGCCAGATTTACGAAAAAGCCATTGATCGCTTGGCCTGCGAAGTCGCCGCCGTCGACAAGTCCGACAAGGAAAAGGCGATGGTCAAACTGGAGACCTTGCTGAGCGCCGAAAAACCTGAAAAACCCGAGAAGACAGAACAATCTGAAGAGGTCGCCAAGCCTGAAGAAAAAGCGAAAGCCGAACCGAAGGTAATAGAAGAGAATAAGCCTGCGCAAAAGGCCACGAGCAAGGCTGCAAAGCCGAAAACGGCTGCGAAAAAGCCCGCGGCGAAAGCCAAGCCAGCCGCCAAACCTGCGAAAAAGGCTGTAAAAAAGCCGGCGACGGCAGCTAAGGCAAAGCCAAAAGCCAAGAAATAAAGCCGACTATTCGGCGACGATGCGAACTACGTCTCCTGGGTTGAGGGGAGTCGAGCGGCTTTTGCCGTTCAGCAACTCGAACCATTCCACGGCGAATGTTTCTATCGGCATGCGGGCGCTGATGCTTTCCACCGTATCGCCCGGCTTTACCGTCCTTAAGCGAATTCGAAGCGGCTTGATTGCTTCCCTCTCGGCGCGTGTCATCTTACGAAAGCTATAGGTCGTGCGCCGCAAGTCCGTCGACATAGAAGCGGCCATTTTCGGCGGCGTCAGGAACAGCAACTGATAGGCGCGTTCGTTATCTTCGCGGATAACGACCAACCTGGCATCCCGGGACTGGCCGTTTTTTGTGACCCGGGTATTGCCAGTCGCCGCATCCATCCCGTTTACATCCAAAGTTTCGATGCCGCTGAACCGTGTCCCGTCAATGCGAATGGCGGCGAGGTATTTCGACACGTCCCCGGCCTTCAGGAAGGTGTCTGCATTGGCCATGGTGAAAATGATTTCCACACCATCGTTATTGCGCGCAAGAAGCTGGGTTGAACTGTTGAGCATGGTGAAACCGGACGGCACTTCAAACCGAATACCCAGGTCAGGGTGCTCGAACACCCGGCCCTTGCGGATGCCTTGCTTCGGGTCATCGCCGAACAGCAGACCATCGATCATGTCGTCATAGGCCCGCGCGCCCTGCTTGTTACCACTGGCCTGAACCATAGCGACCTGTTGTTTGGCGGCAGTGATGCGTTCGGACGTCAATGGGTGGGTCGACATGATGCTGTGCTGTTCGCCCCCGTCGCGGCCTTCCATTGTCGCCATCAGGCGGGTATGGGCCTGAAGCTTATGAAAGAACCCGGTCATGGCATTGGTGTCGTAACCGGCACGCGCCAGATAGCGCACCCCCAGCATGTCGGATTCCAGTTCCTGTTCACGGGAATAACTTTGCAGCGCCGCCTGCGCCCCGAAAGATGCCAGCGTCCCCGTTCCCGTTGGCGCACCGAGCGCGCTGCCGATAACGCCCAGCACCTGCAAGCCGATGTTAGTAGCCATGGTGGCGCTGTATCGCTGGGCCGTGTGGCGGGCCGTGACATGACCGATTTCATGGGCCAGGACACCCGCCATTTCGGCCTCGCTGGCAACCAGGGCCAACAGACCGCGCGTGATATACACATAACCGCCAGGCAGGGCGAAGGCGTTGACTTTTTCGTCGTTTAGAACAGTGAAGGTGTAACTCAGGTCCGGCAGTTCGGCATATCGTGACAGCTTTGCCCCGACAATGGCGACGTACGCGCCCAGTTCGTCTTCGTCGTACACACCACCGAACTGCTTGACGATTTTGACATGCTCAAGCCGCCCGACTTCCTTTTCCTTCTCCGGCGACATAAACGCGGTGAAGCTCTGTTTTCCAGTCGCGGGATTGACCGTACACGCCCCCAGCACCCCCGGCAGGGAAAGCAGCACCATTGCAACAAGACAGCGTTTCAGGTTCGCTCGAAGACCCGTCATCAATCCAACACCTCTATCTGTTCCGGATGGCTGGCTTCAATCATAGGGCCGTTAAATTTTTTCAGCCAGCCACGAACGCGTATTCTCTTGTTTTTCAGAGCCAAAAGATCGAACCCCGATTTTTTAAACAGTTTCATCGCCCGCTTGTCGATGGAAACGGTGAAGTCTTCACGCCAGTCGGCACCGAAGTTCAGATACGTGCGCCCCTTCACCGTCGCCGCATCAAGCACCACCCCCTCGACTAGGTAAAACCCGCCAATCAGGCCAGGAGTCTCGACAACGGGGCGAATCGCATACGCCGTAAGTGCCCACATGCCCCGCCGGGCGGCCCGTGCGGCAGCCTCGGCTTTCAGCATTTCAGGGGCTAATGAACGATTGTCCGGAAAGCTGTAAACCCGGGCCATGCCGTCATTCAACATTGTGCCCTGCACCCAGGTTTCACCATCCACATACAGGTGTGCCAAAAGTCTGCCGTAACGGTCCATGCGCCTGCCGCCGAAGCGCAGCTCGACCACATGGCCCAGTGTCAGTCTTTCCAGCGCCGCCTTTGCTTCGTCAGCAAGGGGCCATTTTTTAAAGCCGTCACGACCCAGCGGCAGCTTTGGTGCCTGGATGCCGACAAGACGCACCTGATTGGCGCCGAACACAGGCGTTCCCAGCATCACCGTGTCGCCATCGACAACCTGTACGACCCGCGCCACGCCGCCCACATCAAGCGCTGACGCGCCTGAGACAAGCGTCAGAAACAGAACGGCTGTGAGGAAACTAGACTTCAATGATTTCAAAATCATGGGTGATATCGGCCGTCTTGCCGATCATGACCGAGGCTGAACAATATTTTCCCACCGACAATTCAATGGCGCGCTCGACCGCAGTCGGTTTCAGGCCGCCGCCCTTGACGATGTAATGGACATGAAGCTTGGTCATCACCTTCGGGGTCTCGTCTGCCCGCTGGGCCGTCAACTCGACAGTGCAATCAACGACATCGGCGCGACCCTTTTTCAGAATATCGATGACATCGATGGAGCTGCATCCTCCCATTCCCAGCAACAACATTTCCATCGGGCGGATGCCCAGGTCTTTTCCGCCCACAGCAAGAGAGCCATCCATGACGACACTGTGGCCGCTGCCCGAACTGCCGACGAACATCATACCGTCGACCCACTTGACCGTTGCTTCCATGTCTGTGCTCCCAAGAATATCGTGACTGTAATTTTTACCACCGAGGGCGGGCCCATGCACTTATAATGTCAGGGTTATGGACGCCACACACACGCCTTCGGACCTGTACCCTGCCAGCAACTCCTTTGCCAGCGGCATGCTGGATGTCGGTGACGGCCACAAAATTTACTGGGAACAGTCCGGCAACCCCGAAGGTCCGGCAGTCGTGTTCCTGCACGGTGGGCCGGGGGCAGGGTGTTGGTCTCATCACCGACGCTATTTCGACCCTGAGCACTATCACGCCATCCTGTTCGATCAACGTGGCTGTGGCAACAGTACGCCGCACGGCAGAATCGAAAACAACACCACCGATCATCTAATCGCAGATATGGAACAACTGCGGGAGCATCTGGGCGTCGATGAATGGTTTTTATTTGGCGGGTCCTGGGGTTCGACGTTGGCGTTAGCTTACGGCGTTCATCATCCAGACCGCTGCTTAGGATTCGTTCTGCGCGGTATTTTTCTGGGGACGCCTGATGAACTGGACTGGTTTATGTTTGGTATCGCCACCGTGTTTCCCGAAGCCCACCGCACATTCACCGGTTTCCTGCCCGAAGACGAGCGCGACGACCTGTTTAATGCCTACTATCGCCGACTGATGGACCCGGATGAAGCTGTTCACCTGCCCGCCGCAGGTGCATGGACCCGTTACGAGACGTCGTGTTCGGTTTTCAAGCCCGACCCGCCCGCCCCGCCCGGAAAAGGCACCCCTCATTCCATGGCCATGGCCCGGCTGGAGGCTCATTATTTCAAGCACGACATGTTCCTGGGCAACACCGACATTATCGGCAACCTGCATCGGTTGGCCGACAAGCCGACGGTGGTCGTTCAAGGGCGCTACGACATGATTTGTCCCATTCGCACTGCCGACAGGCTGGTCCGCGCCTGGCCCAGTGAGGCCGACATCCGCTACTACATCATCGATGACGCCGGTCATGCGGCCAACGAACCAGGGATTCAGGCCATGCTTGTAAATGCCATGAACGATTTCAGAAGCCTTTAAATTTTTGAAGGCTTGCCCTAGAATGCCGCCAACACCAAACACCATATAACGATACCAGGGAACACGCCGTTGTCGATGATCACCAGAACATTACTCGCTGTCAGCATTTTCGCCGTAACGGCGTTTGTCGCTATTGATGATGCGCGGGCCGATGATCCGTCATTCATTGCCGTCGGTGCTGGCGCATATGACTGGAACCGGCAAAAGGAAGAAGGCGCGGAATTCAGGCTGGAATATCGCTCAGGTGATAAATACTGGGAGCTAAAGCCGATGCTCGCGCTGGCCGGAACATCCACCGGTCAAGGTTTTATCGGGGCCGGTGTGTTGATGGATATTTATTTCGGTCGTCGCTTTGTCGTTACCCCCAGTTTTGCGCCGCACTTGTATTTCGGCGGCAACGACGATCTGGACCTGGATTATCCGCTGGAATTCCGGTCACAACTGGAAGCCGCCTATCGCTTCGATGATCGCTCTCGCATAGGCATCGCTGTGTCGCATTATTCCAACGCCAGCCTGGGCGACACCAATCCGGGCACCGAATCGGCGATGCTGTATTACGCCGTTCCCATCGACAAAATTTTCGGCAACTGATACCTAGCTCCTAGGCGCCCGTAGCTCAGTCGGATAGAGCACCAGATTCCTAATCTGGGGGTCACAGGTTCGAATCCTGTCGGGCGCACCATTTCATTAGGCGATTCAGGGTTTTCTGAACTCTTTCAACCGGTTGATCAGGCCGTTGGTCGATGGATCGTGGTTATCGACAGGCACATCACCGTCAAGATCGGCGAGCATCTCGCCAGCCAGTTTTTTGCCCAGTTCAACCCCCCATTGATCGAAGGAGTTAATGTTCCAGATGATGCCTTGAACGAATGCCTTGTGTTCGTAAAGCGCGACCAGCGCCCCCATGGTGAACGGATCAAGACGGCGGAACAGCAGTGTATTGGTCGGCCGGTTCCCGGGTAACACCCTGTGCGGCAATAGCGCCTCAATTTCATCGGCATCAATACCCCGGTCCTGCAATCCGGTCCTGATGTCGTTTTCCGTGTTGCCCATCATCAGCGCTTCCGTCTGGGCCAAAAAATTTGCCAGCAAGACGTTGTGATGATCGCCCATTGGTGTGTGAGGATCGGCGGCGGCCATAAAATCGGCAGGGACAAAATCCAGCCCCTGATGCAATTTTTGCAGAAGGGAATGCTGACAGTTGGTGCCGGGCTTGCCCCAGATCACCGGCGCCGTATCATAATCAACCGTATTGCCATCCCGGTCGACCGCCTTGCCATGGCTTTCCATATCGATTTGCTGAAGGTAGGCCGGCAGCCGGTTCAGGCGATGGTCATAGGGAAACACCGCATGCGCCTTGATACCGAAGAAATTGATGTACCAGATACCCAGCATGGCCAGGATGACCGGCATGTTCTGGTTTAAGGGTGCCGACTGAAAATGATCGTCCATGGAGCGTGCGCCGGCCAGCAATTCTTCGAACCGGTCCATGCCGACAGCCAGCGTGATCGGCAATCCAACGGACGACCATAAGGAAAACCGCCCCCCGACCCAGTCCCACATCTCGAAAATATTTTCCCGCGGGATACCAAATTCGATGGCCCGGTCGACATCGGCCGTGGTTGCAACGAAGTGCTTTTCAATCATTTCGGCACCACCACTTTGCTGCATCATCCAGTCGCGCGCCGTGCTGGCATTCAGGCTGGTCTCCCCGGTCGTAAATGTTTTTGATGAAACAATGAACAAGGTGCTTTGCCAAGGCACCTTGGCCAGGGCATCGCCAATCATCCCGCCATCTGCGGTCGAAACATAATGAAGCTTTAAAGAGCTATCGGCATAAGGGCCAAGCGCCTTGGTCACCATGCGCGGCCCCAGGCTTGAACCTCCAATTCCGATGCAAACGATATCGGTGATCCGCTTGCCCGTTACACCGGTCCACGAGCCATTGCGAACCGCATCGGAGAAATCACGCATGTGCGTCTTTACCGAGTCAATCCCGGCCATCACGTCGGTGTCATCGATGATCAGCGATTTGTCGGTTTCCCGCCTGAGCGCGGTGTGAAGGGCGCGGCGGTTTTCGGTCACATTGACCACGTCGCCGGCAAACATACGCTCGCGCCATGCCTCGACATCCGTCTCGGTGGCAAGATCGAGCAGTCGATTGATGGTTTCTTCATCAATAAGATTTTTTGAATAATCAAGGAAAACGCCGCAGGCTTCGGTTGAGAACCGCTCGAAGCGGTCGGTGTCGGCGGCGAACAGATCACGTATCCGCCATTGGGCGGCACCACGTTGATGCTTTTGAAGGTTCTTCCAGGCCGGTAATTCTGTCAGCGTTGACAAGCCGTATTTCCTTATTGTTTTCAAGCCTTCACACTCGATTAGCACAAACCGGAGCACCCTGTCTTGGGCGATCTGGAGAGATTACTGAAACAACGTTTAATCGTTATTTATTAATGATCTGCAAATTTTCCCGCCGAATCCTGTTTGAATATATTCTGTGCCTATATTTGATCTCGATTCCTGACATCAGTCGTGACACAATCCGCGCTGCCTCAGGGATATTTCAAGGACTTCCACAATGAATACATCACATATCTTCCGCACTTTCGCTGCCGCTAGCGCTTTGCTTGTCGGCGCAACATTTTCCGCCACCGCCGAGGATGTCACCCTGTCCCACAAAGGACTGACCCTGAGTGCCAACCTTGATCTAGCCGACGGAAAAGCGCTGGGCGATGGTATTGTTCTGATCACCCATGGCACCCTGGCTCACAACAAGATGGAAATCATTGTTGCCCTGCAGGAACTGCTCAAGGAGCGTGAACTTAGCTCCCTGGCCATTCAGCTCAGCTTTTCCCAGGATAATCGTCGGGGCAACTTTGACTGCAAGACCGACATTCGTCACAAGCACACCGATGCGGTCGATGAAATCGCCCTCTGGGTCGATTGGCTGAAAAGCAAGGGTGTCGGTGACATCGTGCTCAGCGGCCATTCCCGTGGCGGCAATCAGACGGCCTGGTTTATGGCCGAGCGCGATGACGACAAAATCAAGGGGGCGGCGCTGATCGCGCCATCCGTCTGGTCATACGACGAATCGAAGACAGCCTATAAATCCCGATACAAAGTCGATCTGGAACCCCTGCTTGGAAAGATGCAAGGGCTGATCAAGGCCGGAAAGGGCGACAGCATCGTCAAGGGCGTCAATGTTATCTATTGCGCCGATGCATCTGTTACGCCCGATAGCTTCATCAGCTACTATGACAACAATCCGCTGCGCAATTCGCCCACAGCACTAAAGAAGGTTAAAAAGCCAGTGCTGGTCATATCCGGGTCCGAAGACACCGTCGTCAAAGGTCTACCCAAGGCAATCGGCAAAATGGGGGCCGATAATATCAGCGTCGCCGACGTCGATGGCGCCGATCACTTTTTCCAGGATCTGTATGGTGAGGATGTCGCCGACTTGATCGCCGAGTTTATTGAGACGCTGAAGTAACCTAGCCGAACTTCGCGATCATCACGCCGAGCAGGGCCAACAGCCCAAGCCCGACACCGCCGACGCTGAGCAGCAACAGCAACATGCTGCGCTTTTTCTTCTTCTTTTTCTTCTTTTTCTTTCCGGCGGCTTTCTTGCCCGATTTCTTGGCCGGGGCCTTTTTCTTTACCGCTTCTTCTTCGCCCTTTTTTTCCTTGTAGATAATTTTTGAGGCCGACTGGTCCGAATCCGGATCGTATCTTTCTTCAATGACACGTACCGCCATGTGGTGCGGACTGGCGATCAGCATGCGGCCTTGATGGATCGCCATATTCTTGTCGTCATGGACAGAATCCAGCATCCAGTTCCCGTTCTTGAACGAATAAATCTCGAATGAAATGTCAGAAGCCACGCGCATGCCCCCTCGTGTTGCCCGTCTTCGGACAGGCAACCCAGAGGCCGCGAAGGCCTGTTACTGACAATTCTAAAATCATGCGTCTTTAACTTTGTAGTTCGCGGCACCCAGCAGGAACCTGTCAGCGCCATCATCGGCAAGACAAGGCATGATGACGCTACGATATAAAATGGTCTCGCCAGCGGCATTGACGAATTCGCTGCCAAGGGTAATCGGTATCCGTTTCATCTGGACGCGTTCATAATAGTGCACAGCCTGTCCAAGCAATGTGTTTTCAGGGACGTTAGAAACCGACTGACCGACAAGATCACACGAACCTTCGGCGCTGTAATCGGTACCAATACGTTCGAAAATCGGCTCTTGGCCATTGTTCATATCCAGCACCCAGATTGCCGTTTCAATATCGCCTACGTCCTGGATCAGAACCGAGCTGAGCGTCGGCACCGGATCGCTTTTCTGGGCTGCACGCCAGAGCATCAGAAAGCGATGCGCCATGCGTCGTTCCATTCCCTGCGGTTGGTCTTGCATCGGCTTTACATTCCTTTGTTTATGTCGTCATCGATAATGGTGAGTCGATTTTACGCCATAATGAAATATCGATAACACCAAAATATTTAGAGTGTCCTAACGAAAAACACCCGCCAAGGCTAGCCCGACGGGTGTAATTCATGCCGTTTTAGTGCGGCGACTGTCTCTGGATTAAATCACCTTGCGCAATTCGACAACGAAGTTGTCCATTTCATTGCCCAGGACTTCACCCTGTTGCGACAGTTCACCGGCCGCAGACAGAACTTCACCAGCGGCCTGACCGGTTTCACCGGCTGCCGTTGTTACCTGGGTTATATTGGTGGTCACTTCGGACGTACCGGCCGATGCCTGTTCCACGTTACGGGCGATTTCCTGTGTCGCAGAGCCCTGCTCTTCGACCGCAGCCGCGATGGCGGTGGAAATCTCGTTAATCTCGCCAATGGTGCTGGTGATGCCCTGAATGGCGTCAACCGCATCCTTGGTTGCGGTCTGAATACCGCCGATCTGGGTGCCGATTTCCTCGGTCGCCTTGGCGGTCTGGTTGGCCAGGTTTTTAACTTCCGAAGCAACAACCGCGAAGCCCTTACCGGCATCACCGGCACGGGCCGCCTCAATGGTTGCGTTCAAAGCCAGCAGGTTGGTCTGCTCGGCAATATCGGAAATCAGTTCAACAACCTCGCCGATTTTTTGTGCTGCTACGGCCAGACCCTGGACCTGCTCGTTACTGCGTTCGGCTTCTGTCGCTGCGTTGGATGCGATTTGGTTGGACTGGTTAACCTGACGGTTGATCTCGCTAATCGACGAAGACAGCTCTTCAGCGGCTGATGCAACCGTCTGCACATTGGTCGAGGCTTCTTCGGCCGCAGCCGCCACAGACGTTGCCTGTTCCGACGTTGCACCCGCAGTGCTTTCCATGGACTGAGCCGTCGATTGCAATTCCGTCGCCGCAGAGGCCACAGTTTCAACGACAGTCTTCATGTTCCTTTCGAAGTCATCGGCAACCTTGGTGAAATCGACAACCTTGTCCGACATAACCTGGGTGGCTGCGTTAATGGTGCGACTGGCGTTTAGGAAACTGCCGGTCATGCCTTTTTCGGCGATGCGACGGTAGTATTTGTTGTCTCGCACATATTCCAGACACGCCGCCGATTCCCGAACATACGCATCGGAACGGTCAATCAACCGGTTGATGGCATGAAGCAATTCTCCGGCGGTACCGCTTTCGGTGATGTTGAGAACGCGCGATTCGAAATCTCCATTGGCGACTGCTTCACAAACAACCAGCGCCTTTTGAATGGCCGCGTCATTGTTACTACCACTTCCGAACATATCTTGTTTTCCTTTTCCCCTGAGGCCCCGATAGAGCCTGAAATTATTACGTTTCGGCTCGACCGCTTACATCAGGCCAGCGATGAACTCGTCGTATTCCATGTTGTTTTCAGCCAATAGGTCGACAACCATCTTGAAACCGGCCTCCATGCCATCCTTGGCGTTAGCGTGTTTTTGTTCTTCGGCCAGCAGATTTTTGTACAGCGGGATAATGGTATTATCCAAAATCTGGCGGTCAGGAACCCGGCGATTGGAATGGTACCCAACGACATTGCCGCTGGCATCGCGGCTTGGCGTCACATGCGCCAGCACCCAGTAATGATCGCCGTTGGCCGAACGGTTAACCACATAGGCAAAAATCTCTTTACCGTCTTCAATGGTGTCCCACAGCAACTTGAAGATGCAGCGTGGCATATCGGGGTTGCGAATTTTGGAATGGGGCTCACCCAGACATTCAGATTCCGTGTAATCCGCCAGCTTAAGAAAAACGTCGTTAACGTAGGTCATGCGACCTTTTAAATCCGTTTTCGAAACGATGATTTCATCATTCTCGAAAGTTCTCTCTACACCTGTCAGGCTCTTGTCTTGTGCCATGGGTCTCTCCCCTTCATAGTTTGTTTCATTCGCACGAGCTTTACTCGCGTCCATACTCCGCAGCACGCACTTTAATGTAGAGCTTGCCGCTATAACTGATCAATTTGGTGGGACAATCTAACCGATTGAATTCACAAGGTCAATCCGTTGTGTTGTCGAAATAAGGTCTTAAATTCTCCTGGCTTTTTCACGAACGAAGTGTGCCGCCAGTGGCTTTTTCGACAGCAGCAACAATGTTTGATGATACCGCTTCGATTTCTGCATCGGTCAAAGTCTGATCCGTCGGCTGCAGGGTGACACTAACGGCCAGAGATTTTTTGCCATCGCCTAGATTTCCGCCTGCGAATACATCAAAGACATTAACGTCCCTGATCAGTGTCTTGTCAGCAGACATGGCGGCGGCGATCACGGCGCTGGCGCTAATAGCTTCATCAACGACAAAGGCGAAATCGCGGCCAACCGGATGGAACGCTGGCAATTCAACCAGTTTTCGGGTCGACCCCTTTTTGGCCTTCGGTTTCGGCAGATTATCCAGATAGACCTCGAAAGCGGCAACCGGTCCGTCGACGTCCATCTTGGCCAACACACCGGGATGAACTTCACCGAATCGGGCGAGTAGATTCTTCGGCCCCAATTGCAGGCAACCTGACCGTCCCGGGTGATACCAGGGTGCAGATTCTGCCACCACCTGCAGCTTTTCAACCGGCACCCCTGCCGCCGAAAGCGCGGCCAGGGCATCGGCCTTGGCATCGAAAACATCGACAGGTCGCGGCGGCATCGACCAATTGCGCCGACCGCTTTTACCGGATCGAATACCGCAGGCCGCCATCATCTGGCCAGCAGGCGTGTCGTCGGAAAACTGCGGTCCGATTTCGAACAACGGCGACGAATCCATTCCCTTGTCGGCATTGCGTCCGGCCGCAGCAATCAAATTAGGCAGGGCCGACGGGCGCATGGAGTCCAGATCGGAACTGATCGGGTTAACCAGCTTTAGCTCATCAGCGCCACCGCCGAACAAGACCGCCTGATCGCTGGGCAGGAATGACAAGGTCACCGCTTCGGTCAAGCCTCGCCCGGCCAGCGCACGCCTGACGTCGGAACGGCGCCGTTGTTCTGGCGACAGCGCCGGTTCCGGCAAGTCACTGAGGCGCGGCATCGGCGTCATCGGCAGTTTGTCGTAGCCGTGAACGCGAACTACTTCTTCGACCAGACAGGCCTCGCCGACAATGTCATTACGCCATGTCGGCACAGAAACGGTCATTTGGGTATCGGTGCCGTCCTGGGTGAAGCCGAGGACATCGAGAATGCGTTTCATTTCAGCCAGTTCGACCTCGACCCCGGCCAGCTCTTTGACCCGGGCGGGACGAAAATCAACGGTTTGGGAATCTGGCGACGGGCTTTCGGCAACAACGATGTCGGAGGCCTCGCCACCACAGATATCGAGAATCAATCGGGTGGCTATTTCCATGCCTGGCTCAAGGAATGCGGAATCAATGCCGCGTTCAAACCGGAAGCGAGCGTCTGATTGCAGGTTCAGCTTGCGCCCGGTCGCCGCCGTGCGGATCGGATCGAACAGGGCCGATTCAACAAACACGTTGACGGTGTCTTCGGTACAACCCGATGCCTCGCCGCCCATCACCCCGGCCATGGCTTCGGCGACCGTATCGTCGGCGATAACGGTCATTTCGCTGTCCAGTTCGTATTCCTTGCCGTCCAGGGCCAGCAATTTTTCGCCGTCCTTGGCCATACGGGCGCGAATGTCGCCGTTGACTTTGTCGGCATCGAAAACATGCAGCGGGCGGCAATGTTCGATGGTCATCAGGTTGGTAATATCGACGAGCGCCGAGATCGGGCGCAGGCCAATGGCCAGCAATTTGTCGGCCAGCCATTTCGGACTTTCGACATTGTTGACGCCACGAATGGTGCGCCCGACGAAGGCTGTGCAGGCGTCTATGTGATCGGCATCGAAATCCAGATGCACCTTGATCGGACTTTCGAAGCTACCCTTCACAGGGGTCGCATCCAACGGCTTTAAGGTGCCAATCCCACTGGCCGCCAGATCGCGCGCGATGCCGCGCACCCCGAGGCAATCGCCCCGGTTCGGCGTGATGGCGATGTCGATCACCGGGTCGTCCAACCCTAAGACCTCGACAGCCGGCGCACCAAGGGGTGCATCATCAGATAATTCGATAATGCCGTCGTGTTCGTCCGACAAGCCCATTTCGCGTTCCGACAGCAACATACCGTTGCTTTCGACGCCTCTGATTTTGGCTTTCTTCAGCTTGATACCGGTACCGGGAATAGACGAGCCGCTGGCGGCGAATACGCCCTTCATACCGGCACGCGCGTTCGGTGCACCGCAGACAACCTCGACTGTTTCGCTTCCGGTATCGACGGTGCAGACCTGTAACTTGTCGGCATCGGGGTGTTTTTCGGCGCCGAGCACCGAAGCAACGACAAAGCCTTCCAGGCCTTTCGAGCGTTCGATGACTTCTTCGATCTCGAGACCCAGCATGGTCATGCGTTCGCACAGTGCATCCAGCGTCGCGTCGGTATCGAGATGTTCTTTCAGCCAACCCAACGTGATTTTCATCGGCTTAGCCCCCCGACCATGCCCGGGACTTCCAGCGACTTGAACCCGTAATGGCGCAGCCAGCGCAGGTCAGACTCAAAAAATGTTCTCAAATCCGGGATGCCGTATTTCAGCATGGCGATGCGTTCGACCCCCATACCGAAGGCGAAGCCCTGATACTTGGTTGAATCAATGCCGCAATTTTCCAGCACCCGCGGATTGACCATGCCGGAACCCAGAATTTCCAGCCAGTCATCACCGGCACCAATGCGCAACTCGCCATCTTTTTTGGTGCAGCCAATATCAACTTCAGCCGACGGTTCGGTAAACGGGAAATAGCTGGGACGGAAGCGGACCGGCAGGTCGTCCATATCGAACATGGTCCGACAGAAATCAATTAGGCAGCCCTTCAGGTGGCCCATGTTGATGGTCTCGTCAACGACCAGACCTTCGATTTGGTGAAACATCGGCGAATGGGTGGCGTCGTAGTCACACCGATAGGTACGGCCCGGAACGATAATGCGGATCGGCGGCTTGGTGTCCTGCATGGTGTGGATTTGCACCGGCGAGGTGTGAGTGCGCAACAGCTTGCGGTGGCCATCCGTCTCGCCGGGCAGATAAAAGGTGTCGTGTTCCTGTCGGGCCGGATGTTCGGGCGGAATATTCAGCGCGGTGAAGTTATACCAGTCTTCTTCGATATCGGGGCCTTCGGCAACGGTGAACCCCATTTCGCAGAAGATCGCGGTCATTTCGTCGATGACCTGACTGATCGGATGAATGGAGCCTTCGGTTTCCGGGCGAGCTGGTAGGCTGACATCGACTTTCTCGGCCATCAGCCGGGCATCCAGCTCAGCCGTGCTCAGGTCCGCCTTGCGGGCCTCGATGGCATCAGAAATTTCCGACTTCAGGGCATTAATGGTCTGTCCGGCTTCGCGGCGGTCCTCGGGGTCCATGGCACCCAGACCCTTCATTGCCTGAGTAATGGCACCCTTTTTACCCAGCGCCGATACGCGCACGCCATCCAGCGCATCCAGCGTGTCGGCTGCGGCGATGGCCTGGGTCAGGTCGCCTCGAAGTTTGTCGATATCGTCCATGTTTGGTCCGTCAAATAATCTGTGAACTGAATTAAGCACGAAAAAGGGAGCAAAGCTAACAGCCTTGCTCCCCGTATTCTTTAATTCCCGAAAACTTCAGGTATTCAGGACTTGGCGAGCGCCGTTGTGGCTTCGTCGGCCAGGGCCTTAAAGGCCTCGGGCTCGCTAATCGCCAGTTCGGACAAAACCTTACGGTCCAGTTCGATGCCGGCCTTACCGAGCCCGTTCATAAAGCGGGAATAGGTCAGGCCGTGCTGGCGCGCACCGGCGTTGATGCGCTGAATCCACAGGCTGCGAAAATTCCGCTTTTTGGCGCGGCGATCGCGATAGGCGTATTGCAGGCCCTTCTCGACGCGTTCAATCGCGACGCGGAAACTGCTCTTGGAACGACCGCGGTAACCGCTGGCCATATCCAAAACTTTTTTGTGACGTGCGTGCGACGAAGCGCCGCCTTTAACTCGTGCCATTGTTCCGGTCCTCTACTACTTGGCGTTCGGCATATAGGATTTGACGATGCGGGCGTCAGAAGCACACAGGATCATGGTGCCACGCGCTTTACGCTTCATCTTTTGGGGACGTTTGCTCATGCCGTGTTGCTTCAAGGCAACGTTCGCCCGTACTTTGCCGGTGCCGGTCAGGCGAAAGCGCTTTTTGGCGCTGGACTTGGTCTTCAACTTGGGCATTTTACATTCCTTACATGATCGAAAATGTATTTTGAGCAGCTGGGCATGCCCTGCCGGACCGCTCGCGAAGCGCGGGTTATAGCGCTCAAACAGGGCTATTGCAAGCATTAGCCCTGTTTATTTATTAATGCCCCTCAATCGCCGGGCGGGGCTCCTCGCCCCTTGGCTTTCGCCGAACAATCGGCGGCCCGCAGTCGCGGGCTTGGAAGAATATGATTCTTGTAGAAATTTAAGCGTCGGAAGGAGCTTCATTCTCATCCGTCATTCCCGCAGGCTGAGAATCCAGCTCTTCGTCAAGCATCTCTAGACCCCCGCCTACGCGGGGGTGACGGGGATAAATATGGCTCCTGATGACTTTTATGGTCTGGCTTCCAGAATCCGCGCCACGCAGTGCGCTAAACATGCTCCCGCCCACCAAGATGAGGGGCAAAAACAAAGCCCGCAAATGCGGGCTTTGTTTAAACAAGAACGAAGTAAGTGCTTCGTGCTTACTTCGGCGCCACGATCATGATCATCAGGCGGCCTTCCATACGCGGGAATTGCTCGACCTTGACCCGGTCTTCCAGTTCCGCACGGATACGGTTCAGCACGTCCATGCCGAGCTCCTGATGGGCCATTTCACGGCCGCGGAAGCGAATGGTGAATTTGACCTTGTCTTCGTGGTCCAGGAAGCGCCGGGCGTTGCGCATCTTGACTTCATAGTCGTGCACATCAATGCCGGGGCGCATCTTGATCTCTTTGACCTCGATGACTTTTTGTTTCTTGCGGGCCTCGTTGCGCTTTTTCTGTTCCTCGTACTTGTACTTGCCGTAATCGAGGACTTTGCACACGGGCGGTTCGGCATTGGGCGACACCTCGACCAGATCAAGGCCGGCCTCGAATGCCAGTTCAATACCTTCTGCAACGGAAATTACGCCGACCATTTCTCCGTCGGCTCCGACGACGCGCACACTTTCGGCGTCGATCATATCGTTAACACGCGGACCCTTGCGGACCGGCGGCTGGTTCATCGGACGTCTCGCTATTGTAATAGCTCCTCTATGGTTACGGGCCCGGCTTCTGGTGTGGTCCGGACGCTTCGTCGGCAAGTCTAGCGACTGCGTCACCGAGCGCAAGAATTTCCTGATCCTTGCCGCCAAGGCGACGCATGGCCACCGTGCTTTCTTCGGCCTCGCGGCCACCAACAACAAGGATCACCGGTACGTGAGCATGGGAGTGTTCGCGAACCTTGTAATTGATCTTTTCATTGCGCAGATCAAGCGCTGCGGTCAATCCGGCGGCATCCAGGGCTTGCTTGACCTGGGCTGCGTATTCATCGGCCGCTTCGGTAATGGTGGCGACGACGACCTGTACAGGGGCCAGCCACAGCGGGAAGCGCCCGGCGTAATGTTCGATCAAAATACCGATAAAGCGCTCGAACGAGCCCAGAATGGCCCGGTGCAACATCACCGGGCGGTGTTTTGCGCCATCTTCGGCGATATAACTGGCGTCCAGTCTTTCGGGCAGAACGAAATCGACCTGTAAGGTGCCGCATTGCCATTCGCGGCCGATGGTGTCGCGCAGCACGAATTCCAGTTTCGGACCATAGAACGCGCCCTCGCCGGGGTTCAGCGTCCACTCCAGACCTGTTTCTTCAAGTGCCTCTTTAAGGGCGTCTTCGGATTTGTCCCAGACGTCATCGGCCCCGGCGCGCACATCCGGGCGGTCCGAGAACTTGACGACCACATCGGTGAAGCCGAAGTCCTTGTACACAGACAGCAGCAATTCACAGAACTGTTCGGTTTCCGCCGTGATCTGGTCTTCGGTACAGAAAATATGGGCGTCATCTTGCGTGAAGGCGCGGACCCGCATCAGGCCGTGCAGTGCGCCCGAAGGCTCGTTGCGATGGCACGAGCCGAATTCGGCCATGCGGATCGGCAGGTCGCGATAACTGGTCGTGCCCTGCTTGAAAATCTGCACATGGCATGGGCAGTTCATCGGCTTGATCGCCAGAATCTTGTCCTCAGACTCCGAGATGAACATATTCTCGCGGAATTTTTCCCAGTGCCCTGAATCTTCCCACAGCTGACGATCGACCAGTTCCGGGGTGTTGACCTCTACATATCCGCCGCCGTCCAGACGATGGCGCATGTAGTCCTGAACGACGCGATACAGACGCCAACCATTGGGGTGCCAGAACACCGAGCCGACGGCGACGTCCTGCAAATGGAACAGCGACATTTCGCGCCCCAAACGCCGGTGATCGCGCTTTTCCGCTTCTTCCAGCATGTGCAGGTATTGTTTCATCTGTTTTTTGTCAGGCCATGCGGTGCCATAGACCCGTTGCAGCATTTCGTTTTTCGAATCGCCGCGCCAATAGGCCCCGGCCAGCTTCATCAGCTTGAAATGCTTTCCCAGCTTGCCCGTCGATGGCAGGTGCGGGCCCCGGCACAGGTCGATAAACTCGCCCTGACGGTACAGCGTGATGGTTTCGTCAGCCGGAAGATCGGAAATGATTTCCGCCTTGTAGGCCTCGCCAAGTCCCTTGAAAAACTCAATCGCATCGTCGCGGTCCCAGACCTCGCGGGTGATGGCCTCGTCACGACCGACGATCTCCTTCATCCGCGCCTCGATCTTCTCCAGATCTTCCGGCGTAAACGGATCGGTGACGGCAAAATCATAGAAGAAGCCATTTTCAATGGACGGCCCGATGGTCACCTGTACGTCCGGGTACAGTTCCTTCACTGCCTCGGCCAGCACATGGGCGGCGTCATGGCGCAGCAGTTCCAGCCCGTCTTCGTCCTTGGACGTGATAATGGCGACCCCGGCGTCAGACTCGATCGCGCGCGACAGGTCCCACAGTTCGCCCTCGTCATCATCAAACGAGACACGCACCGCAAGCGCCGCCTTGGCCAGGCCGGGACCAATGTCAGCGGCCAGCTCGGCACCGGTAACCGCACCGTCGAATTTTCTCTCACTGCCGTCGGGAAGCGTAATCGCGACCATGTTAAACCTTCAAATTCTTGAGTTCGGGGAATGTAGAGCCATACGCGCCCAAGTCAACCGGCTTTCAGTGCCGCGAGGACCTCTTCAACGCCAAGGTCATCCAGTCGTTCCTTGCGCAAAATAGTGACGTCGGCACCCCGTTGACCGCACAGTGCCGGATTAGACGTATTGGAATAAAGCACGATGGACGAACACCCCAACGCCGAAACCAAATGCATCGGCCCGGTATCATTGCCAATTGCCAACCTTGCGTGTCGTGCTAGTCCGGCGACCTGCAACAGGTTGGTGCGTCCACATAAATCGAGTGCATCAGGGGCTTGTGCCTTGATCCGCGCCAGACTGTCGGCCTCGGCCCCGGTACCCAGCAACACAGAGCGGATGTTCTTATCAGCCAGCTTCAGGGCCAAGTGGGCATAATTATCCGTCCCCCAGCGTTTGTCCGGGCGGTGCGGCGCGCCACCGGGCACCAGCAATGCATAATCGCCGGTCAGCCCGAATTCGGAAACGTCAGCATCAAGCCCGGCCAGCCCCGTGACGCTTTCGGGGCCCGGCACGGCATCAATACCGGCCATTTTCAACTGCTCGACCTGTCGGTCGATGGTGTGCATCAAGTCGCGGTCCGGATTGGCATGCGGGTGCGAGCAGCCCGACGCAATGCCTGACCATTGGGGCATCGGGCCAGGCCTGAACAAATTAAAATAACGCCCGCTGCGCCCCGATGTTTGCAGATCATAGACCCGCTTGAAGCCAGCCGAACGCAAGCGTCGGCGCAAGGCCAGCCAGCCGATAATGTTGAAGCGCCCCGGACGCGTGTCTTCCCAGACATCATCAAAAAAACCCGTGGACCGCGCAAAATCTACATAAGGGGCCGTCGTCAGGCAGGTCACCGGAGCATTGTCGTGGTGTTGGCGAATGGCCGCCATCGGCCCCAGCGCCTGAACAAAATCGCCCAGCGCGCCCAGCTTGATGACAAGGATTGCGTCATTACTCATTTTTGTGGAGCGACTTTTTCCTGCAGGACTTCGTTATAAACGTCGATGGTTTTAGCGCACATGGCGGCTTTCGAGAAATTCTCAACGACATTGGCAACTGCCGTTTCCGCCAGTTTTTCACGCGCCCCCATATCCAGGTCCAAGGCCTTGTTGATGGCTGCGGCCAGATCATCGGCATCGCCCGGTTCAACCAGCCAGCCAGTCTTGCCCTCAATCACAGTTTCCTGCGCCCCGCCATGGTTGGTCGCAATCACCGGACGGCCCAGCGCCTGAGCCTCGGGCACGACGCGGCCGAAGGCTTCCGGGTCGGTAGATGCAGACACTACGACATCGGTCAGCATGTAGGCCGCAGGCATGTCCTGACAGTCTTCGACAATACGCACGATCTCGCCCAGATTATGGGACGCGATCAGCCGTTCCAGTTCTTTCTTATATTCCTTCCGCCCCTGATCTGATCCGACCAGCAAACAGCGAATGTCGCGCCGCCCTAACCGGGCAATGGCCTCGATAAAAACAGCCTGCCCCTTCCATCTGGTCAGACGTCCGGGCAGCATGACCACGGGCAAACCATCTTCGACGCGCCATGCGGCAGCCAGCCCCATGACCCGTTCTGCCGTCACCTTGGTGGCGTCGAATTTGTTCAGGTCGACACCCCGGTGAATGACTCGAAGCCGCGCAGATTCAACGCCATATTTGCGCCGGATGTGGCCAGCGATAAACCGGGAAATGGCGATCACCCGCTGACCGCGAGTCATCACGGAATTATAACGGAGCTTCATCCAGTTGCCGGACGAATAGGTGCCATGAAAGGTCGTGACGAACGGCACCCCGGCACGGCGGGCGGCCGCCCATGCGCTCCACGCGGGCGCACGAGACCGGGCATGAACGACATCAATGCCCTCTTTCTTTATCAATCGCACCAACCGTCCGATGTTGGCGTACATGACCAACGGGTTTTTACTGTCGACGGGCATGGTGAAGTGTTCAGCACGTGCGCGGGTCAGCTCGTGCTCCTTGGGCCCACCCCCAGACACCACAATGGCGCGCCCACCAGCGGCAACGATGGCACCTGCGACTTCGACAGTACCGCGTTCGACCCCGCCCTGCACCAGTGCCGGCAGCACCTGCAGGATCGTTACCGGTTTATCAGTACCGCTTTTCGCTTCAAGAACAGGAATGCTATGTTCTTCTGACAATGACCCATCCGCTCCAAGGTTCACTATGAATACTCAAGACGACGCCCCCACGCCTGCTCAGATACTAACACGGCCAGACGGCGCGACAATCGCTTACCGCCAATTGGATGGTGACGGCCCGGGCGTGGTCTTTCTGGGCGGGTTCATGTCGGACATGGAAGGGTCCAAGGCCGTGGCGCTGGAAGATCACTGTCGCGCCACAAACAGGGCCTTCCTGCGTTTCGATTATACCGGCCACGGCCAATCGTCCGGCGACTTCGCTGACGGCACCATCGGTGCATGGGCAGACGATGCCACCTTCGCCATTGAAGAGCTGACCCGTGGACCACAAGTTCTGGTCGGCTCGTCCATGGGCGGCTGGATCATGCTGCTGGTCGCATTGCGGCTAAAACAACGTATCGCCGGATTGATCGGCATCGCGGCTGCACCGGACTTCACCGAAGACCTGATCGACCGCGAATTGACTACCGAACAACGCGCCGTCATGCAGCGCGACGGCAAGGTCGAGGTCGCCTGCGATTATGGCGACGAGCCTTACACCATCACCCAGGCACTGATTGATGACGGTCGCGAGCATCTGCTGCTCGGCAAACCGATCCGCCTTGATCTTCCGGTGCGACTGATTCAAGGCATCAAAGATGCCGATGTGCCGTGGCAAACGGCACTCAGGATTCAGGAAATGCTGGAAAGCACCGACGTCGAGGTAACGCTGGTCAAAGATGGCGGGCACCGGCTATCAGAAGCCCACGACCTGGACAGGCTGATGGGAACACTTGAGGCGTTACTAAAGGTCCTGAACCAGGGCCCTTAAGCCTTCGCGATAGGTCGGCCATGCAAGCTCGACGCCCAATTCGTTCTTGATGCGGGAATTGTCGACGCGTTTATTGTCGGCCCAGAAACTGCGCTGCATCAGCGACATTTCTGCCTCAGCCTCTGCGAACGGCACCAGCGGCGGCGTCGGAACGCCCATCAATTCACAGGTATAGGTAATCACATCAGCCGGGGCCGCAGCTTCATCATCGGCAACATTATATATGGACCCCGGTGCGGGCTTGTTCATGGACGCCATCAGTACGTTGGCGATGTCATCAACGTGAATGCGTGAAAATTTATGGCCCGGCTTGTCGATACAGCGAGCCTTTTCATCGTGAATATCTTCGATAACGCTACGCCCCGGCCCATAGATACCGGCCAACCGGAAAATATGCGCACCCATAGCAAGCCAGCGCCCTTCGGCCCCGGCCCGACGGCGAGACCTGTCGGAAACAGG
>Ga0233430_1000111_pt1 | contig 166116 bp, 129 predicted proteins | sample SI_118_April2016_2_FD_179883 | JGI IMG/M metagenome (GOLD analysis project Ga0233430, IMG submission 179883) | Seawater microbial communities from Saanich Inlet, British Columbia, Canada - SI_118_April2016_150_MG | ecosystem: Environmental > Aquatic > Marine > Inlet | place: Canada: British... | reverse complement strand
ACGACGCTGGTGGGAGAGCGGGGGAACGATCTGCTGGTGAGGCAGACGGGGGAAGATGGGCGTGCTGCATTGAGGCGATACGGGATGAGCGGGGATGCGCTGGTGTCGATAGATAGCACGTCGGCGGAGGGGTTGCTGGAGGCGCCGCCGCGGCTCGTTCTGAGACGGGAACGAGGAGAGGAGATCTTTCTGGCGACCGGGCAGCGAGGGACGCTGGAGGCAGTGAACTGGAGTGGCGAGCGGCTGTGGGAGATTCCGCTGCTGGGGGGAAGTCCATCGGTGATGAGCGCTGCGGATCTGGACGGGGATGGGAGCGCCGAACTGGTGGCGGCGACGGTGGGAAACAGGGTGCGGGTACTGGATTTCGATGCCGGGGGGGATGTGAGTGAAGCGGTGAATCACGAGTTCTATGGGCCGCGACAGCGGTTGGGACCACTGCTCTACGATCTGGAGGGGAACGGCAGCTGGTGTCTGATTGCACCGGGGCGGACGGAGGATGGTCGGGTAATGGTGCGGGCTTTTCGGGCAGACGGTGGGCTGCTCTGGGAGACGGCGCTGGATGCGACGACGGACGACGGAGGGAAGGTGGTGGCGTGGAATGCAGGGCGATTCCTGAGTGGCGGGAAGACGGCGGTAGCTGCGTCGGTGATCAACAGTAGTCGGACGGTCGAGGGGACTTTTTTGCTGGACGGCGCCACGGGGGAGGTGCACTGGTTTAGGGACCTGTACTGGGAGGGGGAGATCGTTCGGGGATTTATGCCGACCGGGATGCCGACCGCCTTCGACGTGGATGGGGACGGGGTCGAGGAGATCGGCATGGATCTGTACAGCTATATGGCCTGGGTGCGCGGCGACGACGGCAGTTTTGTCAGCCTGAATCACGGGCCGAATATTCGCCCCGAGGGGGCGCTGTATGCCGCTCATCTCTACAACAGCTATTGTCCGGTTTTCCGGAATCCGGAGGATAAAGAGCCGCATTGGTTTGTGCCACTCGGTCACGGGACGTTTGGCCTGATGAACCCGGATCCTACGGATGGGCCGTGGCGCGAGGAACTGGGATACGACGTGCCGCCCAGGGTGGGGATGGTGGACGTGGACGGCGACGGGGTCATGGAGGTGGGATACGCGGCGCAGAACGACCGGGTTTTCAAGTGCCGCGACCTGTGGAGTGGGGATGTGAAGTGGGAACTGGAACTTCCCCAAGCCCCGAACAGCCCGGTGATCGCGGCGGATGTGGATGGGGATGGAAAGGGGGAGTTTCTGGTGGGGCGGTACTGCATCGGGACGGATGCGGAAGGTCGGGGTGAGATTCGCTGGGAGGCGCCGGTGCCGCTGGGCTGGGCGATCATCGCCGACTTCGACGGGGATGGCAAAGGGGAGATAGCCTGTGCCAGCCAGGGGAAGATCTACATCCTCAAGGCGGATATATAGTGTGCGAGAGGTTGGATGGCAAAATCGTTTTCACATGGAGATTCCCAAAATGGAACGCGGACTGATCGATCAGCTGGCGGATTCTGAAACTGCTCTGGTGTGCAACGCCCTTTCGGCGCTCGGTCTCTCCGAGCCGCACACCTACGCCATGGATGGCACGATTGCGTGTCTCACGCCCGACTTGCCGCCTATGGTGGGGCAGGCGATCACCATCAAAATCGACAGCTGTACTCCGGGTGGAGAAAGTGAGATGGAACTTTACCATGAGATGCTCGATCGCATGGAAGAGTCCGGTCTGCCCCAGGTGGTCGTCGTGCAGACGACCAGTGGAACTCCCATGCGCGAGTGTGTCGTGGGGGACGGTATGGCCAAGAATTTCGTCGCCGTGGGTGGCGTCGGCTTCGTCACGGATGGAGGCGTGCGCGATCTGCCCGGTATTATCGATCAGGGATTCCGGATTTTTGCACCCGGGCGGGTCGTTCAACACGGGCAATTGCGCTGGAGCGGTCTGGGAGAGCCGGTAGAAGTCGGCGGCGTGACCGTGCGGACGGGTGATCTGATCCACGGCGATGAGGGGGGATGCATTGTCATTCCAGAGGAAAACCATCCGCACATCGTCGAGGCGTCCACGCTCGTCGCCCATTTTGAAAAGCAGGCGCACACTGTTTTGCGGCGCACTGATATTTCCAACCGGGAAAAACGAGCTCTCATGGAGGAGATCAGCGGCGCTCACATGGAGCGCATCAAAGCGTTGATGAGAGCGGATAGGTGACGAAGGAAATAGTCGATGGATTCAGAAGTTGTATCGGAATTCTGTCTAATCCGAGTTCTTTTTCTTCCGATACAATTCCAGGAAATTCCTCGGCGAGACGACCCGGATTCCCTGCCGACTCTTTGCCGGGAAATGCTTCAGATTTCCGGTCACCAGATAACGAGCCTGAACCGCCAGCGACACGGCTAAGAAAACCTCATCGTCGGGGTCCGGCAGGTGCTCTGGAAGGGGATGTGCCCCCACCAGAAGCCCGGTGGTTTCGATATGATTCAGCAACGTTTCCACCTGCTCCGGGCTGAAGGGAAAGATCGGTCGCAGAAGTACCTGGCGATACTCGACGAGGATGCGGAGGTCATAGCATACCTGCACGGCCTCGATCGTCACCAAGCGCACTATTTCTGCCGGTGGCCCGAAGGGAGAAAGCAGACCGGACACCAATACGTTTGTGTCCAGGACGATCTTCATCGAGCGCGTTCCCTGCGAACGGCTTCGATTTCGGCCTCGATTTCTTTCTGGGTGAATTGATCGGTACCGGCCTTCAGGGATGCCTGCTGCATGGCCGTCACCTCGGCCAGGACGCGGGAGCGACGCACGGCGGCCAGCGATTCCTCCAGGGTCTCCTCAGTAGTAGCCGAAAGCAGGGCGATGGGCTTGCCGTTAGAGGTGATCACCAGATCTTTCTCTTCGGCCAGCTCTTTCCATATTGCAGCCGATCGACCGCGCAGTTCTCGGACGCTTACAAGACGCATATCTTAACTCCTTTGTGTACTCAAAAGTGTACACGATTATCATACAGTAGTCAAACCAGGAGGTGAACCGGGTTGGTATTCATCCCCGCCAAAGAGTGGGGCATCCTGCGGAAAAGGTATGGAAGAGTAAGCAGGTGTTGCTTTGATGCGGCCTGATAATTGTGACAGAGGAGATTTTATACGATGACTGGATGGAGATATGCCCTGACCCTCGATGCTTCGCGCAAGGTTGTCGAGGGTAACAGCAAGGATCTGGCTGACGCGATTGGTCGGGGGGCCGATTTGCGCATCGGCACGGAATTTCGCCACAACGAGCATATCGATACCGCATCGGCGAACGGTGAACTGGTGCGCGAAGTGGCGGAATTTGCGGTGACCTACTTGATAGACGGTCGCTGGACGGCCGGGATCATGAGCCTGCGGCAGCCGGTGGAGTTGCCGGTCGGCTTCGGGCCGCGCCCGTCCATGTCGTTCTTCCTGTACAATGAGGATGGGGAACAGGCGATCGCCCGTCCCTTTCTGGATGGGGAGCCGATAGTTGGGCAGCCTGGACCATCTCCGGAGGTGAGTCCGGTGGATATGCCCAAATATCACCAGGGCGGCAGCTGGGATGAAGGGACCAATGCGCCCAGTCACAACTTTGTGTACGACTTTGACTGCTTCCGCTACTTCGTCCGGCAGCGCTGGGAAGAACTGCTGGTCCACGACGCGGAGGGGAACGTGCAGTCCGGTTCGGTGGCCGCGCTGGCCGCGGCGTTTGCGGAGGGGCGCGCGGTCAAGGTTGGAGTCTGCGGTCTGTGTGCGAATCTGGGAGACGAGACTGGGCTGCGACACGAGCTGTTCATCGAGACGGGTTCGGGCTACTACTACACCGAGAAGCAACTCTTCATCGCGGGATCCCACCCGGTGGTCCGGGTGAGGCCGGGGATCCCCATGCGCTACGCGAGCAGGGGATGGGACTTTGGATGGCTCGTGCTGCGCACCGACGGAGCCGTCGCTTATCGGCGCTGCGACCCCTACACGCTGGCGTTCCAGGATCTGGAGCTGCGGTGTTCGGTGCGCTGGTTTGCCGACGCGACTCCGGATGTTTGAGAAACCAGAGTCGAACCTACACTGATTGATATCACAGCGCGTTATAGGAGGTCGGCTGTTGAAGGTCTCCGACGCGAAGTGATTGAGCGCTATACCCCTGCTTCTACACGTTCTCGGCCTTCAGCACGACATTGCTGGCCGACAGTTCCCAGGTCTCGTTGTAGACCGTGGGACGGGGACGCGGCGGCGGGTAGTTCGGTGGAGGATTTTTCGGGTCGATCAGTTCCAGGCGGTCCCGGCCCCGGGGTTTATCGAACCATTCCAACTCTTCCGGAGCGACCTGAACTTCCCGGGACAGGATGAACTCCACGTGATCGAACTCCGAAAAGGCAACGTGGGCTAGAAATACGCGACCGACCTCGCTCCCGTCCCAGGTCGACAGATCGGGCAGAATGACCGGGCCGGTGCAGATCTGGAACTCCCCGTCCGCGGGATTGATATTGATCAGATTTGCCGGATACTCGACAGATACTGTGAAGCCGTGTTCCGCATCGCGGTAGGTGGAGGTTGCGCTGAGCACGGCGTTGGCCAGGGTGGCTTCCACAATCCGATCGGTATCTGTCAGCTCGGTTGATTCGGTAAAAGTGCGCACGCCGATTTGGTGCTCCTGGAATAGCTCGTCGAGTTTCGCCGTCGGTGCTTCTTCTACCTCATCGCTGGGGCGATTGGCGATGTTCAGGCGAGAATTCCGGCTGAAGACCAGACGGAACTCGTTGCTGGGAATCTGGAACAGGTTTCGCCGCGCGATGGTGTACTCGCTGCGGCAGGGGGCTCCCAGGAAGAGTTCCACTGTCTGGCCACTCTCCTCATCGCGCACTTCGCAGCGGGCTTCGAGATTGAAGCGGACGTGGTAGACCTGGCCGGGGATGCCCACAAAACCGCCGGCCCATCGGTAGTGCGGATCTGCCTTCCAGGGATGCGATTTCCAGGTAAAGGTCGAACGCGGGAAGTCGATCATTTTCTCCTCCGGAGTTTGACGGAACGGTGCGAATTTCTCGATATATCATGTTATAACATCTTTTATAAAAAGTGACAATCCAAAGGGTTCGCCATGGTACAGGAGATGGTCGTTCACTCGTCAACAGAGATCTGGGGCGATCTATGTTGACTCGGAAGGATAGCCCTTGATCCTTAGTGTGAACGTCGTCCCTTTGCCCACTTCGCTAGCCGCCGAGAGCGTCCCTCCTAAAAGCTCCACCGACTTCTTCGCAATCGCCAATCCCAAACCCGTGCCTTCCTTCTCCGTGCTTCCCTGGCGTTCCACCTGACGAAATTCCTCGAAGATATGGGGCAAATCCTCCGCCGGTATGCCCATTCCCGTATCGGCCACCGATACCTCCACCTGATCCCCTACGGGTTTCACCGACAGGGTAATGCTTCCTGCGTCTGTGAACTTGACTGAATTGCCGAGCAAGTTCATCAGCACCTTGCGCAGGATCTCTCTGTCCGTATGCAGAGAAGGAACCGCTTCAATATCCTGAACCAACTTCACCTCTGCTTTGATCAGCGGTTCAATGGTAGCTGCACACTCGACGGCCAGCTGCTGGAAGTCGACGGATTCCGGTTGCACCTCGATGCGCCCTGCTTCAACCCTGGACAGATCGAGGATTTCATTGATCAGCGACAGCAAGTTATGAGCACTGGTCTGGATGTTCTCGAGATTGCGCAGCTGACGTGCGTCGAGTTTGTCCTGGGCTTTGCGCAGGAGGAGCCGGGTGTACCCGATGATGGCGTTCATCGGGGTGCGCAAATCGTGGGACATACGCGCCAGGAAGTCGGACTTGCGGCGCGTGTTTTCCTGGATCTGTTGGTTGGCTTTTTCCAGCGCCTGGTTATGCACCTCCAGTTCCCGCATCAGTGTCTGTTCAGCACGGCGCTGAGCGCGGCGCTTGCTCAGACCGTACGCAATGGCACCGGCCAGCCCCAACAGCGCCAGATTGAATCCGCCCACCAGCGCGAGTCGAGCATAGGGTGGATGCACAGATAGCCTTAATTCAGCCGGTTCCGAGTAATTCAGGTCCTGGTCGACCGCTTTGACCTGGAAAGTGTATTCGCCAAGAGGCAGATCGTCGTATTCCACCTTGGTTTGCCGGGTCTGTCGCCACATCTCATCTTTGCCCAATAGGCGATAGAGATAGACCATACCGGCCGGCCGGGTGCGCAGGCTGGCCCCCTGGAACTCGACGAGTAGATAGTCTTGATCGCTGGTCATTTCGAGCTGGTGCACGGTGCCGTAGCTGCGATCTGTCGCCACATTCACCAACCGTACCTGCGGTGGGGTGTGCATCGACCGATAGCGCAGAACGCCTCCCTCAGTGGCGATCCAGATCGTGCTGTCGGGGCTCTGGAAGATATCCTGGACCAGATTGTCGGGCAGACCATCCCGTTTGCGTATCGTCTGGACGACCGTGTGGTCATAATGGAGGATGCCCTCTCCAAAAGTGCCGGACCAGATATGATCTCGCTGATCTTTGAACATGGCCATCGTGTAGCCAGACGCCAGGGGATCATCCTCTGTAAGAACGGCAAAATCCGTCCCGTCGTAGCGCACCAGCCCGCCTCCCATAGTGCCCAGCCACATATTTCCGCTCCGATCCTCAACAATGGAGGTTACTTCATCGCGGGGGATACCGTCCGCAGGAGTGAAGTGCGTCCAGGTGATCCCATCGTAGACACTCACGACTCCATTTCCCCCGAACCATAGCTTGCCTTGCCGGTCTTCGGAAATGACATTTACTCTGGCGCCCATTTCAGTCGAAAAATCCGTCCAATGCTCCCCGTCGTAGCGACTCAGACCTGCCCCTCCCACCCACAGATGGTCCTGTCGGTCTTCCAACATATCTCCAGCGATCAGCTGGTCGATCAGTCCGTCTGTTCCCGCAAAGGTCGTCCACTCCTCACCGTCGTAGCGAATCACCCCCCGAGTGGTGGCAAACCAGAGCCATCCCTGCCGGTCTTCCAGCATGGACCAAACTCTATTATCCGGCAGGCCGTCCTGTGTGGTGAAGGTCGTCCAATCTTCCCCATCGTAGCGACTCAGACCTTCCAGGGTACCACACCACAGATGCCCCCGGCGATCCTGGAGGACGGAAAAGACCAGATTGTGCGCCAGGCCGTCTTCTGTGGAAAAGGAGGCAAGATGCTCCTCGTCGAATCGGCTCACTCCGCCGCCTATGGAGCCAAACCACAATGAGCCATCCTGATCTTCCAGCACGGAAAAGATCTGATCGCTGGCCAGTCCGTCTGTGGAGGTAAAGGTCGTCCAGGTCTCACCATCATATCGACTCACGCCGGAACCCCAGGTGGTGATCCATATATGGCCTGTACGGTCCTCAAGGACCCTGATGTACCCGTCAGCAGGGGCAGCCAAACCATCTTCCGTCGTGAATGTCACCCACTCTTTTCCATCGTAGCGGCTTATTCCGGCTTTTTCGCTGAGAAACCACATTTGGTCTGAACGGTCCTTCTCGATCGCCACCACGCGATTGTCGACCAGTCCATCTGCGGAGGTTAAGGTCGTCCAGGCCTCACCATCATACCGACTCACGCCTTTATTCCATGTGCCGAACCACAGAGCGCCTTCCGCATCTTCCTCAATGGCATTCACCAAGTTTTCTGCCAACCCATCTGCGGTCGTATAGGTGGTCCAGGTCTCCCCGTCATAGCAGCTCACACCGCCGTCGGTGCCAAACCAGAGTTTACCTTCTCGGTCCTGAAGAATGGCTCGCACGTAATTGTGCGCCAGGCCCTCGGATAGGGCATACGTCGTCCAGGTCTTCCCATCGAAAAGACTGACCCCCTCCTGGGTGCCGATCCATATGTTTCCCTCTCGATCTTCCAGCAGACATTCCACCCTATCGTGGACCAGACCATCCTTCGTCGTGAAGGTGGTGATCTGCACTCCGTCGTAGCGCACCAGGCCACCGCCTCCCATAAAGTACCCGCTGCCGAACCAGAGCGTACCCTTGCGATCTTGAAGAATGGCGCTGATCGACCTGGACGGAAAACCATCCGACACCCCGAACGTCTGCCAGGAACCCTGGCGCCTGCCGGGCCCGGCAGGTACGGTCCGGCCTTTTCCGGTCGCCACGGGGCTGCGCGAGAGGCGGACAACGAGTTCTACCTCTACCTCCTCTCCTCTCCTCAGTTCCACTTCGACCGGCTGGCCCTTTTTTCCTCTCCACAGCGGCACCAGCCGATATCGACCCTCCGGCATCTCCACCGAGAAGATCCCCAGCGAGTCCGTGATGGTTCTCACCCACAGAGCGCTGTCCCGAGACGAGGTGAGTTGTACCCCGGCTCCAACCACCTCTTCTCCCGTTTCCCACAGCGCCCGACCTTTCACGCTTCCGGTTCCAGCATCCGCAGGAAGCAGGACCACATCGCCCATGTGCGTCGAGAATTTTTTGGACCAATTCGGCCCCCAGGCGATCCACGAATAAGACGCATCCTCATCCTGGTCGACCAGGACGATATCCAACCCCAGGCTCGTGGCCGGCCGTAGATGCACCTTGCCCCGGATCTGCGCTTCCACGTCTATACGCCACTCGTAGCGATGCACCCCTTCCCCTCTCTGGATACCGACCTTGGTGTCTCCCCAGACTATGCCCGGTCCCAATAAGCCCTTGCGGGTACCGAACGCTGTATATGTCCCGCTTTCTACGGTCCTTTCACCGTGGTTCAGATCCAGATACAGTGCTACTCCATCCCTGTCATAGTCACTACTGCCTTCGAGCACGATAGACTGATCGTGCATCTCCACCGCCAGGTAGAGCGCATTCTCGGCGGCATTGTAGCCGATGCGGAAAGAACCCTGAAAATCCTCTTCATCTTTCGGTTTATCGCCAATCAACACCCGTGCGGTCGGATAGAGCCTCATCCCTTCTGGCCAATCGCTCAAATCCCCATCAATAATGATCCCCTCTACCGGCACGGCGATGGCCACCGCACCGTTGTGGGCGTGGGAGAGATGGGAGAAGGAGAGTAGGAATATGGTGCAGAGGAGGAGGAACTGTTTCATGAAATTCACCTCTTTTTAGCAAGCAAGCTTCGATTTCAGAGATGCGCCTGCGGCTTGTAGAAGCTGGACAGTCTGTGCTCTACGATGCGCGGGTTTTCCCCGTTCTGCATCCCCTTCACCCCCTCGATGATCATCCGGCAGCGGATCTCGTAGCTGTGCACCAGGGCCTGCATTTTCGTCGTCAGCAGCTCGGTGACCAGGTCGTTTCCGGTGCCGTCGACCGCGAGTTGGATGCCGTCCTTCAGCAGATTCTCCATCCGGTTCGACTCATCGGCTATCTCCTCCAGAGCCAGGATTCCCTCGACGCGGGCGATCTCGGCCATTCCTACGATGACTTCGCTGAGTGCGTCTAAGTCCATCTGGAGAGATGGGGTGTTCTGGAGTTTCTGCTTCAGGGCGTTCTTAGTAGCCAGATACTCGTCGGTCTTTTGCCGCGGTTTGGGCTCGGGGAGTTTCAGGGGGATGTCGATGCCTCGACTGCGGAAGATCCTCTTCCCTTTGTGGGGGCCGACGGCTATTTGTAGGGCGGCGAAGGCAAAGGGCACGAACTTTTCGTCCGCCGGTTTGGCCCCTCCACCGTGCTGCTCGAACTCCGCGATCATTTTCTGGCGCTGTTCGGTGGGCACGTCCTCCAATTCGGCAAAGCCGACGATGACCTCTTCGATCTCGCGGTCGCTCATGTACTTCAGGGATTCGCCGGCCGTATCCAGGCCCAGAACAGTCAGGAGCACGGCCGCCTTTTGAGCCCCTTCTTCTGCGAGCAGGCCGCGGACAAGAGTGGCGGCCTCCTCGGGGAACGGGACGTTCTGTGAAGAGGTCGATTTGGCGATGTATGCGGTCAGCTTTGGCCAGCTGGGGAATCCGTGCTCGCGCGCAATGACGAGCTGGGCATCCTGCAGGCTGAAGCCGACTTCGAGGATATCCGCGTCGGGGAGGCCGGAGAGGCGGGGATGGTAATTCGCTATTCGCTGAACGACTTCGGGATTGGCTTGCTGGTGCGCTTTGTAGAGGTCTTTCGCCCTGGTCTTGAGCTGGCGAAGATTCGGCTGGGCAGGCAGTGGTCCGGACATAGCAACCCTCTCTCGTGTGGTCGCCTGGTGTCCGCATGACAGGCAGAAAGAAGGTCGATCTGTTTTTTTGTGCGGGAAAGGTGGACTCAGTCCTTACCGCGGACGTGGCGGCTCCCTTTTGAGCATCTGGAATAAAACATAATCGGCACGGCAGAAAAAGCAAAGGAGAATTCGACGTTGCCGGGATTTGCTTGACAGGGGAATGACGGCTCTCGTAACTTGACGGTCGGAGAAGTGAACGGATCTATTGAGGAACGCTCCGGGATTCGGACGAAATCGGGAATTCGTCGGAATTCAGAACAAATTGAGGCATCATGAAAAAGATAGTTTTCGCCCTGTTTCTGTGCTGCTGCACGTTCGTCGCCTGCGCCGACGAACTGCCCCTCGCAGGAGTGAGGGAAGCGGCGGTCGCCGATCGGTTCTATCCGGGGGATGCGGGAAAGTTGGAAGGGGCAGTGAGAGCGTATCTGGAGAATGCCCTGCCGGCGAACGGGGAACGGCCGATTGCGCTGGTCGCCCCTCACGCGGGGTACGTGTATTCGGGGCAGGTGGCCGCCGATGCGTATGCGCAGGCGGTCGACTACGATTACGACGTGGTCGTCATCCTGGGCACGAACCACACGACTCCGGGATTCGATCAGATCTCCGTGTACTACGGAGAGGGGTATCGGACGCCGCTGGACGTGGCGGAGATCGATGCGGAGCTGGCGCTGGAACTAATGGAGAGCGATGCGGATTTTATCTTTCGGGAAGATGTGCACACAGGAGAGCACTCGGTGGAGGTGCAGGTGCCTTTCGTGCAGGTGGCATTTCCGGAGGCCGAGATCGTGACAGCGGTGATTGGCGCCCCGGACCCGGATCTGACGGAGCGGTTCGGGCTGGCATTAGCGCGGGTGCTTGCCGGACGGAAGGCACTGATCGTCGCCTCCTCGGATCTATCGCACTACCCGTCGGGCAAAGGAGCGGACGAGGTGGATCGCAAGGTGCTGACGGCAGTCGCTTCCCTCGATCCGACGGCGGTTTCGGGGACGATCAGCCGGCAGATGCGGGCGGGCGTGTCGGGTCTGTCCACGTGCGCCTGCGGTGAGGGGCCGATGCTGGCCGCTATGGTCGCCGCGAAAGCGCTCGGGGCGACGCGAGGCATCGCGGTGAACTACGTCCACTCCGGGGGAACGCTGTTCGGTGAGAGTTCGAGGGTTGTCGGGTACGGGGCGGTCGCTTTTACTGGTGGTGAAGGTGGAGCGGACACGCGGGGACTGGATAGAGCGGAACTGGCCTCCGCATCGGGAGGACTTTCGGCAGAGGACAGGGAATATTTGCTCCACTTCGCCCGCGAGACTATCGACCAGTATCTGACGACGGGCACGGTGCCTCTGCCGCGCATCTCCAGACCGGCGCTCTGGAGCAGGCAGGGGGCTTTTGTGACCCTGGAGAAGCACGGTCAGCTGCGCGGGTGTATCGGCCATATGGCGGAGGACACGCCCCTCGTGCTCACGGTTGGTCGAATGGCGCTGCAGGCGGCGCTGCGCGATCGACGATTCCGGCCGGTCGGCGCCGAAGAGATTCCGGAGCTGGAGCTGGAAATTTCGGTGCTGACGCCGTTTGCGCGAGTTGCCGGACCGGAGGAGATTGTCATTGGGCGGGATGGGGTGGTGGTGCAGAAGGAGGGGCACCGGGCGGTCTATCTGCCGCAGGTGGCTCCGGAGCAGGGATGGGATCGGGAGGAGACGCTGGGGCATTTATGCGTGAAAGCCGGGTTGGGGGCTGACTGCTGGCAGCAGGACGCGGAGTTTTACACCTTTCAGGCGGATGTGTTCGGCGAAGGGGAGGAGTTCTGATCTGTGTTTTCGAGGTCACCGGCGCCGATTGCTATGAACGGCGATCCGGGACGGCAAATGGCGTATGAGGAGGGTTTCATCGTGGATCCCTTCGAGAAAAGTGAGAGATCGGGCGACGCAGAACGCGGAGGTGAAAGATCATGCTGAGACGAAGGCTGGGCAGGACGGATCTGGAAGTTCCCATTATCGGGCTCGGAGGAGTCGGGTTGGGGCAACCGCTGGAAGCGATTACGCCGCTGATAAATCGCGCTCGGGAGCGGGGAGCCAATTTTCTCCATATGTACGAATCCCAGGAGGAGAACATCGGCCACGTACTGGCCGGACAGCGGCAGGAGTTCATCCTCTCGGCGCACGTCGATGTTTCCGCAGACCCGAAGATGAAGATGGGAACGGCGGATGAGATCATGGGGCGGATCGAAACCTGTTTGAGAAATTTGCAGACCGACAGCATTGAGCTTTTCCAGTTCCACGCCGTGATGGATTCAGATGCGATGGATTTCATCCGCGCGGGGGGAGCGCTGGAGGGGATCAAGAAGGCGAAGGAGCAGGGGAAGGTGCAGCACATCGGCATCACGGGACACAATTCTCCAGCCCTGGTGTATGCTCTGAAGGAGGATGACTTCGATACGGTGATGGTGCCCTTCAACGTCATGCGGAGGGATTTTGGGGAAGATCCGTCTTACGGCCTCTTCTCCTTTACCCGCCGCAAGGATATCGGCGTCATCATCATGAAGCCGATCGCCAGCGGGCGGGTGACGCAAAATCTGTCTGCGGCATTGAAGTTTATTCTGTCCCACGATGTCACGCTGACTATCCCCGGCGCCGGGACTACCGAGCAGCTCGATGCCAATGTCGACATTGCCGAGGAGTTTACGGCGATGTCCGAAGAGGAGCGGAAGGCGTACACCGAAGAGCTGTTCTTTCTCGGGGAGCCGTACTGCCGGCAGTGTCAGTACTGTCTTCCGTGTCCGGGTGAAATGGATATTCCCGCTATTCTGAAGATGGGGCGTACGTGCGATTTCTTCGGCTTGAAGGAGTGGATTCGCGCACAGGAGGTGGGCACTCTGGAAGTGCATCCCGAGAGATGCGACGGCTGTAATTTCTGCGAGTCCCGCTGTCCCTACGATCTGCCCGTTCGTCAGATGGTCAGGGATGCCCAGCAGTACAGCCAGCAGGCGTGAGACGAATCAAAGGGATGCACTCAGGCCGATCGCTCATATAGCACCTTTCCCTCCCGCAACGCGGAACGGATAAGCGTTCCTGACCGGGTCCAGATGGAACAAGGAGAGTGCTGTTTCAGCGGACGGATGTCGCCGAAATTCTGCGCCGACATGGCGGGAAACGGGCGGAGGAGATGATCGAGGTATAGCAGAGTCCAGGGGCTGATAGAAGTTATCAGGCGCGGGTTATCCAATCGGGCCAGTTGATGGTGGCGCCGTCGCAGCCGGCGGCGAGGATACGATGTATGAGGTCGGCGACCTGCTGGCCACTGCCGCCCAGTCCCCAGGCGCGCACTTCTTCGACTACTGTCCTGCTGTGCTCCACCATTTCATTGGTGACCGAGCCGGCGCGGGGACAGAGTTGCAGTAGACCGATCTCCCTGGCCCGGTCGCATTCCTCCTCACCTACCTCTCCCACCAACCATCCCAGTCTACAGTCCGAATCGATTTTTCGCATGCGCGCCAGATGCTGGTAGGCGAAGGAGGTGATGATGCAGTGCTCCTCCATGCCGGCACTGCGGATGACATCGCACACCGCGTCGGGGAGGGTTTCCACCTTGCCTTTAAGTTCTACGTGGTAGACGAAAGCGTCGCCGTAGCGCTCGAAGAGTTCGGCCAGGGTCATGATGGCGGTACCGCCGTAGAGATGGGGAGAGAACCAGGAGCCCAGGTCGAGGGGGCGGAGAGCGTCGATGGAACTGGATTCGACGACTACGCCGGGATGACCGAGTCGGTCGAGGTTGAGATCGTGGCACAGGATTACGGTGCCGTCGGTGGTGAGCTGGGTGTCGGTCTCGATTTCGACGGCGCCCATCTTGCGAGCCAGATCGAAGGCGGGGACAGTGTTCTCGGGGGCGTAGCCGGAAGCGCCGCGATGGGCGATGATGCGGAAGTCGGGTGGGGCCTGGATGGGAAACATGGTCGTCCTGTGATTGTTTGAGGGGCTTCCTCGAATTTTCGTGGAAAGTGTCTTCGCGCTTGTCCGGGATTCGTGGAGAATTTTGAGGTCCGAATGTCACCCGGATCTTTCGAAGCGAACCGGAGGGCATCCGGACCTCTGGAAATCGAACCGGATGTTTCAGGAAGATTCGCTCAATCCGGATTGGATGGTTTGCGGTTGCCGCTGAAGGAGTCCAGCCGGGGGGTGGCACCGGGCCAGTAGCCGTCGGCGGTGTCGTCCCACAGCTCGCCGCACAGGTTGGAGATGATGCGCCATTCGGCGGCGCCCAGGTCCGGGTCGGGGTGGAAGAGGAAGTGCTTGAGGCCGGCTTCCCTGGAGGTGGTCAGTATGGCGTGCAGATCCCTGGCCGACATGGAGTCGCCGGCGTGGGGGCTGCGGCCGGTCGAGACCCAGGCGATGACTCTGTCCGCGTCGCCGACGGCATCCAGGGCGCGTTGCGTTTCGCTGTGCACGATTTTGAAGAAGAACTCGTCCGGGAAGCCCAGCTCCATGTCCAGGAGAGAATTCACTCCGGGGAGATGGATGCCGAAGAGGGCGCGGACCACGGCGAAGCAGTCGGCCTCCTGCAGCGATGGGTTCCACTTTTTCAGGCGATGCACCCAGCGCGCCACGGTGCCGTACAGGCCGTCGAAGCCGCGGTGCCAGAAGTAATGTTTGGGGAAGATGTAGTCGAAGTACTGCGGCATCTGCTGGTAGTTCTGGCCGGTCAGGGAGGAGAAGGTGGCGGTGCGCGGGATGCCGGCCAGTTTGACTTTGCGATCGACGCCGTCGACGCAGGTCCGCGCCTGCTGCCAGTCGGAGCGGGATGCTTCCTGGCGCATGCGCAGCCAGTAGAGAACGTCCTCATTCAGATCGCAGAGGAGCAGGGAGCCGAAGAGGCCGCCGGAGGCGTGGTAGCGCACCTTTTCCGGGGTCAGCTGATGCAATTGATGGCGCATGTGGTCGATGCCGCGCTGCAGCCTGTCGAGATCGGCGCCGATGCGGGTGAAGCGGGACTCCTCGCCCGGGCGGATTTCGAGGAGTTCGGCGTGGTGATGGAAGGCCAACTCGTAGTGGTTTTCACCGGGGCCGTCGATGACGAAGCCGCTCGCCTGAGGAAAGGCGTTCATCAGGTCCTGCGCCTGCGCGGTGCTGCCGATGCCGCCGAAGAGCAAAATAGGCCAGCCGCGGGCGGCGGCATCGTCGAGCATGGCCTGCAGTTTCTTTTCCAGCTCCGGATTGCGCGGCATCGCCGGGGGAGGTTCCACGCCGTGGGCGGCGTAGACTCTGGGGTCGGGAACGTAAGCCTGGACGCTGGTGCCGTCTTCCTGAACGAGCCGCATATAGCCGACGACGAGGCCGCATACCCCTCCCACCTCCCAGGCGTCGAAGCGCTCCTTGAAGCCGTCCAGCCAGTTTACTCGGGGGTTGTCGATATGGGTGAAGATCCAGCATTTCATGGCATTGACCTCCGTTCGATAGTGCTTCGGATTGTTTCTTTTGCGCCCTTTAATTTCCCATCATGCGTCCGACCAGTGGTAGCGCTCAACGACGATGACCGATCGGTCGGAGTGATTGGCGATGAATTTCGACGGGGAATCCTGGATTTTGGTCATGGACTCTGTCTGGCATCCAGGCGATCGAGGAGTTCGTCGAGCCACTCTGCTGCCCCGCCGTGAAGGGCGAAGGTCCCCTCGATATTCTCGTCGGCGTGGCAGTCCGAGCCCCCCGTTGAGAAGAGATCATGCCGCTCGCAGTATTCGCGGTAGAGCGGAGTGATCTCCGCGGGCACGCTCTGATGGGCGCACTCGATGCCGTCCAGAGCGCACTCGTCGCGCAGGCTGTCCATCCTGGTCTGGTCACATCCCTTGAAATAGCCATGCGGATGGGCGATGGCGATCGGGACATCGAGCTGTTTGACTACGGGCACCACGTCACTGACGTGTGGATAGGGAGGGGATGCGGTCTTTGCGCGGACCTGGCGAGTCAGTTCGGGGTATTCTTCCGCATCGGAGATGAAGCCGCGATCCACGAAGTAATCTTTCAGAAACTGATTCTTGACGTGGGTGTTTCCCTGCACGGCGATGGCCCTGGGTGGTCTGTAGCTCTCGAGCAGTTCCAGGCGATGGGCGTCGGTGAAGTCGTGTCCCAGCGCCTGCATGCCGCGAGACCAGGCGGCGCCCGCTTCGCGCTGCCAGTCGTGGTAATTTTCCAGGACTCGGGATAGTGATTCCGGGAACGGCTGCGGGAAGCCGTAGCAGAGCAGGTCGACGGCACCGATGGAGGTGGTCACGGTGAGTTCGGCGGAGGGGAAGGTGCGGATCTCCGGGTAGTTCGAGGCGATCTGCTGAACTTCGTCCCAGCTATCGAGGATGTGGTGATCGGTAATGGTTATGCAGCGCATAGCGAGCTGGCGGGCTCGTTCGAAATAGCGCTCTGCCTGCGCCGTGGCATCGTAACTCCAGCAGGTGTGGAGGTGCAGGTCGTACGGTGCGGGATCGGAGGATCGGGTCATGTTGGAGAGCTCGCTTGAGAGAGAATTCTGCGTGGGTGAAAAAAACCGGAACGGCTTGAAATAAACGGTTTAAAGGAGGAGCCGTAAAGCCAAAACTTTGGGTTTGGAAATGCCGAAAATCTTGCAGTAGCGCGTCGATATCGCTACCTTGCCGGCTGGTGGGCCACATTTCGATAGAGTGTCCGGTTCGGTGGAAGGGTAAAAACCGATTTCGGCAGAGACTCTTTCGCCAAAAGGAAATTGATTTCAGCAGGAACATTCAATTCTACGCCAGGGAGCACGCCATGAAAATCGAACGGATAGAAGCGATTAATCTCTGTTATGAATATCCGGAGGGAGGGAAATTTACCTATGCGGGAGGGGTGTGCACGCACAGGGTGACGACGCTGGTGCTGGTCCATACGGAATGCGGAGAAGTCGGAATCGGGTCGGTCTATTCGCATCCGGGGCTGGTTTATATGATCGTGCGCGACCAACTCGATCCGCTGCTGCGGGGAGCCGATCCCCTGGAGGTGGAGCAGCGATGGAACGAGATGTACGGTCTGACCCGATGGTACGGGCGCAAGGGAGCGGCGATGTCGGCACTGGGGGGAGTCGACACGGCGTTGTGGGACCTGCGCGGCAAGAGCGAGGGGAAGCCGGTCTGGGCACTGTTGGGAGGGGAGCGTTCTACCTGTCCGGCCTATGCCAGCGGTTTGTTGTGGAATGAGATCCAGGGCCTGGCGAATCAGGCCAGGAGGTATATCGACGACGGCTTTCGACGAGTAAAGATGCGGCTGGCGCGCAGTGAGGAGTACGATACGGAGGCGGTGCGGGCGGTGCGCGAGGCGATTGGACCGGACAACGATGTGATTGTCGATGCTTCGATGCGTTACCACCTGGAGCTGGCGCGGCGCATGGGGCAGTTTCTTGCGGAGCAGAGGGTGTTCTGGTACGAGGAGCCGTTCGCGCCCGAGGATCTGGACCGGTATGTTGCGCTGCGGGGCACGGTGGAAGTGCCGATCGCCGCCGGTGAGAACGAGTTCGGGCTGCAGGGGTTTCGCGAGCTGGCGCGGACCGGTGCGGTGGACATCGTGCAGCCGGATGCATCGCGGTGCGGCGGCATCAGCGAGGTGCATCGGGTGGGGAAATTGGCGCAGGAGCACGGTCTGCGGGTGGCCACGCACAGCTGGAGCGATGCGGTCGCCATCGTGGCCAATGCCCACGTGATCGCCACTATGGATAATGGCATCACCGTCGAGGTCGATCGCACGGGGACGCCGCTGGTGGATGAGCTGCTGGTCGGAGGGCTGCGGGTCGAGGATGGATTGCTCGACCTGGGAGACACTCCGGGATTGGGGATCGAGTTGAATCGGGAACTGGTCGAGCGGCTGCGGATGAAGGATCCGCTGGCGATGCCCACGGGGATATATTCGGACATGGTCTTCGGGGGCGCGCGGTTTTCCGAGCCGGTGCCGTACGAGGAGAGAGGATGATGGCCTGCCACCGAATTGCCGTTGGGGGAATTTTTACCGAGTGCAACCAGTTCGGGGGAGCGCCGATCGATATGCGCTGGTTCGAGCGCTACGATCTCTGTCGGGGAGAGGAGATACTGCAGTTGGACTCCGGAGTGGTGGGAGGAATGTTGCAGGTGCTGGGGGAACGGGAAGTGGAGGTTGCGCCGCTGCTGTACGCCGGAACCTGTCCCGGGGGAGCGCTGACGGTGGACTGCTATCGGCAGCTCAAGACCGAACTGCTGGAGCGACTGCGGGCGGCACTGCCGATGGATGGTCTGCTGCTACCGCTGCACGGTGCGGCGGTGGTGGAGGAGATTGGGGATTTGGAGGAAGATCTACTCGCGGCGGTGCGGGGAATGGTGGGAGAGGAATTGCCGGTGGTGGCGACGCTGGATCTGCACGCCCACATCAGCGAGGGGATGGTGCGGCACGCCGACGGACTGGTGGCCTGGGAGACGTATCCGCACAGGGACGCCTTTTCCACCGGAGAGCGAGGAGCGAAGCTGCTGGTGGATGCGCTCGACGGGCGCTGTCGTCCGACCATGGCCGTCGCCAAGGTGCCGGTGATCACCAGCGCCATCCACGCATCGACCGATGGGGATGATCCATTCGCCAGAGTGATGCGGTTTGCCAAGGAATTGGAACAGGAGGAAAGAGTGCTGTCGACCAGCGCCTTGCTGGTGCATCCGTATCTCGATTTGCGTGGGATGGGGAGCGGAGGTGTGGTGGTAACCGATGGGGATATGGAGAGGGCGGAGAGGTTGGCGCTTGAGATCGCCTCCCGGTACTGGGATATGAGGCGGGAACTGGAACCCGAGATGTACACCCCACGCGAAGCGATCGCCCGGGGATTGGAGAATGAAGAGGGGCTGATCTTGCTGGTCGAGACGGCAGACTGCTGCGGTGGGGGCGCTGCCGGCGACAGCGTGGCGAGTTTGATGGCGCTGCTGGAAGCGGGGATCGAGCAGCCGGCGCTGGTGCCGGTGGTCGATCCAGAGGTCGCGGGAATCTGCCATCGGGCGGGAGTGGGAGCGACGGTGGAGGTAGATCTGGGGCACAAGGTCGATCCCCGCTGGGGAGAGCCGATTCGGGTTAAGGGGCGAGTGAGCGGAATCGGCGACGGGCAATTCGACTACTCCGGCGGGATCTTCGCCGGCACCGGGGGGGACATGGGACCGACGGCAGTGCTGGAGGTCGGATCGGTGCAGGTGCTGGTGACAACGCACGCGACCTACGATTGGATGGACGAGCAGTATAGAGCGATGGGACTGGACCCGACTGCGGCCAGGTTTGTCGTCGCCAAGAATCCGATGAACTACCGGATGGCGTACGGGGAGATCGCCGGGGAGATATTCATCCTCGACACACCTGGGCCGACACCGGCGACCGTTCGGCATTTCGACTTCCAGAAACTCGAACGTCCGTTTTTTCCGGTGGATGCGGATATGAACGAGTTTCGCCCGGTGATCTATCGAGGCAGGGAGGCAGGGTAAGCCGGTATAGAGTACAGATATAACTGAAGTTACTATCTGGTTTTCCGAAGGTTCCTGGGGGGTGCCCCAGGAGCGGCTTCTGTCCCTTTGGCGGAGCCAAAGGGCCGTCCCGGAGCCGCAGGATTGCGGCGCAGGGATGATTGCCTCGGAGCCGTCCAGGGATGGACGGCGAGAATGAGCGACGGAGCACCCCCCAGGAACCGTAAATCTGCCAAGAATCTCGCTAACTCCAGGATGATTTTGCGTATTCTCCCAGAGCGATCACCTGCTCGATATCTCCGTTGGGGGGAAGGATATCGCCGACATTGAGAACGGCGCGGCCCTTCAAGGCGGTTAGAATCCGGTCGGCAAACTGCAGAATCTCTTCGGTGAGCAGATTCTGACAGAACAGGGTGGCGGGTATGCCGCAGAAGGCGTACATGCCGTCCGGCAGAGCATCGGCCAGCTCTTCGACCTCGAAGTTGAACATCGGCGCGGGGGTGCAGCCGTCGAGCAGGTCGAAGCCCGGCTGGTCGAGGATGTCGAAATATCCCTTGAAATTGCCGTCCAGATGGGTGGAGACGAACTTGTCGGCTCCGTGGAGAATATCGGTGATCTTGCGGTAAAACGGCACGCAGTAATCCCGCCATTGGGACGGGGAGATCAGGATCTCGTCGGTGTGGTCCGACATGATCACCAATCGCTCGGGGGCCCGGGCGGCGAGCGCAACCAACTCCAGGTCTTTGCGCTCCTGGATTTCCATAAATTCAAATAGCGGCTCGGGGTCGTCGTTGAGCGTGTAGATGACCTGCTCGAAGCCCATGTACTCGTGTACCAGCTTGCCAAATGGAGAGCGGGAGAGGACGATGTCCCCCTGGCCCCAGTCGCCGAGCTCCTGGCGAATGGCGTCGATCTTTTCAAACTCCGGTTCAAAGTGGGTGTGCTCGACCATGTAGCGCATGGTTTTCAGATCGCGCATCTCCTTGATAAAGAACTCCTTGCGGGACCAGGTGCCGTCGGACGCCAGCATGTCCATGCGGGTCATCTCTCCCAGGGGGGTGATGACCCGGTAGTAGCGCTTCTGGCCGTCGACCCAGGACTCGGTCTCAACGCCGCCGGAAAAGATGGTGCGATACCAGTGGTAGAGGTGGACGTGGAAGCCCCAGTCGAACTGGCGGTAGAAATCGAAGAGGGTGAAATCTCGGTATTTTTCGGGCATCGAGCCGGGGTTTTTGTGGATGTCGGCGGCGTCGGGGATGAACTCCCCCGGGGAGAATTGGCGTGGCTCCCCCGGAGGGGTGCGGCGGTCGAGATACCAGTCGGTTATATCGGGAAAGAACGGCATATTAGCCGGCTTTTCGCCGGTCAGGATGGAGAAGAAACGGGCGCGTTGGGATGTCATCAATATGGCCTCGATTCTATGCCAGGCCCAGAAGAGCCAGAGAATCCCGGTGGATGATCTCTTCTATGGCGTCTGCGGAGACCTTGGGCAACGGGGTGCCTTCGACGATGTCGTTGACGCGGCGTAGATGGTCGATGGTCTCCTGTACGGTGGTCACCGGGAAATCGGTGCCGAAGAAGATTTTGGGGAGGACGTTCCACTCGGTAGCCTTGACCATCTGCTCCCAGAAAGAATACGGTCGGTAGAAGTTAGCGGAGAGGTCGGCGTACACGTTGGGGTGCTTGCGGACGACCACGCAGGTGTCCACCTGCCAGGGATGGCCCAGGTGTGCCATGACGATCTTCAGGTCGGGGAAGCGCATGGCGATTTCGTCGACGACCAGGGGATGGGCGTAGCGGATGGGCGCGTCGCGGTTCGGGGATGTGCCCTGGTGGAACATGATGGGTAGATCGTGCTTCTCCGCCTGCTCGTAGATGGCGAGGGCGCGCGCTTCCAGCGGGTCGAAGTTCTGGTAGTTGGGGCCGAGTTTAACCCCTTTCAGGCCGAGATCGGTGCGGCAGCGCTCGAATTGATCCATGCAGTCATCGGCGTGGGGGTGGAGCGACATGAAGCCAATTAGACGTTCGGGATAGGCGTTGGCGAAGGTCGCGGTGGCGTCGTTCTGATCGCCGGTGTACCAATCGAGAACCTCCTCTGCCGCAGCTTCGGGTTGCCGGGCGATGTTGAAGACGATCGATTTTTCCGCCGGTTTCTGCCCTTCTAGATAATCGTTCCAGCAGACGGGGACTGCGACTGGACGGTCGGGGCGCCAGGCGGTGTTGACCGTTTTTTCATTTTCGGGCACGGCGTCTTTGAAGCGGGGCGTATGCGTGTGCGCATCGATTATCATGGCGACTGTCCTCCGGGATGCGAGTTGATTTCGGCAGCGGCTCCCATAAGTTACATTGTAGCACAAACCTCGCGGACTGTAAATGAGATCGAATTATGCTCTCTCAGGACCACGCGCTTCGACTCCAATCGGATCGATGTCGCAAAGAGGATATCCGTGCAAGGAATAGTAGTTCTACTGGTCGTTCGACTCAACACAAAAGCAGATGCGGAGGCTTATCGACATGAATTCTCAGAGAGATAAGACGCGTCCCAGGATCGGCATTTTCGGCATTGGCCTGGCCGCGTACTGGCCGCAGTTCCCCGGTCTCAAGGAGCAACTGGAGGGATATCAAAGGGAAGTGGAGAGCAGAGTCGGCGAATGGGGCGAGGTGGTGTCCGCCGGCCTGGTAGACAGCGCTCCCGGGGCGGTGGAAGCAGGCGATCTGTTCCAGCGCGAGCAGGTGGATATGATCTACTGTTACGTGGGCACCTACTCGACCAGTTCGCAGGTGCTGCCGGCGGTGCAGATTCCCCGCGTGCCGGTGCTGGTGCTCAATCTACAGCCCTCGGCGGCGCTCGACTACAGTCGCACCGATACCGCCGAGTGGCTGGCAAACTGCTGCGCCTGCTGCGTGCCGGAGATCAGCTGCGCCTTCAGCCGCTGCGACATCGACTTCCACGTGGTCAGCGGCATGCTGCGGGAGGAGGAGGGATGCGAGGAGCCGGCGCGGCGCGCCTGGCGGGAGATTCGCGAGTGGACCGAGGCGGCCGGCGTGCAGCGTCTGGTGCGTCGCAGTCGCATGGGATTCCTTGGCCACACCTATCCCGGCATGCTGGATATGTACAGCGACTTTACCCAGCACCAGGGACAACTCGGCACGCACGTGGAGATACTGGAGATGTGCGATCTGGCCAAGATGGTGGCCGGAGTGACCGGGGCGGAGGTGAAGGGGAAGGAGGAGGAGACGCTGGCGATCTTCGATCTGAGCGAGGATTCCGAGGCGGATCCGCTGGCGACCCGCCCCGATCCCGAAGCGCTGGACTGGGCGTACAGGGTGGCGGTCGGACTCGACAAACTGGTCGAGGAGTTCTCGCTGGACGGTCTGACCTACTACTATCGGGGATTGGATCACAACGAATACGAGCGGTTGGGAGCGGCGTTTGCGCTGGGCTGTTCACTGCTGACCGCGCGCGGGATTCCGTGCAGCGGCGAGGGGGATCTAAAAAACTGTCAGGCGATGAAGATCGTGGACGGGTTCGGAGTTGGAGGCAGTTTTGCGGAAATTACGGCGATGGATTTCCGCGAGAACTTCGTATTGATGGGGCACGATGGCCCGTTTCACATCGATATTGCCGAAGGGCGGCCACTGCTGCGGGGGCTTTCCCTGTTTCACGGCAAGCACGGCGAAGGAGTGGGGGTGGAGACTCAGGTCAAGAGAGGGCCGGTCACAATTCTGTCCATGAGTCAGACGCGGCAGGGGAACCTCGAACTCCTGGCGGCCCAGGGGGAGAGCCTGCCGGGGGAGGGGCTGCAGATAGGCAATACGGATAGCCGGATACAGTTCCCCCTGGGGCCGGGGGAGTTTCTCGACACCTGGAGTCGTCGGGGGCCGACGCATCACTTTGCTCTGGGGGTGGGACACATTATTCCCAGGATCGAGAAGTTCGCCCATCTGGCCGGACTCGAGCTGAAGGTGGTGTGCGGATAAGGAGTCGAATTGGGAAGATTGCAGGAACTGCTGCATTAAATACGAAAGGGGCCGCGAATACGAGGTATTCGCGGCCCCTTTCAATTACATCGAGAGGTGGATGATCGGGGAACTATCTCTCCCTGATGTAGATGGGATTGGAGAACGCCTTGCGGTTGTCCCTGGCGTAGCACTCGACGCGGATGTAGGCGTGGCCTCCTCCGAACTTCATCTTGAAGGAGCCCTTGACCACCTGCTTGTCTTCGGGACGCAAATCTTCGACAACTTTGCCGTTGGCGATGACGCGGACCTGCTGGAGCCCCAGGCTGTCGGCGCACTCGTAGCGGACTTCGACCTGGCTCCCTTTGCGCTTTTTGACGACGTCGCCCATGACCGCCTTGCCGCAGCGCAGGTTTACGAAGGGGGCGTCCGAGGCGAAGAAGTGGCCGGCCCAGAGGGCGTCGATCACCTTCTTTTTGGTGGGGCGTTCGAGCAGCACGCCGTTCCACACGTCACCGATTGCCTGATATAGATGGGCATCGGTGTTGCCCATGCCGCGGACGATCTTGCCCTGGGAGAGGTGGCGGTCCCACAGGGAGATCGACATGTCGTCGGTGATGTCGTAGCAGTCGAAGATGTTGTTGGCGCCGTTGATCAGCTCGATGGTGAAGTCGTCGCCCAGCAGGTCGAGGGCGTCGATCTGCTCCTGGGAATAGCGCGTGGTGGGGAACCAGCCTGTCGGATGGGGTATGAAGGGGAAGCCGCCGAGTTCGATGACGTTGCGGTAATCTTTGACCAGGTCGCGTTCGGTCACGTATTTGCGGTCGAGTCCCAGGATGCCCAGGTGGTGATACTGGGTGCCGGGCTCCTGGCCCCACCACAAATTCTTGTATTTAACGCACTCGACTTTCTGGCGCACGGTCCAATGGTCGGTGATGAAGTGGAAGTCCAGGCCGGCTTTTGCGACCCATGCCGCGGTCTCGGCCACCGTGCCGATGCCGTCGCTGTAGGTGGAGTGATAGTGGCAGTCACCGCGGCTCACGGGAAAGCCGGCCAGTTTGCGGGTGGCGTCGATGCGCTCGCGCATCGCCTCCTTCCAGAAACCGATGACGCGGTCGGGATAGGTGGCGCGCTTGACGGCGAGGTTTTTTTTGCGACGGGTCAGGGCTGCTTTTTTTGGCATGATTCCTTCCTTTCGTAGGAGAGGGCATCTTTTGGCCTGGGAAGGTGTACTGTTTTTCTCTCCGTTTGACAAGGCAAATCGGAATTGACCAGGCCGGCGCCACGAGACCGCTCTATCCATCCACATGCCGCCATAGTCGTGGCTGAGTATTTTTATGTAAGTATTTATTTTATCTAAAAATAAGATAATTTATTAGGTTGGAAAAGAGTATTCCTTGCTCAAGTAGCATTAGGCAATTGGTATATATGTACAGTAATATTAAGAAGATGATAAATTTTTTTGTATTATACAAAAAAACAAGAAGATGGGATCGAGACTACTGGGAGGAGTGAGAAATGAGAACAGGGCTTTTTCTGTCCCGCGATGATGGGAATATTTCGGAGGCGATAGACGTCGATTCGCTGGCCGGACATTTTTCTCATCTTCCCGTGGCAAAAGTGTACGACAATTTCTTCAGATACTCGGACCATCGGGATATCCTGAAGACGGTGGATGAAAATGGACTGGATGCCGTGGTGCTGGCCGGTGATTCTCCCAAATATTACGATACAGTGAGGGATGGCAGGCTGATACTGGAGGGGTTGAAAAGCCGCGGGATCAATGAGAACAAGATCGCCTTTGCGAATATCAAGGAACAGGGGGCACTGGCCCATGGGGGCGAAAACGGGGAGGTGACCAGAAAGGCGCAACTGCTCATCGACGTGGCCCTGGCCAAGGTGGAGATGTGCCACAGGGTCAAGTCGATGGTGGTCACCCCCAGAAAATCGGTCCTGGTGATCGGCACCACGCCAGGAGGGATTATCGCGGCAAGGGAACTGCTGGAAAGGGATTACCGGGTGTATCTCGTCGAGAGGGAAGCTGCCATACGCGAGCACGCTGGGATCGAAGCGGATATCTTACCTGGCCTGACGGCGGTGCAGATGAACGACAGGGCGGATATTCTCCTGCAGACCGAGATCGAGGATATCTCCGGATGGTGCGGTGAGTACAGCGTCGTGTTGAATACCCGGACGAGCAGGGAGGAGATCAAGGTCGGGGGAATCATCCTGAGCGTCGGTGACGATGCGGAGTGGATCGGGAAGCTCAGACCCAAGATGCAGCTCGATATAGACCACGAGGGGCTGCTGCGAGGCAAGCAGAAATCGAATCTCATTGGGGAGACGCGGGAACCGGGGATATGGTTTATTCCGTTCAGGAAAAACGGCGACTTCCTCGCCGCCGAGACCAGCGCGGCCAGCGTGGCGGTGGTCTCGCTTACCGCTCTTCTCGACCGAACCGAGATCGAACACTCGGTGCTCATTTCGGAGGTGGATGAAACGGTCTGCGGAGGCTGCGGGACCTGTGTAAAGACCTGCGCGTTTTCCGCCTCGAGCATGAATCTGACGCGCAAGCTCTCCGTCATCGATACGATGAGATGTAAAGGGTGTGGAAACTGCGTGGTTGCCTGCCCCACGGGCGCTCGAGATCTGGTGAGTTATCCGGAGAAGTTTGTCCTCGAGGCGATAGAGATCATGAGTCGGGCGGAACTCGACGATTCGGAGCCCAGGGTGCTGGCCATCCTCTGCAACGGATGCGGGTACCCGGCGGCGGATGCGGCAGGGAGGTTCGCGATCCAGGCGCCGGAGCTGAAATACTCGACCAATGTTTTGCCGATCCAGGTAGAATGCGGGGGAAATATCGATACCCTGTACATCCTCAAGGCCTTCAGTCGGGGGTTTGATGGCGTGGCTCTGACGGTTTGTCGAGACGGGCACTGCTATCACGTGGTGGGGAACACCGATATGGAGCGCCGGATCGGGCTTTTCCGCGAGGTGTTGCGCTCGCGGAACATAGATGCCGAAAGGCTGCGCGTTATCAACGTCTCACCCCATGAAGGGGAGCTTTTCAGCAGTGAGATCAGATCGTTTTGCGATGAACTCAAATCGATGTGCTGTGAAGAGGGGAGGCCGTAAGATGGCAGCAAAAACCAGCGTCGCCACAACGTGGCTGCAGAGCTGTTCGGGGTGCCATGTTGCATTTTTCGATCTGCACGAAGGGCTGCTGGACGTGCTGGAATCGATCGAGATAAAGTACTCCACCGTAATGGACGTAAAAGAGGTGCCCGAGGTAGATATCGGGATCGTCGAAGGAGCGGTGGCGAATGAAGACAACGAAGAGATCCTGAAGACATTCCGCGAAAAGGCGAAGACGATCGTGGCTCTGGGAACCTGTGCCTGTTTCGGCGGAATTCCCGGATTGAGGAATCTGTTCCAGCGCGCCGATGTCCTCGAGCGCGGATACGTGGAGACCGAAAGCAGTGTGGATGGAAAGATCCCCACCGGAGCTGAAATCCCAGCCCTCAAAAAGCACGTCGTGCCGATCGACCAGGTCATAGAGGTGGATCACTACATTCCGGGATGCCCGCCGCTTCCCGAAGCGATTGCGGATACGCTCATGGCGCTGGTCGAAGGCAGAACTCCGGAGAGAAAAACCCGCAATCTGTGCGAAGAATGCACCCGGAAGAAGGACAGGATGCTGGTGGCATCGAGGGATTTCGTCACCGATTCGGTCCTGGCCCCGCACGAACTCGAGGAGATCGACCCGGAGAAGTGCTTCCTCGAACAGGGGGTGCTGTGCATGGGGCCGGCCACCTGCGAGGGATGCGGAGCGAGGTGTATGGATGGGAATATGCCGTGCCGCGGTTGCATGGGGCCAACGCCGGATGCGCTCGAACAGGGGGCGAAGATAATAAACGCGCTGGCCTCAATTCTGCCGGCGGGGGGGATGCTGTTTCAGGAGGATATCGTGGGTGTGGGGTATCGCTATTCCCTGCCCGTTTCGATCTCTCCCCATCTGGTCGATCGAGGAGGGGAATGAAGATGAGCAAGACAATCGAGATCAACCCGGTCACCCGGGTCGAAGGGCACGGGAAGGTCACCATTCACCTGAACGACCAGAATCAGGTGGAAGAGTCGCATTTTCACGTGGTGGAGTTCAGGGGATTCGAGAAATTCTGCGAGGGGAGATTGATGTCGGAGATGCCGGTCATCACCACGCGCATCTGCGGTATCTGTCCGGTCAGCCACCACCTGGTCTCGGCAAAGGCGTGCGACGACCTGCTGGGCGTCGATATCCCTCCGGCCGCGAAGAAGCTCCGCGAACTGATGCACATGGGCCAGATCATCCATTCTCACGCGCTCCATTTCTTCTATCTGGCCGCGCCCGATTTCATCTTCGGGCCCGCGGCCGATCCGGCGGGGAGGAATATCTTCGGAATCATCGGGACCGATCCCGAATTCGCCCGCAAGGCGATCCGTCTGCGCAAGATCGGCCAGAATATCATCGAGCGCATAGGGGGGAGGCCGATCCATCCGGTGACCGCCATTCCCGGCGGTATGAGCAAGCCGCTGTCGCACGAGGATCGCTTCAGCATCAGCGGTGAGGTGGACGAGGCGATCGAATTGGCGCAGATGGGAATTCAGGTCAGCAAACAGATGTACGAGAAATACGCCGATCTCATTCCCAGGTTCGCGGTCATCAAGACCAACTACATGGGGCTGATAAAAGAGGGCAATCTCGAACTGTACGATGGGCGATTGCGCATTATCGAGGAATCGGGCAGTCTCCTGAATGAGTTCGAGCCCGGGGATTATCTCGACTATCTGGGCGAGCGGGTAGAGGATTGGTCGTACATGAAATTCCCCTTCTACAAAGAGAGGGGATATCCCGAAGGGACGTATCGAGTCGGTCCTCTGGCCCGGCTGAACGCTGCCGACGCGATTGGCACGGAGCGGGCCAACGGGGAACTCGCCGAGTTCAAAGAGATGGGCAACGGCGGTCCCGTACACGAAACCCTGTACTACCACTACGCCAGACTCATCGAGGTTCTCTATGCGGCGGAGCGGGCTCGGGAACTGGTGGACGACGACGAGATCGTCAGTCGGGATGTGCGCGTCAGGGTGGATCGCCAGGCAGGGGAAGGGGTGGGAGTGATAGAGGCGCCCCGGGGGACGCTGATTCATCACTATTGGGCGGACGAAAGCGGCATGATCGAAAAGGTCAACCTCGTCGTCGCTACCGTGCAGAACAATCCGTCGATCGACAGGAGCGTCAACGAAGTGGCCAGGGAATTTGTCGAGGGGGATAAGATCGGCGAAGGGGCTCTGAATATGGTCGAAATGGCCGTTCGCTGCTACGATCCGTGTCTTTCCTGTGCCACTCACGCCATTGGCCAGATGCCCCTGGTGATTGAACTGGTGGCGGCCGATGGATTGGTATTGGATGTTGTGGAAAGGAGGGCGTGAGTATGGATGCAGAGGCCGCTGGGGAAGCGGTTATCAAACCCAAGCTGGTAGAGATCTTCGGGGCCACCATTGCCGATCTTCTCTTTACCAAAGCGATCTTTGCCGCGATGCAGGGAGGCACGGCGGAGGAGAGTTACCAACTGATGGTCGATTCCATCTGCTCCCATCCCAAGGTAGTCAGCATGTGGGGCGCTGCGCAGACGGAGAAGATGAAACAGGAATGGCTGAAGGGCGCGGCGTTGGAGTTGGTATAGACAACCTGGTAAGTAGATACAGAGATTTTTCAATTTTCAGGATCATCATCTGAAGATCAATATTTCCGCATCGAGAGGAATTCGGAATGGCGTCGATTCTGCTCATCGATGATTCAGAACTGGTCCAGCAGATGGTTTCTTTGGCACTCGCAACTCAGGGACATCAGGTCACAGTTGCCCGGGATATGCGCCACGGCGTGCGCAGGCTCCGCGATGCGAGTTTCGACTTGATTCTCATGGACCTGAACATGCCGGAGGTGAGGGGTGAGGCCGGGGTCAGGCTGCTGCGACAGCGCCTCGAGCTGGAAATACCCATCATCATCCTCTCCGGCGAGATAACAAAGGACACGATCGCGGTAATGGCGCCGCTGAAGGTGAGCCATTTCGTCGCCAAAGGGGAGGATTTCGAAGTGAGATTGGACGCCGCGATCACCCAAGTGCTGGGAGAGAAGGCCGAGGGGGACTGAGTAGTCTGTCAACAAAATTTATGGCCTTCGGAAACCACGTAAATATATTTATTTACTGAAAGATCCCGATCGCAATTTTGTCAAAGTTTTTATTTGACAAAACACTGAGCCGCAATGATTTTGCATCGATCTCCACTCCGGAGATCGATGGCATGGGGGGTGAGATCCGCATCAGGTGCAGGAAGGGGAAAGGTCATGAAGTTTTTCAATTTCGTTTTCAATTTTCGCCAGATCGTGAGCCAGATCCGGGATGCGGGTGCGCAGATAAATGCGGTCGTCGAACAGATGTCTGCGGCCAGCAGCGAACAGATGGGCAGCGCCGCACAGCAGTCCGGGTCGATAAGCGAGATTACGTCGACGATGACGGAGTTGGCCCGCACCTCCAAAGAGGTGACGGAGAACTCCGAGCGAGTGGTGGAGATCTCCACCCAGAATCAGGAGGATGCGCTCAGCGGGGTGGATGCGGCCAAGGATACTCTGACTGCCATGGACGCCATCAGAGAGGCGCACGAGAACAGCACGCAGGGGATCGTGTCGCTTTCGGAGAGGGTGCAGCAGATCAACGAGGTAATGGATGTCATCGACGATATCGCCGACCGGACGAAGATGATCGCTTTCAACGCGGCTCTCGAGGCGGCGGGGGCTGGTGAGGCGGGCCGTAGATTTGGCGTGGTGGCACAGGAGGTGCGTCGACTGGCGGATACTGTGGTCGAGGCGACCGAGGACAGCCGCTCGCGCATCGTGGAGATTCAGGAGGCGACCAATAACATGGTGGTGGCCTCGGAGCGCAACAGCAGGGTTTTCGAAGAGGGGTTCAGGGCGACGCAGGTGACGGCGGATTCGCTGCAGAAGATCATGGATAGCGCCAGCAATACGGCGGATTCGGCCAAACAGATTTCCCTTTCGACGCAGCAGGAAAGGACGGCGCTACAACAGGTTCTCGATGCGATGATGGAGGTTTCCGAAGGGGCGGCGCTCTTTGCCAGCAAGGTGAGTGAAGGGGATGAGATAATTTCGAACTTGAGGGGACTGGCAGCCGGGTTGACAGAGCTGATCGAGAGATACGGCATGGATGAGGGGGCGGAAGAGTTCCGGAAACAGGCCGGCGAAACACAAGATGGAGGAGCATGACACTGTTCGATCGCGGCTCATTTGTGGAGAAGTTCGTTCAGGAGGCGCGCGAGTATCTGGAAGTTCTCAACCGGGGGTTGGTGGATCTGGAGAAGAGCCCGGAGGATACGGAACTGCTGACGAGACTGCTGCGCGCGGCCCACACGTTGAAGGGATCGTCGCGGATGCTGAAGTATATGGATGTCAACCAGGTATCCCACTGCCTGGAGGATGTTCTGGAGGATGTTCGCGATGGGCGGCTGGAGATGAATATGGAGGTGGGGGACGCTTTTTTTTTGGCGCTGGATGAGATCGACGTCTGTATAGAGGATATTGCCGGAGGTGGAGAGGGGGATCGAGATGTGAGTGCTGTCTGCCGTTCGCTGGAGAGTTTGAGAGCGGAAGGTGAACCGACATCGGCAGCGGACGCCGAAGCCGGAGACGGAACGACAGAGGAACAGGCCGGAGCGGAGTCGGGCAGCGAAGCGGATGCCGGGCCCGAGGACGAAACGACAGAGGAACCCGCTCAGGAGAAGATTTCACAAGCAGCCCCGATGATCCTCGATCGCGGCTCATTTGTGGAGAAGTTCGTTCAGGAGGCGCGCGAGTATCTGGAAGTTCTCAACCGGGGGTTGGTGGATCTGGAGAAGAGCCCGGAGGATACGGAACTGCTGACGAGACTGCTGCGCGCGGCCCACACGTTGAAGGGATCGTCGCGGATGCTGAAGTATATGGATGTCAACCAGGTATCCCACTGCCTGGAGGATGTTCTGGAGGATGTTCGCGATGGGCGGCTGGAGATGAATATGGAGGTGGGGGACGCTTTTTTTTTGGCGCTGGATGAGATCGACGTCTGTATAGAGGATATTGCCGGAGGTGGAGAGGGGGATCGAGATGTGAGTGCTGTCTGCCGTTCGCTGGAGAGTTTGAGAGCGGAAGGTGAACCGGCATCGGCAGCGGACGCCGAAGCCGGAGACGGAACGACAGAGGAACAGGCCGGAGCGGAATCGGGCAGCGAAGAGAGGGTGCCTCTGGAGATCGCCCGGTCCGAGCCGGGCGTGGAGGGATCGTCCGCATCGGAGGTGGAGGAAGAGCGGAGTGATGAACCGGCGAAGAAGAGTTCGGCGCCGGCCGTAGAGGAGACTCTCCGCATCGGCACATCCGGCCTGGATGCCACGATCCGCCTGGCGGGCGAAATCAGAGTCAGCGGCATGCGCCTGGATCACCACCTCGACGAACTCGCCGAAATGTGCAGGGGGTTTCGCCATTATCAGGGGGAGATAGAGCGGTATCTGGAGGGGATGAACGGGCAGGCCGGCGAGTTGAAGCGGTTCTGCCAGGAGACCAAGGGGCTATATGCGCAAATAGACGGCCTGTACCGCAAATACCGGGAGGATCTGGCCGGTCTGGAGCGGATGGCCGCCGAGTTGCAGGAAAAAACGCTGGATATGAGGATGTTGCCCCTGTCGACCGTCTTCGACTCCCTGCCCCGGGCGGTTCGCGATCTGTCCAGAGCTTTTGGCAAAGAGATCGAACTGATCGTCGAGGGGGCCGAGACGCACATGGACAAAAAGCTCATCGAGAGACTCGACGGTCCCATAGTGCACATGGTGCGCAACTGCATCGATCACGGCATCGAGACGCCAGAAGAACGAAAGAAAGCCGGAAAATCGGCGCGAGGACAGCTGCGCATAGCCGCCTCGCAAGAGGGGGATCATATCGCCATAGTGGTCGAGGACGATGGCGGGGGCATCGACCTGGAGGCGGTCAAGAAGAAAGCCCTGACCAAAGGTTTGATCGATCGGGAACAGCTCGAGCGGATTCCGGAGAGGGAGATCGCCAATTTTATCTTTTTGCCGGGATTTTCCACAGCTCCCATCATTACCGATATCTCCGGCCGGGGCGTGGGGATGGACGTGGTCAGGAGTACGGTCGAGGAGCTCAAAGGGGCGGTTTCGGTGGAGACTGAGAAGGGGGTTGGCAGTCGCTTTATTCTGCAACTGCCGATGACGCTGACGACGATACGGGCGATGTTGATCGAATGTGCCGGTTTTTCCTTTGCCGTTCCCGTTGGCTACATTACGGAGACGGTGAAGATCGGGCTTGGCGATATCATCCAGATCGTCGACCGGGAGGCGATTTCGCTGAAAAATCAGATGATACCCGTTGCCAGACTGGATCGGGTTCTCGGTCTGGAGGATCCCGGTCTGGAGGGTAAGGAGCGATTTCCCGTTCTCGTGCTTCGCTCCGGTCATGAGCACATCGCCCTGATCGTCGATGAGATAATCGATGAGCAGGATATTCTTCTCAAACCGATTCCTCCGCACATGGGTAAGACGCCCTGCGTCTCCGGTGTGAGCATCTTTGGGGACAACCAGATCTCCGTGGTGCTCCACGCTCCAGGCGTGGCCGATTCCATGAAGAATATTGCGGGGCTGCAGCCGGTCGAGGCCAGGAGGGGCCGCGAAGGGATGGGCCGAGAGATCCTGGTGGTAGACGATTCGCTCAATACGCGGGAGATAGAAAAGAGCATTCTGGAATCTTACGGTTACGAAGTAGATTTGGCCCGCGACGGGATCGAGGGATTGAATATGGTGCAGAACAAGCTGTATGATATGATCGTCACCGACCTCGACATGCCGCGAATGGATGGCTTTACTCTTGTCGAACGCCTCCGGCAGGAACCGGACTTCGCACATATTCCGATCGTGATCGTTACCTCCAGAGAAAAAGAGGAAGACAAGAAGCGGGGGATCGAGGTGGGGGCCGATGCCTATATTCTGAAAGGAGGTTTCGATCAATCGAATCTGATCGATACGATCGAAAGCCTCATCGGTTAGTGTTCGACCAACGGGAACGGTGGTGAGCTCTCATGGATGAAAAGCGCAGATCGATAGAGAAGATTATCGGAGAGAGAGAGGGACTGGAGCTGGGAGTAGAGCTCAAAGAGGAAAGCGTGCAGTTCGTGGTGGTCACGCTGGCCGATCAGTGGTACGCCTTCTGGGGAAATGTCGTCGCATCCATCGCCACAGTACAGACCATCACCCCGATCCCCGGGACGCCGGATTTCATGCTGGGGGTGATGTACTATCAGGGCCGCGTCGAATCGGTGATGGATATCAAAAAGGTACTGGGATTGGAAGATACGACTATCACCAAGAAGAGCCGCGTCGTCATCGCCTCCTCAGGCGAGGTGCAGTCCGGTATTCAGGTGGACTCCGTTGAGGATGTGGTCGAGCTACCCACGAGAGAGATCTTCGAGCCGCTGCACACCATGGAGGCAGGAAAAAAGGAGTACGTGACGGGGGAAATCGATTTCCGGGGACAGAATGTCGTGATACTCGACCTGGCCCGAGTGTTCGAGCGGTTGCTGGAGCACGAGAGTGACTGATCACAGTTCGGGGTTGGATCTGCTGGTCTTCAGGGAAAGAGGACATCGGTTTGGTCTGGATGCAGCTCAGGTAGAGGAGATGCTGAGGCTCCAGGAACTGGAACTGCAGAGGGATAGGTCCGACCGCATCCGCTCTTTTTACCGGGATGGGGTCGAGATCCCCGTGGTGGAGATGACCGCGGTTATCGGCATGGAGAGAGCGACCGAGGATGAATATTCCAAGCTCGTTCTCGTCAATGTGAAGCAGTCGACGTGGGGTTTTCTCATCAGTGAGCCGGAGGAGATCGTGCCGGTCGAGGTCGAGGATATCGAGTTGCTCCCGGCCCTCATAAGGCGTATGGTAAAAGGTAGCGGGATATGGGGTGTAGTGAAGGGGGAGGGGGAGATGGTGGTGCTCGTCGATCTGATGGAAGCTATCGGGAAGGTAGTTACTCAGGGAAAATCAGGGGAAGGCACTCGAGATGGCGACAATACTGCTCATTGAGGATTCTGAGATTAGCCAGGAGGCGGTGTCTCTCATTCTGGGGAATCAGGGGCATCAGGTCGAAGTAGCCAAGGATCTGCGGACGGGGATAAGGATGCTCAGGGAAGTCGAATTCGATTTGATCCTCATGGATCTGAATCTGCCGGGTGTGAGGGGGGAATACGGCACCAAATTCGTGCGGCAGCGCCTGCAACTGGATACGCCGATCATCATCGTTTCCGGAGAGATTCAAGAGGAGACCAGAGAAAAGCTGGAGCCTCTGGGAGTATCGGGTTTCGTCGCCAAAGAGGAGGATTTTGAACCGAAATTGACCGGGGAAATTGCTCGAGTGCTGGGTGAGGAGGGAGGAGGGAGCTGAAGCAGATCTCCTTTGGTGCAGCAGAAACCCACTTACGGCCCCTTTGACAAAGGGGCCGTAAGTATTTTACAGCATCAGCGGAGGATAGTTTTGGGATACGCCGCCGAAGAGATATGTTCGCAGCATTTTCTCAGAAATGGTAGGTGGGTGTTGAAGGGGCAGATTCGGTGGTATAGATTCTTTCGGGGTGAACTTCAGACAGTATTGCTTACAATAGAGATTTTTTCTGACCTGGAATTTTTTTGAGGAGGAGTCCCATGATATTCAATCCGATCGGCAAGACGGGCCTGGAGGCTTCGGCGCTGGGGTTCGGGTCGATGCGTCTGCCCATGACAGATATCGGCAATATGGAATTCGTCGATCTGGATCGCGCTGTCGAGGTCATTCGGCACGCCCTCGATGTCGGAGTGAACTACATCGACTGCGGGTTTCAGTACTGCAATTTCCAGTCGGAGATCGCCGTGGGACGAGCGCTTCGGGGGCGGCGCGATCAGGTGATCGTCACGGGCAAGGCGACCAAGACGCGGATGTTCAACCCCGGGGATATGCGGCGGATGCTGGAACACCAGCTGGAGCGGTTGGAGATCGACTACTTCGACTTCTACGGCTTTCACGGTATATCCTGGGATCGGTTGCACAGTATCGACGAGGAGACAGGCTGGCTCGATGAGATGCATCGAGCCAAGGAGGAAGGACTGTTCAAGCGGATGTGTTTTTCGTTTCACGATGATCCGGAGAACATCCAAAAGTTCGTCGACCTGGGCTGGTTCGATCTGCTGATCTGCCAGTACAACTACCTGGATCGGAAGAACGAGGAGGGGATGGCGTACGCGGCGGAAAAAGGGATGGGGGTCTGCGTTATGGGGCCTGTGGGGGGAGGACGCCTGTCGACTTTGCCGCTGCCGGTGCAGGAGCGGTTGGGGATCGACGAAGCTCAGGCCGTATCTCTGGCCCTGCGATTTGTGCTGTCGAACCCGAGCGTGAGTATCGCTCTGTCCGGTATGGGATCGGAAGAGATGGTGGATCAGAATTTGGCGACGGTATCGGAGGGAGCCCTGAGTGATGGGGAACGGGGAGATTTGGTCAAGCTGCTGGAGAAGTTGGAGGGGATGGCAGAGCTGTACTGCACGGGCTGCAACTACTGCGCTCCGTGTCCCCACGATGTGAGCATTGCCAAGCGGTTCGAGCTGATGAACCAGCACCGGGTGTGGGGGGAGACCGAGAAGGCGCGCAGCGGATATCGAGAGCTGATGGCGAAGGAGTCTGAAGGAGAGTGTGAGGAGTGCGGTGAGTGTCTAAAAAAATGTCCCCAGGAGATTCCGATCATCGATCAATTGAAGGAGACGGCCGCCGTGCTTGGGGGCGTGGGGGGAGTCCAGCAATTCTACAAGGGGAAAATGCGATGAATGCAGATGTCGATGATGATTCCCGAGACTTCGCTTTTGTGCACCTGCCGAAGATCGAGAAGCGCGTTTTCAGGATGGGCATCGCCGGGAATTACGGGATCGATTCGGCGGATATCCGGTGGGCTGCTGAACAGGAGGCCAACTACTGGCTCTACGGCGCGAGCTTCAAGCGGGTCACCGATGGAATCAGGGAGGTGATTCGAGAGGATCGGGAAAAGCACGTGGTCGCATTCCTGGGCTGGGGGATCTCCGGCGGGCAGGTGAGAAGGAGCGTGGAAAAGGGGCTACGCAAACTGGATACGGATTATCTGGATGTCTTCAAGTTGGGATGGCTGGGACGGACGTCGGCCTACCGTCGGGGGATCGTGGAGACGCTGTTGCAGTTGAAGGAGGAGGGGAAGATCCGAGCGATCGGGACCAGTATCCACGACCGCCAGAGAGCGGGAAGACTGGCTCTGGATTCGGAGATCGACCTGTTCATGATCCGCTACAATGCGAAGCATCCGGGTGCCGAGAAGGATATCTTCCCCCATCTGGCGAAGCGGAATCCGGCCGTGGTGAGTTATACCGCTCTGGCGTGGGGACAGCTGATCAAGCCGCTGAAGGGGATCGAGATGCCGTCCTGGCCAGGTGGAGAGGTACTGGATGTGCCGCCGCTGACACCGGAGCTGTGCTATCGGTTTGTTCTGAGCAATCCGCATGTGCATCTGGTTTTGACCGGACCGAAGAACAGGGAGCAACTGGAGGGGAATTTGCGGGCTGTGCAGCAAGGAGTTCTTTCTTCGGAAGAGCTGGATTGGATCAGGCAGTACGGGAAGCTGGTCAAAGCCAGAAAAAGATTGAATTACGTTTGAGGTAAGAGGAGGAGAGATTCCGATGCGAACGGTTTACCCGATCGATACGACGCTCTACAAACCGGAGAAGTGCTGCAACGGGTATACGATCATCTTCGGCGGCCTGGATGTGAAGCTGATCGACATGAACGGTCGCAGCGTGAATGCGTGGAAATTGGATAGTTCGCTGCACGACCACGGCACGGATCGAGCCCATCTGCTGCGGAACGGCCACGTTCTCGTGTCGCGGGGAGGGATGGTGTCGACCGATGGGGTAATCGACGAATACGACTGGGATGGTAATTTGGTGTGGCGCTATATGCCGGAGGGGAAGATACCGCACGAGCGGCTGCTGGGACCGCATCACGATGTGTGGCGAAAAAAGAACGGCAATACGCTGTTGATCTGCCGGGAGGCGGTGCCGGAGGAATATCTCAAAGAGGTGCGCAATCCGCTGTGGCAGAATCAGACGATCTGCGGGGATACGATTCTGGAAGTGAACCTGGAGGGAGAGGTGGTCTGGGAGTGGAACAGCCACGGGCATCTGGATATCAATCATTACCGTCTGCTGGCCAGCCCGGGATGGTTTGCCGGACCGCACAACAGCACGGTGGTCGACTGGACGCATATCAACACGGTGCGCGAATTGCCGGAGAATCGATGGTACGATCAGGGGGATGAGCGGTTTCGGCCGGGGAATGTGATGATCAGTCCGCGCCAGCTCGATACGATTTACATCATCGACCGCGAGACAAAGGAGATCGTGTGGGAATACGGAGGCGACTACTTTGGCGGACTGTCGGGACAGCACGAGCCGTATATGATACCGAAGGGTTTTCCGGGAGAGGGAAACGTGATGATCTTCGACAATGGGGCCTCTCCGTGGAAGGATCTGGGGCACGCCGGGATGAGCTATGTGTTGGAAATCAACCCGATGACGAAGGAACTGGTGTGGGTCTACGATGACAAGCTGCGCTTTCACTCCGCCTATACTTCGAGTGCGCAGCGATTGAGGAATGGGAATACGCTGATCTGCGAAGCAGCGGCCCGGCGCGTCTTCGAGGTGACGCCGGAGAAGGAGACGGTGTGGGAGTATGTCGGCTGCGGTCCGCGCTCCTATCGATACTCCTATGACTACTGTCTGCAGACGGCCGGGTTGGGGAGACCGAAAGAAGTATCGGTGACGCCGCCGGCGGAACTGCGGATTGCTCCGGATGCGCGGCTTGATTAGCGGAGATTCTTTCGCTATAGAAAGGAAAAAGGGTGGATGATTAGGGAGAGAAAAGCCTGGCGGAATAGAGATTCATCGAGCGCATAAAGGAGAGAGCTGATGGATGCAAATGTTGCCGAACTGCACGCCGGTGGTATGGACTGCTGTCAGATTGCTGCGCGCGGGATTCCGTCGATCGGACTCGGCATGGGGGAATTCGCCGCTCATTCCGTGGATGAATGGGTGGACGTGCCCGAGTTCCTGAAAGCGTGCAAAGTGGCCGTGGCGCTGGCTACGGCCTAAAAATACCTATTGTACTTCCAACCGTAAAAGAAGGTGTGTCATGTTGAATATGGGTCTTACATCGATTACGTTCCGCAAACTCAGCCTTTCTGAAATAATAACTTTGGCAAAAGAATCTGGACTTCATGGGATCGAATGGGGGGGGGATGTCCACGTTCCTCCTGGCGATCTGGAAAGGGCCCGAGATGTTCGGGAGAAAACCGAAGCCGCAGGGCTGTCTGTCTGTTCTTACGGCTCTTACTATAGATGCGACGAGGAAGCGGGTGATTTTTCCGATATTCTGGCCACGGCTCAGGAACTCCATGCTCCGGTCGTCCGCGTTTGGGCCGGAGGTAAGGGGTCGGATGCAGCAGAAGGTGCGTACCGGGAAGAAGTGATCGAGAATCTGGACAAAGCGGTAAGTGCGGCCAATGAGATGGGCATTACCGTCGCGCTCGAGTATCACCGCAATACGTTGACCGACACCCAGGCATCCGCTCATCAGTTGCTCGAAGAAGTGGGCCTGCCCGAATTGAAGCTCTACTGGCAGCCGCGCACGGGCGGTACCTTCCAGGAGAATATCGCTGAGCTCGAAGCCGCGCTGCCCAAACTGGCGTATGTGCATCTCTTTCACTGGGGAACGGACGAGGATGGCTCGATCGATCGGCGTCCGCTGGCGGAGGGGGTAGAGATCTGGGAGGAATATCTGCAGCTGATTCGCCAGGCCGACGGCGATCGTTTTGTCCTCTTCGAGTTCGTTCTTGGCGATAGTCCGGAGCAGCTGCGCGAAGATGCAAAAGTATTGAGCCACCTGCTCAATAAATAAGTAGCTTCCGCGCATGTAGAAATATTTGACAACGGCGGTGTGATTCTTTTCATTGAATTGGTATATACCAGTGGTCTGCACCAATTTGGGTTTTCAGTCCTCGATTGATCGATGCGAAGGGTTTCTTTTTCAGGAGCGGATGAGATGAACAGGATCGACGTCGGTTTCGGGTCTAACCTGGTAACACCCGGGTTGGGAGTGTACATGGCCGGATACTTTGAAAAGCGGCGATCAACTGCGATGCACGACGAGCTGTACGCCCGGGCCATGGTTTTCGACGATGGCGCGACCAGGGGGGCGCTGCTTTGCTGTGATCTGATAACCGTGCCTGCGGAAGAGGTGGCGAAGATTCGTGAGATTGTGGAGGCGAGAACTGGGATTCCCGGAAAGAATGTGATGGTCTGCGGCACCCATACCCACACCGGGCCGAATACGCGGAGGGGTAGCCTGGAAGAGGACGACCCGACGATCGAATGGCTCGATGGAATGCCCGCGCGGGCGGCGGAGGCGGTGGTGGCGGCGGTCGGAGATATGGAGGGGTGTACGCTGGCTGGAGGGAGTGCCTTCGAGGATCGGATCGCCTTCAACCGGCGGTATCATATGAAGGACGGCACGGTGCGGAGCAATCCCGGGCATATGAATCCGGAGATCGTCGAGCCGGCCGGGCCGATCGATCCGGAGGTGGGCGTGCTGTCGTTCCGTCGGGAGGATGGCACGCTGAAGGGTTTGTATGTGAACTACGCCTGCCATCTGGACAACGTCGGGGGGACGGAGATATCGGCGGATTTTCCGGGATATCTGGTGAATCGGCTGCAGGAGCGAGTGGTGGGGAGGCCGGCCGTGCTGTTCACCAACGGATCGTGTGGCGACATCAACCACATCGACACGCGCAGCCGGCACAGACGCAAGGGACACGAGCACTCGCGCTGGATGGGGGAGACGCTGGCCGGGGATGCGTGCGTTGCGCTCGAGCAGATGGAAGAGGTGGCGGCCGGATCGGTGCGGATTGCGAGCGAAGTGATCCAGCTGCCGATGAAGGAGGATGCGGACCAGAGTATCGGGCAGACGGAGATCCAGGTGATGCGAGTGGGGGAGGTAGCTTTTGTGGGGGTGCCGGCGGAGTATTTTGTCGAACTGCAGCTCGATATAAAGGAGCGGTCGCCGTTTGCACGCACGTATATCTCGGAGCTGGCTAACGGCTGTATCGGGTATGTGCCGACCCGGAAGGCGTTCGCGGAGAATATGAAGGATGTTTCGTCCGAGCGGATGGAGCAGTTCGACCACATGGGGTACGAGGTGCGTTCGGCGCTGTCGCGGGGGTATTTGCCCGGGATAGGCGAGGCGATGGCGGATGCGGCGGTGCGTCTGCTCGAGCAGGTGACCTGTTGAAGCAGGTGCGCCTGCTGAAGCTTGTGCATCGATTGGGGAAGGGGGACTGTGGTCGAGCTGTCGGCGGAATTGGGGAATCAGTTATCGGGGTGTCGTTTGCGAACGGGTTTGTGCGAGAATAGGTGTCGTTTTCACGGAGAGAGATATGAGCAGAGGAATGCCGAGTCCGGCGATTGTGCTGGCGAACGGAGGGTATCGGAAGAGCGACGGCAAGGTGGCGCACGGGCTGGTGCGCAGTGGCTCCCGCTTTAAAGTGCTGGCGGTGGTGGATCCGGAGGCGGTAGGCGAGGATGCGGGAGAGATGTTGGACGGGGTGCGGCGGGATGTGCCGATCGTGGGATCGCTGGATGAGGCGATTGCGAGCGCGGGAGAGACGCCGGAATTCTGTGTGATTGGCGTGGCAACGCTGGGAGGGCGGTTGAGCGATGAACTGCGGGAAGAGGTGAGGCGGGCGATCGAGAAAGGGATGTCGATCGTCAACGGGCTCCACGACTGGCTGGCGGACGATCCAGAACTCGCCGGAGTGGCTGGGGAGAAGGGGGTGCAGCTGATCGACCTGCGCAAACCGCGTCCGCGGAGAGAGCTGCACTTCTGGTCGGGAGAGGTCTACGGGGTGAAGGCGAAGCGGATCGCCGTGCTGGGGATGGACTGCTCCATCGGCAAGCGGACGACCACGCGGATGCTGGTGGAGGCGCTGGAGCAGGACGGACTGCGGACGGAGATGATCTACACCGGACAGACCGGCTGGATGCAGGGAGCGGGATACGGTCTGGTGTTCGACTCGCTGCCCAACGATTTTGTCTGCGGTGAGTTGGAAAAGGCGATTCTGAACTGCGATCGGGAGGTAAGTCCGGAGGTGATGGTGATTGAAGGGCAGTCGGCGCTGCGCAATCCGAGCGGACCGTGCGGGGCGGAAATGTTGCTGTCGGCGGCGGTGGCCGGTGTGATTCTGCAACACGCGCCGGGGCGGGAGTTTGTCGAAGACTTCGAAGAGCTGGGACTGCGGATTCCGCCGGTGGAGGATGAGGTAGAGCTGATCAGGCGCTATGGCGTGCCGACGCTGGCGGTTACGATCAACGGTCACGGGATGAGTGGGGAAGAGCTGATTGCAGAGCAGCAGCGATTGCGCGAAGTGCTGGGAATTCCGGTGGTTCGACCGCTGGAAGAGGGGGTGGGTGAACTGGTGCCGGTGGTCCGGAGGCTGGTGAAATGAAGATTGCAGAGATCCGGGTGCGCGAGGAGGAGATTCCGCTGACGCGGCCCTATACCATCGCCAACGCCAGCTACGATCGGGTGACCAATTTTGTGGTCGAGCTACGTGCCGGTCGACTGCGCGGAATGGGGGTGGCGTCGCAGGACGACGAGGTGACCGGGGAGACGGTGGAGATGTGCCGACAGGCGCTGGATGTCGACGCTCTCGAGTGGTTGGCGGGGCGGGATGTGCGGGAGATCCAGTCGATTTGTCGCGAGTTGGGCAAGCGGATGAAGAAGACGCCGGCTGCACGTGCGGCGGTGGACATCGCCCTGCACGATCTGCTGGGGCGGTATCTGGAAATGCCGCTGGTGAAGCTGCTGGGTGGAGAACTGCGCGGCATGCCGACGTCGATTACCATCGGCATCGAGGATGTGGAATCGACGCTGGAGGAGGCGCGCGAATATCTGGGGCGGGGATTCCGCAGGATTAAGGTGAAGCTGGGGCGGGATCTGGAGGAGGATGTGGAGCGGCTGGAGCGGCTACGGGAGATTTGTGATCGGGAGATAGGTATCCGGGTGGATGCCAATCGGGGGTATACGGTAGAGCAGACGATCGATTTCGTCGAACGGACTCTCGATTTGGATATCGAGTTGATCGAACAGCCGCTGCCGGTGGGGTGGCCGGAGCGGATGGCGGAGCTGCCCGAAGAGGTGCGCGGAAAGCTGGCGGCGGACGAGAGCTTGCTGGACGAAGGGGATGCGCTGCGGCTGATCGGAGAGCGACCGATTTGCGGGATTTTCAACATCAAGCTGATGAAGTGCGGCGGGATCTGGTCCGGGCTGCGGATCGCTACACTGGCGGAGACGAGCGGGGTAGAGCTGATGTGGGGGTGTATGGACGAGAGCATCATCGGCATCAGCGGGGCGCTGCACGCGGCCCTGGCGTCGCCGGCTACCCGGTATCTGGATCTGGATGGGAGCTTCGACCTGGCCCGGGACGTGGTAAGCGGGGGTTTCGAACTCAGGGAGGGATGCCTGTATCCGCTGGATGAACCGGGACTGGGGATCGAGTTGGTCTAATGTCGATGCAAACTGCAGCAATGACTTTGGGGGATGGTGGATCATCGAGGGGGAGTATCATAGTTGAATTTGAATCCAGGCAGGGGATATGAATTTCGAATCCGCACTCCGCAAGGTGGACAGGCGCAAGCCGCTCGCCTGTCATCAGCAGATTCATCAGGTAATCGTTCAGGCTATAGAAGAAGGGCAGCTCGAAGCGGGAGCGCGCATTCCGGCGGAGCGCAAGCTGGCGGAACTGTGCGGCGTGAGTCGCACGACTGTGCGTCTGGCCATGGAGAGCCTGGTGCACCAGGGATACGTGGAAAAGCACGCGGGGAGCGGCATCTTCGTGGCCTTCCAACCCGCCAGGCGGAGGGTGGGCTGCATGCTGCCGGCGCTGAATCCGTACGGACGATACCAGTGGAACGTGCTGCTGGCGCAGAGCATTCTGCGGGAGGTGCGATCTCGGGGATATGAAGATGTGGTCTATTTGATGGACTCAGCCGAAGATTATGCGCATCTGGAGAGAGATATCGGGCGGGAATGGATCGATGGATTGCTGTCTGTCAGTCTGCTCGAGTCGGTGAGTCACTCCCTGCCCGTGGTCTACGTGAATTTGAAGACGGATGGTTTCCGTGTGAGTATCGACTACTCCCGTATGGTGCGTCAGGGAGTGGAGTTTCTGGCGGCTCGGGGCAGGCGCAAGATCGCACTGTTTACCTATGGAGCCAAAGGCGAGGACGAGGGGCAGACTGAACAGACTTTCCGAGGGCGAACGGAACAGGCCTTCCGGCAGATTCTCCGCGAATGCGATTTGCCTTTTAGAGAAGGGTGGGTCGTCGAGGTCGAGAATTTGGGAGAAAAAGGCCACCCCGAGGAAGAGGGAGGAAAGCAAGCCCTGCTGAGGCTGTGGCAGTCCAGGCAGCGACCGGACGCCATTATATTTATCGACGACTGGCACGGCCTGGGGGGGATGCAGGCGTTGATGGAATTGGGAGTCGAGGTGCCCGATCAGGTCATGGTCGCCACCCATGTGAATCAGGGATACGACCTGCCTTTCCCCTGCCCGGCGGCCAAGTTGCAGATCGATCCGCGGGAGCTGGCGCGGAACATGGTCGATCTGCTGCAGGAGATTTGGGATGGGAAGACCGAACCGCGCGAGGCGCTGGTCACTCCGATCCTGTCCTCTTGATGATTTTCCGTGCGCGCTCCATTCGGGAAAGGAGAGCGCTTCAGCGCGTTAAAGTGAGAACGGCAGGCGCCCTTTGCGATATGAATTATTCCCGTTTCGGGTTTGAGTATGCGGCAGCGGATGTCGCCACAATTTGAGAGGCAAGGAGAGAAGAATGTCAGAGATCGCCTACGTCAATGGAAAATTCATGCCTATAGAAGAGGCCGTGGTCTCCATAGATGACCGGGGTTACCAGTTTGCCGACGGCGTGTACGAGGTAATCGGAACATACGGCGGCAGGCCGTACGCCATGGAGGAACATCTACAGCGGCTCGAACGGAGCTTGCGGGAACTCTATATAGACGTCGATATCAGGGAGAACGGGCTCGATCTGGAGCGGCTGGTGACCGAGGGGATGGAGCGGTCGGGTTTTGGGGAGACCTTCATCTATATCCAGATCACCCGCGGAGTGGCGCCACGCAACCACGCTTTTCCCGATCCCCCGCCGCCGCCGACCGTGGTCATGACGTTCAAGGAGGCGTGGAGGCAGTCGCCGGAGCGGTATGAAACCGGCACGAAGGTGATCACTACGCCCGATCTGCGCTGGAAGCGGTGCGATATCAAATCGATCTCCCTGCTGGGCAACATCCTGGCCAAGGAGGAGGCCCATCGCGCCGGTGCTTCCGAGGCGCTGCTATTCGACGATCAGGGGCGGATTACCGAGGGGTCTTCCACCAGTGCCTTCTGCGCGATCGATGGCGAGATACGCACAGCGCCGACCGGACCTCATATCCTGCCGTCGATCACTCGCAATATTCTCCTGAGTTTGATCCGGGAACTGGCTATTCCGGTGCGGGAGGAGTTTTTCACGCGCGAGGAACTGCTGGCGGCAGACGAGGTGTTTATCGCTGGTACCACCCTGGAGGCGATGCCGGTGGTCGAGGTGGATGGAAAGATTATCGGCGACGGCAAGCCCGGGCCGCTTACCCGGAGAGTGCGGGAGGCGTTCTTGAAGAGCGTGAAGCGTTCATAAAATGAGAATTTCAAACCAGGTGATGCGAATAGGAGCGGCAATATTCGCGGAGGCACGTTACCTGTGTGAGTTGATCAACGACCCCATAGACAGCCGCGTTTTAGCGAGATGCCATAGTACGGAAAGCGAGATATCAATGTGGAGACTGATTGGATGAAGAGTATACTTTTGACTGGAATCAATGGAACGGTTGCACAGGTGATGAAGAAGGAACTCGACGATAGATACGACGTGTCGGGGATCAGTATCGTCCGGATGGACGATGTGCTGCGCGACCTGGAGGAGCCGACGTGGAACGGTCAGCTGAATGCATTCAAAGAGAGAGTGATGGATCAGCTGACCACGGCGATGAAGGGGAAGGATGCCGTGGTGCATCTCGGCTGGAACACGCGGGGTGAGAACTGTAGCAATGACGGCCTGGATCCATTGAATATCGCGGTGGTCGACTGCGTCTATCGGGTTGCGATTGCGGAGAAAGTCTCTCGGATCTACATGGCCAGTTCCGTGCATTCCTACGAATTTACGAAGGACTATCGCAAAGATGTCGAGCCTTTCAAACCGTTTCCCGATATCAGGGAGAATCCGTTTGGCGTGCCGCCCACCAGTCTCTACGGGGTGAGCAAGAGGTGGATGGAGATCGCGGGACAGCTGTATGCCGAGAGGCTGGGTGAAGGGCAGAAGATTCTGGTGGTGCGTCTGGGTGGAGTCGGGATGAATGAGAAGCCGCACAGGAGAGGGGGGAGGCTGTGGGACAGCCACGGAGATCTGGCGGGACTACTGGAGGCATTTATAGAAAGCGAGGATGCGCCCAAATTCTGGATCGCATTCGGGGTATCGAATAACTACGGGGAGGAATATCCCAGGCCACTTTTCGATACAGTGAATCCGTACGGATTTGAGCCGGCGGACAATTCTTACGACGGAGAGTGAACTGCTCAGCTGAAGGAAAATGATTAAACCATCGTGCAACTCATAGCGCGATATCCTCAAGAGGAGAGTGTGTGATGAGAATCGGAATAGCCGGTCTTTCCCACGAGACCAATACGTTTGCGATGGAGAAGAACGACAGTATGGACTGCGTTCATGCGCGGCGCGGGGAAGAGGTGATACGCGGGGCGCATCCGAAGAGTTTCCTCGGAGGCTTTTTAGAGATCGCGACCCAGCGGAACGACGTGGAACTGGTGCCGACAGTGGCCATAGGCTTTCCACGCGGCGGGATCATCGGGAAAGAGGTGTTCGAGGAGTGCCGGGGGATGATCGTCGATGGATTGAAGGGGGCGGGAGGGCTGGATGGTATATACTTCGCCTTTCACGGGGCGATGGTGGCCGAAGATCCGTATACCGATGCCGAGGGGGAAGTGGCGCGGGCGGTCAAGGATGCGCTGGGGGATATGCCGATGGTGGCGACCTACGACTTCCACGCGACCATGAGCGACTGGGAGAACGAGAATGTGGTGCCGTTTCCGAACAACACCAATCCCCACATCGACGGGTACGAGCGGGGGAGGGAGGCGGCGGAGAATCTGCTGCTCATGCTGGATGGGAAGCTGAATCCGGTGACGCGGCGGATCTTTGTGCCGATCATCGGGCCGAATATCGGGCAGAGCACCTGGTCGCAGATTCCAGAGGACGAAGAGAAGCTGCTGCTCTATCAGCTGAACTGCAAGCGAGAGGAGATGGAGAAGACTCCGGGCGTGGTAAACATCACCATCCTTGGGGGATACGGGTACGGGGATTCGCCGGACGCGGGGATGTCGATTGTTGCGACCGCGGATGGGGATGCGGAGCTGGCTCAGAAGATGTGCGAGGAGCTGGCACGCGATCTGTGGAACCGGCGCGATGAACTGCTGTCGGTGCGGCCGATCCACTCGGTGGACGAAGGGATCAAAATGGCGATGGCGCGGCAGGAGAAGCCGGTGATGCTGGTGGATCTTGGAGACGATCCGGGGAGCGCCTGTCCGGCGGACAGCCCGGCGGTGCTGGAGAGCCTGGTGCGATTGGGGGCGAAGGACTGCGCCCTGACCATCCGGGATGCCGAGGTGGTGGAGGCGGGATTGAAGGCGGGTGTGGGAGGGGAACTGACTATGAAGATGGGGGGGAAGATCGATCAGCGGTTCTACCAGCCGGTCGAGATTACTGGCAAGGTGCGATCGATCGACGACGGCAATTACATGGTCCTGGGACCGACGCACGGCGGCTGGGGGCGCGATGTGAACAAGGATGCGTTCCGCGAGGCGAACGTGGGACCGCGGGTGGTGGTGCGTATCGGCGATAAGATAGACGTGATCTTCTCCAGAAGCAGAACGGGCAAGGACCGCGATTTCTTCAAGAGTGCGGGGATCATTCTGGAAGAGAAGCAGATTCTGGTGGTGAAGTCGAACCAGGCGCACCGGGCGTCGTTCGATTCGGTGGTGGCCAGCACCATCGAACTGAGCAGTCCGGGGGTGAGCACGGTCGATTACGCCAGTCTGCCGTACCGACATCTGCAGCGGCCGATCTGGCCGATCGATCCGGATCTGCAGTGGGAGGTGTGAGAAATCGGGATGATGGCACGAAGATGTGCGAGTCGATAGAATTTTTCGAGGAGAGGATGGATGAAGATCGAGATTTTCGAGATGGAGCGGATGCAGTCGACCTATGAGAACCTGGTCGACTACGACATGTCGGAGAGTGGTATCAAGCCGGTCTCCATCAACGACCTGATCGGCATGGGGTTCGATCTGGACGCAGTGCTGGACATGCCGCTGGGGTACAGTCAGTCGGATGGGACACCGGAGCTGAAGGAGTTGCTGCAGGAGATCTATCCGGGAGCGAAGCTGGAGAATATCGAAGTGACTAACGGCACTTCGGAAGCAAATTATCTGATCGCCTTGAGTCAGCTCAAAGAGGGGGATGAGTTTGCTCTGGAGGTGCCCAATTACATGCAGCTGTGGGGGGTGCCCCGCAGCCTGGGTGCTCAGGTGAATAGTTTCTCCCTGCGGTCGGAGAAGGAATGGGAGATCGACTGGGAGGAATTTGAGAAGGCGGTCAATCCTAATACCCGCCTGGTCTACATCTCCAATCCGAACAATCCCTCGGGGGCGGTGCTGAGCGACGAGGCGATGGCGCGGATCGTCGAGCAGTGTGAGAAGATGAACGCGTATCTGATCGCCGACGAGGTGTATATCGGCGCGGAGCACGACGGGCAGCGGACCAGGAGTTTCTGGGGGATGGGCGACCGGGTGGTGGTGACCAGTGGATTGTCAAAGGCGTACGGCATTCCGGGTATTCGCGTGGGATGGATCATCGGTCCGGAGAAGCTGGTTTACGACTGCTGGTCGCAGCACGACTACATCACCATCGGCCCCAACAAGCTGTCGGATCAGATGACGCGGGTGGCGGTCCTGCGGGAGAATCGAGAGAAGCTCTACGCGCGGACGACGGCGATTCTGAAGGAGAATCTGCCATTGTTCGAGGAGTGGGTCTCGGAGGTAGAGGAGCTGGATTACACTCGGTCGCAGGCCGGAGCGTTCAGCTTTTTGAAGTTGAAGACGGATGCGCCGAGTAAAGATGTCGTAAAATCCTGTCTGGAGAGGCGGAACACGCTGATCGTACCAGGAGCGCATTTCGGTATGGAGGGGTATATCCGGGTCTGGCTCGGAGGGGCGCGGGATTATCTGGAAGAAGGGTGGAAGCGGATTGCGGAAGAGCTGAAGGAGTGGTGAACAACCATGCCGGTGGAAGCGGATATCCGTCGATAGTGCCATGGTCGATCGGAGTAGAATTCAGCTACATCGCCGCATAGGTTCTGCCGCCTGCATAGGGGCGCAGCGAAGGAATCTCCCAGCGCGGTGTCCAACGCGAAGGAACGTAGATGCAACGACTCAATCTGCTGGTTCTGTGTTGAAGGTTAGAATGATCTCATCATATTGTCTCAGAAGGGCTGAAAAAGGACTGATATCAAACTACGCCAGCTACTGGCTGGACACTCATTACTCATATCTGGAGGTATTTCAACATGGGCGCTTTCTACGACAATTCCATCATCCCCGCACATCTGCGGAGGGATTTCGACGTTTACGACCGGATCAAAGAGCTCGATCTCGATCTGGGCAGTTTTGACCAATCTATGAAACGAGATCTGAAGGGGGCCAATATTTGTTCGGTCATCTTCCACGAGTCGGGGCTGGTCTACCTGTCGGGCCACGGCTACGGTCCGGGGCAGATGTACGACGATCCGGCGCGTATCAAGGAAGGTCAGGATGCGGCGCAGTTCGTGGCCGATTCGATGATCGGTCGCCTGCACTGGTCCCTGGTCTGCGGTGGCGAGGGGGGCGATCTCAACGACCTGCTCTACACCGTGAAGGGACTCGGCATGGTGGTGTCGACGGATGTGGCCTTCAACGGAGCGCCGGCGGTGATGAACGGCTTCTCTCTGCGCTGGCAGTCGGTCTTCGGCGGAGGGGCCGGGGCTTTTGCCGAAGAGGGGGAGGATAGCAGCTACGCCGGCGTGCATGCGCGCAGCGCCATCGGCGGTTTTACCGGCCGTTTCTCCATCGAGCCGGAGTTCATCGTCGCTATTCCTCCGGATCTGGCCAGGGCGATCATCCAGAACCGCGGCTGGATCTTTCCACTGCCCCCAAAGGAAGCGCAGCGGGTCCGCGCCGAATACAAGGCGCAGAACGACTGAGGACTGTGACGCGGTGGTCCCGGCACGAAGATCGACAGCGGAAAATTCAACCTCTGGGCAACAAGGAATAGCCCCTAAGTGTATCGCGAGAATAAGCTGAAAAAGATGTTGATGGATGGTGGTAAGTCACCAGGGGAATAGGCTCCCGATGACAGACAGAGACGGCGTGCCGACGACAATCGACGGTGGCAGCGCTGGAAGTAGACGACAATCCTCGTATGGAATGGAGTATCTGATGAATAGCATCTACGACGAGATCGGCGTAACTCCCGTAATCAATGCCTCGGGCAGCATGACTTATCTGGGCGGTTCTCTCATGGCACCCGAGGTTTTGGAAGCGATGGATCGGGCGGCCGGTCAGTTCGTGCGCATGGACGAACTGGTGGCCTGGGGTGGAGCGGAGATCGCCCGTATCACCGGGGCCGAGGCTGGCCATGTGACCACGGGATCGGCGGGTGGTCTTCTGCTGGGGACGGCCGCCTGTTTGACCGGCCTGGATCGGAAGAAGATGTATCAGTTGCCCGACACCACGGGGATAAAGAATGAGATGGTGGTGCAAAAGCTACACCGCATCAGCTTCGACCACGCCTGCCGCGCTGCCGGGGCGAAGCTGGTGGAGGTGGGGGACGAGAGCGGCACCACGGCGGAACAGTTGAAGGAGGCGATTACAGACAGCACGGCCGTTGTGCTCTATGTGGAGCTGCACCCGCAGCCGGTGGTGCCGTTGGAAGAGGTGGCGGCCATTGCCCACGAGCGCGGCGTGCCGGTCATGGTGGATGCTGCTGCGGAACTGCCGCCATCGTCGAACCTGAACGCCTTTCTCGAACGCGGGGCGGATCTGGTGATCTTCAGCGGGGGCAAGGATATCGGCGGACCGAACGACTCGGGGATTCTGTGCGGTAGGCGCGATCTGGTGCAGGCGGCCGCCATGCAGGCATTTCCCAATTCGGGGATCGGTCGGCCCTGTAAGGTGAGCAAAGAGCAGATCGTAGGGCTGGTGTATGCACTCCGAAGGTGGGCTGCCCTGGACCACGATGCCCGCATTGCCGCATGGCAGGAGATGGCAGAGCAGATGTGCGCCGGGCTGCAGGGGTTGGACGGGGTACAGGCGGAAGTTGCTTTCGCTACGGACGGAGCCCGGCCTCTAGTGGTGCCCAAGACGCGGGTAATCGTGGAGGAGCGGGTCGCGCGGATCGGTCAGGTGGCGCAGGGGCTGATGCGGGGAGAGCCGGCCATCGCTATCTCCGCCGAACCGGGCATTCGCGCTCTGTGGCTCAACCCGCAGCATCTAGAGCCGGAGCAGGTCGAAGTGGTGGTGCGCCGGGTGCGCGAGGAATTGTCGGCATAGAGCAGCAGTAGCAGATGATATAGAAAACCGGGAGAATTTTTATGGATTGCAGCAACGGGGTCTTTGGAAATGTAGTCGACGCGATCATCGGTGAATTGCGTCCGGCGGCCTGTTTGCGGGACGTGACGCAGTTCTGGCAGTTTCGCAGCACGGTGCCCGGACCGGGCTTGCGGGCTGCCAGCCAGTTTCTGTGCGAGCGGCACGGCCAGAACGGTCTGGAAACAGAAGTCATCTCGTATCCGGCCGATGATCGCACCGAGTTTGTGGACGGACGGCGCAATCCGCTGGAGTGGGTGCCCCGGTCCGCCAAGCTCTGGATGGTCGGGTCGGAGGATGAGGACCTCCTGTGTCGATATGAGGAGGAGCCGCTGTGTCTGGTGTCCAACAGCACTGGTACACCAGCCGGCGGCGTCACTGCTCCGATAGTTGTGGTCAATCGGGCGAACGAGGATGCTGCGTATGAGGGAATGGATGTGCAGGGCAAGATCGTCCTCACCGATCTATCGCCCATGGTAGTGGGGCAACTAGCTCGCAAGCACGGTGCCGCCGGTCTGGTGAGCGACAGCGTGTGCCCTCCCTGGCTGGCGGATCATCCGCCGGTGCGTCGGGGGGCGGACGTGCCCGATCTGACTATGTGGAGCATTCTCAACGGCCATCGCCAGGAGCGAGGGCTGTGGGGTTTCAGTCTGACGCCCCGTCAGGGGACGCGTCTGCGCCAGCGGCTGCAGGAGAGTTCTGGAATGCTGCAGTTGCGAGCCGAGGTGGACGCGGAGATGATGGAGGGACATTCGGAAGTAATCAGCGCATTGCTGCCGGGCACGGATCTGGCCGATCAGGAGATCTGGGTGCTGTCCCACTCTTCCGAGCCGGGAGCGCTGGACAACGCCTCGGGTTGCTGTTTGGGAGTAGAACTGGGCAGGGCGATCAGGGCGCTTGTGGAAGCCGGAGGGCTTCCGCCGCTGCGACGCAGCATTCGCTTTCTCTCCGGGGTGGAAGTGAGCGGTTTTCTGCCCTATTTGCACCAGCGGCGGGAGGAATTGGGCAAGGTCGTGGCGGGGCTGTGTTTGGATTCGGTGGGCATGGACTTCCGCCAGTCCGGAGGGAGTCTCGAACTCATGAACACGCCGGATGAGAATTCCTCCTTTGCGGATGGATTGCTCGATCATCTGTTTCGCATGGTGGCCGCCCAGCCGAATGAGCGCTTCGGCGCGGACAGTTACGATCTGTTCGCCTGGTCACGGGCGCCGTTTTGGGGGAACGACGGCTTTGTATCCGAGGGGTATTTCGACATTCCCACGCCGCAGATGTCGTGCTGGCCCGACAAGTTTTATCACAGCTCTCAGGACACTGTGGACAAGCTGAGCGCTATTTCCATGGGTCGTGCTGGCACGATTGCCGGAGCCTATCTCTATGCGCTGGCTGCGGCCGGGAGCGAAGAGGCCCGCCATTGCGCGAATCTGGGAGCGCTGGATTGGAAGCGCCGCATCGCGGGGCGGATGGACGAGGGAGTGACCATGGGTTATGTATCCGATGTTGGTAAGGGGCCTGATTTTCTCCGGCAGAGCCGCCATATGGGGTTGCTGGCCGGGGATGCGGTGCGCGGTGCTCTGATATTGGCACCGAATGATGCGGCGCTGCGCGGACATGTGGGGATGTTGTCCGGCGATCTGGCGCGATTTGCCGAGGAGGAGGCGCACAGAGCAGCTCGGTTGACTGGTGAGAGTGCTGCGTTGAACGGAGAGGCTTCTGAGTATGCGCTGCCATTAGAAGGGAATACAGAGCCGCGTTGGCGCCCGCTCTGCTGGAGCCGACCGGGTGATCGACAGCTGACCGAGGAGGGACGGGAACGTCTGAATGAACTGCGCGCCGCGGCGGGGAAGGTGGAGCGGGCCTGGCCGTGGATCAACGGACGGCGCACGGCCGGGGAAATTTGCCAGCATTTGCAATTGGGGGGAACGGTCGAAAAGAGCACTGTTGAAGGATATCTGGAATTGATGGAGCAAGAGAACTTTCTCGAGAAGGGTTGAGGTTTTTGATAGGGAGTTCGATCGCTAACAGGTCGACTAAAAGATAAGAATACGGAAGCCATGGAGCGGATCCGGAAAATAAGTCGATAACCATTGTGAGGAGGATAACAGGCATGTCACAGACCACGAGTTTTTACCAACGTTTGGATATCGAGGGTTTTATAAACGCCCACAGTTGCAATACCACCATGGGGGGATCCATCATGGCGCCGGCTGTAGTGGAGGCCATGGTCGAAGCTTCGCAGAATTTCATCTCCCTCGGCCGGCTGCACGACCAGGCGGGAGCCCGCATTGCCGAACTCACCGGGAATGAGGCGGCCTTCGTCTGCGCCGGCGCGGCCAGCGGTCTGCTGCTGGCCGGCGCGGCCTGTCTTGCGGGCTCCGATCGGGAGCGGATCGAACAACTCCCGGATACGGGTGAGCGGCCGAATGAATTCGTCATAAGCCTGGTGGACCCGCACTACTATGTGCACCAGGGCTTTCAGATCTGTGGAGGGAAACTCGTCGAGGTGGGCACGAAGAAGAAGGTCTCGCCGGCCGATTACCAGGCCGCGATCGGAGAGCGCACGGCGGCGGTCGTCTTTTTCTTTGGTCGGCAGCCCAGGGAAGATTTGGGAGAAGTGATCGACATTGCCCATGCCGCCGGCGTGCCGGTCATCGTAGATGCGGCGGACCAGGTGCCGCCGCGCTCCAATCTGACCGATCTCACCGGGCGCGGCGCCGATCTGGTAGTTTTCAGCGGCGGCAAAGGAATGGCCGGTCCCCAGTCCAGTGGACTGGTGCTGGGGCGGCGCGACCTGGTGGAGGCCTGCCGTCTCAACAGCAGTCCCCATTCGGCCATGGGCCGCGGCATGAAGGTCGGCAAGGAGGAGATCGCCGGTCTACTAACTGCCGTGGAGCTGTTTATGGCCCGCGACGAGGAGGGCGTCATTGCCGAATGGGAGCGGCGCTGTCGCCATATTGGGGCAGTAGCGGACGGAATAGAGGGGGTCAGCGCTCATTATCTTCCTCCGTTTTCACAAGTCATCTTTCCGGCCGGTCCTATCGTAGAACTTCACTTCACCGAGGGCGCTCCCATTTCGGCGCGGGATCTCGTGAAAGCTCTTGAAAACGGTCGGCCCTCTATAAGGGCCTGGGGCGAAGAGACGATCGTTCATTTGGCTCCTTATACTCTGCAAGAGGGCGAGGCCGAGATCATCGCCTCCCGACTCGAGGAGATATTTCAGAGCTGTTGAAGGATAGTAGGATATGAGTGAAAACAGTTATATGATCGAGCCGATTCGCACATCGCGCACCATTCCGGAACTTGACTGATGGGCTCGAAAATGCGATGATTGCCGTCTCTGTAGAGACGAAGGGAATGACCACAAAATCTGATAGGGTTACAGACATGGACGAGCGTATCAGCCGCATCATCGAACACTGGACATTGCCCGAGGCGTATCAGGTAGTCGATCACGTTCGCCGAGCCAGGATACAGCTGGTGCAGGCGGGAAATTTCGGGATGGAGTTCTACTCGCTCGCCGGCGATGGCGATATCGAACGATCGTGGGCGGGGATGCCGCTGCTGGGTGCGAAAGCCAACCTGGAACGGGCTGCCGAGGTCATTCCACAGATACAGGAGGAGGGTGCGCGAGTCGTCGGCCAACTGTCGACGACCATGCACTTCGGCAATCACGAAGAAGGACTGGGGCTGTTCGGCGAGGCGTGGGGGCGCATGTGGACTGACGATCTTCTGGGACCGCCGCCGTGTGCAGGAGTTGCAGAGGTTACGCAGCGGAATTTGGACGGATCGCTCGAGTGGCGAACGATAGAGGGCCGGCCTTATCGCACCTATCGCGGCTGCATGTGCAATCCTCAGTTGCTGGAGGTCCTCAAGGCGATGGTGCGGAAGGGGATCGATATCGGACTGGACGGTTTCAACGCCACTCACCACTACGAGTCCTTCTGCCACTGCCACCACTGCCGGGAGTATGTGAGTTCCTATCTGCGCGCGCGCCTGAAGGAAGAGGAGCTTCAACGCATCTTCGGCACCGCCGATCTGGAGCAGGTGGCCGACCTCCTCTCTGCGGGGCCAGGTTCTTCTGAAGAGCTGCGGGCTCGATTGGAACTCGTTCTCTCTCAGGGGGCCGCGCTCAGGCGCAAAGAGTCGTTCGACGCGGTTTTCACCGAATACGGTCGCTCGCTCAAGCCGGGGCTGCTGCTGGCCCAGTGGAATCACAAATACGACTTCAGGCCCCACGACGAGCGCAGTCTGCTGCCGACGGCACTGTGGGCGAGGGGAGAGGATTACATCTGGTACAGCCAGGGTCCCTCCAAAGGGGCCAGCTCGCTCGCCCAGGGGTATCTGGCCGATATGGGTCTGCCTTCCCGTTTTATGTATGCCGCGGGGGGAGGCCGGCCATTCGTCATTAACAAATACGATTATCGACGCTGGCGCATATGGGCGGCCGAGGCGGCGGCTCATCACGGGACGGCACTGGCCTTCCACGCAGGACCTCCGCGTCTGGAACAGGAAGAGACGGTCAATGTAGCGCCGGAAGACTACTATGCGCCCGTCATTCGCTACCAGCGATTCATGGCCGCTCACGAGGAGCTGCTCCATCCGGCGACGCCGTGGTCCCAGATAGCTCTGGTCTATCCAAAGAGAGCCGAGATGCAGGCGGAGATGGACTGTCTCGACGCGCTCAAGAGACTGGGACAGCATCTGGAGGACGGGCACTGGTTCTTCGATATCATTCTCGACGAGCAGTTGATCGAGTGCGCCGGTGACTACGATGCGCTTATCTTGCCGGAAGTGGAGAGGTTGAGTGCCGAAGAGGGGGAGCGGTTACAGGCGTTTGTCCGCGCCGGAGGGTTCCTCGCATTTACGGGTAACAGCGGTTGTCGCGATGTGGATGGGTCGCGGCACGAAGAGCCGCTGCTTCAAGCATGGCGAGTAGAACCGACTGAGGGATTGAGCGGAAATTTTGCAGAAAGCGGAAGCGGTGGGGAAGGGGGGATGCACATTCCCGACGGTCCCTGGAGTCCTGAGATGGTGCCGATCAAGGGTATCAGAGCGGAGATGCCCGTCTATCCGAAACTCGAAAATGATGCCTTTGGGCAACAGTTTCTGAAGGAGCTGGAACAATTCTTCGGCAGGTCTCGGCTGGTCACGGATGCGCCCTGGTTCGTGCGCGTGCGGGCATGGCGTCCGCAGACAGTGGACGCTCTGGTCATTCATTGGATCAACTACCAGCAGGACGAGGAGGCCGCGATTGAAATTCCGATTCCGATCGGGCCACTGCGGGCAGAAGTTGAGGTGCCGGATGGCTTTCAGGTAGAGCGGGTGGAGTGGCACTATCCGGAGATGCGAGAGCCGCTTGTGCTGGAGCACCAGACGAGCGAAGGGAATGTCAGCTTTGCGATTCCTCGCCTCATCGTCTACGGCATGAGCATTTTGTACCTGCGGGGGGTGTAATCCCTCGGCAGAGCCAGGCTGGTTTTGCCCAACGCATTTACGTCAGGCCATTTTTCCGGATGTTTTCTGGCTGGCTATTTTGATGTCCTCAGTCTGCCAACGCCAGATTGTGGAGAGCGTTCAACAGCTCTTGCGACAGGGGTTTGGCTGCGGCTCTCCTGGCGTTCTCTTTTGCGTGATCCACATTTGTCGTGCCTATAATGGCCGAGTTGATAACGGGGTGTGATAGGGTAAAGCGCAGTGAGCATTCCAGCGGGTCGGCCCATGCTCCTTCGTCGATCAACAGCTGGCGCACCGGATCCCAGTGGGGGCCGCCGTGGAAATGTGCAGAGTCCGATGGCAGCAGCCTGGCGTTGGCGATCGGACGCTTGGCGACCACGCCCATGCCGGCGCGTTCCGCTGCGGGGAGCACCTCTTTGAGAGCGCTCTGGTCGATGATGTTGAAGGTCACCTGGAGTGCGTCGAAGACACCCATCGAGATTGCCTGGAGGGCATCGTCGCCATCGCCGCTGTATCCCGGGTAGCGCACCTTGCCCGCGTCGCGTGCCCGCAGCAGAGCATCCGTCGCTTCACCGGTGCGCAATACCTCCGCCGAGCAGGTGTGCAGAAAGACGAGGTCGAGACATTCTACCCCCAACCGTCTGAGCGATCGGTCGATGCTCTCGTCGATGATGGCGCGCGAATACGGTTCTCCCCGCGCACCACCCGTAATGCAGCCGCATTTGGTGGCCACGACGAACTCGCCGAGTCGATTGCCGAGGAAGCGGCCGATGAGCGCTTCGCTCTCGGCGTAGCAGTCCGCCGTATCGATGAAGGTAATTCCCAGATCGAGGAGGCTGTCGAGCAGGCTCTCCAGCTGATCGAGGGGCGTACCGTCGCCGATGCGGGCCGCTCCAAACCCGTGTCGACTCACCTCCAGATCGGTGGCACCGAGCTTGGCAAGTTTTTCCATTTTATCCCATTCCAGACCGCACTCGTTCCCCTGCGTTTTGTTTAGCCTCAAAATCGCGTCTCAAGGAAATATTCACACCGGCTTCTGGAGATTCCATAACTCCCACTGATGCCTCAATCCGTCACGGGACCGGATACTTTGTCGAAGTTGCGGAAGAAACCGGCCACCTGCTCTACCATAATGTCCAGCATCTTATTCCCCAACTCCGCATTGGCCGCAGCCGGGTTGTCCGTATGGCCCGGGCTTTTACCCCAGGCTCCGTAGGTCTGCACTACCGCTCCGGTCAGATCGACGTCCAGCCCGGTGTCTTCCGTCGATAGATCGGTCGTCTTGGCCCGCGCCTCTTCGTCTACCCAGTCGGGACGGAGTGCCAGGATGGCCGAAGTTTCGAAGTGGCCGGCGTGGCCGGGGATGCGCTCTGCCGGCAGCAGGTCGGCGGCTACCAGGGCCGGGCGGGCGAGGTCCCAGTAGTTGCACGAGGCGATGGTGGCGGCCTCTTCCTGGCGGTTTACCAGGTCCTGGCTCGCGGCGCCGATCAGGTCTTTGTTGCCACCGTGGCCGTTGAGCACGACTAGTTTGGAGAAACCGTCGCGGATCAGGCCGACGAGCACGTCGCGCACGACGCCGAAAAAGATTTCGCTGGTCAGGGACAGCGTGCCACCGAATGCATAGTGGTGATGCGAACTGCCGAAGGGCAACGTCGGAGTGATGACCACGGGAATGGTGTCAGCGGCGGCCTGGGCAGCGCGTTCGGCCACGGTGGTCACCAGCAGAGTATCGGTGCCCACGGCCATGTGCGGGCCGTGCTGTTCGGTGGCGGCAACGGGCAGGACGGCGATCGCTTTGGGCGCTATGGCGTTGAGCTGCTGTCGGGTCATTTCGTGAAACAGGACAGTCATGATTCCTCCTGAGGTATGCTGATTGGAGACGTGGATGGCATTGCTAACGGTAAGCAAGGTAATCTCAGGTCATCAGCACCGCAAGGAATGCGATCTTCACCACGGGCGGCCGGATTGACGCTGATAGAAATCGGAGATACTTTCCAGCGATAGTCCAGGGAATCGGATAGAGGTAATTCCATCCCTCCGGGGAGATCGAAAGGATGAGGGGATGAATTCGCTGCATTTTCCGCTGTTCCGTCTCTCGAACAGTATTGCATTACTTCTGGTGATCGGGCTGCTGGCCATCCCGATCCGCGTCTCCGGAAAATGCCTCTACGTCAGCGCTCTTCGCGGGGATGATGCAGCCGATGGTACGAGTATCGATTCCCCGGTGAAGAATCTCCAGCGCGCCGTCCAGATGCTCGCGGGAGGGGATACGCTGAAGGTATTGCCCGGCGAGTATTACGTCGCTCCCCTGACGATCCGCGACCTGAGCAGCAGCGTCGAAGAGCCGATATGGATCCTCGCCGAACCCCGCGGCCGGGCGACTCTGAGCGCCGCCTGGCCCGAGGCGGCCACCGGGCGGGTGCGGTGGAGGGATGAAGGAGAGGGCGTCTGGTCCGCTCCGCACGGTCCCGCGACCTTTGCCGGTTGGAACGGCCACTTTCTCTTTCGCTATATGAGTGTAGTCGATCTGAGAGCAGCGGAAGTGCAGACTCGGGATTGGTACGGCGAAGTGCACGGCCCGATCAGCGGCTTCGCCTGGGAGAGCGGTCGCATTTTCGTCAAACTGCCTGGTGGGGGCGATCCGAACGGTGAAAAGATTATTTTTGCCCCTCCCTTCTGGGGGGAAGAGGGCACTACTCCGGTCGTCGAGGTTTTCAACTCTCCCGGCCTGATTTTCGACGGCCTGCGGCTCCAGGCTTCGGGTATCTTCGGCATAAAATTCGATCCGGCGAGCAGTCACGCCGTGGTGCGCAACTGTGTCTTTGAATACTGCCGCGCCGGGATTGCACTTCCCTCGCACAGCCTGGTGGAATGGTGCGAGCATACCTATCCCGGTTTCTACGAATTTTCCGAAGAGGTGCGCCAGCGGAACGGCGGGGAATTGCGCACGTACCCTCTGGTCAAGGACTATCATCCGGGCAACTGGTACGAAAGCGGCATCGCCGACTACGCCTACGGCATGGAGAGTCCTCCGGTAAACTGCGAATTCCGCTACAACTTTATGCACGAGTTGTTCGACGGCGAGGGATTGGGCAACTTCGACGACAGCGAGAGTCACCACAACGTGTATCTGCACTGCTACGACAACAGCGTCGAATTGGAGGGCTGGCAAAAGGGATTCGCCTCCCGAAATTTGCGCTTCCACCACAACCTGTTGTTGAGCTGTCCCGGCGCTCCCATTTCGCACCAGAATCCCGAAGAACTCGAAGGGCCGCACTACGTCTACCGGAATGTCATCTACGGGTACGACGCGCACGGCTGGAATCCGTGGGTGTTCATCAAGTCGAAGTGTTACGGCAAGGGGAACGGTTTCTATTACTATCAGAACCTCTTTTGGGCGGAGTCGGCTGAGCTCTACTGGAATGAGAGAGAGTGGCCCCAGGAGTGGCTGGATAGCTTCGCCTTCAAGAACAACATTTTCGTGGTCACCGAGCGTTTTGCCCGGCCTACCGGTCCTGTCGATTCCGAGCAGCGCTTCGAGGCCGCCGGCAATATCGTCGTCTCTCCCGCTGCAGATCGGGCGATTCTCTCCGCGCTGCTGCGGGAAGGCGGGCGGCAGCTGTCTCAACCGGAGGAGCTTGTTCTGCGAAACCCAGGGAAACTCGATTTTGCCCTCCTGCCCGGGAGTCCGGCGGTGGACGCGGGGGTGCGCATTCCCGGATTCAACGACAATGCCGTCAACACTCCGGACATCGGTCCTTTTGAACTCGGGGAAGATGTATATCCGGACTGGCCGCGTCCTCGTCGAACGGTTTTCGACGTCAATCCTCCGGCCCGCATCAGTGGGGAAGAATTGCCGCTCCGGTTGCGGTTTCTCGAAGAGGTGGAGCCTTAATTATTCCTCGATGAAGCAGGCCATGCTCAGCACTTTCGTCCGAAAATAATTTGGACCGAGTAAAGGCGCAGTTCGGGAATGATGCGATTTCCCTGGTCGTCGAGTGATCGTTCCCCTCTCCGTCGGAATCTACCTGGAAGCGAGGCTGGCATTCGATGAGCGAACGCGGACATAGGATAGGACAATTGCAGGAGAGGGGCTGCACCTGGAAGGCGTTGGCCACAGGGCTTTTCTGGGCCATCTTCCTGGGGTTGGCCTCCACCTACAACGACATGATCATCAAGGGCTCCGGGCTGGCTACCTGGAACTGGACCCCGGGGGCCATCTGTATTTTCTTCGTGCTCATCGCTCTGGTCAACGTGCCGCTGCGTTTCATACGTCCCTCTCTGGCGCTGCAGCGCGGCGAGCTGGCGGTGGCCTACTTCATCATTCTGCTGGCCAACACCCTCACCGGCCGCGGCTTTTCCAGCCAGATGCTCCCGGTACTCACCGGGGCCCAGTACTACGCCACCCCGGAAAACAACTGGGATGCGGTGATCCATCCCTACCTGCCGAGCTGGCCCCTGCCCCAGGGGCATGATGTGCTCTGGCACTTTTACGAAGGTAGTCCGGTCGGCCAGGTGCCGTGGAACGCCTGGATCGTGCCGCTGGCGTACTGGGGTGTCTTTGCCCTGGCCCTCTTCCTGACCATGGCCTGTCTCATGGTCATCCTGCGCAAGCAGTGGGTGGAGTACGAGCGGCTCCCCTATCCCATGGTCCAGTTACCTCTGGCCATGCTGGAGGAGGATGGGAAGCGTTCCACCATCCCGCCCCTATTCCGCAACTGGCTTCTGTGGCTGGGTTTTGCCCTGCCTTTTGTCATGGGCAGTATCAATGCCCTCCACAATTACTATCCGTTCGTACCTACGATAGACTCGGGACTGGCCAGTATCCCCCTCTTCCACGGCATGGCGGGAATAAGGCTGCGCATAAACGCCTCCATGATCGGTTTCTCCTATTTCGTGCCGCTCAATATCGCCGCCGGTCTGTGTTTTTTTTATTTGCTCACCACGGTGCAGCGAGGGGTGTGGGCCATCGTCGGCTGGGGGGGCAAGGAGGATGCCATGGGAGTGTACAGTCAGTACACCGACCCGGCCATCATCCACCAGTCCATGGGGGGCATGATCGTGCTGGTGCTGGGCACCTTATGGATCGGTCGCCGTCACCTGCAGGCCGTGGGGCGGAAGGCCTTCTTGAACGATCAGAGCGTCGACGATTCGGACGAGATTATCTCCTACCGCACGGCGGTGCTGGGCAGCATCGTCGGATTCCTCGTCATGGGGGTATGGCTTACCTCTACGGGAATTTCCCCGCCTCTCGTCGCCATGCTCCTTTTTGGATCTTTTATCATATTCATCACCATTTCGCGCACGGTCGCCCAGGGGGGTGTGGCGTCTATGTTTCCCGCCACCAATGCCCCCGACTTCGTAGTCTCGGGAGTGGGCTCATCTCTCGTCGGGGTCAAGGGGATGGCCGGGTTGGCGCTCTGCTACGCGTGGAGTGTAGACACGCTGATTCTGATGATGAGCGCCTGCGCCAACGGGTTGAAACTGATAACGGAGGTGAAGGTAGCCAGACAGCGGCGGCTCTTCGGGGCCATTATCGCCGTCATCATCGTCACTCTGGCCGCCTCCATCGGCATGGTGCTCTATCTGAGCTACGCGCACGGGGCGATCAATCTATCCCGCTTCTACTTCAACAATGTGTCTCAGTATCCCTACTGGTTTATGAGAGAGGGGATTGAGAACCCGGTGGGTCCCAGTTGGGTGGGCTGGTTGCACACGGGTGTGGGAGCGCTGATAATGACCGGGCTGATGGCGGCGCAGCACCGCTTTATGTGGTGGCCTTTCCATCCTCTGGGCTACCCCATCAGCTGCGTATTTGGCAGCATGTGGTTCAGCGTCTTTATTGCCTGGATGCTGAAGTCGGTGATCATGAAGTACGGAGGCCCCCATCTCTTCCGGCGACTGAGACCCCTCTTCCTGGGGCTGATTCTCGGGGAGGCGAGCGTTGGGGGATTCTGGATTGTCGTCGACTACTTTACCGATATGGTAGGGAATACTCTGCGAGGGGTGTTCTTTGGTTGAGGAGGGCTGCAGATATCCCGTTCCCGGTGTTAAAAAACAGAGGTAGACTATGCTCAGCATTCTCAAAGGACCTTATTTACAGTGGCCGACGCGGAATTCCATTACCGTCATGTGGGAGACATCCGAGGCATCTACATCCACGGTCACCTACCGGGCAACCCGGAAGGTGCACTCCGGTCTGAATGGCGGTTTTGAGACACTGGAAGAGACTGAAAAGGTGGTAGAAGATTCCACGCCGTGCTGCATACACTCAGTAACTCTCATCGGGCTCGAGTCGGACAGTACCTATCACTACAGGGTGCATTCGGATAACAGCCAGGGAGATCGGGTCGAGAGCGCAGAGCATCCGCTGAAAACGGCTGTCGGGGTAGACAGACCGTTCTCCTTTGCCGTGACCAGTGAGACTGGAGGGTATGGAGACGACGAGATCAATCGTCGGGTCTTCGGGCAGATTCGGCGGTTCCGGCCGGAATTTCTGCTGGTGGTGGGGGATGCCGTGAGGAATGGGAGCCAATACGAGGATTGGGAACGGTGGTTTTTCGATCCGGGCAGGGAGCTGTTCGCGGATACGCCTTTTTTCCTGTGTCCTGGAAATCACGAGGAGAACGCCTCCTGGTTTTATGAGTTCGTGGGCTATCCCGAGCCGAAGAATTTCTATTCCTTCGACTATGGGAATGTCCATTTCGTGGCCCTCGACAGCACTCGATTTGTGGAATACGGGAAGAGTGGGCCGATACCGAGAGAGGAGTTCGAACCGGGGTCGGCTCAGCACGATTTTCTCGTCGATGATTTGCAGGGATGCAAAGCTACCTGGAAGATCGTTTTCTTTCACTATCCTCCCTATGTCTCCGGAGATTACCAGGTAGAGGAGATGCGTGCACTCTGTCCGGTGTTGGAGGAGCACGGCGTCGATTTGGTGCTCAATTCCCATACCATCGTGTACGAGCGGAGCCATCCGCTGCGAGATGGCAGGTTGGATGCGAAGGATGGTATCGTCTACGTCGTCGCCGGCGGGGCCGGGGCCGCGCCGAACTGGTTTCATCACAAATGGGCCTGGCACACTGCTCAGGCTCTGGCGGTGCCCCACTTTGTGCAGGTGGTGATAGCGGGAGATACGCTGGAATTGAGAGCGATGGACGATGAGGGGCGGCTGTTCGATACGATGAAATTGACCAAATGAGAGGAAGGGAGATGCCGAAATTTTCTTCCACGTATTTCGAACTGGACGTTCCATGCCGCTGGCTGCGGGGGAATCACCACGGCCACTCCACCGTATCCGACGGCAGCGACGAACCGCTGGCGATCGCCGCTGCTTACGAAGCCGAAGGGTATCATTACCTCGCACTGTCGGAACACGATTGCCTGCTGAAGCCCGAAGAGATACAGCCGCATACGACTATGACCATACTGCCGGCTGTGGAGGTGACTTCCCGTTACGATCAGACGCTCGTGTATCTGGGAGCGGATCGGGAACTGCCGGCGCGTGAGCTGACGCCGAGGGAGATCATGGAGCGGGTGCACGAGGGGGGCGGTCTCTTCGTCTTCGATCACCCCAACTGGCAACCGCGTCCGAACTACGCCACGGATGGATTGTTGGACAGTATGGAAGGGATGCGGGGGATGGAGATCTACTGCGGCGTGATTGAGCGCCTGCCGGGTCAGGCGCGGGCGACGGATCGCTGGGATCGATTGCTGAGCAAGGGGTGGCGCCTGTTCGGGCACGGAACGGACGACCAGCATGAATCGGGAGATCAGTTCGTCGCCTGGAACTGCGTTCAGTGGCCGACAGATGAAGTGCCTTCCCCTGGAGGGATCGTCGAGGCCCTGAAGGCGGGGCGGTTCTACGCTTCGACGGGAGTGACGATCGACAGCGTAGGGGTGGATGAGGATGGGAGGTCGGTTCTGGTGGAAGCGGATGCGGACGAGATTCACTGGATCATCCGCGGCAGCGTCATTGTCAAAAAGGTCCGGGGAGGGAAGAGCCGCTTGAGTGTGGACGATCTCGCTCGTTTATCGGGCCTGGACGATCCGAAAGAAGGGATTTATCTGCGTGCAGAATGTCTGGGAAATGGGAATAAATGTGCCTGGACGCAACCGTTCTGGATAGTGTAGGCGAGTGATTATCGCCAGCCGATCAGAGCGCGACTCGGAGAGCCCGAGTGAGGGTATATTGTGACAGGACGCGCCAGAGGGCTTATTGCGAAAAGGGAATAGAGATGAGCGAGGAAAAAGTGAAGATCGGTTTCGTCCCGTCCTACCGTTTCGGGTATACGGATTGGTGCGCGCGGATGCGGACGGAGAGCCTGGCCGCCTTCGCCAGGGTCGAGGGGATGGAGGTAGTCGTTCCGAATCCCTGTCCGGAAGGTGAAGGGTCGGATTCGGAGAAGGGGCTGACGCCCTACGGCGCAGTGCACAGTCTGGACGAGGCCGAGGTGGCGGCGGCTTTCTTTCAGCGAGAGCAGATCGATGGGCTGATCCTCTGTCCACTCGATTTCGGCGACGAGCGCTCAGCGGCCAAGGTGGCGGAGATTCTCCGGGTGCCGGTTCTGCTCTACGCGACCAAAGAACCGCCGGGCCGCGACGACGCCGGGCTGAGCCGGGTTTCGGATTCGTACTGCGGGAATCTGTCGATCGCCTCGGGGCTGTATCGCCGCAAGATTTCCTTCCACTACGCCGGGCTGTTTTTCCCGGAGGAGGAGGCGTTTGTCACCGAAGTGCAGGAGTTCGTGCGCGCCGTGGCCGTGGTCGCCGGTCTGCGAGGAGCGCGCTTCGGACAGGTGGGGGTGCGGCCCCAGACGTTTGAGACGGTCGGCTACGACGAGGCTGCGATGATTCGCTCTTTCGGCCAGAACGTGATCTACGCGAATCTGGCCGATATCGTCGACCGAGCAAAAGGTTTTTCCGAAGACGAGGTGCGGGAAACGGTTGCCGATATACGCGAGAGCTTCGCCGAGGTGGCTGTCGGCGAAGCATACCTGCTCAGCGCCGCCAGGCTGGAGCTGGCGCTGACCGAGTTCTGGGAGCAGAACGGACTCTCCGGTCTGGCGATGCAGTGCTGGCCCTCGGTGCAGCGGGAACTGGGGATTTCGGTCTGTGCGGTGTACGGTCGGTTGACCGGCAAGGGGATGCTCACCGCCTGTGAGGCGGATGTGGTCGGCGCTCTGTCGATGCTGGTCAACTACCGGGCGGCGCTCGGGGAGAGCATCCCGCATTTCATAGATTGGACGATCCGCCACCGCGAGGAGCCGGACAAACTCCTGGCCTGGCACTGCGGCAATGCGTCGGCCTGTCTGGCTAAGGATGCGGGGCAGACCGCTCTCCGGTCCCGGCGGGACATGAAGGGAGAGTTGGCGACCGACGCTGGCGACAGTCAGGCAGGTCTCGCTCAGTTTCAGATTAAACCGGGTGCGGTGACTTTTTGCCGGCTGGCCGAGTACGACGACGAGTGGAAGATGCTGATCGCCACCGGCGAGGTTGTCCCTTCCGACGAAATCCTCGCCGGCACCTGGTCCTGGGTGCAGGTTAAAGACCACGATCGGCTCTACCGCATCCTGGTCGAGGAGGGGTTTGTGCATCACGCCAGTATGATCCACGGGGATCAGCGCGCCAGTCTGCTGCTGGCCTGCAAATTTCTCGACATAGAACCGGTTCTGGTCGACTGAGGGAGGGAAGAGATGGAAGGAGATATCGAAGTAGTCGGTCTGGGGATGGCCTGCCTGGACGTGCTGCTGCGCCTTCAGGAGATGCCGACCTGGGACCAGGGAACGCGGATCAAGGCTTTTGGCTTTGACGGCGGTGGTCCAGTCGGCACGGCGATCGTGGCGAGCGCCAGACTGGGCGCCAGGGCGGGTTTTATCGGCACTGCCGGCAGTGACGAGGCGGCCGAGCTCAAGATGAAATCCCTGGCGGAGAACGGGGTCGATCTGAGCCGCATGGTTTACAGGGAAGCGCCCGAGGATCAGATCGTGGTCGTCCACGTGCACGCGGAGACCGGAGAGCGGCTGTTTTCCGGGGTGGAGCGCTGGGGAGAGAGCCAACTGCGCGTCGAGGAACTCGATCGGGAGTACATTACTGCCGCGGAATACCTGCACCTGGACGGCTTCCACGCCGAAGCGGCGAAGCAGGCGGCAGCCTGGATGCGGGAGGCGGGGAAAAAGGTGGTGCTCGACGGGCACAAGACCACCGGGGAGGTGCGGGGCCATATGCGCGATCTGGTGGAACAGACCGACGTGCTGATTTCCGGTTCCGGCTTCGCCCGGGGGCTGACCGGGATCGATGATATCCGAGAAGCGGGTGAGAAGGTGCTGGAGATGGGGCCGGAGATTTTCGTGCAGACCGAGGGAGAGAAGGGGAGCTACACGGTCACCGACGACGAGTTCTTCCATCTGCCGGCCTTTGCGGTGGAGGTAGTAGATACCACCGGGGCGGGTGATGTCTTTCACGGAGCGTACATCGCCGGCTTGTTGCGCGGCTGGGATCTGCGGCAAATCGCGATCTTCTCGACCGCTGTCTCTGCGATCAAGTGCACCAAGCTCGGAGGGCGAGGTGGGATCCCGCGCTTCGACGAGGTGATTGCGTTCCTGGAGGAGCACGACATCCTTTTCGACTGAAGAAGGAGGCGAAAAATGAGAGTGATTTACGTCATGGCCGATTCGATGCGGAGGGACCATGTGAGCGTGTACGGCTGTCCGCCGTGGGGAAGCATACACACGCCCAGTCTGGAGCGGTTCGCGGCCAGCGCCGCAGTGTTCGACAACGCGTACATCGGCTCCTTTCCCACGGTGCCCAACCGCCGGGACACTCTTCTCGGCCACGGGGATAAGGGGCTGCCCTTCAACCGATGGCGCGGTCTCGACGCGGATGAGGTGACCTTTCCGGCGTTGCTGCGGGAGCGCGGCGTTCCCTCCATGCTGATCACCGATACTCAGAACAATGTCAATTCTCCTCAGAACCTGCAGCGAGACTACTCGGCCTGGGCGTTGAATCGAGGACAGGAAGCGGATCGGTGCTGGCTCGACGATACGGTGCCATTGACCTTTCCCGTCCCCAAGCACCTCATCCGCTATGCGGAGGCGATCTGGCACCAGGTGCTGGTGAATCGAGCGCACCGCCGCCATGAGAGAGACTGGTTTGCGCCGGGCACTTATTCGATGGCGATGGACTGGCTCGAGAAGAATCACACTCGGGAGGACTTTTTTTTGTGGGTCGATACCTTCGATCCTCACGAGCCGTGGGATCCGCCGCAGCACTACGTCGATCTGTACGATCCGGGGTATGCCGGCCGGATCTTCGAGGCTCCGTCGTACGGCCTGCGGAAGAAGATGGGGATCACCGATCGGGAGCTGACCCACATTCGGGCACGGTACGCGGCGGAGGTGACCATGGTCGACACCTGGTTCGGCCACCTCATGAAGAAGCTGGAGGTGCTGGGTATTGCCGATGACACGGCAGTTATCTTTGCAGCCGATCACGGCACCTGTTTCGACGGTCCGGGGGATATGGGCTTCATCCACAAGCTGCCCTGGGTGGGCGCGGATGGGCTCTCCGTCGCCGGGGGACGCAAACCAAAGCTGCCGCTGCGGTACACGCCACTCTCCCAGAATGCAACCCGCATTCCCCTGATGATCCATCTTCCCGGAATGAGTCGGCAGAAGCGGGTCCGTCCGATCGTTCAGCCGTGGGATGTGACGGCGACTATTCTGGAGCTGTTCGGGGCATCGGTGCCGGAGAATGTGATCGGAAAGTCTCTGCTTCCTCTGCTGGCCGGCAAAAAGGTGGCGTGGCATCGGAAGGCCGCCGTGCTGGGGTCGTCGGGTAACGGAAGTTTTGCCCAGATCATGAACGGCACCTGGTCATACACGGCGTGGCGCGGGGAGCGGGGGCCGGCTCTCCATCACATGGTGCAGGATCCCAACTGTCGCCGGAATTCGGTGACCAGGGAACCGCGCGTCGCGGCACGTCTGTGGAAAGAAGCCGCGGCCATGATGAAAGGGCAGGGGCTCGATGAGGACTGGCTGGAGGGCTATCAGATTCGCTGACGGATGGTCGAAGGTGCGATCTCAGTAGGCTGTCAGATTAATTCGCTGACACCTGATATTGTTTCCCGTTGCCAGTCGGAGATTTTGACGTTTTGAAACTAATCTGACAGACCACTCAGGCGTAATCCTCGGCCAGTTGGAGAGCTATTTCAGTCCACTCCGTCAGGCGGTGAGGCTGGTTGTGCACGGTGTGCAGATCCTGGAAGTTCACCTCCAAGACGTTGTTTCGGGTCTTCTCAAAGGCATCGCGGAGCTGTTTCCGCACCAGGTCGGGCTCCCAGCTGTGCGTGCTGACCATGGCGGGATGGGGTTTGTGGGTGTATATGTAATCCCGCCCAACTTTCTCTGCTGCCAGCTCGACATCGACCCAGGGACTCATCGAGACCCGGCGAAGATTCTCGATCTTGCGGACGATGTGCATCTTCTTGTCGAGGGGCTCGCAGCACCCGTAACAGCTGAGTCCGAATCGATGCAGCAGCCGCTTTTCGTATTGCAGCGAGAACTCGTCGTGCATTTGGGGAGAGATGCCCTCTGTGAATATCTGCGTAGCCGATCGAGCCCACAGGTCCTTGAGTCTCACGTGCTCGCCATCGAAGTCGGGCTGGGGCAACTCGTCCGTCCAGCCATAGCCTCCCGATCCCAGCATGGTATTGCCGTTGCCGGGAGATAACAGGTGGAGTTGTTCCAACTGTTCGATGTTGTTGAGGTAGCCCACCGTGATTCGCTCGAGAGCGGCGTGCACCCACTCGGGGCGCTCGAGAAGATCGACGAACATCTGCTCGATGCCGCGCCACTGGCTGAACAAATCCATCGGGTAGAACCAGAAGAAGGCCGGTCCGCGCCGCTCGATTCGAAGAGTGCCGTCGTAGAGATCGGAGAGGCGCTCGTATCGACTCTCTGTTGCCTCCCAATCGACAGACAGCTCTGATTCAGTTTGGATTTTGTCGATATCCCCTTCAGAGGCGATTGCAGCGCGATAGGCGTGAGCCCCCGATGGGTCATCCGGCTTCTCGATCTCTTTCTCAATGCCGAACCCCGCTTCGATCAGGTCGCCGCGCACGGAGATCGGGCAGATAATTGCGTCGTCTACAATGCGATCATCGCGGAAATTTTCCCAGCAGTAGAGCCGTTTGCGCAGATCCAACTCCTGCTGTCGGGCGAATGGGTCGATCGTCTCCAATTGTTCAGAGGGGATGAGTTCTTCCCAGATATTCCAGGCAATGGCCTGAACGTGGATCAGGGGCCGCACGCGCTCCAGGCGGTTCAGACGCATCCACATATCGCGTTTTTGATGATTGATGGGGTCGCTGGCTATGGCGGCGACTTTTTTGGCGAGATCGCGGATGATGGAGATCTCTTTTGTCGATATAGACTGAGACATGTGTTTTTTCCTTGGCTGCAAACCAGATTCGAGTGTTGGCCATGACACGGGAAATAAACGAATTTGTCTGTAGGCGGGTCAAGCGCCTGGAGCTTGAACTGGAAAACCCATATGGAGGATGGCCATGCTGAAGATTAGTGACAATGCCCGTTTTCTGGTGTGCGAAGATGGAACGCCGTTTTTTTATCTGGCGGATACAGCCTGGGCGTCGTTCGGAAATGTTCCGTTGGAGCTCTGGGAACCGTATTTGCGTTACCGGAAGATGCAGGGATTCAATGCGCTGCAGATCAGTATCCTGCCGATCATTCACGATCGGAGCGTCGGTCCCGGTTTGATCGAGCCTTTTGCGCAGGATGAGAAGGGGACCTACGATTTTTCGCAGCGGAACGAGGCCTACTTCTCCAAGGCGGAGCAGATGGTGCAGATGGCCGTGGACTACGGCTTCGTCCCGGTCCTCGGAATGCTGTGGTGCTGTTACGCCGTGCAGCGGAAGGAGCCGAATCCCAATCGGATGACCGTGGAGGAGGTCTGGGAATTTTCCACCTTTGCGGCCAGGCGGTTTGCAAAATACGATCCGATTTTTTTCATAAGCGGGGATACACCTCAGCACGACGACGAAGAGATCGAACTGTACCGCGTAGCGCTGGAGGCAACGAAAGGGGTCTGCCCGGATGCGTTGTACACCATGCATATTGCCGGTCGGATAGTTCTGGATGAGCGGCTGATCGATGGGATCGACTTCTATATGTATCAATCCGGGCACGGTGCAAACCATCAGCAGGCGTCTCAGAAGTTGGCACAGCAGTTTCAGAAATTGCCGCAAAAGCCGATTGTCAACGGAGAACCGTGCTACGAAGGGCACGGTCGCATGGGAACAGAGGACAGGAACAAATTCTCGGCTTTCGACGTGCGCCGTGCGACGTGGCAGAGCTTGCTCGCAGGTGCGAGTATGGGGATTACCTATGGGGCGCAGGGAATCTGGTCCGGTCAGGTGAAAGGGATGCGGCTGATGGCGCAGAAGCGGAAATTCGAAGCGTACGACTGGGAGTTCGCCTACCAGCTCGAAGGGTCGTGGGATGTGGGGTTTGCGAAGTGGGTCTTTGAGAGCTTCAAGCTGGCGGATATCGAACCTGTGGATCTGGTCGGGAATGAGGACAGCGAGATCGTGGTGGCGGCTGACGCAGCGCGAACTAAGATTGTGGCGTATGCGCCGTATACCACCTCGATCGAGTTCGATATCGATCTCTCTGGGTACACCTGTTCCTGTATCAACTTGAACGATCGACGGATCTGGATGCCTCCTGTGCGGACAGGTAAGAGGTCCGTAATAGAGCTACCGCAATTCAATCACGACATGCTCTTTATCGCCATCGAGAAATAGAAGCTTCTTCCAGCGTTTGAAGAGAGGTTTTGACAAATCGAACAGAATACTACAAAACTTTTGGACGCAGCCAACTTGAGATGGAAGTAGCCAGAGCCGAACTCAGCACTATCCGACCGACGCAGCTCTATATTTCCGCAAGGAAATACCGCGACAGTTTAGCGCTGTTTGAAAAGAACGGTTTTGAAGAATACGAGCCCGTGCCTGTCAAGAAAATTGGGAATGATCTCTTCTTCACCGATGGACATACGAGGGCATTTATCCTGTGGGAAAACGGCATACGGGAGATCAATGTCTATGACGACACCGATGATTTGGACTGGATCATGTATCTGGTCGATCTGGAGTGGTGTCGGGACAGCCGGATACAATCGATAGGGGATTTACGGGATCGCGTCGTGAGTGAGAAGGATTACAGGGAAAAATGGATCGATCGGTGCGGAGAAAGCCACGATCGGCTGATGGAAGATCCTCTGGTTGATCTGGAAATCGGTTTTGAAACGGATGCTCAGCGAAAGTCGGATATCTGTGCGGAGATTCTCGAGTCCCTGCCAAAGTGGTTCGGGATCGAAGAGGCGGTTCGGGAATACGTAGAAAAGGTAAAGGATCTGCTGTTCGTAAGCGCGAAGCTGTATGGGAAAACGGTCGGCTTTTGCGCGTTGAAAATCAATTTTGGCATCAACGCCGATCTGTATGTGTTCGGTCTATTTGAAGAATTTCACGGTCGGGGGATTGGGTCTCGAATGGTCGATTTTTTCGACGTCTACTGTCAGCAGAAAGGGATTCCATATATGACCGTGAAGACGTTGAGCGAACGCCATCCCGATGAGAATTACATGAGGACGAGAAAGTTCTACGAGCACTGCGGATTCCAGAAGTTTGAGGAGTTTCCGACGTTGTGGGGAGAAGCGAATCCCTGTCTCTACATGCTGAAAAAGGTTCCGGATTGATTAAAGGGTGCACTTGTCATTATTTGATCTGTCAGGCAGTGTCAGATCAAGTCGCAATTCGTCGATCCAGACATTTTATTTTGATAGTCCGTTTAGTATAGATATTGCCGTGATTCGATAGTATCGAGCTGTTGGCGTATTCAGGTGATATGCAAAATGGCAATGAACCAGCAGCAAGCTGTCTACTCACCTTGCTGCTAACCGTATAGCGAGGCCACCAACGCTCAACCAGGGACCGTGCTGTTTTTACCCCGAACCTATTCACCTTGTTGATTTATCCATCGGCGACAACCGCCCGAAAGCCCTGAAAGTGTAGCACCAGATACTTTAACCCGATCACATGGCTGTAACTCAACAGGCTCTCAATACCATTCCCCTCCTATTCTTTCTGCTAATTCCTCTTTTGCACAATACAAGGGGTGCGGGTGTTCCTTGGGGTCCGGATTTAAGTCAAGTTGGGATGAAAGACGAGAATGTATCTCACTATTAATACTACGGATCAAACTCGCCTGTGATTCGATTTCCCTTGCCGTAGACAATTCACGCAACCAGGCGTCAATCTGTGCGACATCGGATAGTTTCCGAAATTCGGCTGCCAACCATTTCCAGTACGGTATGTAGTCGCGGGCAAGGAGCATATAAAGGCGCATGACGTATTTCGTGAATTGCCCGATACACACGATAATTGCGACTGAGTCCTGTCGACGGGTTAGGCGTTCCAGGAAATTGTATTGGCCATAATGCCAAACTTGGTAAAGCACATGAACGATCCATCGGAGCCACGCACGTTCCGGATAATAGTGGAATGCCTGTCGGCGAGAAGAGAACTCGCCCAGTGGATCGTGGAACACCGTGGCATGTCGAAGCATGTACAGATAATCCCCAGACATGCCTATGAACCAATCTCGATCTGCTTTAGGGGGATGTGAACAACCCACATAGTTCTTGAACCAGGGATTTATGGAGGCAACTGGAATGCTTGTAGCATAACGGGTACCGACCACATGACGGCAAGTATATCCTCTCCACTCATTTGGCGCCGCCTCATTGATCTGTCGTTCTAAACTTCGGCCATAGCACTTCATATCTTCACCCGTTAATACTAGATCGAAATGAGGCCCCCAGCCATGATCTCTTGATAGCTCATCATCATTCCCAAGACTTTGTGAGCCGCCACAAATCAGGGAGGCGACTCGATCAACGAGATGAGGATATTCTTTCTGCAAAAACGGCAGCCCCCAATGCTGAAAGAAATCTTGAGCAACTTCGAGTCCCTTCGTCATCCTAATATCTCCTACCTTCTATATAGGAAAATCACGCTCCGGCTCTCGGGTATTCCGACGATATAGCTTGCTCATGCATTTATGATCTACTCGTTCATTAATGCCTGTACTGGGTTAGCCATCGCCGCCTTTATCGTCTGATACAGCACCGTTGCCAGTGCCAGCGCAAAACCCAGCAACCCTCCCAACACAAAAATGTCGATGCCCAATTCGATTCGGTAGACAAACGAGTCCAACCATTTCCGGGCGATGAAATAACCAAATAGCCAGGCGATCAGATTCGCCAACACGACCAATCGTAAGAACTCACCCGAAAGCAACTGCACAATGCTGGAGACGGAAGCTCCGAGAACCTTGCGGATGCCAATTTCTTTCGAACGCTGCTCCGCTGCGAAAGCGGCCAGCCCGATTAAACCCAGGCAAGCGACGAAAATGGCCAGCCCGGAAGCGATAAAAGACAGAACCGCCGTTTGCCGTTCCGCCCTATAAGCCGAAGCAAGCTCCTCGTCCAGGAATCGATAAGCAAAGACCATGTCCGGTACGAACTTCTGCCACGTCTTTCTAAAAAACGCGAGCGTCTCACCAATCTGCGTCGACCGGATGCGCAGATGGAGTTGGGAAACCCAATAGCTCTGATTGATGAGTAGCGGTTCGATCTGATGATGTGCCGACTGGTAATGAAAATCCTCGACCACGCCCACGACCGTTCCGGTTATTTCTTTCTTTCCGTAAACCCTTTCCATATCAGCCTCAGAAAACCGCAGCTGCCGTCCTAAGGGATTTTCCTCCCATCCTAAAGCCCGAACCGCTGCCTCGTTGATCAAAAACTCGTTCTTCCCCTTCGACAGATCCCGGTTTTCCTTGAAATGGAAGTCGCGTCCCGCCTTCAAGTCGATCCGGTAGGTTGTGAGAAAATTTGCGTCGGTTTCGAAATTTAAAAACGGCAGTGCCTCAACCCGATCGTCGCGCGCCACTGTTACCCGTCTCGGTATTAGGAAATTCTGCCAGGTCATGGTTGTTGCGCTGATGACATTGGGATGGCTCGCGAACTCGGCTTTAACCGCCTCCGACCGATCGCGCAGACCGCTCAACATCGCCAGCGAAACCATGCCGTCAGCATCGTATCCCAGATTTTGCTCGGTGATGTAGTCCAGCTGACGGTAGATTGTCATTGTCCCCATGATGAGAAGGATCGAGACAGCGAACTGAAAGACGACCAATCCCTTCCTCAATAAATCTTTCCGGACCGACCCCGTTCCACCCCTCAGAGCGCCGACCGGCTGAAAGCCGGAGAGATAAAATGCTGGATAACACCCCGCGAGCAACCCGACGACTATACTGAGACCAATTACCCACGGAACTATCTCAAACCCCAGAGTCAGTTGCAGCCCTATCAGATTGTTAAAAGAAGGCAGCATTAGCTCTGCAAATCCGAGTGCAATAACTCCGCCGAGTAGTGCCATCATAATAGCTTCGCTTACAAACTGCCTGATTAACTGGCCCCGGTGCCCACCGAACACCTTGCGAATGCCCACCTCGCGCGATCTCCGCACGGATCGGGCAGTGCTTAGATTGATGAAATTGACGCAGGCGATCAGCACTACCAACCCGGCGATTGCCATAAGCATGTAGATCTGCTCGATACTACGCCACGAAGGAATCCCGAAGTCGATATGGGAATAGTGGCGAATCCTAGTCAGCGCCTGGAGGCGGTAGCGCTCTGTCTGGCTTGTCTCGGGACCGAGATATTTTTCCATGAGCCGGTGGAGTTTGGTCTCGACAGCACCCACATCCGCATCACTACGAAGGACAGCGAGTATCTGCGTCATGCGCCAGGAACTGTTAAGCCAGTCTGTCCAGAGAGTCGTGTAGAATAAATCGGTGGGTAAATTCGTGGTGATGAAGTGGAAACCTATGGAGGTGTTGGGACCGAAGTCCTCGAGCACGCCGGCGACGATGTAATCTCCGACGGTCAAGCTGCTATGTATTGATACGGTCTTCCCGATGGGATCTTCATCACCGAAGATACGTTCAACATGGCGCCGGGTAAGTAGAATGCTTGCCGGCTGACGTAGTGCCTCGACTGGATCGCCTCCTCCCACCATCGGAAAATCGAAGACATCGAAGAAGGCCGGATCTACAATAGCCAACGACGTTTCCAGATGTCTCTCGTCATATCTGAGCGCTACATCAAAGCGCCAAAATCGCGCGGCTCGCTCAACTTCCGGAATCTCCTCCTCCATCGTCGGTCCCAGCGGCCCCGATAGGCACGCAGTGAAATCCGATTTGCCATCAGTTCGCTGCGTCTCTCTCAGAACCTGATAAATGCGATCCGCCTTGGTGTGTTGCCGCTCGGATGCCAACTCGTAGCGCACGAATTGCAGGATCAGAATGCAGCACGCCATGCCCACGGCCAGACCCAGGATGTTAATCAGGGAATAGAGCTTCTGTCGTAGTAGGTTGCGCCAGGCGACGATGAGATAGTTTCTCAGCATTTCGATCTTCCCTCCAGACCGCAGACGAGCAAGAATATAGGATTAGGTAGATTTCCCCATTTTCATAAAAGCGAATTACAGGCCATCGAGATTAATTATATGTTTGCAAATGACTTAGAGGAGAAATTAAAGATTGGAGATATAAAGAAACTGTCCGCTGATGATACAGTAGGTGTACGCCAGCGGACAGTGGTGGGAGTTGGGAGGATTATTAAGTCAATTCTCAATTCCAGTTTAGGAAAAAAACCTTAGACTTACCTTCCTCCGATTCCATTTTCCAACGGGTGAGTATCCATTTTTGGATACTCAGAATATACTCCCGATAATCCCCCCTATAGTGACTAAAACACTATCTGCAGATCAATACCGGGGCTGACATTGTCCGATAGGTTGAGTAGTGGCGAGTACAGATTCAGATGACAGATACGTTGCTTGCATCCAGAACGTGCTGTCTGTATGCGGCTGGATCATCTCCCAGATCAATCTGCAGCTTCGCCTTGCAGGCGATCGCAACCCAATCGCGGCGATAGGGCGGCAGTTCGTCCCCACGGTCCAGTAGGGGGAGAAGGTCGTGGCCGCGCGCGATGTAGGACTGGAGCAGGTCTTCGTCGGGTAAAGAATTCACGGCCGAGAGGTTCTGTTCCATCTGGGTGGATGAATCGACTGCCAGGACACTCGTGTGGACTTCTCCCTTTTGCGTCTGCCAGGCGACCGAAGATTGGCACGCTGCGGTTTCGTCCTCCGCGGGACCGTGGAGATGGAATGGGAGGGCGCGCCAGAACCAGGTGAGGGGCTTCATCGCGACTTTGCCGATGGTTTTTTCATCGATCGTCCGCAAAGCGGCATCTACCCATTCCACCTCGAAATCCGTATGACCGCGCACGGGTTGGCGAGTTCCGGTGGGATAGCTGTACCAGAACATGACGGCGTCGATTGGCAGGTCCAACTGTGCGAAATCGTGCAGGATTTTGAAATCGTGACAGGAGGCGCCGATGAAGCGGAACTTGCCCTCTTGCTGGAGTTTTTGGTAGATGCCGATCAATTCAGAGAGGATTTCGGAGGTATAGTCCCGGCTGATATTGCACAGCATGAACAGGTCGAAGTGGTCCGATCGCAGCAGTTCCAGGCGCGTGTCCACTTCATCCCGGATGAATTTCTCGACATCCCCTCCCTCATCTCGCACTGCCTGACTCCGACGGGCGGTGTCGATCACCATGCCGTTGATCACCATCTGGTCGCGGCAGTTCAGCTTTTCGATCTGGTGGCCTAGAGACTGCACTTCCTCAAAGAAGGTGGTGTCGAAATAATTGACTCCACCTTCGAAAGCCTTTTCGATTACGGCGGTGCGATCCGGATCGAAGGATATCATGCGGCTGTTTTTGACATTGCCGCTGAACGACCACTCGAATTCATGCCCGCCCAGTCCAAGCGCAGATACCTGCAAGCCGGTTTTTCCGAGTGTGTTGTATTTCATCGCTGTCTATGATCTCTCCTCGTCGGGGTGTCGCGGGAGGCCGCAAAGCGAGTTATGAAATCGCTTTTTAGGAGTAGTATCCTGCATATTTTTCCATGGCATCCATAGCGGCTTCGATGTTCTCCAGTGAAATTGCCGGATAAACGCCCTGGCACAGCATCAGCCCGCCCTCCTTGCTTCCTAGTTTTTCAATCTCCTCCAGGATCAGGCTGTCCACCTGCGCGGGTGTTCCGTTCATCATGATGTCCTGCCTGTCCACATCCAGATCGATGCAGACTTTTCCGGCCAATTTCTCGGCGATCCAGTCGATGCCGTTGACCAGATCCTGCAGATTGATGATGTCCACGCCGCAGTCGAGGATGTCGTCCATCAGCAGGCGTATATCGCCGTCCGAGTGCATGTGAATGATGCATCCGGCATCCTTGGCCGGTTGGATGATCTTCTCGTAACTCGGTTTGATGTATTTCCGAAAAAGTTCTGGAGACAGCATCGGCCCCACCTGCATACCCAGATCTTCTGCATATCCCATATGCTCCACGCCGACGATGTCGAGATAGTTCCGCACCTGACCGAGATTGAATTCGTCGAGCATCCCGATCAGTTCGAGCAGGCGAGGTTCTCCATCCATCATATCGTACAACAGGTTCTGGTATCCCCGGGTGTCGCAGAGCTTCAGAAACGTATGTCCGTGCCCGATTTCGCCGCATTTCATGAAGTCGATAAATCCGATGGGGTTTTTCGACTCGGCAGCCTCCTGCCAGTCAATCGGGCTCCAATGCGTGGTTTTACCCGGATCAGGGGGAGAGAAACTTTCAAACTGGTCCCACGAACCCAGCGCATGCTCTGTAACGGCTCCGAGTATACCGTCTATCGATATCTCCCAGGTGTTGCCCCAGGGATCCACCCAGGGTGCTTTTGAGCTGACAAAGGGGGGGTGATCGATGACGATGGGTTCATTTTTGCGCACAAAATCGGGAAACAGGAACGAATGTGCTTCCATCAAATCCTGCAAAGCATCATGTGGGTAATGGCCCCAGCAGGAGTTGTTGATATGAAAAAGCATATGAATATATTCCGGACGCTCAAAGCGCACGGTGCGCAGATAGTTCTCTTTTTTGTCCATCATCGATTCAATGTCCCTGTTGTGAGATAAACCTCGTCGTCGGGCATCCTCAAGATAGCGCCGAAATCAGTTGATGGGGCAGACGCCCCATTCGTCGATCATGGCCGAAACCCGCTCGAAGCGCTCCCATTTAGTGGCCGGGACCAGCATGTCGGCTACGCCCAGGATGAAGGCGTTGCCCGGGGCGATGGTGCGGAAGAGGTCGCGCATGTGCTCTTCGAACTGGGCGTCGGTGAACGGCTCGCAGAGGATGATGGAGGGGATGCCGCCCCAGATGACGATGCGGTCGCCCCAGACCTGGCGGCAGCGCTCCAGGGTGATGTCTGCCATGGGATGGGTGACCAGACACTCGGCGATATCGTAGCCGACGTCGAGGATGAATTCCTCCAGACCGCTCAGGTCGGCATCGGCGTGAAACATCAGCAGTTTGTCGTGCTGGTGATAGTACGCAGCCACTTCCTTCAGGTTGTCCAGGAAGTAATCTCGAAAGATGGGAGGGGGTGTCATAGTGGAGTGGAAGTGGGCGCCGTGGTTGATCACCGGGGCGGGAGAATGGGCGCAGGCACGGTGGATTTCCCAGTAGAAGTCGGTCATCACAGTCAGCAGGTGATCGATCTGCAGGGGATAATCCTGCAGGTGGTAGTAGCAGTCGTTCCAGCCGATGAGCTGGCCGAAGAGATAGAATGCCGGATTCCAGGGGGTGTTGACGAAAGCCAGGCCCTCGTCGCCGCACTCAGCGTCGAATTCGAGGAATTTCTCGTATGTGGGGACGACGCGGCTGTGCTGGTAGATCCACTCGACGATCTCATAGTCCCCATCGGTTTTGATCATGTGCTCGATTTCGAGGGGGCCGGCTCCCTCGGCGCGGAGCTCGGGGGAATGGCGGGTCAGCGTGGAGACGGTGCCCACCGGAGTGACGGTCTCGACGCGCGTCTCCTCGCCGTCCCGGTGGGTGATGGTCTCGGTGCCGTCGATCTCGATGCGGTAGGCCGCGCCCCACTTGCCGTGGAAACCTATATCCAGATCGCGGTGGATGTCGCGCAGGTCCCAGCCCCGGTATTTTTCGGGGAGTGTGTCGGCGTGGCTGTGGGCTGCGTACCACATATCCAGGCGGGGGAACCAGGGGATTCTGTCGGGCAGTTCCCCGGAGAATACGGCCAGCAGGCGCTCTCGGTGCGTCATCTGAAATTCCTTCCCATCAGCGCCACGGAGCGCCGCTGGTATCTTCGGTGCAGTAGGCGGCCAGGGCGCGGTCGATCGCCTGGCCCACGTTGCGGCAATCCTCCTCGGTGTACCACTGATTCAGGCCGATGGTGATGACGCGGTCGTACAGGTCGTCGGCTACCGGGCAGTCGCCACGGGCATAGGTGCGCTCGCCGGCCAGATTCTGGTAGTGATCGCAGTTGTAGGAGCAGCTGTGAGGGGTGGCGCCGGTGCGGGTGGTGATGGGGAACATCCAGTGATAGATATGCCAGTCGGGACCCGCGTTGCGGCCGCGCATGCCGGCTCCGATGTTCTGGGTCTTGAGAGCTTCGACGATCTTTTCGCCCAGCTCGATGGATTCGGGAAAGAAGCGCAGATTGTATCCGACCTCGCCGTCCGGGTCGTTGAGCTTTTGAGGGGTGATCTCCCGATAGGTCTTCAACTCGGCGGAGATCTGGCGTTTTACCTGGCGGAAGCGGTCGACGACCTGGGGCATCTTGCCCAGCTGCACTCCGTCGATGGCGGCTTCCAGCTCGGACATGCGGTAGTTGGTGCCGACGAACAGCTCTCCTTCGTAGCGCGGTGGGGCAAAGCGTTCGGGACGCCACAGGCCACCCCCCTCGGCCAGGTTGAGGGCGCGGTCGTGGAGACGCTCGTCGTCCATCAGGATGAGGCCGCCCTCGCCGCCGCCCACGATCTTGTAAGCGGAGATGCTGAAGCAGCCGATGTCGCCGAAGGTGCCGACGAACTGATTCCGGTATCGCCCGCCGCAGGACTGGGCACAGTCCTCCACCACCTTGAGTCCGTGCGCACGGGCCACGGCCATAATCGGGTCCATGTCGGGCACGCTGCCCATGACGCAGGTGGGGGCCAAGGCCACGGTGCGGTCGGTAATCAGGGATTCGATTTTCTGCGGATCCATGCTCAGCGATGCGTCGACGTCGCAGAATACGGGCACGCCGTTGGCCATGATCACGGCTGCAGCGGTAGCGTAAAAGCCGATGGCCGGACAGATGACCTCGGTGCCGGGACCGACGCCTGCGGCGACAAAGGCGGCGTGGAGGGCTCCGGTACCGGAGCTGGCGCCGATGGCGTAGCGGGTGCCGAAGGTCTCTCTGGCTATCCGCTCAAAGGCCTGGACGCGGGTTTCGGGAAGGTTGGCGTAGTAGTTGGCCAGAAAGGGGCCGCCGCCCAGATCTTCGACCGCAACGGCGGTGCGGATGCGCTCCAGAGCCTCGGGGGTGAAGCCGAAGCGTTCGGCTACTGCCATGAATTCCTCGATGCCAATTTTAGGGTCGCCCTTGCCCTCAATTTTGGTCACGGCTTTCAGGCTTCCCTGTAGAGCTTGCGATTCCCGTTGGCGATGATCTGTCATGATGCAGGTTCTCCTATTCGTTTCCAATAATTTACCCGATTCTGCAGATATAACGATCTGCCGAATGGCAGTCCTGAGGAATAAAAGGTCTTACCGGCAAGTGGGTCAAGCGCGGAGACGATTATTGATATTCGACCGGCAAGCTGTCATACAGCTCGAGTCGAGATAGCTCAATTTGGACGCCGGTTTCCGTTGTTGACTCACTAATGGCTCCGCTATAGTTTGGAAAATTGGGCCGGGTCACAATTCTCGAAGTGCTCCGGCTTGTCCGTTTAACTCGGAGGAGGAAGCATGCGACAGGTCGCCGTGGTAGCGCATCGAGGCGCTTCGGGAGATTTTCCGGAAAATACCGCTTCCGCCTTTCTGGAGGCGATCCGCCTGGGGGTGGAGATGATCGAATTCGACGTGCAGCTGAGTCGGGATCGGGAACTGGTGATCATTCACGACAGTGTCGTGGATAGGATTTCGGATGGCAGCGGTCGAGTGGACGAGATGAATCTGACGGAGCTCAAAGAGCTGGATGCGGGTTTCCGGTCTGGAGGACAGTTTGCGGGAGAACGCTTCCTCACCCTAGAGGAAACGCTGGACCTCATGCCCAAAAAGATGCGTTTGAATGTCCATATCAAGGCGTCTGATGAGAATCGAGAAGTGCTGGCGCCGAGGGTGGCTCGAGAACTGGTGCGGCGCAATCTGCTGCAGACGGCTTTTGTGACCGGTAGCGAGCTCAATGTCGTTGCCGCCCGCCGCCGCGCTTCGGGACTGGAGATTTGTACCAACCAGCCCGTGTCTCGCTGTGTGGAGATAGGCTGCAGAATTTTGCAGCCGGCCAATGGCATAACTACTCCCGAATTGGTAGAAGAGGCGCATCGGCACGGCATGGAGGTGAATCCATTCTATGCGGATGAAGAGGCTGAGATGCGGCGGTTGATCGACTGTGGGGTGGATGGAATCTTGACCAACTATCCGAGAAAATTGCAGGTGCTGTTGGATTCCGCCGATTGATCAGGGAGGATCTAATGATACAGAGAAAGATCCCGAAATCGAAGCCTCTACTTTACAAATGCCGCACTGTAGACAATGGCGTTCTTCCCGTACACTTTGATCCGAACGAATTTTCCTTCGAGATGAACCGGAGTTTTACCGGATTTCCAGCGAATCTCTCCGTCCTGGAGGTCTCCTGAGATCGGCTCGCTCTCTTCCCTGGTGAATTCCTGGTATTCTCCGCCATAGCCGGCGCGCTTCAGGGCCACAGTCACGGGCTCTGTGGAGGTGAAGTTGAGTTGGAGCTGGCCTCCCGGGCAGCGGAAAGGCAGGGTGGCGAAAGATCCCTCACCCTCCGTCTGCTGTCCTACGAGTCGGTTTTTGGTGAAGGTCGCGACGCAGAGGGTCGGTTTCTGGGGCGTCGAGGGGGCGCTCTCGCTGTGTCTTCTGGGCGAGGCATAGTAGTAATACCAGTAGTCGTCGCCCATGAGGATCGGCTCGTTCAATCCCAGGTAGGTGCCCCCGCCGTCCAGGCTTCCCGGTCCCGATGGCTGTAAAAGGGGGGAGCGGGAGGGCATGCGGCGCCAATTGAATGCGTCGCCGCTCTCCACCAACTCGACCCAGCTCGTCTGGGTGGTGACATCGTAGACGTTCAGGAAACCCAGGTTGCGGCCCGCCATGGTGAAGGCGGTCTGGTTGTAGAAGTTGGTGCCCTGGTGATCGCCGTGATCGGGTGTGACGATCCACTGTGGCTCGCTCCACTCTTCGAAGTCGTCGCTGGTGCAGAGCATGCGGCTTCGATTGTTTCCCACCCGATCTTTGAGGAAGGCATAATAGCGCCCCGTACTCCTGTCCTGCCACAGACACTCGGCGTCCTGGGTAGGCAGCATCGCGGAAGTGCGCGTCCACGTCAGACCGTCGGGGGATATAAAGGGGAAGCCGCCGCACAGATCCGGATCCTCGGAGTCGTGGTGGTAGATGAGCATTTTGTAGCGGCGCTGGGGATCGGGATCGATAGTGTCTTCGATGACCGAGAGGGAATCGTTGAAATAGCTTGGCCAGTGCCAGATAATATTATTGTCCGGGAAGGTGTCCTGGAACATCAGATTGAGCGGGGGACGGCGCCAGTGCACTCCGTCGTCCGATTCGGCGTAGCAGCAGATGTGCTGCTGAGAGCCGAGTTCGGAATTGTCAATGACTACTGTTCCCTGCTCGAGCGACAAAGGATAGGCGGTCGAATAGAAGAACTTGAATTTTCCGTCTACTGCGGACTTGATTACGCTCCCCCAGTGGATCCCCTCCGCTTCCCACGCCATTTCAGATTGGAAAACCGGGTTGATGTCCAGTTTCCGCATCGGTTCGAGACGGTCGTAGCAGTTTTCTTTTTCGGTGATGTTACCGGGGCTGAACAGGACTTCTCGCAGAATCTTCATACCCTTCCTCCTCTGGTAGATCGGCGAATCGGCTATTACCCGATATCGTTCAAATCAATTATACTCCCGATTGCCTTTTCCCAAAACAGATATTTGGAAGCTACGGTATAGCGCGACGACCCCAAACAATAGGAGAGATCGAATCATGTATCTAATCCACATGCGTCCCGAGCAGGTCCAGGATGCGGTTCGGCGAAACGTGGCGGTGGTAATGCCAGCCGGGTGCGTCGAATACCACGGTCCCCACCTGCCGATTGGAACCGATTTCCTCATCGCCAACAGCGTCTGTGCGGAGGCGGAAAAGCGGGTCGAGTGCGTGGTTGCGCCACCTCTCTCCTTTGCGCCCACCATGGCCTGGGCTGCCGGTCCGGAAGAGGGAGAGGTGGATTTTGATCCGGAGGCGTTTTTCGTGTACGCGCGCGAAACGCTGCGCCGAATCGCGGCGATGGGGTTTAGGAGAATTTATGTCCTGCAGCACCACCAGGGGCCGGACGGGTTGGAAGTGCTCTGTTTGAAGCGGGCGGCGATGGAGGTGGTGCGCGAAACCGTGAACAAATGGGGGCCGGAATGGGGACGCGGCCCGACCGAGGAACTGCCGATACCGAATATCTTCAGCTGGATTCGAGTGGTCTATATCGATTCTTTTTCTGAGTACCCCGGCCCGTATCCCGAGCGGATCCCGATTGGCCACGCGGGGAAAGGGGAGACGCAGCTGATCATGGCATCGCTGCCGGATACGGTGCGCATGGAGGCGCTGGAAAGTCTGGATAAACTGCCCCGGTGGCTCGAGGATGCCACTGAGGCGGATGCCGAAGAGGGATGCCGGTGGATCGAGTTCTGCGTTAGGGGATGGGTTGAGGAGCTGTCGCGGGGAATTGTAGATCGGGACGGAGACGGGTGAAACGCCTGAAGCTCAATGACCGGGATACTCGGCAAGACTCCGCCCTTTTTCTCTGCCGATTACCTGGGGATCCTGTTCACGGCCTTTCAGGCGGCGTGCCATCGGGGAAACGTTCTCGGCAAGATACCGTTCTATTTCGGCCACTGTCACTTTTCTGTTGAAATCGCTATCCGCTTCTCCCTGAAGCCCTTTGAGGAAGAAGTAAGTGAACAGGGAGTGCCGCTTTTTCCGGAACCAGGTGCTGACCTGGCCCCTTGCCGTCGAGGTGAATACGACAGCCCTGGGGTCTATTACCAGAGGGTTTTCGACCCTGATGGCAACGGGGCTGATATCCGTCAGCAGCGATCCTCCATCGGTATTGCCGCTAAAACAGGCTTCGATGACGACTGTGATGCTGCGCGCCGGTATTCTGGACAGATTTTCGAGGAGTAGGTTGAGCGAATACCCATTGAGGGATACGTAGTTCGGATCGCAGTTGACCGGCATCAGGTATCCCTGATTGGATGATAGATGGGGAGCACCGTGTCCGGAATAGTAGACGAACAGATCGGAGACATCCGCCTTAACCCAATTGAATAACAGGCCCTGGTAATCTTCTCCCGTTCCGAATATGCGCTCGAAGGTCGATTTGTCGGCATCGCGCTCGAAGATGACATTCTCCTCCGAGTAGCCCATCCCTGCGATGATATAGTGGCTCATTGCCGTAGCATCCCGCACTGCGAAGTCGACAGGGGGGATATCTGGATGCGTATAGTCTCGATTGCCGATTACGACCGCTACGGCCTGGGGTTTGGATGCTGCCGCCCGGGGCATGTTGCCATGAAAATCCTCGATGGCACCCGGCGAAACCGGTAAAACTTGCTGTACTCCTGCCAGTCGTGAAACCTCGCGAAGACGCCCATCTACTCTTTCGAACAGTTGATCGCAGCGGGCGTAGTCGTTTGCAAGCCTGTACTCCTGTAGTGCTTGCTCCCACGATTCGGCCATTTCGTACAGGTTACCTCTGCGCAGGTACTCGATGGCGGAGTCGTCTTTGCAACTCCTCAGAAATTGTCCTTCCAGAGCGCAGTACTGGTTGAAGTTGTAGTCGGAACCGGGGAAGCGAGAAGCCAGTTGCTCGTACAGTTGGGCGGTTTTGAGGTATTCGCCGAGGTAGAAGTAACAGCCGGCCAGACTGAAGATCGCATCATCTTCGTATTCCCCTCCGCTGCACATGCTGATGGCGCCTTCGTAAAACCGAGCGGCCATTCTGAAATTGCGGGTATCCAGCGGATTTGTTCTGTCGAAGCCTTTGTCGTAATACCGATTTCCCTCAATAAACGATCCCACGCAGTCCATGGGGGGAGGAGGAGAAGGAGTCGTTTTTCTTTGGGGCGGAGCCTCTCTCTGTGGCCTGGGAGGAGCGCATCCCTCCACGAGGAGGAGAGCAGAGCAGAAAATGGAGAGATAGAAGACGAGGGTTCGGCTCATTTTTTTATAGATCCTCATACATCATTTTCTCGATGCCGTCGGCAAAGGCCGTATATTCTACAGCCGGTTGAGTCGCCCGTATCGTTGCGATCAGCACCCCCATCTGGCGACGATGGCTCAGAATGATGCCCCGCACTCGGATCTGCTCGCGCGGCAGGGTGGGCATCGCCTTCAGTTTGTCCTGGTAGTCCGATTTGATCTTCAGGATGTGCCTCTTCAACAGGTCGAGAGATTCCCGCTGGGCGTGGGAGTTGTCATTGATCGTATCGCTTATTTTGGCGATGTCCGATCGGGCCTGTGAGGTGTGCAGGTATTCGCCGAAGTCCCCCGCTCCCTCTTCCGCATGAGCCCGGGTCACGCTGACCAGTTTGTCCAGTTCGACGAGAAGTTTTTCCGCGCGCACAACCACTTCTTCCTTCACTACATCGAGTTGGCGGGGTTGCACTGTTTCAGACGATCGAGCTCTCGTATATGATTGTTGTCGTCCGCTTTCTCGAGGTGAGTCTTCAGATTGACCAAAAAAGATGAGGATTGCTATGATGACGGCAATTATGGCGATCCACATGATGTTTGCTCCTTTTGCTGTGCGTTCCGGAATGTACGGAACCCAACCGCGTTCCAGAGGACTAACGGGAGTAGCGGCAGCCCGGATTGCTCGATGCCGGAACGGGGTCTTTCTACTTTCCTTCCGGCATTTCGGCTAAAAATCAAAAATACGAAAAATACAGTGCATCAAATGGATTATAATGATTGCTGCAGGCCTATCACATCGGAGGCGATAACCGACTACAGAGGGCAATCTCTCCGAGAGAATGATGAATAAGTTGATGGCTGTCGACAGTCACTGAGCCATTGATGCCCTGTCAGTCACCGGGGAAATGTCCTTTGTATTCCAGACCCAGTATCTCCCGGGACCGGGCCGTGTTGCAGTACTTGTCCGCGTCCGGATGACTGGCCGTGTGCATGATATCGAAATCGATGGTTTCATTCTCCAGCGCCAGGTGGCAGGCTTCGGCCAGATCGTGGCGGCAGACCCAGCCGACACCGCCGCGGGCCGGGTTGCCGTCCCGGCTGATGCCGAGTTTGCTGTCACCGATGCTGCAGGGGCGGAAGATGATGATGCGCAGGCCGTAGGCATCGTGGTACTGGCGACAGACTTCCTCCTGCAGCCGCTTGGTTATGCCGTACAGGTTGCCCTCCTTGCTGCGGACTTCCGACGAGAGGAAGCGACCGTCCGGATGCTGCACCACGCAGGAGCCCATCTGCACCACCCGTTTGAGCCCCCGGCGGCGGGCCACCTCCAGCACGTTCCACATCCCCTTGACGTTGATGAGAAACGGTTTCACCTCATCCTCGGGTGGTTCCTCATAACCGAAATAGGCGGACAGATTGACAACTCCATCCATGCCTTCCAGGGCGCTGTCTACGGCGCTGAAATCGGCGACGTCCCCGTAGTGCTTTTCTCCCTCCCAATCTCCATCGAAGCGCCGGTAAACGTCCCATGCCTCCGGATTGAAGTCGAACGCTTTTACCTGGTGGCGTTCGGCGAAGCTTTTCAGCACCGCCCGGCCGACCCAGCCGGCGGCACCAATGACTGCCACTTTCATGAGCGATCCTCCTAAATAATGGTTACTATAAGTATACGAATTATTGACTAGAGGAGAGAAGATGATGAGAGCGATTGATATTGCTTCACGCCGGGAATTGTTCGCGGATTACCTTCTGATCGACAAGCTGAAGAACGCGTCGCTGTGCATGCATCAGCCACAGCCAGAAGAGATCGTGCTGCGGCACGATACTCCCTGGGAAGGACCTTTCTGTCTCTACCACACCGTGATACGGGATGGCGATCGGTATCTCATGTATTATCGGGGATGGCAGGTGCCCTCCGATCCCGCCGTCTACTGCCTGGCGGAAAGCGATGATGGGATTCACTTCGAGCGCCCTAATCTGGGTATGCACGACTGGAAAGGGAACAAGGAGAACAATATCTTTTTCGCGGAGGAGCCGTTTACCCATACCTTCGCGCCGTTTTTGGATGACCGGCCCGGAGTGCCGCGAGAACAGCGCTTCAAGGCGTTTGCCCGGAATTTCGTCGGGGAACAGAACGCCAAAAACGCGACTTTGAACGGCTTCGCCAGCGCCGACGGGGTGGAATGGGAAGAGATGTTTGCCGATCCGATCATCACGGATGGGGCCTTCGATTCGCAGAACGTGGGCTTCTGGAGCGAGGCGGAGGGGAAGTACGTCGCCTATTATCGGATTTTCATCGGCAAAGAGGCGTTCGCGTCGGGCGTTACGGGTCCGACTACCGGCGCCACCCGTCTGCGTTCCATCATGCGGGCCACGAGTGAGGATTTTCGCACCTGGGAACCGGGCGTATTGATGGACTACCGGAGTGGTGATCAGTCGGCGCCGGTGGAGGAGTTCTACATCAATCAGACCCGTCCCTACTTCCGCGCACCGCACATCTACGTGGCATTGCCGGCGCGGTTTATGGCCGGTCGGTCGGCTATTACCAAAGAAGAGGGGGACGCGATTGGCGTGCACCAGACGCAGTTGAATGCGTGCAGTGATGCCTGCTTCATGACCGCGCGACCGGGCAACGATTGGTACGATCGCACGTTTATGGAAGCGTTCGTCCGGCCGCGCGTTGGGCAGAGTCACTGGTCCGCCCGGTGCAACTATCCAGTCGACGGGGTTGTGCAGACCGGACCGGAAGAGATGAGCCTGTATGTGGATGAGCACTATGCCCAGCCGGGCAATCAGGTGCGGCGGTACAGTTTGCGTCTGGACGGGTTTGCGTCCGTTCACGCAGCGCAGCGCGGAGGGGAATTGATCACCAGGCCGCTGGTATTTACGGGGCGGGAGTTGGAGATCAACTACGCCACCAGCGCTGCCGGGAGCTTGAGGGTGGAGATCCGCGATGCGGAGAACAGGCCGATTCCGGGATACAGTCTGCGCGATGCCGTCGATGTTTTCGGCAATCGGATCGCCGGTCGCGCCGCGTGGAAGAACGGCAGTGATGTGGGGCGACTGGCGGGGCAGCCGGTGCGACTTCGGTTTGTGATGCGGGATGCCGATCTGTACAGCATTCGGTTTGTCGAAGCCGGCCCGGGAGGGAAATGAGCAATCAGCGGGTCAACAGACGGGTCGCTGCGTCGCCGGGATTGAGGTGGGGGATGGAGCGTTCCAGGAAGGTGTCCAGGAGCTGTGCCGGCGTCAGATCCGTGGTGTCGATGGCGAATTTTGGGCGGATCCAGGATTGGTTCACCTGCTGCTGGAAGGCTTCGAGTATTTCCGGCACATCTTCGGCAGGGACCAATGAGTGCGGGTGCGGAGCAGATTCCATACGGGTGCGGATCGCTTCAGTCGTGGCGTGCAAGTGTACGAGAATGGTGTCGTCGGGCATATCCGGTTCGTATTCGCGGATCTCTATATTGATGCCGGGGTAATAGTATTTGGGGCCGTAGACCTTTTCCTCTATGTGGAAACCGGCCAATAAAATGTGCCTGTAGCGGTGCAGCAAGCGGACGTGGTAAACAATCTGGAAGCGCTGGAAGCGCTCCTTGATGGCCGGCAGCATGGCGAGCATGGCCTGCTGTTGCTCGTCGCTCAGGTGGTAAGCGTCGGGTATGGTGAAATGGTCGTCGAGATGGTGCTTGATTCCACGGGCTAAGCCCCATTGATTGAGTTCCTCAAGAAGGGAGCTGACGCCGGAGTACTCGCAACCCACAGCAATAACGCGCATATAAATTCTCCTCCTGATTTGCGGTCTCGTGTTCGATTCCTAAGAAACCCAAATCTGGGCTGTACTTCAGCTTATATCTGGTATCGCGTGTTGAGACGATCCGCATAACTCAAGTGGGGGTAAGATATGAAACTGTCATTGTCGGGGCGAATTCTCCAGGGCGGGGCGCCCGAGATATCGACTACCGAGTTCATCCATCTGGCCCGGGAGACCGGGTTCGATATGGTAGAACTGCGTCCGGATCAGGCCCCGGTCGATAGCAGCGATGCCGATCTGGCCGCTATACGGCAGGTGCTGGATGATGCCGGAATCGGCGCTTCGATGATCGTGATCGGCGGAATTGCGGAAGTGGCTTCGTGGGTGCGCGTGGCTCGGGCGTTGGGAACGACCCATCTGCGGGCCAGCGGTACGGTGGAGGAACTGTGCGCGGCGGCGGATTCGCTCCCGGAGGATCTGCGTCTGGTGAGCCAGATGCACAGTCAATCCCCTTTCGAGAACGTGGCTCTGGCCGCTGAGACATTGGCCCAGATAGCGGATACCCGCTTCGGGGTCATGCCGGAGCCGGCCAACCTGCTGTTTGCCGGCGAAAAGTGGACGCCCGATCTGTTCGCGCCGCTGAAGGGGCGCATCTACGGATGCAACGCGCAGAGCATCGGGCTGGATCCGTCGAGCGATACCAAGGTGGGGATGAACGACGGTCGCCAGGTGCCGTACTCCCGTCTCGACTGGGCGGCCAATACGGAGCTGGACTTCCCCGGGTTTATCGCGGCTCTTCGGGCTAGCGGATACGACGGCTTCATCAACTTTATCGACCCGTTTCAACCGGGCCGGACCGTGCGCGATCTGGCGGCCAGCACTGCCGTCTATGCTCGGCAGTGTCTGGCGGGGTGATCTTCTTTTTGGGCCTCGCACAAACCGGCGGTATTTTTCGGGAACTCTCGGAGAAGGCGACGGAAGCTGGTATCACCCTTGCCGAGATCGACACAGATGAACTGCGGATGCTCCTGTCTGAGGCCGGAGCCTTCCTGTAGTCGTTTTATGTGAATTCTAAGGGGGAGTTCTACAAACCAGGCGGAGGATACATGAAAATGCGCGGTTTCAGGCGAGTGTTCATCTATCACTCGCCCCAGTACCCCGGATACACCTGCTGGTGCGGGCTGTGGAATATGCCCGACGATAGCGCAATGTGCTCTTTTACTCAGGCCACCGGTCCATTTCGGGATCGACTTCGGGCCCCGGAAAACGTCCGTTGCACTCTGGCCTGGCCTCCCGAGGGGCACGGCGAAGAGTACGACATGACCGGCCTGCATCTGCAAAACGTGCACTTGCGTTCCGTCGATGCCGGCGAGACCTGGACATTTGCCGGCAGCGACGACTTTCGCTCCTGTATGAATGGCACCACCGGCGAGGCCGAAGAGGCGCTCGCCGACGGCACCATCCTGCGCGGGGTGTGGGGTCGCTATCTTCCTTACGACGCCGTTCCCCAGGACGGGTACATGGAGCGCTCCAACGACGGCGGTCGCATCTGGTCCGGCCCGGAGCTGGTCAACGACGACGAGTCTCGCATGTTCTGGCCCAAGCGCATCCGCCTGTTGCGCGACGGCCGTTTGCTCACCGGGGGGGGCTTCTACGTCCGCCATTCCGAACGCGACACGCGTCCCCATTGGACCGACGATTTTTTTCCAGCTCTGTTCGTATCCGACGACAGCGGGGGGACCTGGTCCGGCCCCATCCAGGTCGTCCCGGACGCCGGGCTCGAGGATTTTCGACTCACCGAGGAGTTCGACTGGGCCGAATTGGACGACGGCGACCTGCTGCTGATCCTGCGTGCCGGCGTCGAAGAAGGCCGCCTGCAGACCCGGTTGCGCCGAACTGGTTCCACCTGGGAAACCACCTCCCTGGAACCCGCAGGTCTGCCCTACAGCGGTCATCCGGAACTCCTGAAAACCCGCGAGGGCGGCATCCTCCACGTGGCCACCACCGGAATTTCGTGCACCCGAGACGAAGGTCGCACCTGGTGCGATCTTCGCATCGAGGACGGCCTGGCCGAGCTCAGAAAAGAGCCTGCGGTTCCGTACTATCCCAAGTCCGTGCAGCTGGCCAACGGGGAGATACTGATCGTCGGCCACGTCGGCGGCGACAATGGATACGGCAGTGTGGACCAGTCGATCGTCGGAGTGCGCTTCTTTCTGGAGGAAAGTGAAGTATAAAGAGCGGATCCATCCCGAAGCAGCTCTCGGCGCGTGACTTGTTCGTCTCTACCCGATGTCGAACCGAGGCGGAAGTGGGGCAGTTACTGCAGCTCTCGGCGCGCTGGTCCAGATGGATACCATGTAGCGAGCAGGAGCGAACCATGGGACAGGGCGAAAAGACTGCCTGGATGCACAGAGGCTTCGAGGAGTTCTCCCGAGGTCGGTTCGACAACGGCGGTGACAATCTCTATGTGAACGCCAGAGGGATCATCGAGATGATCCACCGCTACGATGTCAACGACGACGGGTACGTCGATATCATCCTCCCTAATTCTCACGGGTATATCGAGCGCGGACCCACGTGGATCTACACCCAGTCCGCGGGCGAGGGCAGCGACTGGCCCCGGCGGGAACTTCCCAACGACAGCGGGTGGATGAGTCGGGTCGCAGATGTCGACGGCGACGGGCACCCGGACCTGATTGTGGTGAACGGGGAAAACGGAGTCACGTCCGAACTCGATTCCTACGTGTACTGGGGTGGATCGGAAGGCTTGACCGGTGAGCGCACCGAGTTTCCTACGGCAGGCGCCTACGATGTAGCCGCGGTCGATTTTGCGGGTAAGGGATGTATGGACCTCATCTTCCCATCCGCCTGGGTGGACCACCACAATGCCGGCGAACCCAGGCTCATGCAAGTATACGAACAGGTAGAGCCACGCAGGTTTGTAGACGTTTCCGAACATCACGGCCTGGTCGGGGTGGCCGCTCTCTCGGTTGCCTGCAAGGACCTGGATGGCGACGGCCACCCCGATCTGGTCGTGGCCAACTACCGCGAGGGGTTCGAGTACGATATCTGCTCCTTCGTTTATCGGGGAACCGCAGATGGCTTTGATGCTGCTACGCCCCTCAGACTTCCCTCGCACTGTGCCATGCAGGTAGTTCTGGGCGATCTGAACAACGACGGGCTCGACGAGATCGCGTTCACCGGGGGGGACAGGATCTATATCTACTGGAATCGGAACGGCACCTTCCAAGCAGACGATTGCACGATCCTCCAGGCCGAAGGCAACAGCACCATGTTCTGCCGGGGGGCGATCCGCGCGGCCATCGCCGACGTGGATGGCGACGGCAGGAACGAGTTGCTCATCGCTTCCCTGGAAGGAATCCAGATACGATCACAGGAGGATTTGGGCGTTGTGGCAGGACTGCTGCCCATGAGATACTGCGGCTGGGTCGAGGCGGCGGACCTGGACGGCGACGGCCGGCTGGATCTGGTGACATCCAGGTATCAGAACGGCAAATCATACGAGGCGGAGTCAGCCATCTTCTGGAACGGCCCTGACGGGTTTGATGCGGACAGAGTGACCTGGCTACCGACGGCCGGGGCCGTGGGCTGCGCTGCCGGAGATCTGGACGGCGACGGTCGCCCAGAGATCATCTTCAACAATACCATGGGCGGTCCTTCCCAATTCGATACCGATTTCCCGGCGTATGTCTATCTGGGCAACGAGAAATGCGAGTACAGTACCTCCCGTCGACTGGAACTGCCCACTGGAGGAGGAACCAACACGTACGTGTTGGCGGATCTGGATCTGGACGGGTACGCCGATCTCGTCCTGGTTTCTCCCGAAGGGCTGAGAATCTTCCACGGCGGCCCCGATGGACTCCAGCCGGACCGGTACTCGATCCTACCCGGACGGGGGCAGATGATCCACTACGTGCTGGTCGGCGACTTCGACCGGGATGGTTGGCTGGATCTGCTGGCCGTGGCGTATACCTACGACGACAAGCCGGAGACCATGGCTAACTCGTCGGTCATCTTCTACGGTTCTCCCACCGGCTTCACCCCGGACCATTCTGCGGTCGTGCCCACCTTCTGCGGCGGTAACGCCCTACTCGCCGACTTGAACAACGACGGCTGGATCGATCTCGTCGTCTACGACAAGCGGGGGCATCTCTCCGTGCAGTTCGGGGGACCAGAGGGATTCTCCCAGGAGAGGATGTGGAAAATACCCCTGGATGGCTCAGGTGCCGGCGGCGTAGCTGCTATCAACTGCGCCGACCTGAATGGCAACGGCTGGCTGGACCTGATTGCGGTCGTCATGGGGCACTACACCCGCGGAGACAGCGGGTTCTACATTCTCTATGGCGGTCCCGATGGGTACTCTCCGGAAAGGATCGAGTTCCATTCCACCGATGCTTCGAGTATCCTGGTGTCGGTCGCTGATTTGGACGGCGATGGCAACCTGGATCTGCTGGTCCCAGCGTACTCGACCCGGTTCTCCCGGGAACTCCCGGCGCACGTATTCTGGGGCAATGGGAAGACCTTTGATTTTGAGAATCCCCTGGCGATCCCCTGTGATTCCTCGTGCGCCTTTATGGCAGTGGACATCACCGGCAATGGATACCGCGACCTGCTGACCGTCTGTCATCGCAACGATCTGGGGCATCAGGTGGAATCCCTGTTGTTCTGGAATGGGCCCGAAGGGATATCCTTCGACCAGGTGACGCGTCTCCCCGGGTTGGGGCCCCATCTCACCTCACCCAGGGATTTCGGCAATGCATACACGCGCGAGCCTTTGGAGAACTACATCTCGCCTCCGTACGATACGGGGGGTCTGAAACCGACTCGATTGAGCTGGAAGGCGGAGACTCCGGAGAAGACCCAACTCGAGTTCCAGCTCCGCGGGGCGGAGAGTGCAGAGCGACTCGAAGACGCCCGCTGGGAAGGACCCGAAGGGGAGGGTAGCTTCTACCAAGAGCCGGGCGAAGGGATTGCCGCAGGGGAGAGGAAAGGCAGGTGGTTGCAGTACAAGGCCACGCTGATCTCTCTCAATGGCTGTCGCTCTCCTCGGCTGGAGGAGGTCCGCGTAGATTTCGGCTGAATACCGGACAGAATAATTGAAAGGGGAAATCCTGTCTTCCCGGGATTTCCACACGTCACTCTGACTGCATCGGCGAATCTATACAGTTGGAGATGGTAACCACGGACATGGAGGCCTGCGACGCATCCTTACGTCACTGAGTCGCATTTCGCTTCACATCTCGAAACTATGGAGGCCCAGTGTGCAGCTCACAACCCATATCGATCCTGTCAGTCGTTATGTTTTCGTCCAGTATCGGATCCCAGCGGCCACGGGCAATCTGGCCCACGTGCGCTGTGAAGTTCGTCTCCCCGGCGGTGGCTGGCGTCCGGCTGCGGTATGGAAGCACATCAGCGACACCGCCCGGCGGCTGTTGTCGGACGCCGAGTGGGACGACGGCGTGCTGCGGGGCCGTCTGTGCGAACGCCGTGCCGCCGGGCGCCTGTGCACGCTGGTCTGGAATCCCTTTACACTGGTAGCCGGCCGCGCTGATGCGACGTTTCGCGTAACTGTAAGTGCAGGCGATCGCGAACTGGCCTCAGCTTGCGGGGAGATCTATCTGGAGAACGACGATGTCGTCGTTTTGGATGATTGGTCGGGAGTTGTCCAGGAGTCTTTGGTGAGCGAAGCGCCGGAATCAGGTCAGGCCGTGTGGTGGTTGCGCCGGGATCGGGCCGGAGAATGTGCCCGGGCCGGCAGCTGCTCTCTGGAAGTTTGGGAAAAGCACATCGCCCTACCGCCGCTGACGTATCCTCTGGATCTGCACGGACCCCATGCGGTTTTCGTGCAGCTACCCCCCAAGTTGGGGCTGGTGGAGCTGCGGCTGTCGGGAGATGAGCGCACGGAGCGCTTTGACAGCCATCGCCCGGGTGAGGAGATTTTCTGGCGCTGGGCGGATCTGATCCGCCAGCACCTGGTCATCAAGCAACCCCACTGCACCGTGGATGAATACGAGGACGAGTTTCGTGCCCACCTGGACCACGTGCGCTTCGTGCCGCTGGCAGCAGAGACCGTACAGACTCTGGAGTCTACCTGGGCTGCAGATGGCGAGCGTCGTCCGGTGATAGGGTACAGCGAACCGTATTCCTGGGCCTTCGCCGAGAAGGTCGAGAGTAATCTGCAGCACCGGGAGCCGCTTCTCGCCTTTGCCGAAGCGCGCGTCGACTGGGTGGATATTCAGATCGGGCGGGCCGGTTGCCGTATGGTCGACGAGAGCCGCGTTGGCAGCCAGTTGCTGGCCGACACTCTGGGTGACCCGGTGCGCGGGGAGGTGCCGCGCACCTCAAATGTGGGCCGTATGCAGCAGTTCACCAACACATTGGCAACGCAGCTGCGGTACGCGCGCCAACTGGGGATGCAGCCGGTGGCCAACCTGGGTGCCACCAACTGCTACCCCGGCAGTCCGCTGGAAGCGGATTTTTCGCGGCAGCATCCGGAGTGGCGTGATGGTGCCTGTCTCCGTTACGAGGTTCCCGAGGTTCGTCAGTACGTTCTCGCCCTGTTCGAGGAAGCCCTGGAACTGGGCGCGGATCGTCTCTCCATCGACTGGTGCAGATACCCGCATTCTGTGCGCAGCGCCGACACGGTGACCGGCTTCTTCCGCGAACTCCGTGCGTTGACCGATCGCTGGGGGGAGGGCTGCGGCGGTCGACTGGATATCGTCACCCGCTTTCCGGCCCGGGGAGTGCCGGCGTGGGAGCACATGGACTACGCCACGTGGGCCCGTGAAGGCCTGGTGGATGTGCTGGTCCCGAGCAACATCCAGGCCCGCCATCTGAGCTTTGACGTGGGTGAGTATTTGGAGGCTGTGCGGGGCACGTCTACCCGGGTATTCCCCTGTGTCGATGCCCTGCACTGGGGTCTGACGCAGCCGGGCATGTGGCTGCGGCGCATATTGGAATGCTACGAAGCCGGCTCCCACGGCATTTACATCTATCAGTGCGATGCCCCCGTTCTGGGCGGACCGGAGTCGCGCCGCTGGGTTTCGCTGATCGGCTCGGTAGATGCGCTGCGGCGCTGGCGCAACCGCGAGCAGGACGAACAGGCCCGGTACAGCAAAGCTATCTACCTGAATGAGCCACTGGAAGGAGAGGAGTATCGATCCTGCGGTCGCGTTCGCGTCTGGGTGGAAGGGTTAGCTGCAGAGGGAGAGGTGGAACTGCTGGTGGACGGCGAAAAGCTGAATGTTTGCGCAGGTCCACCTTATGTGTTGACCTCGGAGGAGGGGGAGGATGACGGCGCCATTCCCGCGGGGAAGCACGCGCTCACGGTGCGAGCTCGAGACGGTGACGGCTGGCTGCAGCAGGATTTCGAGATTGTCATCGCATGAGGCACGCCTGCGTTACATCCGGAAAGGCATCGCGTGTTCCCGGTTGGCGGAAGAGGTAACGTATTTGTCCCGTTCCGGTGCTACCGACAACCTTCACGTCGCGAGTTTAACAACGGAGAGGGAGGATGCAGATACTGAAGATTTTGGGCAGAGCGGATCGACTGGTCGAACTGCGAGGTGAGCGGCCTGAGGAGATTACCGTCGAGTTCTCAATGGACCAGGGAAGTACCTGGAAGTCGGCGACGGTGTATCCGGGCACGCACGTGGACCAGTGGCGGTCGTGTGAGCCGGCCGTGTGGAACCGGGCGGTAAATTCCGGGACGATTCCCGCCGGCACCGGGGCCTTCCTGTGGAACTATCTCTTCGATCTCGATGTGCCGGTCGAATCGGCGCTACTGCGCACAAGAGCGGCGTCGAGCGATGTTGTCCTGGTGGAGGAGAATATCGAATTGGGGATGATCGACGGCGTTGTGGTCGTCGATCGACGCAACGTGGTGGATCTCTGCCGGGGACGGCTGCCGGCGGAGTGGTCGCTGCGGCCCGCTTCCCCGGACAGTGTGGAGAGTATCCACCGGGTGGTGGAAATGAGAGAAGTGCCGGTGGAAAAGGAGCAACCCAGGCCGGAGATCGCACGCGCAGACCTCTCTCCTCTCCGCATTGGTGTCGGGGTCAGAGGATGGTTTCGGATCTACCTGGGCATGGAACCCTACTCGGCCTGTCGTTTCTGGCTCACGAAGCAGGGAGTGTGGTACGAGGTGCCCAACTGGCACGTGGATTCGCCGAATCGCAACCCGAATATCAAATCCGGCGAAGGGGATCGCCTGAAGCAGGAGTTCTACCTGGGCAGCGCCGATCTTACCCATCAGGACGTCTGCATCAGCGCCGGCGGGGCCCGGCTCTGGCGCGATGTCTCCATCCGCTACATCAAGCTGGTGCCGATGACGGAGGATGAGATTCGTCATTTTGGAGAAGTGCGCGAGCTGGCGCGGACCAGGGGAAGGCGATTCGTCGGGTACATGGAGCCCTGCACTCCGGCCACCAGCGAGCCGGAGGTTTCCACCATGAGGGACCACATCCGGAATCGGGTCAGGCAGAATGCGCTGCGCGGGTCGGATGAGGTGTACATGCATGCGATCCGCCTGGGCTCGCGCGCCTGGTATCACAGCGACGTGGTGGAGCGTCTGGTGGAAGGGCCGGAGGATGCGACCAACGAGCACGGCTGGCTGAACTTCATGCGCTGGATGCGCCAGGGGGATCCCATGGCCATGGCCATCGAGGAGGCGAGAGAGGCGGGTCTGAAGATTCTCGCCGATGTGGGGATGAACTCGACCTACTACGACGCGCATCTGCACTACGGCGTGCTCACCGATCGGTTTGCGCAGGAGCATCCCCAGTACCTCTGCCCGGAACGCCAGGGTTGCTTCGACTACCGATTGGCGCCGGTCAGAGATTACGCCGCTACCGTGGTGCGGGAACTGCTGGTCAAATACGATACCGACGGCATCAACCTGGATTTCGCCAGATGGGGTTATCGACCCGCCTACGATGTGGAATCACTGGTGGCAACGCTCGAGGTGATTGGGGAGATCCGGAAGGAGGCAGAGAAGAAGTGGGAGCATCCGATCATCGTGTCCACGCGAATACCGTACGATGAAGCGGAGTCCGGGGATGGGGATGAACCGATTTTCATCGGAGCTTTGACTCAGTGGGCGGCTCGAGGTCTGGTGGATCGCTTCATGGTCTGCCTCCACGACTTCGGGAATAACCGGGTAGAGGCATCCACCTCTCTGAGCCACTACAGAGACGCGGTGCGGGATTCGGGGGTGGAATTCTGGTTGGATATGTATCAGGGAACGTGGTTCCATGGAGGGGGACCGGTTCACGATCTGCGAATAGCGCGGAGTCTGGCTAAACAGGGAGTGGATGGTGGCGTGTTCTACTATATGAGCTGCCGACCGGTGGAGTGGGAGAGCATCAACTGGCAGATGAAGCTGCTGGATTTTCCCGAGGTAAGCGTCGATCCGCACTGTCCGCTCGATCTGGATTGACAGGGCAATAACCATGGCTATGCGTTTATAATTTTCGTGAAGACCGAACTGCAGACCGTATTACCGCAACCAGTGCTGGCGACCTATGGAGGATACCGACCATGGATATGTCCGCCCACCGAGTGATCTACAACGGCGACTGGGGGGCCATGTTCTGGGCTCCCAACCTCTGGCAACCGGAGGGGGGGCCGTACTCGGCCCGGGCTATGCACGCCTTTGCGCAGCTGCTGGCCGACAGCGGTGTAGATACCTTCGCCATCAGCCCCAACACGCAAATCGCCTGGTACCCGAGCAAGATCGTGCCCACTGCCCTGGACGGGTACAGCCGGGGGGACACGCGCTGGGCCAGCTGGTTCCGAGCCCATCCCACCGAGACCAACCTCGCCATGATGGATCGCTACCTCGATCTGGCGGAGGAGGGCGTCGACTGGCTGACCGAGGCTATCGAGGCATCCCACCAGCGGGGCATTACTCCGTGGGTCTCCGTGCGCACTAACGACCCGCACGGCTATCTGGAGAAATGGGTCGATAACCCCATCAATTGCCCACTCTTCAGGGATTCCGCCAACCGCCTCCGGGGAACTCCTCTGCGGCCGGGCAAGCACGCCGATGTCCTGTGGGTGGGGCTCAACTACGAGCGCCAGGCGGTGCGGGACTATTTCCTGTCCATGATCCGCGAACTCGTCATGGACTACAATGCCCAGGGCCTGGAGCTGGACTTCCTGCGCACTCCGGCCATCTGTGAGCCGGTGGCCTCGCAGGAGACCATCGACACCATGACGGCCTGGATTGGCGAGATCCGGGCGTTGACGCAGACAAAGGCAGAGCAGAGCGGACGGCCCTACCCCTTTGGACTGCGCATCCCCGCAGCTCTGGGCGCTCTGCGCGACATCGGTCTCGACGTCAGGGCGATCGTCGCAGCCGGCAGCGTCGATTTCCTCAGCTTCAGCAACTACATGCAGACCGCCTGGGATCTGCCACTGGACGAACTGCGGGCAGAGCTGGGTCCGGGCATCGCCCTGTTCGGCAATGTCGAATCCGGTCTCAACGGTCTGCCGGTGTGTCGTCCCGATGCGGAAGTGGAGATTGGGGAACCACAGGTAGATGCAGCAGTTCGCCCAGGTACGGAGATCCGGTGTCCGTATATCGTGACTCAGGCACTGCTGGGCGCAGCAGCCGGGAAGTGGGCTCTGGGCGCTGACGGCATCGAGCTGTACAACTATTACGCCGCTGACGAGGACAACGCACAGGTGCGCATCTGTACCCGGCAGAACATGCGGGCCGACTATACGGCCATACCGCACGTTCGCTCCATCGATAGTTTGCGCGGCCGGGCCAAGCAGTACGCCCTGACGACAATGTTGGCCCCGGTGTGGAATCCCCCTTTCGACACGCCGGACCAGTTGCCGCAGATTCTCGAGCCGGACTGGAGGCGCGCCTTCCGGGTGCCCATGTGCGCGGAACCCGGTGACCTGGGTCTGGAGTTGGTGATCCAGATCGTCGTCGATCGACGCGACCACCTTCCTCCCATCGGCGTCAGCTTCAACGATTCATGGCCCACCTTCGCAGGAAAGAGTACCGATGAGTTGCTCTTTCCTCAGCAGGACTGCACCCACCACGTGCCCGAGCACACCGCCCTGGATTACACTTTTGGCGTAGCGGATATACGGGATGGGTGGAACGAGGTGTCGGTGTACAACGGCTCTCACGATCGCCATTCAGCCCGGGATCGGCGGGACAACGCCATCACTATCCGCAGTGTCGAGCTGGCCGTCCGCAAAATGAAAAGGTGAACGAAAGTAAGGTAAAGTAGAATCACACACCCATAGAAGGAGAGCATTCATCATGGCCGTCAAGAACGTGAAGCGCGAGGACCAGTTGGTCGGTGTGATCGGAGCGCTGCGCACCTTTACCAACGACGACTACACCCCGAACCTGGAAAAGCAGGCCTTCCACCTGAACTGGGTGATCGAGAACGGGCTCACCACGGGGAACGCCTGCATCATGGTCGCCGCTGGCGGTAGCGAAGGGTACTTCATGAGCGATGCCGAGTGGGAGGACCAGATCCGCATGGGAGCCGAGGTGGCGGACGGGCGCGTGCCGATCGTGGCGGGGATCTTCGAGCTGTCGGCCCGCGAAGCCGTAGCCAAAGCCGAGTTTGCCGCCAAGGTAGGATGCGACTTCGTCCAGGTGGCCGCGCCCCACTACATGCTGCCCACCAATGCCGAGGTGATCGAGCACTTCCGCTGGATCAACGACAACGTCGATATCGGCATCTTTGCCTACAACACCCCGTGGGCCCAGCCGCAGCCGGGGTACGACTTCCAGGAGCCGGTCTTCGAGGCCTTCGTCGAGTTCGAGAACCTGGTGGGCGTGAAGTGGTCATCCTTCAACCAGGCTTTCTACCTGACCATGGCGCGGATGTTCGCCGATAAGGTCAACTTTGTCTGCAACCAGATGAACCGCGTTCTCTCCCTGCCGACCAAGCTAGGGTTCAAGGGGTTCATCAACTCGGACGGCCTGGTGGCGCCGCGCTTCGTCCTGCACCAGTGGGACCTGTTCAAGAACAAGAAATACGACGAGTTGGACGACCTGCTGCTCAAGACCGAAGTGGATCCGTTCCTGCGCCTGACGCAGCCCGAGGACGTGGTGTGGAGCAGCATGGGCGAGGGGCCGTACGTGCGCATGGGCATGGAGGCGCTGGGGCTGAAGATGGGACCGGCCTTTCCGGCACAGCAGGCGATGTCGCCGGATTCGGTTCGGCGGCGGCGCGAGGGATATGAAAAATCGGGGCTGCTCGACTGGGTCGACTGGAAGGAAGAGCTGTGGGAGGAGCACCAGAGGGGCAGGGCCTGATGGCGCCATGAGGACTCTCAGCCTCAAATCGGAGAGCATCGTCTACCGCAACCCGATGCCGGGCTATGTCGCGATTGCGGCCGTCACCCCGTGCCTGCTGCCGCTTAACGACAAAGAGGTGCTCGCCTTCTACCGCAAGGGCCAGGCCTTTTACTCGGCCGACGGAATGCTGGCGCTTTCCCGGTCGACGGATGCCGGTGAGACCTGGATGGAAGAGCCCCCGATCTGACACATTTTTCTTGACAATCCCCAGTACCGGGATGGATGTGCGCCCAGGTTAATACAGAGGACTCCCCCGGTCCCAGATCCCACGCCTGAATTAATCCCGGAACATCGGGCGTAGCGACGACGGTCAATCAGGGAGTATGTTGGATGGCCCGAGCGGTTGGATCCTCGGGGCCGCGTTGTTGGTGATTGGGAGGATGCCCAGGTCGCACTGGGGTTGCTCGCGCAACGGAAGACTTCGCCCGATTACGGGGTGTTTCTCTCAACCAATGCCGTACTGCTTCATTTTCTGCTGTAAGGTCCCGCGGCTGATCTTCAGATGCTGGGCCATACGGCTCTTGTTGCCATTATAGCGCTCGAAACAAACTTGGATCATCTCGCGCTCCAATACTGCAATGCCCTCGCGCAAAGAACCGAGAAGTGGAGATGGTCGACTTTCGTCGCATTGGCGGATCTTTTCGGAGAGCATCTCCAGGTCCACGGCGCTGTTTGGTGGAGTCAGTACCAGGGCCCGCTGGACTTCGTTTTTCAGTTCGCGCACATTGCCGGGCCAATCATAGAGATTGAGAGCATCCATGGCCTTGGGTGTGAAACCCTGGGTCGAGACTCCCAGTTCAGCGGTGCGTTCCTTGAGAAAATGGTTGGCCATCAGCGAGATGTCCTCGGGGCGTTGGCGCAGGGGCGGTAGCTCGATGGGAAAAACGTTCAGGCGGTAGTAAAGGTCCTCGCGGAAGCGACCCAGGCTCATCTCTTCCTCCAGGTTGCGATTGGTCGCCGCGATGACTCGAGTTTGAATCTTGCGGGGCTCATTCTCACCGACGCGCACCACCTCGCCTTCCTGTAAGACGCGCAACAATTTGATCTGCATAGCAGCGCTAGTCTCGCCGATCTCGTCGAGAAAGATGGTGCCGCCATCGGCCGCTTCAAAGCAGCCGACGCGATCTTCGTTGGCGCCGGTAAAGGCTCCTTTCCTGTGTCCGAACAACTCGCTCTCCAGTAGCCCCTCGGAGAGTGCACCGCAGTTTACTGCCACAAAGCGACCGGATTGGCCTAGCTGGTGGATGCAGCGCCCCAGAGTTTCCTTGCCGGTACCGGTCTCACCGGTGAGCAGCACTACCGAGGCTCGGGCACTCACCTGCGGCAATATCGCCTCGATGCGAGCCATGGCGCGACTGCCGCTGATGATGGGAGCAACACTTTCACGCACGGCAATTTGCCGGCGCAGGCTGCGGTTTTCTTGGTACATGCGGCGGATGCGCAACATGGACTTGACCCGCGCTAGCAATTCCAATATCTCAAAGGGCTTGGTCACGTACTCATCGGCACCAGACTCTAGCCCCTTGACGATGGTCTCGGTCTCGGTGCGAGCAGTGACCATGATTACTGGCAGAAATTCGCCCTCATGCCGCGCCTTGAGGCGGTGGCAGACCTCGAAGCCGTTCATGCCCGGCATCATCACATCGAGGAGCACCAGATCAGGGCTCGCGCTGTCAGCCAAGTCCAGGGCTTGAGGGCCGTCGGCGGCTTCCAGCACCTGATACCCCTCGGCCGCCAGGCGCATACGCAGGATCTTGAGGTTAGACGGACGGTCGTCAACTACGAGGATGCGGGCGGGGGCAGACGAACTCATGGCGTTTCGGATGCGCTGTCGTACTGCAGGTACTTCGCCAGGCAGTCGAGCAACACCTGGGGCCGAAAGGGCTTGGCGATATAATCGTTGCAGCCAGCCTGCAGGGCCTTGGTGTCGTCGCCGCTCAGAGCGTAGGAGGTTATAGCGATGATAGGCGTATTGGCAAAGTGTTCGTGTTCTCTGAGCCGCTGGGCCACTTCGTAGCCGGAGAGCAGGGGAAGCTGAATGTCGAGGATGATGAGATCCGGTCGCTCTTTGAAGGCCATCTCCAGACCCTCCTCTCCGTTGGTCGCCTCGCTGAGCTGGTGCGGCGTATCGCGCAGCAGGTAGCGGACGACCTTGCGGTTGGAGGGATTGTCTTCAATGTGGAGGACACGTGCCAAGGACAACCTGCTTTTTAAGATGATAAGAAGGGATAGTACGCCAGTAGACGCGACTGAGCAAGCGCTCAGCCTTTCAGCGGCACGGCGACGTAGAAGGTCGAGCCCCTGCCCTCCTCGCTCTCGACCCAGATCCGTCCTCGGTGCAGCTCGACGAATTTGCGCGCGATAGCCAGGCCCAAGCCCGTGCCCTCGGCCTGGCGGGTGATCGACCCGTCCACCTGGTGAAAGGTCTCGAAGATGCGCTCCTGCTCGGCGGCGGGAATGCCGATGCCTGTATCCTTCACCCGGAACAGCACGTCGCCGTTTTCGCGCCGGACCCCGACGGTGATCTTGCCCGCCGGCGTAAACTTGATAGCGTTCTTAATTAGGTTAATCAGCACGTGCTGCGTCAGCCGCCGCTCGTCGGCCAGGATGGGGGGCAAATCCTCTACCTGCACGCTGAGTTCCAGCTCTTTTTCGCCGGCGCTGTGTTCCAGCGCAGCTACCGCATTTTCAACGCACTCCACCGGATCGCAGGGAGCTCGCTCCAACTGCATAGCGCCGGCTTCGATTTTACTAAGGTCGAGCACATCGTTGATCAATGCGAGCAAATTCTCGCCATTCTGGTCGATCTCGCCGACCACATCGCGCACATCATCGGAGATCTCGCCGCAGATGCCTTCTAATACCATCGCCGAGAAGTTGATAATGGCGTTCATCGGCGTGCGCAGCTCGTGCGACATATTGGCGAGGAATTCCGACTTGATGCGGCTGGCCGCTTCCAGCGCCCTGTTCTGTTCTTCAAGGCGACGGAAGTCCAGATAGCGGGTATAGCCCAGCGAGAAGGCTTCGGCAAAGCGTTCCAGGATGCGGGCGTCGCGCTCGTTGAAGTGATTCGCTCCAGGGTCGGACAAGGCGATGGTACCACCCGAAAACGGCGTCCGCAATATAGAGCGCAACATGAGTTCTTCGGGCCAGTTGTCGACCTTCCAGCGCCGCTTGTATTCCTGGCAGGCATCGTGCAACTCTGCGTCGCTTCGCGAGATGCGGATCGTCTCTTTGGTCTGCTGCAGGCGGCCGTGGTAGGAATCCAGCGGCCTACTCAAGTAGCTGGCGTATTCGATCTGGCTGCCCGGAATGCCTGAAATGTAGAAAGGCCCCTCTTCATTTTCGACGCGTTCCATGGTAGCGGCGCTGAAGGACAGAGCCTGGTGCCCCGAATCGCCGATGAGCTTGGCCCAGATCTGCGACTTACCGCTCAGCTGACCGGCACCTATAGTGCCGTAAACTCGCACCTTGTCCGCCTCACGGTCGATAATGTTAATGGTGCACCATGTGTTGTCCAGGCCCAGATGCTCCAATTCCATCGTAAACAGGGTAATGATGGGCACGATATCGGTGCTGGTTTTCATATTCTGCACGGCGATCTGCACCCGCCCCACGGCGCGCTCAATCTCCAATTCGCGGTTGTGGCGCTCCAACCGCTGGAAATCGTGGAAGCGTGTAAAGCCCAGGGAAATGGCGTCGGCGTATGCGGCCACCAGATTCACATCCCGCTGAGTAAAGCGGCCCGGCTCCAGGTGGGCAATGGCGATGCTGCCGTGCGAGAACGGCACGCGGATAGCCGAACGTGGAACCTTTTTCAACGGGTAATCCGGCGCCCAGTTCCGCCTGAAACGCCCCAATACTTGTTGCACCTCCACCTCGTTGCGGTGCACCAGGCGTGGAGACGGATCGTTCTCGGCGACGGGCGAGCCTTCCAGCGCTTCCCTGCTGTAGGCGAAGGTGAAACCGGGGATGGTTTCTTCTATGAAGACCGGTCCCTCAATGTCGTCCAAGTAGTCCAATTCACCGATGATTGAGCGGTCTGCCGTGGTATAGGCGGATCCCTCGGTATCAAAGCTCTCAAACAACTCGCTGCTTACGACCGCGTAGAGATGCACCATCCCGGTTTCCTCGTTAACGACGCCGAAGGAGCTGGAGAAAAACTCCAGTCCCAATTCGCTCAACTGATGCCCCAGCAGCACGGCCACGTCGGCGATGTCGCTGCTCTGGCGCATGGCAGCCACCTCGGTGCGCAAGCGGTCGACGGCCTGGCGAATCTCCAGGTCGCGGTTGTGGCGCTCCAAACGCTGGAAGTCGAAAAAGCGGGTAAAACCCAGGCCCAGCGCTTCCGCAAAGGTCTCGAGGATATCCTGATCCTCCGGCGTGAAGTCCACCGGCGGATCCTGCGCCGTCATCTGCCCCTGCATCACGACAATGCGGCCCTGAGGTAGGGTTGCCGTCATCAGCGTCAAGGAGTGGGCCGCGTATCTGTACCCTTCGACCTGCCACAATTGCCTCGTGCGTTCCAGGTAGGTGGCTATCTCCTGATTTTCCACACGGCGCACGCCGATGAAATCCGTGTGGTTTTGTTGCCAAATCGGGAGCGGCACCAGCCGGTAAAGTAGATTCACACCTTTAACGATATCCTTCTTGAGCAGAGGAGTTAAATCGAAGGTGTCCCGCAGCTTGCCGCTAGCAGCGGCGTAGAGGTGAACGCAGTCCTCCTCCCCGTCTGAGACCGCAATGGACATGTACTGGAACTCAATGCCGGCGCGGTGCAACTCCTCCCACAGCCGGCCCATCAGGTCGATAATATCATTGCCCTGCTGCATGGCCTGGACCTCGGCACGCAAACGCTGCACCGTACGATCGCGCTCCAGGGTTAAGAATTCGCGATAGCGGGTGTGGCCGACCGAGAGGATTTCCACCAGGCGTTTGAGAAAGTCGATTTGTGTTTTACTGAATTGATCAACCGCGTCATGGCGACTACGCAGCGTGAAAACGCCGTAGGCAAAGGGGATGTGTAGATGAAAGCGGATGGGGTAGACCCGTGCGCTCGGGCCGCCATAGCGCTGGGTATTAAGGCGGATTATTTCCCCAATCTCTGTGGCGCTGAGCGGGTGACGTTCCACCGTGCCCTGGCGCCAGGCGGCGATGGCGTCGTCATAGAGCGCCGGCGCTTTGTGCAATGGAGTCTGACCAGAAAAGATAATGAGGCCGTTTTCCAGGCGGCGGGCGTGCGGCGATAAAGCGGTTGCGCCATATAATTCGGCGACCTGCACTTCCTCCCAAACATTGTACGAGGTCAGCCAATCACGCTCTTCTTCCATCAACAGAAAGGCGCAGGAGACAAAATCAAAGTCCAGCGCCACGAGAACGTCCCACACCTCGCGGATCAGGTGGTCCATATCGCCGGCCTGTTTCATGGCCAGCACCTGGTGCATCACCCGCTCCAGGGGGCTGGAAAGGGCGCTTGGTTCGGTGGTGGCTAGATCGGTTGTAATTGGCATAGTCGAATCTCGTTATTCATTAACGGCATAACCGATGTCAGCCCCGAGATGGTGCTCTCTCCAGCGAACGCTCGCAACCATTTCATCGGCGATTGCTTCAGGACTTCTATTGTCAGAATAAATGACTTCATCGGCAATGTCTTTCCAAACAGGAAGGTTCTTCACATAATGTTTCCTCGCGTTCAATTTCACCTGCCTTGCCGTAATAAGCCCGGAATTTTGCATCCTCAAATAGTGTTCCCTTTGGGTTTCTCTTTCTTGCAATGTCTTTATTGCCGTGTCTTCGTGCATGCTTGGTAAGAGCAAAATGACCCTTGAGTCTTTTATCATCCCGCGAATTTTTTTTGCATAGTTTTCCTTGGTCGCATCTCTCCCCGGGGTCATAGCTCCTCCAGCCAAATCAAAAATAAAATCATCCTGCTCAAAAAATTCACTGAGGAGGGGAATGAAGCGCTCCAAAATCTCATTGACACGACCGTCACTCATCATCTGGTAAAGTCCACCTAGATCTTTCAAAGCCTTATCTATCTCTGCATCACCATCTATATATTTCAGTTTTAGTTTTATCCCCAGTATTTCAGCTACTGTTGACTTCCCTACAGATCTTGGTCCTGTAATAGTAATTCTCATTTTTCGCCGTCTCCATCCAGCCATGGGCAAAACCTGTTTCAGGACGTTGGGTACATCTCCTCGATCAACTCGGAAAACTGCTCGCATAAATAGGAGCGCCGCACCTTCAGCGTCGGCGTCAGTTCGTCGTCGTCGCTGCTGAGCTCCCATTCCAAAATGCGGAAGTCGATAATCTGCTCGCGGTCGGACCAGCGCTGATTGACGCTTTTTACCGCGTCTTCGATCAACTGCTTTACATCCGCATGAGTGGCCAGATCGGCGTGCGAGGAAAAAGGAATGACGTGCCTCTGGGCGTAGTGGCTCACGGTCTCCTCGTCGAGGGCGATCAGCGCCGTCAGGTAATCTCGTTTCTCGCCGATGATCACCGCATCCATGATATAGTCGCTGGCCTTGAGCATATTCTCCAAATTTTGCGGCGCGATATTGCGTCCAGCGGCGGTGATGATCATGTCCTTGGCGCGACCGGTCAGGTGGAGATAGCCTGCGTCGTCAAAATGGCCGATATCGCCCGAGCGGAAAAAGCCATCGATCATGGCCTCGGACGTGGCTTTTTCATTCTTGAAGTAGCCTTGCAAAAGACCTGGCGTCCGACACAGGATTTCACCCTCGTCACTGAGGCGAAACTCTGCACCCGGCAGGATTTTCCCCGCAGAACCCAGACGTACGTCGTCATCCGGCGTCCAGACCGTGATAAAGGTTTCGGTCTGGCCGTAGCCCTCGCTTAAGGCGATGCCCAGCGCCCGGAAGAACGCCAGCACTTCCGAGGCGATGGGCGCGCCACCCACCCTGGCGATACGCGTCCGGTTCAGCCCCAGACGCTGGCGCAGCTTGCCGAGGACCGTGAAGTCGGCTAGCAGCCACAGTCCCTTGAGCCACAGCGGCAGCGTGCGGCCATCGAGCTGGTTGCGGCAGTGGGCTTGGCCGATCTTGAGTGCCAGCCGGTAGGACTGGCGCTTGCCCCAAGTGGCCTCATGGATCTCGACATCGACGCGGGCCTTGAGTCGCTCCCAGGTGCGCGGAAATCCAAAAAAGAAGGTGGGAGCCACTTCTTTTAAATCGCTGAAAACCGTGTCGGGGTTTTCAGCGAAATTGATCGTGTGGCCGCATTGCAGGTGAAAGATGAGCGAAAGGAGGCGCTCGCCAATATGGCAGAGCGGTCCGTAGCACAGAGTTTCGTCCCCTTCTCCCAGAGCGCACGAGGAAAGAAAAGGTTGGGCACCTTCGAGCATACTGCGGTGCGAGTGCATCACGCCCTTGGGCGGGCCGGTGGTGCCGGACGTGTAGAACAGGATCGCCGTGTCGTCCGGCTCAATGGCGGCCAGGCGCCCCTCGAGTAACTCGGGTTGCACGCGTTCCAGTTCGCCGCCCTTCTCCAACAACTCGGTGAAGGTCATAACCGTTTCATCGTCGACGTGGCGCAGGCCCTTGGGGTCGATGACAATGATAAAGCGCAGGTCGGGCAAATCGTCGCGTGCGATCATGGCCTTATCGAACTGCTCCTGGTCCTCGACGAACAAGATCCGCGCCTGGCAGTGTCCCGCAATATAGCCGCAGCGCTCGACCGACTCGGTGGCATAGAGCCCCACGGATACACCGCCGGCGGACTGGGTGGCCAAATCGGCACAGAACCATTCGTGGCGATCTTCCGACAAGATGGCCACGTGCTCACCCGCTTCAAGGCCACAGGCAATCAGACCGAAGGCACAGGCGCGTACACGCTCGCCGTACTCCGCCCAGGTGATCTCCTCCCAGACCCCGAAGTTCTTTTCGCGCTGGGCAACGCGGTTGCCCCACTGATGCACGCGCTCGTAGAACAACGCCGGAATGGTTGCTGGCAGCGCTGGCGCAAAAGCTGCCCTCGGCTCAACGCCAGCGCTTGCGTACTCGATAGGTTTTAGCGTCGGCATAAGAACGTCTTTCTGCACTGGCGGATACTCCCAGGTAGAATTCCTGTACCATACCATTGCGCTTGAGTTCAATGCTGGGCCCCGAGAGCACCCCGCGGCCGTTTTCAATGATATAAGCGCTGTCGGCAAAATCCAGCGCCAGCTGAGCGTTTTGTTCCACCAGCAAAATGGTCAATCCCTCGGCCTGGACGGCGCGCAGGATGGTGAAGATCTGCGCGACGATGGCCGGCGCCAGCCCCAACGAGGGCTCGTCCAGCAGCAGCAGACGCGGCTGCCCCATCAACGCCCGGCCAATCGCCAGCATCTGCTGCTCGCCGCCCGACAGGGTTTCAGCCCGCTGTTTGCGCCGTTCGGCCAGGACGGGAAAGTGTTGATAAATGTGCTCCATACCACCGTTTTTTTGCGCCCGGCCGTAGGTTCCCATCCACAGGTTTTCCTCCACACTCAGATCGCGGAAGACTTCGCGGCCTTCGGGCACATGGGTGATGCCCCGGTGCACGATGGCGTCGGGTTTGAGGCGGTCGATGCGCTCGTCAGCAAAGTGTATCTCACCTTCTTCCACCTTCATATCCAGCGCTCGCGAGGCCACACGCGGAAAGCCCGAAAGGGTCCTTAGCAAGGTAGTTTTGCCGGCGCCGTTGGTGCCCAATACGGCCGTGACCTGGCCCTGGGCCAGCTGCATCGAGAAGCCCTTGAGTGCCCGCGTCAGTCCGTAGCTGACTTTGAGATTATCCACCCGCAACATGCTCTGCTCCCAGGTAGGCGGTGATGACTTCGGGGTGTTGCTGCACTGCCTCGGGGCGACCGGTGGTCACCACCTGGCCGTGGTTGAGTACGCAAACGCGGTCCGACAGATCCATCACCAGGTGCATGTCGTGTTCCACCAGCAAGGTGGCAATGCCCAGTCCGCGGCAAACCTCGTTGATGTACCAGGCCAATTCCTCGGTCTCTTCGTTGTTCATGCCGGCGGCCGGCTCATCGAGCAACAGCAGTTCGGGCTTGAGGGCCAGAGCGCGACCTAGTTCGATGCGCTTGCGTATGCCGTAGGGCAGATTGCCGGTCTGCTCGTTGCGCACCGCCTCCAGCTCCAGCAGCTCGATGACTTCTTCGGCCTGGCGGCGTGCCTCGACTTCAGCCCGGCGCGCCGCAGGCGTAAAAAAGAGACTGTCGAACAAGCCGCTGGGCGTGTGCAGGTGGCGGCCCAACAAAATGTTCTGTAGCGTGGTCAGGCCGGAGAACAGCTCGATATTCTGGAAGGTGCGGCCGATGCCCATGACCGGCACCTGGTGCGGCTTCAAAGCGGAGATCTCCTGGCCTTTGAAATGAATCTCGCCCCGTTGTTGGCGGCAGATGCGACTCAGGCAGTTGAAGACCGTGGTCTTGCCGGCGCCGTTGGGACCGACCAGGGCGAAGAGCTGGCCCGGCTCGATTTCCAGGCTGACGTCTTGTAACGCCTGGACGCCGTCGAAGCGGACGCTGAGATGCTGGATTTCTAAGAGGGCCATCGTGCGACTCCGCTGCTTATTTATCCGCTTGCCGGGCGACCTGCGTCGGCCGCTCAAAGTGCAGCCAATCCGAGGTGCGCACCATGCGTTTGTTTGCCACGTCCGCCTTCATCATAAACGCCGATGTAGAGCTACCGCCGCGCAGATTGGGACCATAGGTAGTGGGCGGCATCACCGAGCCGTCCCAGCGATCGAAGGTCTCCATTGCCTCCACCAACTTCTCGCGCGTCAGGTCGCGACCGGCGCGCTGTAAACCTTCCGCCAGCACCTGAGCAATACTGAAACCATAGATGTGATAAAGGCCGGTTCGCAGGTCCGGCGTGTATTGGGCCAGCAGCTCCCGGTACAACTGCATCGGTGCGGAATTGCTGTCAAAATCGATAATTCCGAGGCCTAAAAAACCCTCGGCTGCGGCACCTGCCAACTCGACCAGCTTGCCCTCGGCATTGGGCAACCAGCCGATGAACTGAGGTTTCCAGTCGGCCTGATCCGCTTCTTTCAGGATCGCGGCGCCCTCTCGGTAGACCGTTAGCAGCACGACGTGGGTCGGATCGGCCTTTCTCATGTTGAGCGTCTGCGTGCCGAAGTCGACGGCACCGCGCTTGTAGCTTTCTTCGACGACAATGGGCAGACCGTAGTGTGCGGCGGCTTCACGCAGGCCCTTGAGGCCGTCGTGTCCCATGTCGTCGTCCTGATAGAGGACGGCCAGACGCGGCGCGGCGGCTTTCTCGATCTCGACGATGTACTGCGCAATGAGCCACGACTCCACCTGGTAGTTTGGATCGAGGCCAAAGACATAGCGTTTGGCTGGTATTGCCATCTGAGAGCTAAAGGTCGCCGGCCACACCAATGGCACGCGCTCCCGCTCAATCAGGGGCAGGGTGGCCATCGCCGTCGGTGTGCCCAGGTTGCCGGCGAAGCAGAAGACCTTGTCGCGGTTGAGCAACTTGCGGAAGGCGGCCACGGCGCGCGGCGGTTGATATCCGTCGTCTTCAACGCGCAACTCGATCTGGCGGCCGTGGACTCCCCCCTGCGCGTTGAAGTGATCGAGATAGAGGCGGGCGCCGGCGCTGATCTGCTGGCCGATAAAGGCGACCGGGCCGGTCAGGTCTGCGGTCATACCGACGAGAATCTTATCGTCGGTAACGCCAGGTACATTATCGGCCTGTGCAGTATTGCCGGTAGACAGGACGGCGAACAGGGCGAAAACGATGAGTAGATAACGCATGATGTTTCCCTCCTTGAAGGGTTAGTGCGTTCAGGCCAGCGCCAGCGGCTTCCTCTGCAGCCGCGCGGCGTTCAGCCGATCAGCAGCGGCAGCTTGTTGGAATCTTTTAGACGCTTCATCTGGCCGGCGACCATCCGGTACTCGTCGCCGTTGAGTTCAACGTGGTCCGCCCGGACTTCCCCATCGCAGTACACGGTTCGGTTCATCCTGTCGATTTGCACATTGATGCAACCGTTGGCCAGCAGCTCCTCCACCGCTTCGACAAAGGCGTTGGCCGGATCGTCCCGACGGCGCACCTCGACGACACAGCCGTCCCGCAGGCGTATCTCATCGCCCGCGTCGTAATAGGCGTCGATGGGAAAGAGGCGTGCGGGGAAAAGGTCTCTGACAATCAGCGGCTGCCATGCGGGGGTGTCGTCCAGTAGAAAGGCAAAGCGCGTCCGCTGCAATTCCAGGCGCCGTCCCTCTGCTTTTCTCGACGCCCCCACGGCTACGGCCGGCATCTCCGTCGAACCCAGCTGTTCTACGAGCAGCCGCTCCGGCCAGGCGGCGTGGATCTTGGCGACATCGGCGCGCAGCACCCGCTCACCGCCCAGCTTGATCGTCCTGAGATCGGCAAAAGCGCTGGCGTGGCGGCCGATCAGCACCCGGGCGATGCTCGGATAGCAAGAGAGATAATCCGGTGCAAAGTCGATCAGCGCTTCGACATCCACTAGCTCAAAGGAGCGCATTTCCATCCCATCGAAGCGCATCTTGAGCGCCCCTTCCACATGCGAAATACCGCCCAGGAGGGCGAGTCTTTCGGGTGGTCGGCCCCAGGTCTCCACGTGGGATCTAATCATCCTTTCACCGATATCTCGGACATCCTCTGCGCTCCGCGGCAGGAGCAAAGGTCGGCCCGAACTGCCGCTGGTAGACGTCGCAATGATCTCGTCGCCGAAGCGGCCGTAGCGCCGGTAGTAGGCCAGTTGCTCCGGGCCCAGTCCCGCTGCGAGCAATTCTGCGTAATGTTGCCACAGCTCGGTTTTGGTCCAGATCTCCACGGCTCTTTTACTCGCGGTCGTCATATGTTCTCTCTATTTCGAAAACGGCCAGGTGGTCCAGTACTCGCAGATCTTGCGCCAGCGGCCCGCCAATCCTTCCGGCTCAAAGGCGATAAACAAGATCAGCACCGCACCCATGATCAATGAACGCAGGTCGGGGAAAATCATCCCCGGAAAGAAAGTTCGCAGCAATTCTTCGATGAATCGCATCCCTTCTGGCAGCAACGTAATGAACGCCGCCCCGAGCACCGCGCCCAGTATCGAGCCCAGGCCGCCGACAATGACCATAACGACGTATTCCACCGAAAGCAGGACCGAAAAGTGATCCGGCCCAACATAGCCCAGGTAGTGGGCCAACAGACTGCCGGCGACGCCCGCGTAAGTCGCACTCAGGCCAAAGGCCAGGGTTTTATAGCGCGCCAGGTTGACGCCCACGGCCTCGGCGGCCACGTCGCTGTCGCGCAGGGCGATCAGAGCACGGCCAAAGCGCGTGCGCAACAGGTTGGCCATACCCAGTCCCAGCAGCAAGGCGATGGGGGCGACGATATAGTAGAAACGCAGATCCGTGTCAAAGATGAAATCGCCCAGCGCTGGCTGCGACACGGCCATGCCATTGGAGCCGCCGGTCATGCTCTCCCAATGCGTAATCACGTGCTCGGCGATGAACTGAAAGGCCAGCGTCGCCAGGGCCAGATAGAGCCCTTTAATGCGCAGGGCCGGCAAGCCCACCACTACGCCGATGAGGCCGGTGAAGGCACCCGAAAAGGTTATCGTCATCCAGAAGGGAAAGGCCAGGCGTTCGGCGAGAATGGCGGCGGTATAGGCACCCACCGCCACAAAGGCGGCGTGCCCCAGCGAGATCAGCCCGGCACAGCCGAGGAGGAGGTTCATACCCAAAGCGACAATGACGCCGATGGCCGTCAGATTCAGCAGATAGAGCAGGTAGTTGCCGCCCAGCGCCTGACCCGCCCATGGCAGCGCCGCCAGCCCGAGAACCAGAGCGACGAACCAGAACTTGCGCACGTTGGTGCGGAAGAGCTGCAGGTCTTCCGCATAGGAAGTGACCAGGTCGCGGTATTTGCCCGTAGCCATCATGCTTCAAACCCTCTTTTCGATCGGCGCGCCAAAAAAGCCCGTGGGTCGCACCAGCAAAACCATGAGAAGCACCACAAAGGCAACGACTTCGCGGGTGCCGCCGCCCAGTATGGGATCCAGGTACACCCCGGCCAGGCTTTCGATCAGACCGATGAGCAGACCGCCCAATAGTGCCCCGGGAATGCTCTCCAACCCGCCCAGCACCACGGCCGGAAAGGCGCGCAAGCCGATAAAGCCCATATTAGTGTGCAAATAGCTGATATCGGCCAGGAGTATGCCACCGACTGCACCCACGGCCGCGGCCAGGGCCCAGGTGAGGGTGAAGATGCGTTCGGCGCTGATGCCCATGAGTTGGGCGGCATAGCGATTTTGAGCTACGGCACGCATGGCCGTGCCCAGACGGGTGTAGCGAAAGAATAGAAAGAGGAATAGGCTCAGGGCAGCGGTTACGCCAAGCGTCCACAGATCCGTCGACGAAATGGACAGCTGGCCCAGGCGCAGGGCGCCCTGGGGAATGGGCGAGGGAAAGGCATGGGTGTCGTGCGACCAGATCATCCCGGTGATCGCGCGAAGCACTGTAGCCAGGCCGATCGTAACCATGACAAGCGTAAAGGCGGGTTCGTCCACCAGGGGATGCAGCACCGCCCGTTCGATGAGGGCGCCGAGTAGACCGGCCAGCACCAGGGTGATAATAAAAGCGGCTAGCGGGGCCATTTCGAGCGAGGTGACCAGCGAGAAATAGATGTAGGCGCCAACCATCATCAACTCACCCTGGGCGAAGTTGATAACCTCGGTGGCTTTGTAAATGAGCACGAAGCCGAGGGCTACCAGCGCGTACACGCATCCCAGAGCAATGCCGCTCATACTCGCCTGTGCCAGCGTATCCATATCCGCTCTCCGTGGTAGAAAGACATTCACCGACGTATCTGACCTTTACGCAAACGATATGCCAGCAGCCAAAATGATTCGATTTATTTATCTAATTATTTGTTTATTATGCATTTACAAATCAAATCCCGCCGATTCTTTCAAGGTTAAAAAGTGGTCAGAAATTGATCTCAATGCCTCGAATAGTTTGGATGTGATTGTCGCAATGTATTGTTTATACTTGATTTAAATAAGTGTTCAATAACTGAACAGTATATTGCTCAGTTATTGAACACTTATTTACTCAGATGACCCGGGCGTGCGCTTACAGCCAGATCGAGGAGAAGGGAATTGCGCAGGGAATAATCCCATTTGGGACACTAACGAGATTAGGGGGATGCAACGAGTTACACTTTCTGGTGAGAAGTGCCTTCGCTATGGCTGTTTGTATATGGTGCCTTTCTTCATCACAAAACGGACATCTTCCAGGAGATGAATGTCTTCCAGGGGATTGCCGGGAACAGCCACCAGGTCGGCTAACAATCCCTTGGCAATGTGGCCACGATCGGCAACATTGAGAAGATCAGCCGCATTTATGGTACCGGCGCGTACCGCTTCCAGTGGTGTCATGCCTCGATCCACCAGCGCCGTGAATTCTTTGGCATTCTGCCCATGAGGTACGAACGGCGCATCCGTGCCTAGCGCGATTTTAACATCTTCACGGATCGCTCGTTTTACACTTTCCACGGCGAGAGGCAGTACGTGTTCGGCCTTTGCACGCACTAAAGGTGGATATTTTTCCAGGGGCAGCAGATCTACCAGTGCCGTAGTCGGCACCAAATATGTCCCCTTATCTTTCATAAGGCCGATGACTTCATCATTGAGCATAGACCCGTGTTCAATCGATGCGACGCCTGCCAATACCGCCGCCTTGATCCCTTCCGTGCCGTGTGCATGAGCGGCGACGGGGATACCGTGACGAGTGGCCTCCTCGACAATAGCATGCATCTCTTCCGCTGAATATTGCTGTGCGCCCACAGGGCCTTCGAGGGACATCACCCCCGCCGTGGCCGCGATTTTGATGACTTTGGCTCCATGCTTGATCTGATAACGGGTGGCCTTGATTACTTCTGCGACACCATCTGCTATTCCATACTCTGGACTCAGTTCGAGTATGCCTTCGGCCGATCCCGCAAGCATGGTCGGATCTATATGTCCACCTGTAATGCTGAGTGCATGACCACAAGCAATAATGTGTGGCGCTTCGATCCAACCCTTCTCCGAGGCTTCGGCCAATGCAACGGTGATGAGTTCAAGACTAGGGTAAACTTGTGCGACATCACGTACTGTGGTAAATCCCGCTAGTAGAGTCGTGCGCGCGTTTTTTGCTCCCCGCAGCGTGGCTTGTGCGGCATTTTCCTCGATCAAGTGGGGGCGGAAATTGACTCCATCCTCTATGGTCAAGTGCACGTGGGCATCGATAAAACCGGGCATTAACGTTAGGTCGCCCAAATCTACCGTTTGCCCATCTGGGGGGATCGAGGAAGGATTTACAGCTGCGATATGGCCGTCTTTGACTACTATAGTCACTTCCGATTCTATACGCCCAGTTTTAACATCGAGCATTCGAGCGGCACGCAAAATCGTTACCTGGGCCGTTGTAGGCTGGACAAGTAGTAGAGATGAAATGGCCAACATTAAGGGAACAAAATGACTTTTCATGCGACCTCCCAAGCGGGTGTCGTAGAGGAGGCTGATGAGGGTAGATCTACTACTAACTCTTCCATCTCCTTCATGATTGATTCAATCATCTGCAATTTCGCATCGAGCACTTCCTTCCCTTCCCACCCCACTTTCTCCAGCCAGCTTTGTACCAATCTATACTCTTCAGGTTGCAGTTGAGGTTTCTCCCTTCCCCCAAATCCCGAAAAAGGGAAGAAGCTCCAAAAACACATCGTATGGAAGGCTTCTCGGCTCAGTCCATTCTTCGCCATCCACTCGACTTTCTTTATTAAATACTCTGATAAGCCACCCCATAGCGATTTCTCATTGAGGGTGCCGAACTCCGAGAAGGGAGCAAGCAAGGCGAGGACATCATCGACGCTCTTCTCATGAGAACCTTCCAACACACAAATACGCTCTCTCAACTCCTTGGAAATCTCCCCTAGTTGCGCTAAGTTCCTGGTGCTGCTAGGAGTTTTTCCCATCCGGAGAAGGGGAATCGTGACGACCCCCCCCAGTATCAAACAAGCATTCCCGCATATCTCCAAAGGATCGCCTGCTGCGATGGCATTTTTAAACCCTGCCACACCCTTCTGCGCGTATTTTAAAAAGAACTGAAGCCGTTTACTAAGCCATTGCGGTTCCATGAAAACGGCCCGGACTTCCTGCTGCAACTGGGTGAAAAATCCTGTAGGGTCATACAGGATGAGCGCATCGTTCATATGGGTGGCCTGGAAGGGATTCTGAAGAATCTTCTCAAGATCTGTATAGCTCTCCTTTGACTTTAGCGCCGAATCGATAAGGACACCATCCCGCCAGGTGCCATTTTCGCTACGCTGAATTTCTCCTTCAACACCTCCCTCGAAGATCAAACTCAGATCAATATCTGAAGATTCGGTATCCTCCCCTCTTGCAACGGATCCAACGACAACGGCACCTATAATGTCATCGCGCTTTTGTCGCTGTTCCTCGATAAATTTCTTGGCAATTTCAATACGATCTGCCATTTCCTATCCTCTCAAAGGAATCTTCATAGGTATAGTCTTCTTTTGCTTTATTCCAATTCGACCCAGATGCCTTTCTCGTGCGATTCGATTGCCGCATCAATTACTTTCTGAACCGCAAGTCCGTCGTAAAAGCTGGGAGACACAGGACGATCTTTGAGTATCGCGTCGATGAACAAGCGATCGCCAGCCGCCTGTTCCGTGAATAGCTGACCGATCCATTCTAGAGAGGGACTGTTCGCATTCAGGCCTTCCAGAATGTCGGATGGAATCGGCAGCGTCTCGGCCTGCTTTTCATCGTGTCGTGTCCTGCGAACTGTATACTGTCCGCCAAAACAGAATTCGACCTCCAACGTTCCCGCTTCCCCATGCAGCACAAACTGCTGTTCCGGGTGGTGGCTCCCCAGATGGGCAACGGCACTCGCGTGAATGGCTCCCTGGCTCCCGTTGGCAAATTGGAGCGTGAGCAAGGCAGAATCATTCGCTGGATCAATGGGTCGACCATCGGGTCCAGGTCGCTCGACGAAATTCGCCAGGTTTGCACTCACCTTGGCAATTTCACCCATGCAGCAACGTGCGATGTCAATCAGGTGAGACCCCAGATCTCCTAGGATTCCGAGCCCACGATGGCGATCCCATTTCCACCCGTAGTTGCCCCCTCGGCCGTAGCCGACCATCCAATGGAAATGTCCGTGGAAACATCGTCCTATCTGGTCTTCCTCAATCAGCTTGAGCAGGTAACGCATGTATGGCACCCAGCGCCAGGTAAAGAGAACCATGTGCTTAACCCCAGCCGCTTCGGCCTTCTCGGTCATTTCTCGGGCTTGATGGACATTTAGAGCCAACGGCTTTTCGCACATTACGTGTAGCCCGGCATCCAGAGCTGCCATAGTCATGGGGTAGTGCAGGTCATCGGGAGCAGATACGACAACGGCTTGAAGGTTGCCTTTCTCAATCATCTCCTGATAGTCAGCAAAGACTTCAGTGATCTCGTATTTGTCTGCCATCTCTTCAGCGCGTTCTCGGTTGCGACCGCAGATGGCAACAAGCTCAGCTCCAGGATGACTAGCAAGGCTTGGGAGATGCATCATGTCCGCCCACCAACTCGTACCTATGACGCCGACACGGACGTGTTCTGGCATATCAAAGCTCCTTTTGTGTGCCCAAGATTCCAGCAACCGTTTTGAATGGAAGTCAACAATCTTCTTGGGTGCCCTATGCAATCTTGGTCGTTGATGAATTTCGGCCAACGAGTTGTGTTGGGCATCAATGCCGGTCAATTAGGGTTGAACCCAGGATGTCCGTCATCGGTGTCCAGTGGAGTGTCTTCACAGACGCACGCCATCGGCGAGTTCCGAGGAAAGAACTCGTGGCGTTCCTCCGGATCGAGAGGCTGAGGTCGACCCTCCACCCACTCCTCACACGTCGATAAGCGCCAGATGGAAGCCGTGCCAGTCATCCAGGTCATTGAGGTCTGAAGAAATCCACTCCGTGTCGTCCTTTGGTAGACCGAGCAGGCCGAGTATCTCCGAACGCTCAGGCTCTGGCTTTGGGAACGACAGCACCCGCTCGTTGAACCGGTCAATCGCCTCCGACGTCAGGCGTTCCGGCTCTACGTTTTCCTTGATCCAGGCCTCGAAAGCGAGATAGGTCGGCTGAGACTCGGCTACGAACGCGGCTGTAGCGTCCGAGTCCAGACCGAGAGTATTAAGCAGCGCAACATCGGCACCACCCTTCCCAGCGTGATATCCCTCCGCAAGCTTGCTTTTCGCGGCAAGGCGCATCTTCAGCCACAACCTTGGAAGATGCACCAGTCCCAGCGGGCCCTTCGAGCGGGTGCTGATCAGCGGAACGTGTGTGTCCATCGGGGTATCTCCTCAGGGGTGTAGATGGAAGACCTTGTTCATGATCTTCCATTCCCCATCGACTTTGAGCAGCGTGAACAGATCGGTAAACCGATGCCCGGTCCAGTTGTCGATCTCTAGCCGCGCCGTGGCAATCGTGCCGAAGATATCGATGCTGGCAATCCGCGCCTGGATCTCCGTCGCCGGGCCGTTCTCGTCATTCCAGTCGAAGAGCTGCTGGATGGGGCCGGCGAACAGATCGGCACCCACATAGCCGAAGATCGTCGCGTCCGGGTGGAAGGCGGGCTTCATGTCGGCTCCTCGGCCCGACTTGGCTCCATCGATATAGTGCTGGACGGTCTGGGTAATCGCATCATACTCACTCACGGTGGTCGGTGCGTTGCTCATGATCTCTATCTCCTCTTCTGGGTGTGGTTTAAAAGGTTTCCGTTGCGCTTCACAAGCGACTGGGGTGCAGTCGTATATCGAATCGACCAGTCCGTATAAAAATAAAAAGATGAAATTATCTGATTTAAAATAGAGATTGGTCAAAATTGTCAATGGGTAGAGGGTATGGTGCATCTGCCACGAGGGGTTTCTGGATTTCAAAACAGCAGGAGAAAAGTCAAGTAATTTCAGCGAGATATATAAAGCCGCTGATTTCTCAGCGGCTTTATATATAGTGGATGATACTATAATTAGACTAAGCACTCCTGCCTCACAAGGAAATAGCAGCTTGATGAGAATTGGCTTTGAGGCCAACTGAATCCAGTAGAGCACAGGCAGCGTAGAATGCAGTATAATAGGAACGGTTGATGACTCCGGCTGGCCGGTTTTCCGCAAGGAGAATTCTGGCATCCTCCAGCGTTTCTTTTCGGCAATGCGTTTTCTGGCACTACATCTCATTCCATTTTGTATCTTGAGGTGGAGAAGACATGCGCGATGATTTCAATCTCTATGAGCATTTCGTGCGTCATCTACCGAGAATTCGATCACCCATTCGATGAAAGGGGCAGAAGATGTCGTGGTTTCTCCGGAATCCGCCCGATTTTGAGGAGCACAATGCAGAAGTAGCCGCGGTCTGGAATTCCTATCACGAGGGATGCCCCCAGCGTATACCCGTGTTGGTGCACGGGAGCATCCGCAACCTGATCCAGAACCCGGAGCTGAACGACACCGGATACACTTTCGAAGATTTCTTCACCGATCCGGAAGCCCAGATCCAGTGCCAGCTGGCCTACCAGAAGTGGTGTCGGCACCACATCCTCTGCGATAGAGAGATGGGACCGCCGAAGGATGGGTGGATGCTCAGTATCGATTTTCAGAACTCCTACGATGCGGGATGGTTCGGAAGCCCCCTGCAGTACGATGGCGACGCCAACGCCCTCCCCGACACGATCGAGATTCTCAAAAAAGACAAGCACAGGCTCCACAAAATGGAATGCCCGGATCCCCTGTACGGGGGGTTGATGGGCCGGGCCATGGAATTCTACGAGTACATGTGCGAGCGGTGCCGCGATCTGGAGTTCGAAGGACGGCCGGTGCTGCCGCCGCGCACCCTGCCGGGGGAAGGGTGCGACGGACCGCTGGATGCCGCCTATAAGCTGCGCGGAGCCGCCGAGGTCTGCCTGGATATGCTCGCGGACCCGGATTACTATCACGCTCTGATGGATTTTATCACCACCTGTCTCATCCGCCGCATGGAGGCCGTCCGCCGGTGGCGATGGGAGCGTTATCCCGATGCTGTGGATAAAGGACAGCTCCGACAGCCCGGATTTGGCTTTGCCGATGATGCCGTGGTGCTGCTGTCGCTGGAGCAGTATCAGGAGTTTGTCTTCCCCTACCACAAACGTCTGGTGGAGGCATTCAGCGACGGAGGACGGATCAGCGTCCATCTGTGCGGAGATGCCACGCGGTTCTTCCGTTTCATGCGCGACCATCTCAACGTCTACAGCTTCGACACCGGCTTTCCGGTAGATCATGGATGGGTGCGGCAGGAGCTGGGACCGGAGGTGCAGATCTCCGGCGGTCCTCCGGTCATGTTGCTCAAGGATGGACCGATTGCGGCGATTCGGAACCGGGTGCGGGATATCTGCCGTTCGGGCATCATGGAGGGGGGCCGGTTCATCTTCATCGCCGCCAACAACATGGCTCCCTTTACGCCAGTAGAGCATGTAGCGGCCTTTTACGACGCCGCCAGAAAATATGGATGCTATGAGCAGAAGGAGGGAAACGGGTTGCGGGATTAGGCGAAAGAGGAGAGTTGTACGCATTTTCTCAAAGCCATTTGAGGAGCGATTTCTTCAGTTTTCTAAAGAGGAAGAAACAGAACCTTACTGTCTTGACGATAGCGCAGAAAACCCCTTCTTACTGTCTATATTTCGGGAGTACCGGGGATACTCTCCCCTGCCCACCGTCTCCCTGGATATCGTCGCCCTGATCGGCCGCTGCTCGCGGTGGTACATTAGGACAACAGATAATCAAATCGGTATTACGTGTGAATCGCGACATGGAGGGTGCCAATATGGCGAAGCGGCTGGAAGACAAGGTGGGCATCATCACCGGAGGCGGCACGGGGATCGGCCGCGGTGTGGCCGAGATGCTGGCCCGCGAAGGTTGCCGCGTGGTGGTGGCGGGTCGGCGCCAGGCGCCCCTCGATGAGACGGTGGCGGCCATTGTCGGCAGCGGGGGTGAAGCCCGGGCGCTGAGCACGGACGTGACCGTTGAGAGCCAGGTGCAGGCCCTGGTCGAGGGCGCGGTGGAGACCTATGGCGGTCTGGATCTGGTGATTTCCAACGCCGGGTTGTATCCGCGCATGGAGTTGCCCGAGCTCACCGAGGAGGTGTGGGACCTGACCGTGGACGTCAACCTGAAGGGTCACTATATGATCGCCCGGCATTGCATCCCCAGGCTGCAGACGCGCGGCGGGGGCAGCATCGTCTTCGTGGGCTCGGTGCACGGGTACATGGGTGGTTCGGATGTGCTGGCCTACGCCTCGGCCAAAGGCGGGCTGTGGACGATGACCCGCAACCTGGCCCGCACTTATGCCCGCGACCAGATCACCGTCAACTACATCAATCCGGGGTGGGTGGCCAGCGAGGGCGAGGTGGTGCACCGGCGGGAACTGGGTTACCCGGACGAATGGCTGGAGGAGCAGGGTAGGGAGCTGGTACCCTTGGGCCGGCTGCAGACGCCGGAGGACACGGCACACGTGTGCGTGTTTCTGGCTTCGAAGGAGGGCTCGCAGATCACGGCGACGCGCTTCAACGTGGACGGAGGGTTGTCCACGATCATGTAGGCATCCCCTTTCGGGCCGCCGACGGTGACGCGCCTGCGTCGGTCCGTGGGAGTGCCCTAGATGCGGCGGCCCTTTCCAATAGTGAGGCCTGAAGGTCAAGAGAGTTACCAGGTTTCTGGAGCGCCGTGAAAAGACTCAAAATCCGGCGGTATCATCATCCCTACTGAGGTAATGTGAAATACGTAAAACAGTGCGTGTCGGCGATTCTTTTGAGTGCCGCTGTGGAGGTTTACTGTGAGGAAAACGCGATGATCGAAGTAGATCCCCACACCTCAAAATCCATCGGCGGTCTTTTAAAATTGGACAGGAAGAAATATTTCAACCTGGGGCACGGAGGCCGGTTCTTTGAAGAGAAGGTCAACGACTCCCAAAGAGTGCATACCTATCTCAATGAATACAACATGAGCTTTGGCCGGGACCTCGGTCTGGTAAAAAGCCACGTCGTATGGGAAAAGAAAGTATTCGAGGACCCCGAGCGTCCGGGTTTTGCCAACGTGAAAAAACTAGTGGAACTCATTGAGAGCGACTTTGGCGCGAGCGAGGCGTTTAAAAAGAAATTTTCACCCAATATCGATGTCGCCAACCATGAGTTTCCGGATGCATACCCCGATTTTATGGGGCACTTTGCCAGTGCGGAAGAACCCGATAGGAAGTATCCGCGCAATTATGAGGCCGCCGCCGAACTGGTCGCCACGATTTTAGAACACGAGTACGAGGACTGGTCGAGGCCCGCAACCTATGAACCGATTAACGAGCCGCATTGGTCGCTGTGGAGGGATCAAAGATTGGCCGATCTCCATCTGGCCATTATGCGCCGAGTAAAAGCCGAAGGTATACCGACGCAGGTCGGCGGGCCGTGCATGGCCATCCCCTATTTCTATAAAAAGAACTACACTCATTTCAGGGTGTTTGCCTCTTTCATAGACAATACAGACGCCCAGATGGATTTCTATTCATTCCACACCTATGACTTTTTGCAGTGGGACAAAACGCGCGGCGATTTTCTGGGGCGAGTGACATCGGGGCTTCCCCTGGAAGGCGTGCTCGATGCGATATCGAATTACACCATAAATAGATATGGCAAAGAGGTCGATCTGGTCCTGTCCGAACACGGTGGCTATTTATTCCGCGATGCGGGCAATGTCGTATCGGATGAATTGGCCGATCAATTAATAGGCTCCGGAAGCGGCTTTGAGTGGGAGATGAAAAAGAGATCTATCGGTGCATTTATCATGGTGAGCAGCGCCATCGCCAACACTATGACCTTCATGAACCATCCCCATATCATAAAAAAGGGGGTGCCTTTTATTTTGCTGGAGTCTTTTGGCTGGAATCCGAAATATTACTCTTCGCTGCTCGTCGCCGACAATTTTGCCGACAAAACAAAGTGGCGAGAGGCGGAGTTCGTCTATTTTTATGCGTTCTTTGCCGACCTGAAAGGCCGAAGAGTGCGGTCGGTCGCCAGCGATCCGGACATCCAGCACCACGCATTTGTGGAAGGCAACAAACTCCATATCGTCTTAAACAATCTCGCCGACAAAAAAGAATCCATCGAGTTTTGCGTTTCCGACCCATCATATACTTCAATCGCGATCAAGCGGCTGGGCCGAAATTCGGATTTCACCCCCTATTTTGCGGAGGCACAACTAACCACGCTAAATCGCCTTGAAATCGCCGGACGCGAGGCGGTTTTTTTAACGCTGACATATGAAACACCTCTCGCTGAAAACCGTCGACTCGACGAGCGCATTCATTACGGAGACGGGGTGGCGAATGCCATCGCCGATGCGGGTTCCGCATCCTATACCATCGCCGTACCCGAATACAAAGAGGTGGTAGAGGCCACGTTGAGAATCGGTGTTGGACGCCCGGTTGGTACGGACAGAGATATCAGCGTGACAGTGAACGGCAAAAAGCTGGATGTTTTGCTGGAAGATGCCGCCGAGTATCTCGAAAACGACGAATACGGTTCGAGCAAGTTTATACGATTGAGCAAATCGTCGATAAAGAAAAAAAACACCGTGGAGATTTCTTTTCCCGATGGAAAAGGAGGGGGAATTGGCGCTGTCGTGATTCGGGCGGCAGTAGAAAGTGGCACTTAACGATTCGGTCGGAAACGAAAACAAAAGAGGAAAGGAGATCTATGGTGGTGCAGCGCAATGACGACCACTATATGCTCCGGTCGGAAATACGCTGGAGGATCGAAAAGTAGTTTGATTTGCCTTAAAACAGCTAAACATCCCTACATCCCCGGTTTACCGACGATGCCAAGAGTTCGTCGGTAAACCAGGGAGGGCTTAGGCGAGAAACGAAATGAGAGTGGAGGAAGGGATATGGACAACGCAGGCAACACCGGGACCACCCGGCTCATAGAAGATTTCAACTTTGGCTGGAAATTCGCCAGAGAGGACCAGCAGGGAGCCGAAGCCGAAGCCTTCGATGACACCGGTTGGCGGGACGTGCGTCTGCCTCACGACTGGAGCGTGGAGGAGTCCTTCACCCAGGAGAACGCCGGCGGCTCCACCGCCTTCCTTCCCGGCGGTATCGGCTGGTACCGAAAAACCTTCTCCTTGCCCGCCACCTCCGTCGACAAAAAGACCTGGATCGAATTCGACGGCGTGTACAGCAATGCCGGAGTCTGGATCAACGGCCACTTCCTCGGCAAACGACCCTACGGATACGTCGAGTTTATCCACGATCTGTCCCCGTATCTCAACTACGGGGACCCAAAAAACTCAATTGCCATCAGAGTCGATAGATCGGCCTACATCGACTGCCGGTGGTATCCCGGCTCTGGCATCTACCGTCATGTAAAGCTCGTCACTGCCGAAAAAGTGCACATCCCACCACACGGCGTCTTCATCACCACTCCGCTCGCCACCGCCGAAAAGGCGGAGGTCTTGATCCGCACGGAAATTGCAAACGCACGCGGAAACTCCAGGACAGCACAGCTCAAGACGACTCTAATGAACGAAGAAGGAAATCCGTGCGCCGTGCAGGAAACCGAAATCGTCTTCGATGGTGCCGAAAAGACAAAGGTCGAGCAGCGCTTTGTAGTCGAAACCCCTTCACTGTGGGACATCGACGCTCCCGCCATGTACTCCGCGCTGAGTGAAATTGCGGACGAAACCGGCCCACTCGATGGCTGCTCGATCCCTTTCGGCATCCGCACTATCGCTTACGACGCCGAGAAAGGATTTTTCCTCAACGGCCGTAGCGTGAAATTCAAGGGCGTCTGCCTGCACCACGACGGCGGTCTAGTCGGAGCCGCCGTTCCCCCGGGCGTCTGGGAGCGGCGCCTGAAGAGTCTCAAAAAGGCAGGCTGCAACGCCCTCCGCACCGCTCACAATCCGCCCTCCGCGGAATTTCTCGACCTCTGCGACCGCATCGGTTTCCTGGTGCAAAACGAAGCGTTCGATGAATGGGACAACCCCAAGGACAAGCGCCACAACTACAACCAGAAAGCGGCCGAGGAAGTCACCCGAGGATACACCGAATATTTCGACGAGTGGGCAGAAGCCGACGTCGAGAGCATGGTCCTCAGAGACCGCAACCACCCCTGCGTCGTCATGTGGAGCATCGGCAACGAAATCGAATGGACCTATCCCAGATATGGTAAAGCCGCCGGCTACTGGGACGGTGGCGTGGATGCCGGTTATTACTACGACTTGCCGCCCAATGATATCGAAACCATCAAAAAGACCTTCGCCGAAAGCGGTCCGGGCGAACACTGCCTGGCGGAGACCGCCGCCAGACTCGCGCAGGCGATCAGGGAAGCAGACACCACCCGTCCGGTGACCGCCAATCTGGTCATCCCCTCGGTCAGCCATCTGTCCGGTTATACCGACACTCTCGATGTCATAGGCTACAGCTACCGGCAAGCGGTATACGACTACGTGCACGAGCTCTACCCGGAAAAACCGACCCTGGCCGCCGAAAACTGGGGACAGTGGCACGAGTGGAGGGCGGTCGCCGAAAGGGACTATCTGGCCGGCATCTTCCTCTGGACCGGCATCAACTATCTGGGGGAATCGCATAATTGGCCGAACAAGGCCAGCGGCAGCGGGTTGCTCGATCTGGCCGGTTTCGAGAAGCCGAGTTTTCAGATGTTCAAAAGTCTGTGGAACGACGAACCTCATCTCTATATCGCCACCCTCTCACAGTCTGACGGAGCGCCCTACGAACAGCTGGAGGACGGCACGATCGTCTCCAAAAAGAGGAACGAAAAGTGGATGCCCATGTGGGGTTGGCACGCCGTCAATGAACACTGGAACTATTGCGAAGGGGACGCTGTCTTCGTCGAAGTCTACACCAACTGCGACGAAGTAGAGCTGTTTCTCGACGGCACCTCGCTGGGCGTGCGGAAACTCGCCGATGTCGAAGACGACCGCATCATGAAGTGGCTGGTTCCCTACGCCCCCGGAAAACTCACCGCCATCGGCAAGACGGCGGGTGGACCTGTGCAGTGCCAGCTCGAGACCGCCGGTGATCCCACCCAGATCCGCCTGACCGCAGATCGATCGACACTCACTGCCGATTTCTACGACGTCGTCCACCTCACTGCTCAGCTGTGCGATGCGGCAGGTCTCCCGGTTAGATCGGAAGAACGCGAACTGACCTTCGACATTCAGGGGGATTGTCGTTTACTCGGCGTCGACAACGGCGCCACCGACAGCGTCCAGGATTACCAGGCCAACAACTGCACCACGTCTCAGGGCCGCTGCCTGCTGATCCTTCAGGCCGGTGATCGGGCGGGGGAAGTAGTGGTCACTGCTTCGTCCGGGGGTTTGCAGAGCCAGAGTGTCAAACTGCGCCTGGGGTAGCGCCCGTTATATTTGCATCGGTCTATTGTCGACCGATCTTAATTATTTCTATTCAACGAAGGAAAGAACAGAACATAGCTTTACAACTCTTTGACGGAGAACGCACATCGTGATTCGACACACCGTAGTCTTCAGATTGAAATATCCGGAAGGTTCTGCGGAGGAAAGGGATTTCCTGAAAACCGCATGCACACTCGCCGCCATTCCGGGCGTGGAGAACTTCGAGTGCCTCAGGCAAGTCGGCAAAAAAAATGACTTTACTTTTGGTTTGTCGATGGAATTTGCCGGCGAAGCGGAATATCGAGGTTACAATTCACATCCCAGCCATGTGAGATTCGTCAACGACCGCTGGTTGGCGGAGGTAGAGGAGTTCCTCGAGATCGATTACGTGCCGATGCAGGATCTGTAAAAACGGGGTGAGCTCAAACCTCCAGGTCGCCCGGCCCCCATTCGACGGTCTGCGTCAGACGCCAGCGCCCGGTCATGACTTCGAAATCCTTGTATTTGACCGGGTTGTCCTTCCGCTGGTTATGAACAACGAGCACCCGATCTGTCGATTCATCCAGAAAGCGGTCTCTGCGTATTTCCTATCTCTTGCGCCTCCCTCTTTGCTCCCCGAGTAACGCGCCCCCGTGAACGGTTACGAGGGAGGAAAAAGAGAGGTCAGAGCAGTTCCCGGACCATTTGGCACCATTCGACCAGTTTCTTCACTGGGTCGCCTTTCCCCAGCGTTCCGCCGATATTCAGCACGATCTCCAAAGGACAACCGTCCGCGGCGTCCAGCACGTCGGAGATCTCTTCTCTGGCAGCATCCCGGTCCCAGGGCTCCTGGACAAAATGCACGCCCGCAGCCCGATAGCTATACACGAAGTCGGGACCGATGTTCTCAGCGGCCTCAACCACATCACACCATTCACTGACGGCTACCTTGCGGACGTTGGGTAGTGACTTGAGCAAGTGCGCTTTGGTGTCCAAGGTCTCACAACAACCCACGTTGATGTGCCTGAACAAGCCCATGAGTTGCCGGTCGTACTCGAACCCAAACTCGTCATGCATGCGGGGCGACACGCAGGTGAAAACTTCGGCGCAGGTAAAGCCCCAGGATTCTGCCAGTTTCGGTGCGAACGTGGTCGAATCATCTGCCGTGCGCCAATCTGGCAGGTCCGATGCGAATCGCAAGCCCGCAGACCCCAGCGGATCCGACTTGTGAGCCACTCCCCAAACTCCGGCATCCTCTACCAGTTCAAAGCGTTTCCGGAAGTTCGCCGTGATTCGTTGCAGCGCCTCATGCACCCATTGGGGGTCCTCGATGATGTCTGTGTACGTATTCTCCAGCCCGCGTAGCCAGGAGAACTCATCCGACACCTTGGCTGCAAAGGTGTAAGGTTGCTTGACCACCGTCAGATAGGGGGAGAAAACCTCCAGCGCCCACTGGCGATTCCGTGCCATGGCGTCATGGTCTACCTCCAGCACAGGATCACCCAGCTTTTCGATATCCCCTTTGTCGACGATGACCGGGACCAGCTCAGCAGCACCGTCACCATGTCCTTCCGCATAGCGTCGGTGCGCATGGAGACCGCCATCCAGACCGCTGTAATCGCGAAGACTGAACGCCAATGGATGGGCAATCACCGGTTCGACGACGTTCTCGCTGTCGAGCGTTTCTGCAGTCCAGATGGCACGCCTCAATTCGCGTTCATAGCGCCGGGCCATCGGGCTGGTACATTCCAGCTCGGAATCGGGCAGGACTTCCTCCCAGGCAAGTGCCCAGAGGTGGACCAGCACCTGCGGCTGGATGTCCCTGTCCAGATCGTTCAGCCGGGTCCAGCTGCGGATGCTCTCCTGGTTTTTCTCCTCGGCGGCCAGTTCGGCCGTGCGTTTGGCCAGGTCCCGCAGGATGGCGATCTCCTGTTGATTGGGCATCCTTAAGCCTCCAGATCTTCCCTTGCCGCCTGTTCCCGCTGTCGGCGGGCGTCTTCATTCAGGCCGCTCCGGAAGTAGAACTCTGGTGGCCACCAGTGCTCCGTCTCCCTCATCCAGGGTTCGTGGTGACCCTGGCTGAGGTCGCAATCGAAACGCGCCAGAATGCTGTGCCGCCTGTCCCTCGTTCCGACCTCTGTGAAGTGGCAGAGTCCCCACGTGATGCCACGCCCGTCATCGGTATCCGTGAAAGCATCGGGCACATACGGACCCGGTGCCGTCGGCATCAGGCTCACACTGGCAGCCACTTCGAAGTTGATCCCATCCGGCGCGAACTGAACCGTGTTGTGTTCGTTGCCGTGCCGAATCGCCAGCGCGGCGATCCCCCCCTTGAACGGAAACAACCCGGTTTCGTGACCGGAGTTCAGCACGGGATTGAGAGGGCATTTCTCGAATGGTCCCAACGGGTCGTCGGCGATGGCGAGTCCCTGTGCCCGAATCGGTTCCGGCCGCCCGTTCATGTCTGACTTGTAATAGAGGTAGATTCTGCCCTTGTAGATCAGCGGATAGGGGTCGTGGATCGAGTACTGGTCCCACGCACCTTCTGGACCGTTGGGGATGACGAGTTTGTGAGTCGACGTCCAGGGACCATCTGGCGAATCGGCCCACGAGACCGACACGGGGCAATCGTCGCCGCGCTTGCCGGACATCTCCAGGAAGCTCTGGTAGTAGAGATAGTATCTGCCTTTCCAAAACAGAACATCCGGCGTCGAGACCGAACGCCATCCAGCATGCGGCTTGGGAGGACGCGGCACGGCGACTCCCCGTTCTTCCCAGACGAAGCCGTCTTCACTGGTCGCGTACCAGATCTCGGACAGATCCCAATCCGTCGATGGTATCACGTCTGTCCCACCCTCGACCCCCTGCGGTGGCGTCGATGTGCTACGGCGCGTGTAATACACGTAGTATTTGCCGTTGGCCCTGATCACCTTGCTGGGATCGCGACGCGTCAGTGTACCATCGCCGTTGTTATATTCTAGCCCTTCTAGCGGCGTGTAGCGGAACTGTGAGTAAAGCTCATTCCACCAGTACGTCGGCGCGCTGTAGCGCGTGTAGAGCCGTTCCATGGCGCGACTCAGCGGGATGTTCGGTCTTTCCCTGGGCAGACCGTAGGGGAATAGGGATGAGTTTGGATTCTCCGAATTCATTGCTGGCTCCTCTTTGCTATGCAGAACAGTTTGAAACTCTCTCAGTATCGTGGACTGAAACACCGATCGGATGCGCAGCACCCGACACAGTTCGGTTTACGCGGCATGGGAAACCCTCTATTCCCTGGTGCCGGCTGTGTCGGCAACCGCCAGGTTTTTTTTGGGGGTCATCGTCCATCGCCATTCGAATAACAGCGCACTTCAAAGAGCCTGGCCGTGTCGACGCCGTAGGTTTCCATCATGCGGATGCGGATGGCAGTGGCCTGCACCTGGTCGAATCGGAACTTGATCAGCCGCGTCCGGTTCTCGTCGCGAGCGCCTACCCGGATCCATTCCCCCTGCACCTTCGCCTCGACTTCGAGCGACTTCAGCAACTCATGGGGAATGTCGTTCCAGAAGGTCTCGCTGACCCTGGAGTCTTTGCGCATCATGATGTTGCGCTTCACATTGGTGTCGCACTTGATCTCGACACGCGACAGCGAAGCCGGGGCCTCCCATTCGAGCTGCACCTCGGTCGGCAAACTCTCCGACTGCCAGTGGTGGATCGTCTCGCCGACATCCCGCGAATAGCCGTCAACCAGCAGGGCGGCATCACCGGAACGGGTCGACGAGGCGGTGATTGCCGAGGCCTGCCGGGCCAGATCGTGCGGATCGCGGGCGGGGCGGCGGGGGATGAAGGCATCGTCGCGCAGTAGCTGTTCCTGGAGTTCATCGACGTGGTCTCGGCCCAGCTCGCGCGGTGAGACCCCTTTCCGGCAGCAGAGAGCGGCTGCAGTGCCGACCGCCTGCCCCATCAGCGCGCAGGTGGCCATGACGCGTGACGAGGACAGCGCGATATGGGTCTGGCTGACGTTTCGGCCGGCAAACAGCAGATTCGAGATATTCGTCGAATAGAGGCAGCGGAACGGAATCTGGTAGACTTCGGAGAAGCGCTCGTGGAAATAGCTGGGCGGGTCCTCGAGGTTTTCGATGCCTCCGGGACAATGCTCGTCCAGCGACCAGCCGCCAAAGGCGACCGCGTCCTCGAAGTCCCGGTTCTCGAGCTGATCGCCTTCTGATAGGACATAATCGCCAATGAAGCGCCGGGACTCGCGCCGCCCTGGAACCGAGCCGACCCAGTCCAGCGCGAAGTTCGCCGCTTCCGGGAATTTCCCCGAGTTCTTGATGTAGTCCCAGACGCCGTGCATGTAGCCCATCAGCTTGTGCCGATTGACCTCCTGGTCGGCAATGATATCGTGGTCGCTGCCCAACTCGATCCACCAGATGCCGTCCACGTAAGCGCCGATCTTGCGCATGGGGTGCGATTTTTCGGCCTCGTATTCAAGGGCGAAGGATGGCGGCTGATAGCGCATGGGGCGGCCCATGTCCTTTGAGGTCATCACCAGCGATGCGCCCTGGTGCCAGCCGTCTGCCTTTTCGGGAGCATAACTCTCACCGAACTCCGAGGCGGCCTCGCGCCCGGTTCGGTACAGCGCGCCGGTCGTTGCCGCCAGCAGCCCGTCGCCGGAGCAGTCGATGAACTGCCTGGCCCTGATCGTGTATTCGACTTCGGTCGTCGCCTGCCAGCAGCGGGCGGAAACTATCGTGGCGCCGTCCATCTCGGAGTCGATCGTCTGGGTGTTGAGCAGCAGCTCAAGGTTGGATTCGCGCACCACAAAATCGTATAACACGTGATCCCAGACCGTCCAGGATTCCTGGGGATTGTCGAATCGATTATGGAGCAGGATCTCTTCGATGATCCCGGTTTCCCGCTCGGGAATGTTGTCCGGCTTCAGGTGGGTGACGCCGTTTACGTGCACGCGGATCTCACTGGAACTGTTGCCGCCGAGAACCGGCCGGTCCTGAACCAGGACCACCGCTGCACCGTTGCGGGCGGCTGCCACCGCCGCGCAGATGCCAGCCAGGCCGCCGCCGAGAACCGCGACACCGATATCCAGTACCTTCCTGCGGACGGGGTATCCCATCTTGCCGGTGCCCATCTGGAGCCATTGGTCAGTGGTTCGCAGGCCGTCTGTTTCGGATCGGCTGTCGTGCCCGTTATCGTTCATCTCAATCTCTTATCTTTGTGTCAAATGCCTGCCGACAGGCCGCGACTTACCGCCAGATTATCGGCAGCCACACGGTCATTTCGCTCTTTCCCCGGTTGCACCAGGCGTAGTAGGGGACGAAGTTGATGTCGACGGCTTTCCAGTCCGGTTTGATCAGAGCGCTGTACATCGCGTCCTTGTTGTCCGCATGCAGGAGCACAGTGCCCTTCAACATGCTTACGCCGCCGAGGAAATCCGGACGGTCGTCCACCGCAAGGGTCACGTCGGACGGCAGGTAAACGTCGAGAATGGAGGTGCCTTCCGGTAGGTCGGGCGTCTCCACGCAATAGACGACCGGACCGCGTTTGATCGCCGCCTGGTTACGCGTCTCCTCGATGCGCGGATGGCCGACCAGCAGTTTCGGCTCCATCGGCATGTCGAGTTCCACCACGTCACCCGCCTTCCAGGCGCGTGTGATCGTAGCAAAGGTGCCCGGCATAACGGCGATGCCTGCATCCTGGTCATTGACCAGGACCGTGCTGTCTGCTGCCCAGCCGGGTATGCGCAGCATGATATCGAAAGCCTCATCCTTGCAGACATCGACGGTGAGGGTGACTTTGCCGTCCCAGGGATACTGCGTGTCCTGGGTCAGGGCAATGGCCGACCTGTCCTGGAGCCTGCTGTTGAGCGTGTTGCTGCCGTACAGGTTCACGCTGACACCGTTCTCTGCGACGCTGTAGGCCCAACCGGACGACTTGGCGATGGTGCGCACCAGGTTGGGCGGGCAGCAGAAACACTCGATGTAAGGTTTGCGAGTGAAAAACTCCGTCTCCGTGTCTTCACGTGCCTTGCTGGTGACCCGTAGCGGGTTGGCGTAGAAATAGCTCTTGCCATCGACGCCAATGCCGGAAAGGGCGCTGTTGTAAAGGACCAGTTCCATGATATCGCCATACCTGGCCTCACCCTTGGCGGCCAGCATGCGCCAGTTGAACATAGCGTTGGCAATGTTGGCGCACGTCTCGTTGTAGGCGGTGGAATTGGGCATCATGTATTCATTGATGAAAGCCTCATGAACGAAATCGACTCGGGATGATGCGCCGTGGTGCGTCTGGCCGACGGCACCGGTGATGTACATCTTCTTATCGACCACGTCGGCCCAGATTCGATCGAGGGCATCCAGCAAAGCCTGCTCTCCGATTTCCGCATAGACATCGGCAACGCCGGCGTATAGATACATGGCAAGCACGGAGTGCCCGACCGCTTCGGTTTCTTCGCGGAACGGCACCCGGTCCTGGCACATGTCGCCCTGGAACTGGGCGTTCACGGTCAGCGCCTGAATCGGGCCGTCACCACGCATATCGATGAAGATGCCGGCCAGTTCCAGATAGCGCTGATCACGGGTCGTGCGGTACAGCTCCACCAGTCCCATGATCTGGGAGGGGTTGAAGCCGAACCGGGCCAGTTCCGGCGGGCGCGGCTGGAAGAGGTCATACAAATAGTCGGCATGCTTGACGGCGATGTCCAGAAAATTGGTTTTCCCGGTGATCCGGTGGTGAATGCAGGCACTGGTCAGGAGGTGACCGCTGTTGTAAAGCTCGTGATACTGGCGATTGGACCATCGCTCAATGTCGTCCCTGATGGTAACATGGGTCGAAAGATAACCGTCGTCTTCCTGGGCCATGCCGATGATCTTGATAATCTCGTCCAGATCATCGCCAATCGCCTCATCCTTATTAAAGGCGTAGATATACACGGCCGATTCCATCCACTTGTAGAAATCACCGTCATGCCACCAGTGTCCCTGGTGGTCACCCTTTTTCAGACCGGCTGCGATCTTGAAGTTGTCGTAGCCATGGCCGATGTCGCCTTTGAGGACCGAGCCCATGTAGGGCACCATGACCTCTTCGCACTGTTTGTGCTTGTCACCCCAGAAGCCCGATGTCCACCGGCAGTCGCCGATGCCGATGGCTTTCAGTTTGACGTGGGGACTCTCGGAATTGTCGATGATTCCGTATTGCTGAGAGCTGGCTGTGGAGACCATGAATTTACTCCAGGTGTCGAGTGTCAGTTTTTCTGATCAAAGTATGTTGCAGTTCGATCGGATGAGTGCCGCGAGATGGTGTGACATCAGGCACCGGGTGGCACCGGCGCGGTATTAAAGACCTGTCTGGTCTTCAATGCTGAACACGCAGGGTGTAAGCCAATCATTGCGCAGCCGGGCATAGGCGAGAATATCCAAGTATAGGAAATTTTAAACCCGGTCTCCACATCGTTCTGGGGTTCAAGCAGCTGCTGTAAAGCCTGTGCGGGTTTGGCTGGACGCCAGTATCCGGACGTGTGAGGTAGTTGAGCCATATGGACGGCTACGTACCGGGCATAGGGGACGTTCCGGCGGGCAATCGGGTCGGTCAAGCCTTCACACGTTGCGATCGATTGAGATAAACGCCTTATCGGCCGTTTTCCTCTCTTGCTCCTCCCTCCTCAGAATCCTATCTTGAGCCCCAACACGCAGTGTTTCCGTTGGTTAGCTCAAACGTAGATTTCGCCGATTTTCACAATCAATTTCCCGCCACTAATTACACTATTTACAGCCATTTATAGGAAATTAACAATACCCCGTTCAACATTTTCTTTCTGTTATCTAACTTGTTGATAATGAATGAAATACGGGTTTTTCAATGCGGAATTTTCCACGAACATGAAAAATCTGCTGAGACGTGAGAGAGATTGGGGGGTAGATCAGAGGCAGACCTGCTCGAATTCTGGGAAACGAACCGAGTCGGGGTCATTCAGTGCGGCGATGAGCCGCCGCCAGCTTTTCGATCAGTTCCAACGGCGATAGCAGCAGGTGGCCTGCACGCGGTCCGGTAGCCAACAGCCCTTGAATGGAGGCGGCCGACAGCGCCGATAGCAACGGAGCTCCCTCGGCCAGGGCATCCACCTCACCCTCATCCAGTATGCCACGCTGCTACAATAGCCGCACCAGGCGATGGGCGGCCGTTTCGACGATCCGCTGGACGTCGGCATCCCTCAAGTGGGGTGCCGGCACAAATACCGGCGCAGTTCCTTCCTTGCCACAGGCATAGACCCTATCCAGCATCAGCACGTGGAAATGCGGATTGAGATTCAGCGCACTGCCGAAGCACTGGACAAAGGTCACAGAGCCGCACTGGACAGTCTACGATCACCTTGCCGGCGCATCCCCGAAGCCGATCCTTGTCGGTCCGTCGAAGATCAACTCCATGTCCTGTTCGGCGATCATCCCATCCATTTCATCATCCGACGGCCGCAGGAGGCCCTTCGATGCTGCTGCGAGTACCTTTGGTAAAACGTGGATGTCCCCCGATGTAATCACAAATACATCCGGATTGGACAGCGCCCAACTCACCGCGCGTTCGATATCCGCCTGGTTCTCAAGCAGCTCGTACCACGTTGTGCGAGTCTTCTCTCCGTTCCAGGGACGCCGCGCGAGGGATTTGATCGTCTGAACGGCGACTCCCCGTTCTCGGCACATTCCCACCAGCTTCTTGAAACTCGCCGCATACGCCTCGTCTTTCATCATGAGATAATTGTAAGGAAGCAGTACTGAATCGAAGGGGTATCGTTCGAGGCTCTTCATGTGCATGTCGGCAACGGTAAAACCGTGTCCAGTGACGCCGATAAATCGGGTCAATCCCTCTTCTTTTGCTTCGATGAGATATTCGAGCGCACCGCCGGATCCCAGTGCGATCTCCCATTGATCGGGTATAACCAGGCCATGGAGCTGGATCAAGTCTACACGGTCCACCCGCATCCGTTCCAGTGATTCGTGAAACTGCTGTTTCGCTTCGTCGTAGGTCCAGCGGCCGGTCTTGGTCGCCAGAAAGATGTCGTTCCGGCACCGCTTCATCCAAGGGGCCATGCGCTTTTCGGCTTCCCCTTTCCCATAGCCCGCAGCCACGTCGAAATGATCAATTCCGTAATCGAGCAGTACTTCAAGGGTTTTATCCGCGTCGTCCTGACTCACACTGCCTAAGGCGGCTGCGCCGAATATGATTCTTGTGCTGTCGCGTCCGGTTTTTCCGAAGGGCATTGTTGGTATCATGATTTTCCTCCAAGGTGTTCTTTGTCTTTGTGCATGGGGTGGGGTGGTTGGGTAATCTTGCGCCGCTTCACAACCTTCCTCCGCACCACGCGATCCCCCGACCCAGCACTTTCCTAAACTGCCCATTCGACCATGCCTGATCGTCGTGACCGAACACCAGGTTCAGCACCCTCGATTCTTTATACCTCCTCGTCCAGGCCATGGTCGACATACTGTGCGGATGATCGACTGTCAGCAGCACGGTGCTGTTGTCGCCCTCGACATTGCGGAAATCATACGTCTCGTCGATCAGCGTCCAATCGTCGAGCCCTGCCGTAATCGGATGAGATTTCTCGGCTATGTGAACTTCGAGCCGTTCATCGTGGCTATAGTCGTCGATCGCCCGTTCCGTCATCCCCACAATCGCGTCCCAGACCGCATCCTGCTTGAATGCCAGGATGCCGTGATGCAGCACGACGATCCCTGTGCCGTCCCCCAGGCTATCGATCGCCTCACGCGTGCGCTTGCCGCCGGGACAATCTTCCGGGCGATCGGTATGCATGTTGTAAAACACCAGCACCTCGTAGCGCGCGCCGAATTGATGATAGTCGATCGCCCACTCCTCGAGCGGCTGGATATAGCAATCCAGATCGCCAAAACCGCGAAACAGCCGATGAAAACCGATCACGTCAAAGGGGTGTCCGTCCGTAATCACACCAACTTTCATAAATATAAATGCACTCTCCTTGACCAACCCGACTCGGGGAAGGTGATCATCTGCCTGATGGGGGTAAAAAATACTCTCATCCAAAATGAAGCAAATCTATGGGCTCACTCCAGAAAAGTTACTTTCCTCATTTTTCCTTCTCCTTTAGTGAGAGCTGTTCTCGGTGGGCGGAACGGCGGTAATTTGAGGTCCTACTCTCAACAAACGCGCACCGAAGTAGCAATCCATCTCCTCAGGAGAGAAGCTGCTACGATACGCCGAGCGCGTCGCCCGGGAGCTGTGGAAAAAACTGCCACCCCGTATGACACGACTTCTACGTCTTTCAGGATTTCCAATAGGATCTACCTGAGCATCGCTTGGATATCCCCCTCTCCCAGACCAATCCAGACACCACTCCCACACGTTCCCGTGCATGTCATACAACCCCCACGGATTTGGGCGATTCATGCCCACCTCCTTGATGCCTCCGGAACTGTTCTCTCGATGCCACACATAGTTCTCCGACTCGCCCTCATCATCTCCAAACGCCCACAAAGTCGCCGTTCCCGCACGACAAGCATATTCCCACTCCGCTTCCGTCGGCAGGCGATACAGCGAGTCTCCCGCTGCCTGGTTCAGCCTGTGAATGAACGTCTGCATGTCCTCCCAAGAGATGTACACCGCCGGATAGTTGGGACCAGATTGCACCTGCTCTTTCCCCGACCACGGGGTAGTCCCCATCACCGACTGCCATTGTTCCTGTATCAGCTCGAACTTTCCAAGGTAAAAACCCTTAGAAATCACCACCTCATGCGCCGGCTTCTCACGTTCTTCGTCCCAATCTCCCCACATCCCCATGCTCCGCAGTAATTGCTCCTGCTTTTCTGTCGTCCCCATCAAAAACGTCCCCGGCTCGATCCACACCATCTCCATCGTCGCTCCGCCGGGTAGATCTACGGTGATCTCTTCATTGGCATATCCCGCACTCACCCACATCAATATCAAAGAAATGAGCAGTATCCGTTTCATAGCTCCCTCCTTGTTTCCTTTACGATACCGCAGCCGTTAGAAAGGTCAATCACTGGAAGTCAGGATCTCAATTTCGTAGAAAATGGCGCCCGCCTCCGTGGCCAACTCGAGGTAGTCGGCCTCGACTGGCCCCTCAAACTCCAATTCGACCCAAGAGTTTTCCACAAGTTCGAAATTGACCGCCTCTCCTACTACCCTGGCCTGGCTGGTTTCGGTCTGGCCCTCCTCATCTAGGTAGGCTCCCTGATAGGCAGTGACCTCATAGATCCCCCCATCGGCCCCCACAAAGAGGCGCAGTCCAGCGACAAGCTGAAGTTGCTCAAACTGGAAGGTCAGATCGCCTTTACCGGGCCAAATAAAGGGCTCACCCATCGGCCCATTCCCCGGATAGAGTCCGTCCACCAAATGGCCTATTTCGCCCTCATACTCATTGTAACCCTGCGTGGCTCTCGTCACTGCGTCAGGCGCTACATTGACACTTCCTCCCAACAAATAGCAGCCGTTCAGCAACAGAAAGAATATCCCACACCCGATATATTTCCGTTTCATTTTTTCTCGATTTCGGCGGTCTACGGTTTGACTAGCTCAATGCCTGAGCCTGTGCCTAGATTGCGACTATAGGCTTTGTCGATTGGATTGTTCCAGTGTTCGTGGGCTCCCAAACTGCCCAGGGGTACACCATCCCCTTCGGGGTCGTAGCTTGTCCCAGAAGGCGGATTGTGTGCCAAGGCAGCTTCGTGCAAGTAGTTGTCGACTGAGCCATAGACTTGGTCCATGGTAGGTTCGGTGCGCAGAAAATCCAGACAGACCGAATCGATGGCAACGCCGTCCTGGGAGATGAAGAGACTAGAGGTCCAATCGCCGTTAAAGGGGGACGATTGCCAGCGGTTCCGGGCTTCGATCTCGGCGTTTTCATAGGAGGTGGCGTAGAGGCCGTCGACCATAAAAAGCAGCGTCTTCTCCCCTAGGTGTTGGTGGCCCATCAAATCCACTATGGGATTGTAGGTGCCCATGGGACGCTCGTAGGACTCCCATCTGGGGTTGCCAATCCTGAAGTCGTGTACGGAAATGTAGGGGTGGAGCCCGGCAGCGCCAGGTGCTGTTTGCCAGGGGACGCCGCCTCGGTCTGCTCGGCTGACCGATATGGAGCCAAAGTGATTTTTGGCGCAAAAGGAGACACCCGCCAAGCGGTGCCCTTTCATATTGCCCAAATTGATCACATATTCGGCCTGTGTGACACAACGGGGCAAAAATGCGGGATTGCCACCAGCGCGCTCTATCGTTAGATCCTCAGACCAGTGAATCATGACGGAAGAGTCCCGTTCGTATTGCTGCCGTCCAGGGCCTCCTTCCCAATCGATTAAGCGCACACCTGGGAAAGCGGCCTGGACGGGATTGAGCAAAGTTTCGGGGATGTACTTGGACATGTCGTAGAGGGCAATTTGCGCCGGGGGCACGCCAGCCACTTCTACCAACTGGCGCAAGAGCGCCAGGACCAACTGCGGCGACGGGTAGAGCGCATTTTCTGGGTGCCTGTAAGAACGCGCCTGGTTGAGGTTTAGTTTTATAGCTATATGCTCTCCTGGCTGATAGGCGACGGGCCCTTTGCCGCGGCGGGCATTGAAGTCCTCAAAGAGCGCTTGCCAGGCATCTTGGTCATTGCTTTTCCCCACGAGCGTTTGCAAAGAGCGGGACAACATGGAGGCGACGATCTCATGATCGGTGTTTTCAGCTTCCCACCAATAGCCGCTTTCGCCGTCCCAGCTGGTGGCATCGGCATCGTGAATCCATACCACGCGTCCCGGGTGGATTCCCCGCCCTTTCCCGACAGGGTCGTTGGGCGCATCAATCGGAATAAAGGGAGATTCATCGGCGGCCACGGCAGTCTCGGCTGGCGTGCCGATATAGGTGACACCCAGGACGAAGATTGCCACGGCAAAGCTCACCATACCCAGCACGTAACGGGCCTGATACATCCGCTTCCGGGCCCGGCGAAAGAAGAGGAAGGAGGTGGAAATTCCTACCAGCCAGAAGACGAACCCGGAGGCAATGGGGAAAGCAGTCCGTTGACAGGGATACCCCGCCCGGCTGGGTTTGGGTATGACTCTGATCATGAACCAGACTAGTGAGAGAAACCCGACAAGCGGGAAAGCCCACCTCAATTTTCCGATCTTACTGAAAAGAGCCCTCGCTCTTCCGAATTTATCCTCGACTCCCATGTAACTTCTCCTTTTTAAAATCCTACAAAAAACGATAGTATCAGAACTATACAAGGGTGACCCCTCCGCGTTGAACGCGTTGGTTGCCCTGAGCGGTGCCTAACTATCTCGGCCATTAGTTTGTATCGCAGGATTCAGCCCGAGCGCTGTCTCTGTGCATCCGGTTCGTCCGTAAGCTTGGGAAGCTTAAACGTCTTCAGGTTTCTCTCTAAAGACCGCTTTATCTGTAATTCCACCTCTCGTCCTGCGTTCGCCCCATCCCCAGCAGCGATCAAATCCACCAGTTTACGGTGATTGGCAATAACGCGCTCATTGTTGCGCTTACCGTACCTTTTGTCGCGCTCAGCCAGCACAAAAATGGCGCCAAAAACAGAGTCCAATACCTTCAACAGGTACGCGTTGTCGGCCAATCTCCAGATGGTCCGGTGCAGGGCCGTATCACAACTAGCCCAATCGTGCGCGTCCCCATCGACTGCTGCCTCCAGGTCACGCAACGCGGTATAGAGTTCCTCCTGGTTCGCTTCGGTCATATTGGCGGCCGCCAGTTCGGCCGCTACCCGTTCTAGCGTCCACCGCACGAGGTGAATATCCCGCACATCCTTCTCGGTGAGTTCGATGACGAATCGCCCACTCGGCTTAGAGACGACCAGCCCTTCAGTTTCCAGATTCATCAATGCATCCCGCGCCGGGGAATGGCTGATGCCCAGCAGCCCGGAGACGTCTCGTTCGGTCAACTTGGTTCCTTCGGGGATCCTTCCGCTACTGATATAGTCACGTAGTGTGTCCGCAGCACGATCCTTTAACAGACTGCGCTTCAACGACATATCCGTATTTTCAATCTCCGGCAAATTGGACAGGCGATTCTCTGTCAGCATCATATAATCTCCCTGCAATCTATGATCTATGATCTATGATCTATGGTATACCAAAAAATGATGCCAAACGTCGCCCGTCAAGAGATATATCCGTATTGGGCCTTAGTAGCTAGGATCCTGTCAAAACTAATTTTGACAGGATTGCATTCAATAACTCACGCAAATTCAGGTATTTACGCAGATTCTGATTCCCAAGATTAGTGTTGACAGACTACTAGTCGCGGAATGGATTAACCCCACATTCATCGCGATCTAGTTCCCCTCACCTTGCTCCACCCTCCTCAGATCTCAATCTTGAACCCCGACACGCAGTATTTCTGTTGGTTAGCTCAAACGTAGACTTCACAGATTTTCACGACCAATTTTCCACTGCTAAATTAACTATTCACAACAATTTATAGGAATTCCATAATGCCCCGTCCCAACATCCTCTTCCTGTTGGCTCAGAAAGTGACATGGCGGAGATGTGGAACGCTTTGAACGCGAGACTTTCCACGATCGTGGAAAGTCTGCTGAGATGTGGGCTGGATTGGAGGGTAGATCAGAGGTAGATCGGACCGATTCTGGAGAAAAGAGCCAATCTCAGGACTGCCCCAATTCCAAAACCGGCATCGAACAAAATGAGAATACAGCAGGAAGGTGATCCTCCCCCGATTTCATGGACATCGAAGTAGCCATACCGACTCAGTTATCTCAACTTCTAACTCGTGCTCTCTCGCGGTCTCCTTTTTTTATGTGGGCGGAGGCGAGGAATGCGCATCGGGATTACTTCCGGCATGGTGCAACTGACGCTTGCATTCGCGCTGCCGGCGTCCGAGGAGCAGGGTAGCGTGACTCTCGGCCGGTGCTGGTTCTTGCGAAGTGGCGCCGTGCATCTTTCGACCGGTTCCGGCGGGGATGCAATGATACTTCTTCAATCGGGTCACTGTTGAAAAAGACGAAGGAAAAGGGTTAACCAAGGAAAATGTAGTCGGCGACGAAATATCCGATGAGCCCGCAAAATTACAGCCGATTCTCAGAACGAAAAAACTTAAACTCAAGACCGAAACCGAAGATTTCTGCATTCGGTTTGAGCGTATCGAGTAAAGATATCATGGGGAACTGCCAGCGGCCCCAGCCGGCCCCGACACGATTATTGGACCGGTTTGGATTCAGCGCTACCGACAGGGCTTCCGGCCTTTTCGCGGTCGCTGGTAGTAAAGCTTCAGCAGGCTATTTGAACGGGTGACTCTACTGAGCCGAGGTCTGTTGGGTGTTGCTGTTACGCATGGCGCTCCTGCCTGTTCCCTAAAGGTATCGCGTCAAAGCCGCCACTGCGCGGTGACTCAGGGATCGCGATCATGCACTGAGTCTCAAGATTGGGCGGCTGTGAACACGCGCCGCGCGGATCTTGCGGCGGTATCTGTCACTCACAAGGAGCGGCACTCCCTTGCCCCAGCAGCGCCTACGCCAGACGGAACGAGTACAGCTCCCCGGAATTCAGATCAAAGCGAATACGGAAGGCATCCTCATGCAGAGGGCCTTCGGCGCTGACCACCTGCGCATCAGTGGAGTCGCCTTGCCATCTCGCGCTGTGAAGCATCTGCCCCGCCGCTGATTCCACCACCACCCCGATGGTCCCTGTGCCGTTGATGTGCAGCTGGCGTGCTCTGGATACCAGCGGTACCGTGCTGAGCGTGCCGCCCGCGCGTGAGGCAAAGCCATCCATACGCAACCACGCCCGCCCCGGGCGCATCTGGAAGTTCCCGTCGTCCTGCGTGTGATCGACGTTGTAGCCGCCGTAGTATACGCACAGCCGGTCTCCCAGCACCAGTGGCTCGGCGGCGGCCAGCACCATGCCGCAGTCCCACGTTCCCGGTGCACCGCAGTCGATGGTGTCCACCTCCGGAGCGGTGAAATCCACCCCGTCTGTGCTCCACGCAGTGCGCACGTTCAGCTTGCCGGAGATGCCGAGGAAGTACCTGGGAAGGGCCAGGTACATACCGCCATACTCGAACACCGGCATGCCATAGCTCTGTTCGTCGGGCGCCGCGCCGGGGGGCGGTTCCAGAATGACCGTGTTGTTCTCCCAGGTGACAAAATCCGTGCTCTCCGCACGGGCCACCACTCTGATCATCTGGAATACGTCCGTAGTATACCCGCCCCCGCCGTCCCCCGTGGCGCCCTCCCCCAGCATCAGGAGCCTGTCCACAGCGCGGTCTGCCGGATCGCAGAACAGACGCTTTCCTACAATCCGCACCTTGCCATCACCAGTCTCTGTGGGTATGAAGGCGGTGAAATAGCCCTGGAAACGCCCCCCGTGCTCATCCACGCCCACCACGCGCCACACCTTGTGGTAGGAGACAAAACGCTGGCGCTGCGTATCCCAGATTATGTTGATCACATCCGAGCAGCCGGTCCAGTAGCGTTCCCTCTCCAGCCACTCCCACACCAGCCCGTCCCTCGAGCGCTTGAAGTGCACGCGGAAGGGCAGCTTCTTGCCCTTGTCTTCGCGGAAGACCACCATGGCATAGAAGCGGAAGTCGTCAGCGGCAGCCTGGGAGTGGCAGCACACGCTCATCCCCTGGTAGGTGCGATCCTTTCCGGCATAGTCACGATCATCCAGGTAATCCGGGTGTTTAGCCCAGGACAGACCATCCGCAGAGATGGCCATGCCCGTGGGATAGATGCCCATTTCGTGATGGTAGCTACTAAAGAACATCCGGTATCCCCCCGCGGCAGAATCCGGCAGGACGAGTCCGGGGACGGAGCCAGAGGTCTCCCACTCGCTGAAGCGCTGCTCCACCGGATTGGCGTCGTCTTTCTGGAACGGGTGGGTCGTGGTGCGGACCTGATCATCGGCGTGCATATACCGATCGTCGATGGCCAGGATTTTGCCGGAGTCCAAGCGGTGCATAGTGGTTTCCTCTGTGGAGATGAGAAATGCTGGATTTACTGGACGCTGAGCTAACCAACGGAGAAATACCGCATTGGGGCTCAAGATAGGGCGAGAGGGAATGGGGAGCAAGAGAGGGGAATGACCTATATAAGGCGTTTATTTAAATCTCGTCCTCATCGTTTTTTCCCTTAGATTTATCAATGTGGCTGGGCTATGATCCGATCACCCCCCCGAGGTCACGCCACGGGATCTGTTCAGCGAGTGGGCGATCGAACAGATTGGTCAGTTCCTCGGCTCCACGCCTGCGGGGCTGCTCCACGAATGAGTCGCTTATTTGTCCAGTTTTGCTTCCAGAGCGCACGAGCCAACGGGGAGTCACTTATTTATCCGGTTTGCTTTCAGACCGTACGAACCAACGGAGGAACGCCATGATTATCAGCCTCGCCATCATCATCTGCCTGTTCGCCGGCACTGCGGACGGCGGCGAACAGGTCCTCCGCCACGGCACTCTCAAAGGCGTCGTGCTGGATCGCGCCACGCAGCAACCCCTGATTGGCGCCAATATCCTGATCATCGGTCAGGAGTTGGGGGGGATTGCCGGTGATGATGGCAGGTTTGTCGTGACCCAGGTGCCAACCGGCGTCCAGCGCCTGCAGATCTCCATGGTCGGGTACCGGACCACCATCCAGCCGGATGTGGTGATCCGGTATCGACGTATCACTGCCGTGGAGGTGGAACTCGTCGAAGAGGCGGTGGGCATGGGGGAGACGGTGGTCACCGCCGATTATTTCTCCGATGCCGAGGAGGGGGTGGTGAGTACGGTAAACTTCAGTTACGAAGAGATCCGGAGATCGCCCGGCTCAGCCGGCGATATCAGCCGCCTGCTGCAGTCGTTGCCCGCCATCAACATGGCCACCGACCAGCGCAATGACCTGATCGTTCGCGGCGGCAGTCCGGCGGAGAACCTGGTCGTCATCGACAACATCGAGGTCCCCAATATCAACCACTTTCCCACTCAGGGTGCTTCGGGTGGTCCCATCGGCCTGCTCAATATCGATCTGATTGCCGACGTCAACTTCTCTGCCGGAGGCTTTTCGGCAGCCTACGGAGATCGCATGTCGTCGGTGATGGATGTGGACCTGCGCGAGGGGAATCGGGATGAGTTGGACGGCCAGGCCAATCTGGACATGGGGGGCGCCGGCTTCGTCTTCGAGGGCCCCCTGGCAAAAGGACGGGGATCGTGGTTGGTGTCGGCCCGGCGCAGTTATCTGGAACTGATCGTGGATGCCATCGGCACCGGAGCGGTGCCGCGCTACAGCGATCTACAGGGGAAAGCCGTTTTTGACCTGTCGGAAACTCATCGGCTCTCCTTGCTCGGACTGACCGGTTTCGACAGGATCAACTTCGATCCGGAAGATTCCGACGAGGACGACGACTTCACCGACTTTTCGAGCGATCAGTACGTGACCGGTGCCAACTGGCGCTGGCTGTGGAGCGACCGGGGTTACGCCAATACCTCGCTGGCTTACACCCTGGGCGACTTCGACGTGGACGTGGTGGACGGCGACCTGGGTACCGCCATTTATCGGAACGAGTCCCGAGAGAAGGAGTTCACCCTGCGGAGCAACGTGCACTGGCGACTGCGGCCCGGTACCGAGATAGAATGGGGCGGGGTGGCCCGCCATATCGGCTCCGACTACACCATTTTTGCCAAGAGCGACACCAATCGGGTGGGTCAGACCACACCCGAGGTGCGCGTAGGGCGGGATGTGGCCACGGCCAAGGTGGGGCTTTATGCCAGCATCGAGCAGCGGCTGGGTTCCCGGTTCACCGCTATCACCGGGGTTCGCTTCGATTACTTCGATCTGAATGAGGAATACGATCTGGCCCCGCGTCTGGGGCTCAGCTACAATATCGACGAGCGGACCAGCCTGAATGCCGCCTACGGCATCTTCTACCAGAATCTGGCACCATCCCTCCTGGTCCAGCACGCCGATAACAGCACGTTGGAGAATCCTCGAGCCGATCATTTCGTGCTGGGCTTCCGCCGCCGGATGACGCCGAATACTTCGCTGACCATCGAGGGCTATGTGAAGACCTACACCGAACTCCCCTACGATCCCAACGACCCAACAGCCTCTATCATCGACAGCTATGCGGAATACGGCAGCCCTACCCCCGGGCGTCTCATCGGCGGGGGCGAGGCCCGCTCCTGGGGCACGGAGATCATGTTGCAGAAGAAGCTGGCCCACCGGCTCTACGGCACCGCCAGCTACTCTTATTCCGTGTCTGAATACACCGATCTAACCGGCGAGGTGCGCAACCGCGGTTTCGACAATCGCCACCTGCTGTCGCTGATCGTCGGCTACAGGCCCAGCGATCACTGGGAATACAGCCTGCGCTGGAGCTTTGCCGGCGGCCGTCCCTATACGCCATTCGATGCCGATCTTTCGGCGATGCTGGGCACGGGTATCATCCAGCGCGACCGCATCAATGACGAGCGCTACCCCGCCTATCACCGTCTGGACCTGCGGATCGATGAACGCAAGCACTACGAGCGCTTCAATATAGTCTCCTATTTCACTCTCCTCAACGCCTACAATCGCAAGAATATTTTCGCCTACTACTGGGACGAAGACGAACAGAAGACCGGGCGCATCAACCAGTGGAGCATCCTTCCGGTGGGGGGCTTCGAGATCGAGTTCTGATAGTGGGATTGGCGGCCCTGCAACGGCACGCGCGACAGACAGATTCCTTTTATATAAATCTCACAGATCATGATTATAGCGGCGAAGAAGTTCATTCCCCCATAAAAACAGTGACTTTTTCAAGGTCTCTATGGATAATGAGAGGAGAAAGACATGTCTGGACCGCGACTGCGTGATCGTCTCTGGCTGTGGGGCATGAAGGTCAATGCGCTGCAGGAGACAGCCGAGTACCGACCCCTTGGATTCGCCGATTCCACGCTGGACACCGAACAGGCCATTCACCGGACCGGAATTACCAACGTGCTAATGGCCGGAGGGCTGGTCCTGGACCGGGCGACCCTGGCCTCAATGCCGTCGGCCCGGCGCATCATCGCCAAGAGCGCTCTGCACCGCCACTCGGAGGGCGTACCGCTTCGCCTGGAGTTGGACGGCTGTGCGACGGCATTGCGCGATACCAAGGGATTGGCGGTGACCGATCCCCGGATCGATGCCTATCTAATCGACGACTTCAGCACCGGGAGCATAGCGGCCGGAGCCAGGCCCGAGCACCTCGCCAGGCTTCAGTTCATCAACGCCACAGAGGCATCCCAACTGCCGCTCATGGGCACGGTCTACGAGATGTCGCTGGAGGATGAGCGGGTCTGGGCCTGCTTTCCCTACTTCGCCGGTTTTCTCAGCCCACTGTGGCATTCGGCGGATATCGGCCAGTATCCAGGGTACCTGGCTCGCATCGCCGAACTGAGCGGCGGCAAGCCGCAGTTGGGGTGCATCTACCTGTTCGATTTCGGCAACAGTAAGCTATTGAGCTACGAGCAGATGCAGAGACAGTTGGACGTAGCCGAGTCGCTGCTGCGGGAGGAGCAAGTCTTCGGGGTCTGTATCCTGGGCACTTGCATGATGGACCTGGAGTGGGAAGCCAACCGCTGCTTCTACGACTGGCTCGACCGCGTCGGCGATGCCGCCCTGTGAGTCTCTCTTATTGCTCTTCACGTAGCAGATGGTTTGTACAACGGCAATGGGAGGAAGCGGTCGTGCGCGATTTGCACCTACCTGACCGGCATCCGTCGCCCGGAAGCCCACCGCCGCGCCTGATACAAATCGGAGAATGAGATGGAGACGCTGAATCAGAAGGATGACGGGTACCGCGGCATCTGGTACAAGAATCAACCGTCGCACGACGAATACGTGTACAAGTACAGCGATGGACTGGGAACGTACTGCGCCAAGCATCAGCCCTTCGCCGTGTATGCTCCCGAGGTGGGGCGCACCTTGATATTCCCCCAGAAAAAGAGACAGGCTCAAGCGGCTATTGGACTTCCCACGGTGCAATAGACACTCGATGGCGTTAGATTAGCCATAGGAGGAAGCCCACGCGCCGCTACCGGTTGTTGAATTCCGGCAGATACTCCTTCACGGCCGCGAAGGCACGCTCCTCCTCCTCCTCGGACAGCGGGGTCTTGGGGGGAGCCACCCACTTTTCCATGAGGCCGAGCCGGCTCAGGACGGCCTTGCCGGTGGCGGGCAGGAACTCATGCACCGGCCGGAAGGCGGCAGCAAAGGCATTGGCTCGGTGCTGGGCTGCGAAGGCGGCCTGATAATCCCCCGCGTGCCAGGCCTCGTGGACCTGTGCCGCCAGTTGCGGGGCGACGTTGGGCATCAGGCCGGTGGTGGCACAGACACCGGCGTCGAGCAGGTGAAGAAAGAAAGTCTCGCCACCAACCACGACGCGGAAGTCGGCACCGGGCCCGAGGGCCGCCAGGTAGGCGAGGGTGTTGGCCGGACTCCCGGAACTGTCCTTGACGCCCTGCACGCCGACATCCCGCAGCCGCGGGATCGTGGGCGGCTCCACGGCAACACCGGTCAGCCCGGGGATGTTGTAGAGCAGGACGGGAAGGGGCGAGACACCCACTATATCGGCGAAGAAGGAGACGACTTCGTCCTGGGTCATCGGGAAGTAGAAGGGCGGATTGACGAGAATGCCATCGGCGCCCAGATCCGCCGCAACCCTGGCCTGCTCGTGGGTGCGCCGGACATTCGGCTGACCGCAGCCGACGATCACCGGGACCTGAGCGGACACCTCCTCGACGACAGCCCGGATCGCCGTCTCGCGCTGGTCGTCATCAATGCCGGAGAACTCGCCGGAGGTGCCGAGGACAACCACCCCCCGAGAGCCGTTGTCGAGCACCCGGCGGGTGGTCCGACGCATGGCGTCGGGATCCACGGCAAACTCCCTGTCCAACGTCGTCAACAGTGCCGGGGTGCTGCCCCGCAGGCGTTCCTGGAAAGGTGTCATCGCTGGTCGTCTCCTGTCATTGCCTCGAGTCCGGCTAAGGGAGCACCCATCGGGATGGGATGGGCCCGGTCGAGGTCGATGTATAGCTCGGTCGTCGAGTGGCTGATTCCCCACCAAACTTCCTCGAAATTCGTTCAAATGTCAAAGCTCTCTTGACACCCATACACAGGAAATCTTTAATCTTCTATCTAAAAGATTTAACCTGTAGAAATCGACCACCCCATGGAGAAAGCGGGTAGTCTGGCAGTCGACCTGTTGTTGAAGGAGTTTCGTGCCGAGGAGTCAACGATGCCTCAAACGATAGAGCGTCAACATCCAGAGGAGAAATCCATGTCACAATACCGCACCGCCATAATCGCCTGCGGCATCATCGCCCGCGTCCATGCCCGCGGCTGGCTCGCAGTGCCGGAACAGCCCACCCGGATCGCCGCCCTGGCCGACACCAACCCCGATGCGCGACGCGATTTCGGCGACTTCTTCGGCGTGGACGAGGCCAATCGCTATGACGACTATCGACAGATGCTGGACGCGGAACGGCCCGACTTCGTCGATGTTTGCTCCTGGCACCGACACCACGCCGAGATGGTGATTGCCGCTGCGGCTCGCCAGCCCAAGGCGATCCTGGTCCAAAAGCCGATGAGCGTCGATCTGCGCGAAGCCGACTACATGCTCACCGCCTGTGCGCGCCATGGCGTCAAGCTTATAGTGGCCTTCCAGCGACCTCACCACGCCACCTGGCTGAAAGCCCGCGAGCTCATCCGTCAGGGAGCCATCGGCCGCGTCAACCAGATCGTGATGGAGGATGGCGGAAACATCCTCAACACCAACTCCCACAATATCCGGCTCGCTCTTTTCCTGATGGACGAACCCAAAGTCGAGTGGGTGATGGGCGCGGTCGAACGGACCACGGACAAGGTCGAGCGCGGCCTGCCGGCAGAGGATGCCTGTCTGGGATTGGCCGGCTGCGACAATGGAGCCACCATCCTCATCGAGGGAAGCCTGATTTCGGGCCTTGGACAGGGCTGTCGCGTCATCGGCTCCGAGGGGATAATGGAGCTGCGCACGGGCCGTCCTCCGATCGACGAAATACCCTCAGACGAACCGATGTACATGCCCGAGGGCCGCTCGGCGGGATACAATTGCGAGTTCGGTAGAGTTCGCTACATGAGCGCGGCAACCGACGGCTGGCAGGAGGTGGAGGCGCCGTGGCACGACTGCTGGGCCCACCAGTGCCAGGAGGCGATCGATCTGATAGAGGGAAAGATTGAGCACTCCATCAGCGACGGCGAGCGGGCTCGCGCCGTGCAGGAGGTGATGATGGCCCTGTTCGAATCGGCCCGGAAGCGTCAGCGGATCTACCTGCCCCTCAAGACCAAGGCAAATCCGCTGAGGGAGATGGTCGAAAACGGCGATCTACCCGTCGAGTGGCCGGGCAGATACGAGCTGCGGTGCCGAATCGTCCGGGGCGAAGCCATGTCCTGGCACGACGAGGAGTCGTAGCCGGGCTGCCTTCAGGCGAGATTCCCATATGGGATGCCTGCGGACTGAAACCCTATAAGCCATGGCAGGATGCCATTTTGGGACGCATAGATAAAGGATGGAGGCAAAAGGCTGACCTTCCGGGAGTCTGCTAGAGGGGCTGGGTCACAGGTGCGGGAACCACAAACGCCGTGCGGTTTCCCCCAGCACCTGGGCGCGCGCCTCGTCGCTCAACGGCAGAGCTTCGGTGAAGATCCGCAGGTGCTGCGCATAGGTGAGTTTGGGCGTCCACACGCAATTGGGAAAATTGCTCCCCCAGACACAGCGTTCCGGCCCGTAGGTGTCGATGATATTCAGCGCGGCGGCGTGCAGATCGCTTCCGGGAAAACCGTTCTCCGTACCCGTACTGATGAAATCCACCTTGGGATAGAGGTTCTCGTACTTCGAGAGCCGCAGCACCTCACTCAAGACCTGGTCGTAGAGCGGTCCCGGTTTCAGATCCATGCAGTGATCGAATCCCACAATCAGAGAGGGAAACTCGCGCAGCAACTTCTCGGCGCTTTCGACGTGGGCCGGTTGCATCAGAAAGATGTCGACGGTCGCGCCTACGTCGGCGCAGGCCTTCCAGAGTTTGCGGACGCCGTCGTGATCGAAGGTCGTGCGCTGGTTCCCGGGGGTGCTGCGGAGGGTTTTGACTCCGTACTGCTTCACGAACAGCGTCAGCAGGTCCGGGCTGCGCGGGTCGTCGGGGTCCAGGGTGCAGACGCCGGAAACCCAGTCCGGATTGGCCCTGGCGGCGTCGCAGAGATAGCGGTTGTCGTAGTCGTAGGACGATACCGTGTGTATGGCGCGCACTGCGGTGACGCCGTTGGCGAGACTCATTTCGCGAAGGTCTTCGATCGAGCCCCTGCCGTCGGCAATCAACAGCGGATTCTCTTTCAGCGGATAGCGTTGTTCATCGGGCGAGGTGATGTGCGCGTGACAGTCGATGATCAGCATAGAGTTAGCCCTCTTTAGGGATTCGAGAAGTCGTTCCGGCGGATCCTCCGCCGAAACAGAGAACGTGCTGCGGCAGGATCGACCACCGGCGCGATTCGGGGCCGCCGTTGGCGTGGAAAGTCGGGAACCAGTTGGAGATCCCCAGGTAGTCCCGACTGCCGATTGCGCTACACACGCCGGCAGCACGCAGCGCTGGAGATCTCCAGATAGTCCCGATTAGCCGGCCTATATGGGCCCACCCAATTTCGGCAAATCGACCATCCGCACATTCCCCTGATACGAATGGATCGACTTCTCGAGCGCTTCGAGTTTGTCCACCGGGCGGGAGTCGATGTAATCCGCCTCCCAGAAGAGCATCTCCCTGGTGCCGAGTTGCTCTGCAATTTTCAGATCGCGCTCGAAGTCGGCAGCCTCTGCGGGCACCCAGATGTAGAGGGTGAGCGGCAGACGGCCTTCGGTCTCCTCAACCATGTAATCGTAGGCTTTTTCGGGCGTACCACCATCCACGTAGTATCCCGAGGCCAGCAGGGAATCGACGAGACCTTCGCGTGCCCAGGTCTTGATGTCGCAGAAAAGGCCGTTCAGGGCACCCGCGTAGCGGTTGCCTTTCATGTTGACGACCCACTGCGGCGTGTCCCTGGTGATTTGCTCCGGGAGAATGCCCCGGTAGGCCCAGGGGTGCTGCACCATGGCCGCAGTGCTGGTTTTCCTTTTGCGGCTCCCGACGATTCGATGGAATTCCCGCATGAACGCGGTGACCGGTTCGGCGCAGACCGCGACCCAGCGCGGATCGTCGGCGCTCACCTCGCGCGGGTCGAGGCCGTATTCTTTTTTAAAGACGTCGATATTGGGCTTCTCATAACCGAAGTCGGCATTGCCCTGTTCATCGGCCTGGGGATTGTCGCGGATGTCTCCGGTGCGAATCCAGTCGAGAAGGATGCCGTCCACCTCGTAAGCGAGCACCTCCCGGACGAGGCCGAGTTTGTATTCACGCACTTCCAGGAAGGCGAAACTCAACTGTGAGTGGTATCTTTCGCCGTTTCTTCTAACCCATCGGCACTCTGGATGTTCGCGGGTGAATCTCGAAGGCCAGCCAACGCCGTGGTCGTCTTCGTTCAAGGACATCCACCCATGGATCTCCAGGTCCAATTCGTGCCCGATCTCCACGGCGGCCTTCAAGCTGTCGAAGCCGTAGTAGTCCAGGCTCTCACACTTTTCCAGGATCTCGGCGCCCGGCGGCGGGATATAGCCGGGGGAGAACTGATAGATCTCCTCGTGATCGATCCATTTGAACGGTTCGATCAATCTGCTGTGATAGGTCGAACGCCCCCCGTCGTAACAGCGCCAGAAGATTTTTTCAAAACCGAACTCCTTGCAGCGCGTCAGCATCTGCCGGACGCCGACCGGCCCCCACTCAGGTCCGTCTTTTTTCAGCATCCAGTCGCTGTGAGTGAGGGGCGAGGACAGGACAATTCTACTCATGGAGACTCCTTTGGTGATTATTGCACGGCCCCCCCGGCGAATGAACTGCCGGGCTGTGGCCAGAACCTTGAAGAGCGGAGGGTATGTCCATGAGCACGCGGCTTGAGAGATTGCTGGTGAATCGCTACCAGCCGCTTGAACTCGGCCTCGCGTTATCTGGCCAGAGCCGAAACCTCCATTCTGCACTATGGCATGTATCTATAAATTGCCACAGACTCACGAGAACGATTTGCTCCATTTGCTACCTGCCAATTACGGCTGATACGGTTGTCCGGTACGGCGCAGTTCCTTGGTTATGGCCAGTTGACATGTCGAGTACGAGCCCATGTAGTCGGTCGCGAACCCGGGCCGGGCATCGGCTATGGTGCCGACGATCATATTTGCGTACTCGACGGTAGTATCGTAGCGGTCGACGATGAGGGCCACCATCTCTCTCCACGCCGCTTTGAGCGCTTCGCCCCAGTTTTCCGCCCGGGCGCTGGTGAGGTACTCCTCGGCGCTTTCCACTACCCTGGTCGTCTCCACCACCGGGCTGCTGTTGGGAAACCCGGGGGAACGGTCTATCTTGAGGGTGACCGTCGAATCGATCTCGACTCCGGCGCCGGTCAGCTCCCCGTCCCCCATGCGGGCGTGGGCATCGCCGAGGAAGAGATGGCCGCCCCGCTTCTGGGCGCGGATATGCACCGTGCTGCCGGGCTGAATCGAATTGAAGTCCATGTTGCCACCGTGATCTATCTGATTGGGAGCCCACGATTCGAGCTGGACGACGCCGATCATCGGCCGCACGGGCACCACGAAATCCGGCGGAAAGTGGATCAGCCCGTCGCGCACCGGCGCCACGCACCGCCAGTTGCCCCAGTTGGGGCCGCCGTTGCGGTAGAAACCGTACGGCCCCACCTCCATATCGAGGATCTCGATAGACACCCAGTCATCCGGCTCGATCCCATCGATCAGGAAGGGACCGCCGGGACGGGAATAACGGCGGTGACTGGTCGCCGATGTGATCATCCCCGCCCGGGTTTCGCCGGCGGCGACGTAGTCGTTGTCCGCTCCGCCCACGGTTTCGATGACGACGGTCTCGCCCAGTTCGAGCGTGCCCCGCACTTCGCCGATTGCGGGATCATCCGGGCCGCTGTAATGGGGGGTTCGGGTAAAACAGCGCATGACATCCCCTCTCCTTTTTTTGGGTGCAAGCCATCTGTCGATTCTTGGCTGCTTCCCATCTCTCGACAGATCCGCGGATCGTCTGCTTATTGCTCCGGCTGCCGCTCTATAGCACCGGATTCGGTGCTCTTTAGAGGAAACGCGGGCCGAGCCGTTGCCAACAGCGATGAATGTGTCGAATCCCACCCTGACCGTCAAGCAGATCTGATTTTCGATACCGATGCGACCTCTACGGCAATTCTTGAGCCGCAGGTTCGAACGTCCAGATCAAATCCGACCCAATGGACGAACCAAACGACAGAATCGAACCCTCAGCAGAGGAGAGCTTGCTCACTACTCCATCCATGGATTAGCTTTCAACGACGAGATCATCGAGCGTGTAACCGAAATATTCACCGATTGCGCAACCATGGACGACCGCCCCAACATCCTGCTGTTTCTGCCCGACGGCATGCAGGCTCAAGTCACCTGTCCGGACCACGACTGCCGCACCCCCAACTTCGGCCGCCTGGCCGGCCGCGGCACCCGCTTCACCCGGGCGCACACCGTCCTGCCGACCTGCTCGCCGGCCCGGGCCAGCCTGATGACTGGACTTCTGCCCCACAACCACGGCGTCCTCCAGGTGGAGCACTGCGTGGACGACGACCAGTGCGTGCTGCGCACCCGCCATCCCCACTGGGCTCAGCACCTGGGCCAGGCCGGGTACCGGACCGGGTATTTCGGCAAGTGGCACGTCGAGCGCACCAATCGACTCGAGGACTTCGGCTGGCAGGTCAATGGCTGCGACGCCACGGCCGCCTTCCGCGCCCTCGGTTCCGGTCTGGCAAAAACCGAAGAATTGCTGGACGAGAACAGCCTGGCGGTATACGAAACCGGCCCCGAAGGATACAACCCCGTCCTGCACTACGGCGTAACCGAGGTCCCCTCCGCGCAGCGGAGCTTTGCTCTCACCGTCGACATGGCCCGGCAGTTCCTGACCGAATCGTTCGCCCGGGACTGCCCCTGGGCCTGCTGCGTCAGCTTCTCCGAGCCCAATGTGCCGCTCATCGCCGGCCGCGCAGCCTTTTCCGCATACGACGTGGACTCCATCCGGCTCCCGGAAAACTTGCGCGACGACTTCGCCCGCAGCCCGGCCTTCTATCGCCGTCAGCGGGAAATCTTCCGACATATCACCGACCGCCAGTGGCGCGAAGCACGGGCCGTGTACTATGCCCTCATCACCGAACTCGACCAGCAGTTCGGCCTCCTCCTCGACCAACTGGAACAGGCCGGTCAGCTCGACCGTACGATCGTCCTCGTCCTCAGCGATCACGGCCGCTACATGGGCGCCCACGGTTTCGACGCCCACAACTTCGGTCCCTTCGAAGAGGCGTACAACATCCCGCTGATCGCTGCCGGCCCGAAAATCGCACAGGGTGTGGAAACCGACGCCCACGTCTCCCTCGCCGACGTCGCCCCTACCCTCCTGGATCTGGCCGGAGCCGAGTCCATCGACGTTCCCGACTCCCGCTCCTTCGCCTCCCTGCTGGCAGACCCGACCGCGCATGCATCCGACTTCGACAGCAGCTACGCCGAATTCTATGGCACCCGCTTCCTGATGACCCAGCGCATCCTCTGGCGCGGGCCGTGGAAGTTCGTCTTCAACGGCTTCGACTACGACGAACTCTACAACCTGGACGACGATCCCAACGAACTGATCAATCTCGCCGTCGATCCCGCGTACCGGAATACCATGCGCGACATGATGGCCGAAATCTGGCGGATCGCGCACGACACCGGAGACCGCATCCTCACCGAAACCCACTATTCGCCCATGCGTTTCGCCATCGTCGGCCCCAATGCGGCCGGACCGCAACATTGAGTCGCTCTACTTATTTTTTTGGCTTTCTCATTACAAGGAAATCACCCCATGGAAAAACTCGCCATCCACGGCGGTCCCAGGGCCAAACCCACGCCCTACAGTCTGCCGAACCGATACGGAGAAGAGGAACTCGCGCTGTTGCAGGAAGCAGTTGCAGCGGGAAAGCTGATGGGACCCGGCGGCAAGGTCGCCGAATTCGAAGCCGAACTGTCCAGGGCCTTCGGCGTAAAACACGTTTTGATGGTCACCTCCGGTACGGCGGCCCTGCATACCGCCCTGGCCGCTCTCGGTGTCTCCGAGGGGGATGAAGTCATCACTACGCCCATGACCGACATCGGCACCACCGCCGCTATCCTCGCCCTGCACGCCGTTCCCATCTTCGCCGACATCGACCTCGAAACCCGGCTGATCTCTCCACGGGAAGTCAGAGAAAAGATCACCGACCGGACCCGGGTAGTCATCACCGTCCACATGGCCGGCATGCCCTGCGACATGGACGCCTTCAACAGTCTCGGCCGGGAGACCGGCGTTAAAATCCTCGAGGACTGCGCCCAGATCCACGGCGGCACGTACAAAGGACGCCATCTGGGCTCCATCGGCGATGCGGCCGGTTTCAGCATGAACGAATCCAAACAGATGTCCACCGGTGACGGCGGCTTCGTCACCACCCATGACGAGGGCACCGCCCGGCTGGCCGACCTGTTCCGCGACAAGACCTACATCCGCGACGGCTCCGTCCAGCGCGGCGGCCAGCCCATCCCCTTCTTCGCCCTGAACTACCGTCCCTCCTGTCTCCAGGCCGCTGTCGGCATCGCCCAGCTGCGCAAACTGAAAGATCTGGTGGCCCGCAGGGACCTGATCGCCCGCCGCTACTACAGCGAACTGGCCGACCTCCCGCACCTCGAATTCCCCAGAATAGTCGAAGGCGGCCAGCCTTCCTGGTGGCCCCTGGCCAGCCGCTACACGGGGTCGACTCCATCCAGAGACGAGCTCGCCGAAGCCCTGCGCGCCGAAGGCATCTCCATCAACACCGGCCTGTCCGCCGTCAGCAATATCCTGCGCACCGAGCTGATCGCCAAAAAGAAATACTACCCCCTCACCGACGAGGTGCCCTCCTTCTGGCGCGACACCGCGTACGACCCCGACTCCTGCCCCAACGTCGATACCCTCCAGAACACCTGCCTGCGCCTGCCCGTGGACCAGCGCTACACTGACGAGGATATCGATCAGACCATCGCCGCCGTCCGCAAAGTGTGGAGATACTACTTCGGAACTTGACCGATGGGATCGGGCGTTATGCTCCCAAAAGTCAGATTCGGGCTATCCAAATACGGGAATGCTCGAATGCAAAAAAGCGCCCAATGCCATTGGACGCTTTTTTGCTAAACTCATTGAGCCGACATCTTCCCGCATCCGAGCTACACGATCAGCACCGCCCGTTTCTCCAACTCTTCCCAGTCGGGCTGCCGTCCCAGGCCCGGCTCGTCGGGCGTGGTCACATACCCGTCGATCACCGGTCCCCTCTGGGTATCGCTCGTCAACCCCTTGATCTGCTCGCTGTCGATCACCAGGATCTCGGCATAGTCGTTGTTGGGAATGCCCGCGCACAGGTGCCGGTCGTAGCCGTGGACCTGGGCCCGCATGCCAAACGCCTCGGCCAGATGAGCCACCTTGATGGCCCCGGTGTACCCCCCTTTGACCGTGCTGACGCGCACCATGTCCAGAGCCCGCATGTTGATCCAGGTAGCCATGTTCCAGTGGGCACCCTCGCAGGTCTCGGCCCCCAGGATCGGGATATCCAACGCCGAACACAGCTCGGTATAGGACGGCAGGTCGTATTCGCGCATCGGCTCCTCGTACCACAAGAAACCGGCTTCCTCCAGTTGGCGGCCAAACCACAAAGCCGTGACGTAATCCCAGCCGTCCGAGGCGTCGAACATCAGATCTGCATCATCCCCCACCCACTTGCGCAGATTGTGCGCCAGCCGGGCGTCCCACTTGGCGTCCCCGGTGGCGTGCAGCTTGAAGGCGAAGAAGCCTACGTCCATGCACTCTTTGATGTGGAGTTCGTATTCGTCCATGGTGTCCCAGGTGACAGTGGAGGCATAGGCGGGCACGCGCGGATTGTTGCCACCCAGCAGCTGGTACACGGGCAGACCGGCCTTCTGGGACTTGATATCCCAGCAGATGCGATCCATGATGCCTACCTCGGGCACACCCAGGCGGCGCAGCTCCCACTGGCGGTGCCAGATATCCTCGATATTGAGCGGATTGCTGCCGATATATTCGGGCTTGTAATAGCCCACCACAATGTCGGCCATGCGGAAACCAGGTCCACCGGCGTGGCCGGTGATACCCTCATCAGTGTCCACCCGCAGCACCGCGCTGTACATGGTGTGGCCGGAAAAATCGGGAACCCGCAGCCCCTGGCGCCAATGGAAGGCAGGCGCCTGACCTTCGTGCGAGAGAACGTAGCATTTTATGTCGGTAATCTTCACAGAAACCTCCTTATATTGGCGATCGGATGGAATAAACTGGGTCGGCCTTTTTCCAGTCGCACTTCCAGCGACCAGTAGTTCGGCACTTCGCGGCACACCTGTTAGCGAGAATTCCCTTATGGGTCAGTGAAAATAGTCCAACAATTGCGGATGGGGCAAGAAAAGTCTGTTCCGTTCCATTATACTTCGCGCTCGAAGGTGAAGCGCTGAATCTCAACCGGCGCTGAGAAATCATGCGGAGGACCGATCTCGACGCGGTAGAAAGTATTCGCATCGACCTTGCGCAGGAATGCGGTTCCTCCCCGGTTCCAATAGCAGTTCTCCTGGAGACTGTGGCCGTAGAAGAAGAAGCGGATGCGCTGGCGTTCGAGTAATGCGGCAGGTGCATACGGTTCGTATGAACAGAGGATGCGTAGTTTGTCGTGTGCGGCGAACTGGGAGAGAACCCCCTCCCACGCCATCTCCCCCTGGATCTCTTTGCCAGCCGTGAGGAAGCGTGCCGGAGCAAGGGTGAGTGCCCGGTTTGCCGCAGGCATGACCTCATCGAATTCCGCCATGCTGTGATTGCCACTGCATGCCAGCCACGGGCAGTGCAACGCGCGCAAGGCACCGGCGACATAGAGTGGATTTACCTCGTTGGCACCGAGCACGACATGGGGCTTCTGGTCGTTGATCCAGTCGACGCGCCTGGCCAACCATTCCGCCGCTTCCTGTCCCCAGATATTGACGTGAGCGAAACAAACCAGGATCAAGGGTTCACCAACATCCAATTTCCTGGGTTGCGCGGGTAAAGGTTCCAGGGGTGATAACGCGATATCGGGTAGTTCCACTACCTGCCCGGGGGTTGCGATCTCGACGCTGAAAGAGTGATGCTCCCAACCCATGGCATGCAGGTCGATCTGATACACTCCGGGGAGGGGAAGAAGCAGGGAGAAAACGCCCGTACGCGCATTCCGTATGGTGCGTGAGAACTGCACCGGCCCGGAAATATCTGCACGCAGGTCGGTGAGTTGGGGGCCACCGTCTATCTGGCCGAGGGCGGTGCCGGGCGTCACATCCCACGTCCGAACGGCCTCGATGCCGCAAGGTCCTGAGTCAACATCGCCGCATTCTATCTCCAGGACGTGATCCCCGACGGATAATCCGCTGCCAACGAGCACTTCCCGGCCGCGATCGAGGGGGATATCGACCCAGGCGCTCCGGTCAATCCGGCACCGCAGTGCACCTCCTAACGTTCCATATCGAGGTCCGGGTGGAACGAAATCCATGGGTAGAAGCACACTGACAGCATGGCCGGCAAAAGATACGCGGATTCGGGCGCCCGGTTCGCTCGACGTCAGGAAACGCGTAGCCGTCCCGCGCAGACGACGTTCGCTCCAGGCTCCGAATATCTGCACAGCCGGGCTTGTCATGTCCAACCGGCGACTGTGCGGAATCTGCGTATCTATGGAGTATGCATGGGGATGGTCCAGGAATGTGGGCGTGGTGACTTCATCGGATAATGCCACTACTTCTGCCTTTTTCATTCTTTGGCCAAACGCTCTCTCTCCGCGGTTCGGATCAGTCATCCCCTACCTCGATTCGAGTTCCGCCGGTACGTTCGCGGTCATAGTCTGCGCGAATAAGGCGATTCTTCATGATGCGAAAGAACTCCAGTCCATAAATCCCTTACTGTCTGCGCGAATAAACTCGAGAATCTTGGCCTTCACTACCGAAAGATCCTCACTCCTCTTGGCTGCCTCGTTCGCCTGATTCACATAGGAAACCAATTCCCAATACCTGAGCTGATCGACCTCCTCATCACTCAATGGTCCGCATCCGTCAAAAACGGCCCTCGCTTCCGGAGAGTTCCCATCTCGCTGACACCAGATCTGCAGCGACCACAGCAGATAGAACAGATCTCTTGTCGGAGATGAGAGCGCGATAGACTCGCCAAAATCCACCACACAGATCCGATTCTCTTCATCCGTCAAGATATTCTCCGTATGGAATTGTCCGTGCGTCAACTGCCGCTCGATAGGCACCCGAAATTCGTCGAGATATTCAGCTGTGGAGCACGCAAGTCTGCGGTCCACCTGTTTCAAACACGAGACGTCGAGAGGTGCATCCAATCCTTCCTGAATCGCCGTGAACTGCTCCTTGCTCTGCCCCGTCGTCTGAAGCTCTCTGAATTCCGTGCCGAATAAGGTATCGAGGTTTCTCAGCAAACGACCACAGCTCTGACACGCCGCTACGGCATCAGGTACATCCTGAGAACAGACAGCGGTGAGTTTGGCGCCGGAAAACAGGGGCATGATCATGAATGGATCCGTCACAGAAGGGTAATCGCGGTGGGTGAACTCGATCTTCGGAACGGGAACGCCTGCTTCCGCCATCCTGGGATACAGCTCGATCTCTGCTTCTATAGCATGGGGATTGTAGTTCGTCAGCTTGACGAGTCGTTGGGGAATGGCCTGCTCGAACATCACAATAGCACAGTAATTGGTCTGCGAGTGACACTTGCTGACCCTGGCTACCGGTCCAAAGAAATATTCTGTAATCTCGGCGATCTTGCGGTCCCGTTCAGGGTTATGAGGATTGCGTGTCTGCACCGACTTCTCTCGCTCCGTGTTTATAACTTATCGAAGGATGCCATGCGCGGCACTCGTCAGTCTGTTCAGGATACCATTCTCCCAGTTGGCCAAACGCGCTTCCATGCGATCGATAAAGCCAAAATCTTCCCGTTGAAGGGAATTCACCAGGTAGAAAAACTGATGAAAGAAATGAGCATCTGAAAAAGTCATCACCTCCTCCGAACTCAAAAGCCGATGCTCTCTGTAGCCGGCATAGAAGGCCATGGTCGCTTCCGTCTGGAGCGGACCGGATGCGCTGGGTCCCAGACACAGCTTGGTCGTCACTTCGACCAGATCCATCACCGCCGGGCCGATTCCCGCACCTTCGAGATCGATGAGCACCAGAGGACCATCCTGGCTGCGCGGCACATTTCCCCAGGTGATATCAGAATGAACCAGGACGCGGGGAAGCGCTGGGAAGCCGTCGAGTTGCGCATAACCCAGACCTTCCACCGAGAGTAGGATTTCGCTGGTCGGAAGACCGTGCCGGGCGATGTAGGCCTGAATCCGAAGACCGTTGAGGATCTCTTGACCCGGACCGCATGCCGCCCATTGCAGCTTGACGAACAGACAGCCACGGTCTGTCAGGGCGCGATAGCACCATCGCCCCTCTTCTTCTGCTATTACTTCCAGGACATCAACAGAAGCATGCCAGAACCTACCAAGGGCCTCGTGGACTAGCGGTTGCACAGTGTTGTTTCCTTCCGAGCCACAGGCTCTGCAATAAAGCGAAAAATCCTACCCTCATCCACGCATAAACACCGGCGTATCCGTCACGTTGCGCGCCGCACTGCTGGATACGAGTGAGCGATTGTAGAAGACGGCATCGCCCGGTTCGCCGGTCAGCTCCACCACGCGCAGTTCGACCCCTTCGACTTCGGTCGTTTCCTCCATGAAGCGGCGCACGCGATCTCCCTGGTCCGGTGTCTTGCCGGTCAACTCGGCGAAGAAGGGATACTGCTGGTAAAACTCCCGGAGCAGATGTCTTCCGTCCAAAAGCTGACTGGGTTTCAGCCGGTCGAAGAAGGCGCGCACGAGACGGTGAGAGCCTTCGACCAGAAGGCGGCCGCCGCTGCGGGGGAGCACATCGGAAAAGAAGGTGGTCACTCCCATGGACCACGGCACCTGCGGATCGGCGTAGCAGCCCCACTCGCCGCCGCAGCCCAGATCCCAGGGGGCATCGGAGCGGCTGGGAAAGACCGGAGTGAAAGCGCCCCAGCTCTGCTTCAGCGAGGCGGCATGCTCGCCGGCCACTTCCTCGAGGGCCGAGACCATGCGCGGGGCGGCGAGTTTTTTGTAGACCGGGTGGGTTTTGCTCTGGTTGAGCCTGAGCATGGTCCACCGGTACGGCGCTTTGTCCGGCGACCATCCCTCCAGGTTCCAGGTGGCCGGATCGTCGCCCCTGAAGCCGTGCATCCGCTCCAGTTCCGACCACATGAAATCCTGCATTTCGAGCGCCGCGGCGCGGGGGAAGGCTCCCTTCAGGCGCAGGTATCCCCGGTTTTCAAACGCCTCGACCTCCTCGGGGCTGAGCACGGTTTCGCGTTGGGCCCGTATGCGCGCGTAGCAGGCGGAGGGTGCTTCGCCCCGCTGCAGGCGGGCGTCGTCGGGCCGTGGCGGTTCGTCGCGCCCCAGCAGGAAACGGGTCAACTCCGCAAGCAGTCCCTTTTCGTTCTGGCTTTTGGGTATCCACTCCTCTACCAGGTGTAGCCAATCGCGGTGGTAGCGCGCCAGTTGCCATAGTAGCGGGCCGCCTATGGGAGCGTATCGGGTGCAGTGCAGCAAGAGCCGGTACAGCGCCTCGCGCTCATCGGCATCTTCGATCCCTTCAAAGGGTACTTTCCAGCCGTCCCAGAGGTCGTCATCTTCACCCTGGTATGCCCTGGTAATATTCCGTTCATCGGCGGGACGGTAGTCGCGCCGAAGCACGGGACGAGGCGGCTCCTGCTGGCGGCGCACCAGTTCTTCGTACAACTGCGCGTCGCTCTTGTCGAGACCGCTGCCGAATCCCTCTTTATGGCACCAGATACGGTAGGCGCCCACCGTGGCAAATCCGAGCATTTCGATGTGGCGCCGGAGTTTCTCGTCGAGGTCTTTTAATGCGGATAAGCGCGGTTTGGCGCCGGAAGCGGGAGCTTGAGTCCCATTACACTCAGCTACTGCCGCTCTCAGTGCGGACCAGTTGGCAAATCCGTACTGGAGAGCTATGGCGTGCTGAACATCGTGCAGCGTGACTTCGGCGGCGAGGATCTCGTCGTCTGATTTTTGGGCAAAGTGCGGCAGGTGTTGCCGCAGCGCTTCACACGCCTGCAGATCGCCGTTGCGATGCGATTTGAGCAGGCACTTGGCCTGTTTCTTCAGGTGGTCCAGATGGGGCTTGGGGGGTAGTGGAGTAGGCAAGATAATACCCTCTTTCGGTTGGGCCTGTTGTCCGCGACGACAAGCAGAAAGAAGGTGATCAGAACACTAACAGAATTAGAGAATCGAGGTGGGTTAAACCCTTTCCGCGGACCGAGGCATCCCCTGAACGCCTATCGGGCAATCTAAAGGGGCCGATTAACAGAGTCAAGGAAAAATCAGGCATGGTTCGGAGCGACCATACCAATGCAGCCAGCACGAGAAAATATGCCTTCTCGAGGAGCTAAAGCTGATTCAATCGACGATTTGGGTCTGGCGCTGAATCTCCGGATCGGTGAAGACGTCCGCTTCATCGGTGCTGGTAGTGGAAAACTCGGAGACCACGGCCCCTTCGTCCCCGGCCTGGAACCAGTGCCAGGTGTCGGGATGGAGCGTGTACTGAGCGCCAGGCTGCAGCACGATTTCGTGCCAGACATCGTAGGTATCTTCGCGGCCGGCGGGCGGTTTCGCCCCGGGTTCCCGGGCCGATTCGCCGGACACGTAGACCCTAATGTTGCAAAAAAAGCCCTTGAAATGTGTGTTTGAATTTACGCCTGTTTCTGTAAGGCGTCGAGGAAATGCATCAGATCGCTTTCAACCGTGGGATTGGGACTGAGAG